>Ga0137463_1000818_pt1 | contig 10398 bp, 6 predicted proteins | sample EasRivERMGT800_2_FD_102333 | JGI IMG/M metagenome (GOLD analysis project Ga0137463, IMG submission 102333) | Soil microbial communities from meander-bound floodplain in the East River, Colorado, USA - East River MetaG ERMGT800_2 | ecosystem: Environmental > Terrestrial > Soil > Floodplain ...
AATTAATCCTGCCGAAAGCATCCAAGTCCAGTTCATCCTCGGTGATGGAAAAATGGTTGGGAACAAGTCGCTCATTTCAGCAGCCGGAAACTGCAGGAAACAACGCCATCTCCACACTGGTTTCGTCACATACTCTCAAGTGCTCAAACACGAGAAAACTTGAGCGGAGATGGCACCCATGCCATGCATCCCCAAGCCACTTGTAGGGAAGATTATCTCCTCAAAGTCCTCGCCGCTGGCAATTAAGATGTGATTACGTTGAAATAAGTATTGACTCAGAAAACGTTTTCTCGACAACTTCCATCCACCAGAAACTATGTCAGTTAAATTAGGGTGAGTATACCCTCACGGCACGTAAAGCTATTTTTTTAACATGGTGTTTACCCACAAGAGGTGATAGGTTGAGTATTACCTGTCATCAAGGGATAAGCGCCTAAATATATTGCCAACGAATTAGGTAGGGCGATTACTTATATTTCGATTATTCTTCTCTAATCGGAAGGCTTGAGTCTCCACGCAAGAACAATGGAATTTTTTCCAGAGGTGCTTCGACAGAGATCCATTGCCCGCCTGTGTGTACTTGATCTGTCCAGGCATCTCTCCAGGTACTGTTCGCTGGCAAATATATGCTTCTTGTTTTGATATCCGCATCCAGAACTGGCGCAACGAGCAGGTCTGATCCAAATAAATATTCGTCTTCCACCTGATAACAAACCGGGTCGGATGGAAAATCCACAAAAAGCGGACGCATGGGTGGAATGCCTGTTTCAGATGCGATGGACATTTGTTTCATAATATAGGGACGCAATCTTTCACGAAGCAACATATATTTTTTGATGATCTGGTAGGCAGATTCGCCAAACGACCAGACCTCGTTCGCCGCGCCATTGAAATCGTCTGTATTGGGTAAGCGATGACCGTGTAAACGGAAAATGGGACAGAAAACGCCAAATTGAAACCAGCGCACAACCAACTCCTGAAAAGAAGGCGAAGCAGGGTCTCCTCCACGGAAACCGCCAATATCAGAAGTCCACCAAGGGATTCCACTTAGCCCCATATTCAAACCCTCTTTAACTTGAGCTTTTAACGTTGGAAAATTGGACATAACATCCCCCGACCAGACTGCTGCGCCATAACGCTGACTGCCTGCCCAAGCAGAGCGGCATAAAAACAAGGGCGCTTTTTCGCCTTCTGCCAACATACCTTCATAAAACCCGCGGACATGATCCAAAGGATAACTATTGGCAACTGCTTCTCCATCGCCAGCATGAAAACGCAGATTTTCAGGTAAAAAAGGTAACATTTCCGGCTCACAAGCATCCAGCCAGAATATTTTTATTCCGTAGTTATAATATCCATCTTTGACTTTGTCCCAGAGAAATTTTCTTGCATCAGGATGAGTAGAGTCGTAATAATGGAGATATATGCCATCTTCAGCTTGAATGTCTACAAAATACATTTGAGCAGCAGATCCCAATTTATTGCGAATAATATAATTTTTATTCCACATTTCCTGAAAATTTTTTGATAAGCGACTAACCGTCGGCCAGACTGATACCATCACTTTAATGCCAAGTTCCTCCAATCGTTTGACCATTCCTTGGGGATCGGGCCAATATTGTGGATCAAACTGCCAATCCCCTTGCCGGGTCCAATGAAAAAAGTCAATAACGATTACAGATAATGGCAAATTACGTTGGTGATATTCTCTTGCAACTGACTCTAATTCATCCTGGCTGGCATAGCGCAATTTACTTTGCCAAAAACCGGATGCCCATTCAGGAAATTCAGGAGCATGTCCGGTAACATCTGCATAATTTGACAATATTTCCGTAGGGCCTTCCCCGGTGGTAATCCAATAATCAATCTGAGGAGCAGCTTCGGCAACCCAGCGGGTTGCATTGTAACCAAGCTCCACCCGCCCAATAGCCGGGTTATTCCAAAGAAAGCCATAGCCTCTGCTTGAGATTAAGAAGGGAATAGTGATCTCTGTATTACGCTGGATCAATTCAATTACGCAGCCTTTTTGATCCAAGCGACCATGTTGGTGCTGTCCCAGGCCATAGATATGTTCATCATCATAGGACTCAAAACAACATTCAATATGGAATAAATCACCTTTAAGCCCCTTATAGGCTCTGGCCGGAATCGACAGTGCGTGGATTGGTTTTTCTTTAATCAATTCTTTCCCGCTAACAATATTAATAAAGGACAACTCGCCTTTGGAAGTAATCCTGACTTTTATCGTCCCATTTTGAAGACTGGCCTCAGCAAGGTCAATTTTCGTACTAGATTGATGATCACCCGGGTTAATTAAAGCGCTTATCCAATCCTGTTTAATTTCATTGGATGGTGTGCTCCGAACGCGAATGCCATTTCGTCCCCAAGGCTCTATTTTAATAATTTCATTCTCAAGGGAATAACATAAGCTATTATTTTGTTTTATAAATTCAATCATTTTAATGCCCTCTGTACACTACTGATGTTTTGGAATCCAAACCCGCATAGCGCCAATTTTTCGATTACCCCATGCGTAATAAGGAATGGCAACCAGGCGGGTTGACCGAGGATTTATTGAGACGGGAAACGTCGCCAACTGATAAAGATGTCCGTGCCATGATTCCGAATCAATAAACTGGCCGGCAGCTTCAATAACCATCACCCCGTCCAGTAGATCACTATCCCACCGAGTTAATAACGGTTGATTATTGTCAATTTCAACATCAAGTAATTGCCCCATAATTTCTTGATCCCTATCTTCCAGACAATAAACAATCGGGCCGCGTTGGATTGCTAAACAACTGCGCGTGGCATCGATGCGCGGATTAGGGGTAATAAAAGTCGCTTCCATCCCCAGTTCGAGGTCAATAACATCCTCCGCCTGCCATTTTTGCTCAAGGACAACGTATCCTTTCTCACGTCTCAGATTCCCTGTTACTTTTCCATTTATGGATAATGTGGGGTTTTGACTCCATTCAGGTATCCGAATGGATAATGCCCATGGGGAGTTAGCGGATTCTACGACCCGCAATTTGATACTTCCCTGCCAGGGGTACTCGGTTATTAGATTTAGTTTAACGTACTGCTCTATTGCTAAATCACATTCAATATCTGCGGAGGCAAAATGATGAATTTGAATACCTTTTGCATCGTGCGTTGCCAGGTAATGAGAGAGAGAGGAAAAAACCCGCATTACGTTTGGAGGACAACAGGCACAATCATGCCACTCAGGACGTTGATCCGGTATGAAAATCTCGCTTGGAGGTAAATCTGTAGATAAGCGCAAATATTTGGCGTTACGCAGCATCAAAGGGTTGATATAAAAGTAATGTTGACCATCCAAAGCAGGACTAGCCAGGACATTGTTATAAAGTGCGCGTTCCATCTGGTCTGCATAACGCCCCTCACCGGAAGCCAGCAGCATTCTCCAATTCCACATCAGGCTCGCTATGGCAGCACAGGTTTCGCAATAACACTGATCGGTAGGCAGTTCGTAAGGATCACCAAAAGCCTCACCATCAAAGCGAGCACCTAAACCTCCGGTAATATACAATTTGGTTTCGGTAATATCCTTTGACAGGCGAAGCATGGCGTCAAACAAGGACTGCTCCCCTGTTTCCAAATATAAATCTGTGACCCCTGAAGCTAAATACAGCTGACGCACAGAGTGGCCTGCAGCTTCAACGACCTGGCGCACCTGGACATGGTCTTGATGATATTCGGGCCCATATGATCTATGCCCTTTCATTTCATTTTGACCACGCTGGTCAATAAAAAATTTTGCCAGTTCTCGATATCGAGCCTCGCCCGTTGCCCGGAACAATTCCACGAGCGCCATCTCCACTTCAGGATGGCCGCATGCTCCGTGCCGTTTATCCGTTCCAAAAACTGAATAAATATAATCGGCAAAACGACAGGCAATATTTAATAATCGATCATCCCCGAGTGCGCGTTCAAAAGCGACTGCCGCCTGAAACAGATGACCCGCGCAATAAAGCTCGTGCCCGTTGTCCAGGTCTATCCAAGGTTCATAGAATTCCCTGGTTTGAACGTAACTGTTGATATAACCATCAGGGCGTTGTGCGGCCGTTATCAATGCGATCGCCTGATCTGCCATGGAAGACAATTCTTTATCTGGTTCCTTGCCCATTTCCCAGGCCACAGCTTCCAACCATTTATAAATGTCCGAATCTATAAATACATATCCGCGATAATTTCCTTTGATTAAGCCCGCAGCAATACGCAAATTATTAAAGTTGCCCGCCTTTTCAAGCATCTCAAAACCAAAATGTAAGCTGACTTTTCGATTAACATTTGTTTTTTTTGTCCAGAAACCTTCTTTTAGTGAAACATTCTCGAATTCCAGAGTCTTCAAACGCGCGTAAGGACTTTGTGATGTACTCACAGGACCGAATCCTGTGCTGTTATTATGTGGAAACATAAACTACTCCTATATCAACGAACAAAAGATAAAGGTAATAAAGTCTTAGCCTGTTATAGATTGTGTATCACAGGATTGGTTGTAACAATTTATCAAAGCCGGGTGAGAAGGGATGGCACCGGCTTTGAACCGTTTTTGGTCTGGCAAAAATTCACTTATTCTTATGAAGCTTTGCCTCTCCATCTCTGGATTAAGGACTCGGGTGGGAGCGTATGACTGATATAGTGTTCGAGCGGAGGTTTACCCTGCTCAGCTCCGCAGGATTCACGTACGATCAATCTGCTTTGGACTCGAATCGGATCTTTTATTTCATTTTGGTCTTCAAGACGGTCTAATATTAGCTGAGCTGCCAGTTGTCCCATCTCGTAGCTTGGGGGGCAAACGGTCGTAATTGTCGGGTTGGAAATACTGGCAATCTCGCGGTCATCATATCCAACTACAGCGATATCCTTGGGCACGTTTAAACCAGCATCCTGAATGGCATAGATGGCGCCTAACGCCATGAGATCATTTGCGGCAAAAATAGCCGTCGGACGTTCTGTCATCTCAAGAAACTTTTTTGCAGCTTGATATCCGCTCTGAACTTCCCAAGTGCCTTCTTCAATCAGAGATGGATCTGAAGGAATTTCATATTGAGTCAGGACATTCTGATAGCCTGCCAGGCGTTCCTTGGATGCAGCCCAGCCATGAGGTCCATTAATAAAAGCAATTCGGCGATGACCTAATTTGACTAAATGTTCGACCGCCAAACTTGCACCATGGACATCATCTACAATCACTGAATTCGGATATTCTCCATCAAAAAGCCGATAAACATATGCATAAGGTTTATTGGCTAAGTCAAGAGTTTTATTGGATTCGTCTCGCCAGGTTTCAACAAAGATGACTCCATCAATCGACCGGCTGAGGAGCTGATGAACAGCCTCACTTTCCAGATCCGAGTCCCAATCCGTGCTGATAATGATACTGAAATAGTCGCGCTGCCTGAGATATTCCTGGATACCACGAATCAGAACCGGCGTAAAAGGACTCGCAATGTTGTAAACAACAAGTCCTATCGTGAAGGTGCGATCCATTTTGAGTCCACGTGCAGTCATATTAGGGCGATAACCCAATTCGTTGGCAAGGGCTAAAATGCGCTGTCTGGTCGCTTCATTGACCGAATGTGCGCTGTTATTCAGCGCCCTTGAAACCGTTGAAACGGAGCAACCGGCGGCTTTGGCTAATTCATGTAGAGTAACTGGCATAAATGTATATCCGCTTTTCCAAAAAGTTAAATCATTATTCCAAAATATTTATATGACACTAACCGTTATTTTATTTCATAAACTCAACCGTTTGCGCACCGATCCATTATGGAAGGGCGGACAGGACAAAAGCCAACGCCCCATCCACCCTTCCCACCGTCGTTCCCCTATCAGTGTATAATCTTTAGTTGAGTCGTTTCAAGAAGTGTTTTCAACTGGTGCCGAGCCAATGATAAATCTTCTAAGACGACTCTCTTTATTTTAAAGCATGAACCCTATTTGGGAAGGATTGGGTCAATTTGTGCGGCTGCATCTTTCATCGCCTGTTCCGGAGTTTTCTGTCCGCTTAACGCTTCCTGCATCGCTTCCTGGACAAATGCCGAGACATCAGACCAGTTAGCGAGAGGTCCGCGAGCCGCCGCTGATTCCATCTGTTTCAAGAAAACTTGCATCGTAGGGTCGTTCGCGCTCTTTGCGGCAACCTGGGCAATCACATCTTTGCGGCTGGGGACATAGCCCATGCAGTCGGTCAGTTTGGTGCCGTAAGCGGGATCAACAACGAACTTCAGGAAATCCCATGCGCCATCCTGTTGTTTGCTGGCGGCGAACATTGCCCAGTTTTCGCCACCCAAGGATGAAGCGGCTTGCTTTGTGTAAGGCAAGGTCGCAACCATCCAGTGGAGGTTCGGGGCATCCTTCGGAATGGAGTTAACATTCCAGGTGCCGCTGATCATCATAGCTGCTTTGCCGGTGGTGAACTGCTGATAAATTTCAGCGAAGCCATCAGTGATGGCAGATTTGGGAGCGTAGCCTTCATTAACCAATTTCGTCCAAAAAGCAAGAGCCGCAATAGACTCTGGAGAATCGAGAGTGGCAAGCGAGCCGCCATTCTGAAGTACCCACGGTAGGAACAAGAATGTGCCTGTCTCGTCTTTTTTGGCAAGCATGGCAGTTCCATAAATGCCTTTAGCTTTATCGGTCATTTTGCCAGCCCAGGTTTCATACTCATCCCATGTTTTGGGAGGGTTCGCAACATCCAAGCCAGCCGCTTTAGCCATATCGGTATTGATCCAGAGGACAACCGTATTGCTCCCAAGCGGAATACCATAATTCTTTCCATTGTAAATTGTGGAATTCCAAGGACCAGGCAGGAATTGATCGCCCTGTCCCCATGCCTTTACTTTATCAGTGAGATCAGCCAAAGCACCCGCCGCCGCATAACGAGCATTGTCCGGATTATCAACAATCATCAAATCCGGTGTAGCGCCAGCCGCAATAGCAGTCGTCACCTGTTGGTTAAAATCAGTAAAGGCAAGGTTGCGGATCTTTAAAACATAGTTTGCCTGCGACGCGTTGTAATCTTCGGCGGCCGCTTTTACACAAGCCGCGGCTGGACCTGTGTCACCATAATAAGTCCATATATTTACTTCTGCGGCAGTAGCAACGGTTGGTGCCACAGTCGCTGGAGCTGGTGCTACAGTCGCTGGAGCTTCGGTAGCTGGAGCCGGAACAGCAGGCGCAGATGTAGGAGTGGGACTTGCACACCCAGAAACCAGAAGCACAGTCATCAATATCAGCATGAACATGGTTTTCGATTTGTATTGCATTTTCTTATCTCCTTTATGTTTTTGATTGGATCAATTGAATCTGACCTAACAACATTTTTCGATTTTCATCACCTCCTTCGATAAAGAAAAAACTCATTTGGTTGACCCGGAGGTCATGCCGCTAATAAATTGGCGTTGTAAAAACAAAAATGCGACAACAGCCGGAATGGCAACAATGGTGGAAAACGCCATCATTGAATCAAAATTTGACTTGTACATGCCAATAAATTGGAATGTGCCAATGGAGACGGGTTGTAATTCCACTTTTTGAAGGAAAGATAGAGCAAAGACAAACTCACCCCAGGCTATCAGGAACGAAAAGACTCCCACTGCCACCAAGCCAGCCTTCATGAGAGGCAGGATGATGTAATACAATACTTGTAATCGAGACCCGCCATCAATCCAAGCGGCTTCTTCGATAGCGATTGGAATTTGCAGGAAATTCGTGCGCAGAATAATAATGGCAAACGGTAATGCCAGGGCAGTATCCGCCAAGATTACGCTGGTATAAGATAAATTGATAATGCCCCATTGCCGGAATAAAACGAATAATGGAATAACCATCAAGACACTAGGCAACATCTGCGCGACCAGCAAAAATAGCACAAAAGCGGATTGTCCACGGAACTTGAAACGAGACAAGGCATAAGCCGCCGGGATAGCCATTAGCATGGTAAGCAACGTAGTACTCGATGCAATGATCAGGGAGTTCTTTAAATACATGATTGCATTAATATAGATATCTGCCCGATCAGTGTGCAATCCTAAAATTTGTTTATAACTATCTATCTGAAGAGTTGAGGGGAATAAAATGGGCGGCTTATGGAATATTTCATCCACGGGTTTCAGTGATGTGGTTACCATCCAGAATAAGGGAATCAAATATATAAGGGTCGCGATCAATCCCAGCGTAAATCTTATATATGTCTCGCTTTTTTTCTGGTTCATATATTCTCTTCCCGAATGGAAAATTTAAGATAAATGATTGCCGCCACAAGCAGAATACTGAGAATGATGACAGACACGGCAGCGCTCTGCCCAAAATTAAAGGATATAAAAGATAACCGATAGGCAAATGTGGGCAAGACTTCTGTTGCATTTGCGGGACCGCCCTTGGTCATAATCCAAATCACATCAAAGACACGCAATGTGTAGATAAAGCCTAACATTAGAACTGCCAAAATAGTTGATCGAAGCATAGGTATGGTGATGTATATTAACTTTTGCCAGCCATTCGCCCCGTCAACTGTTGCCGCTTCATAAACATCCTCTGGCAGGCTTGTGATACCTGCGGTAAGCATGATGGTATTAAAAGGGATTCCTAACCATATATTTACGATAATGACTGTGGTTAAAGCAGTGTCCGCTTGAGTCACCCAGCCAATGGGTTCTTTAATCAAATTCAATGATGTCAGAATAAAATTAATCAGCCCATAATCAAGATTGAATAACCATAAGAAGATAGTCCCCGTTACAACAGACGGGATTTGCCAGCCTGAGAGCAATAAGCCCCGCATGATATTGCTCATCGGAAATGCCTTACTGAACAAGATGGCTAATCCCAATCCAATCGTGAATTGAAAAAAAATAGATTCAAATGTGAATATAAGCGAATGCTTTAAAGCAACTATGAATCCGGGATTGGCAAAAACCCGTTGATAATTAGCGAACCCGATAAATTCAGTGTGCTTTGAGACAAGCGTCTCAAGCGTAAATTTTTGAAAGGACATAAAAATGGCAAAAAGAATGGGATAACCCATAATCGCCATTAAAAACAGTCCTGCTGGCAATATGAATAAATAGGGGGTCAGTTTTTCGAGGGAGGGGAAGCTCTTACTTCTGGGCAATAAGTTTTTGGCTGACAAAGAACTCATATAGCATTCCTCTTAGCGTAACATAAGTCTCAAACAATTAATACAATAGCCATCAATAGCAAACGTTTGCCATTGATGGCAGTATATTGGCAAACGTTTGCCTTGTCAATAGTCAAGATTAAGATGCCAAAATTTCCATGATTATCATTTTTCTTCTTTTGCAACCGACTGGTTGTTTGCCAATTATTAGTTAGGGCGATACTATAAAGCCCCCCTAAAATACATCGTTTAATATCTTGACGCCCAGTAAATCATTGGTAATGGCTCAAAATAAGTGAAGTGTGATCATCTTAGCAGATGATCAAATTTCCCGCTATTTAGTTTCCAGTAACTCAAACGGGCTGTTGGAAACGAAATAAGAACCGGAAGCAAAATTTACATCCAGCATCGCCCAATTAACTCCATTCTCCCAGCGCATCGCAATTTTGGAGTCACTAGTTTCAGGCATGCTGAACGATCCATCAAAAGCGGGATGGCGATTACGAAAGCGGATTAATTCGAATAGCGATTGAACAACCGGGCGTTGAATGGCGCGATGAATCTCTTCAGACGTGTAATAATGTCGGTTGATATCGCGCCCGACACCGCTTTTGGCTAGCAAGCTCATGTCGTTCTCACCTGCCAATAAACCCACATAATATACCTGCGGCACACCGGGAGCAAAAAATTGTATCGCACGTGCCAACAAATAGTCACGATCATTACGCCCCAAGGCATCGTAGAATGTACAATTCACCTGGTACAGATCTAGATTGGATGCCGCCATGCCAGTCGCCAAGCGGCTTTGTCCGTTACTATTGATGTGGATTTTTTCAACCAAAGCATCCAATTCTTCGGAGGGAATTAAGCCAGGACGGCTTTGCGGATCGGTGCTGTCAGCTCCGATATCTATTACACCAATGCCATCGTGCGTGTCCAACACAGTGATGGCATTGCGCGGACTGATTTCCAGCCAATCTTTCAGGTAATGAGCGGTACGGTTGAATATGGCGTGCAATACTAAGGGAGGCAACGCGAAATCATAGACGCGATCCACTTGCTTGGCAATTTCGATCTGCCTACGGAAGTGGGAATGAATTTCGACGAGTACTTCGATATTCAAAGCTGCCGCTTGGTTGGTAAGGTACTCAATGAAAGCAAAGGTTTCGGGAATCATGAAACAAGTGCTCCCTGGTTTTTTGATGGCATACCCTACTGCATCCAGCCGCACCATTTTGATACCATTATCA
>Ga0137463_1000819_pt1 | contig 10397 bp, 8 predicted proteins | sample EasRivERMGT800_2_FD_102333 | JGI IMG/M metagenome (GOLD analysis project Ga0137463, IMG submission 102333) | Soil microbial communities from meander-bound floodplain in the East River, Colorado, USA - East River MetaG ERMGT800_2 | ecosystem: Environmental > Terrestrial > Soil > Floodplain ...
GATCAAGGCGGACGCCAGGCTCTACCTGCGCGTCGACACGCCCAATATCGGCAGCGACTGGCCCCTCGCCGGCAAGTTCGGCGCCCACGCCTCCGAGGTGCGCGACATCGTCGTGACGGCGGCGAGGCTCAAGGTCGACCTCGCAGGCGTCGCTTTCCACGTGGGCTCGCAGTGCCGCAATCCCGAGAACTGGCGCGTCGGCATCGAGAAGTCGCGCGCGGTCTTCGACCAGATGGCGAAGGCGGGGCTCAATCCGCGGCTTCTGAACATCGGCGGGGGCTTCCCGGTGAGGCACGTCAAGCCGATCCCCGCGATCGAGGTGATCGGCGAAGTGGTCAATCGGGCGCTTGAGGCCTTTCCCGCGGCGGTCAAGGTAATCGCCGAGCCGGGCCGGTTCCTGGTCTCCGACGCCGGCTATTTCGTCTGCCGCATCATGGGGACGGCGACCCGCGCGAACAAACACTGGATGCATTTGGACGCAGGACTTTTCGGCGGCATCATCGAGACGGCCGAAGGACTCAAGTACAAGATCCGCACCGACCGCGCCGGACCGGACATCCCCTGGAACGTCGCCGGACCCACCTGCGATTCGATCGACGTGGTGATGCGCGACGAGCCGCTGCCTTCCGATCTGCAGGAGGGCGACTATATCTACCTCAGGAACGCCGGCGCTTACACCACGGCCTACGCGAGCAACTTCAACGGGTTCCCGCTCCCCGAGGTCCGCGTGATCTGACGCCCGGGCGCGCGGCAATGTGCGGGCCGCCCGCCCCGGTTTCGGGGGGAGCGCCCGCCGGAACAGCACGCGCTTGGCGGCGGCCTGAGAGGAGCAGTGGACACGAGTTTATCGCAAGCGAGCATCTTGATCGTCGATGATGACTCGAGGACTCTCCAGGCCCTGCAAGAACTCCTGCAAAGCCCGACGCAAGAAGTCGTTCTCGCAAGTTCAGGCGAAGAAGCTCTGCGATGCGTCTTGAAACAGGACTTTGCGGCCATCCTCCTGGATGGGCGCCTGCCGGGCGTGGATGGGTTCGAAACCGCCCGATTGATCAGGGAACGCGAACGATCGCGGCACACCCCGATCATCTTCCTGACGGGAGCCTATGAGGACGTGCACTCGGTGTTTCGCGGCTATGAGGCTGGGGCCGTCGACTACATCGTCAAGCCGCTGGTGCCGGAAATCCTCAAATCCAAAATATCTGTTTTTGTGGAGCTCTACAACAAGAACGCGGTATTGGTGCGGGAGATAGCCGAACGCAGGCGAGTTGAGGAGCACTTGAGGAAATCGGAGGAAAACTTGCGCGCGCTGGCGGCTCATCTGCAATCCGTGCGCGAGGAGGAATGGACGCGCATCGCACGCGAGATCCACGACGAACTCGGCCAGTCGCTGACAGGGTTGAAAATGGATCTCACCTGGGTGGCGAACAGACTGCCAGGAGATCAGCGGGTGCTCTCCGAGAAGACGAAGTCGATGTCTGGCCTGATCGACGACACCATCCAGTCGGTGCGCAAGATTGCCTCCCGGTTGCGGCCGGAGGTGTTGGATCAGCTGGGGCTGACCGCCGCTATCGGCTGGCACGCAGCGGATTTTCGCAAGCGCACCGGGATCCGGTGCAAGCTCGCTCTGCCTTCAGATACGCTGATGCTCGATCGCGAACGATCGACGGCGGCGTTCCGTATTTTTCAGGAATTGCTGACGAACGTCGCGCGCCACGCCAACGCGACCAGGATCGATGTCGCGATGCGGGTTGACTCCGGCACTCTCGTGCTGACGGTCGAAGACAACGGCAAAGGCATCGCGGAGTCGGCGATCTTCGATCCGAAATCCCTGGGGCTTCTGGGAATGCGCGAGCGCGTCCTTCCGTTTGAAGGGGCCATCGAAATCGCCGGGGCTCCAGGCAAGGGGACCCAGGTGAGAGTGTCGATCCCCCTCGGCTTGAAGTAGAATCGACTGCACCTGCGGCGACCCAATGCCGCAATCCAATAGTCGTGGGGAGATCGTTTCCGGCGGAGGCTGCGCCATGAAAATCATAATCGCGGACGACCACGCGGTCGTTCGGCGTGGTCTGAAGGAGATCCTGGCCTCGGAGCACGACATGGACGTGGTCGGAGAAGCCAAGAATGGCGACGAGGCGCTCGAGCTCGTCCGCAAGCTCGCCTGGGATGTCGCTGTTCTCGACTTTTCCATGCCGGGTCGAAGCGGGGTGGATTTGATCAAGGAGATCAAGCGCCAGCACCCAGGCCGTCCAGTGCTCGTCCTGAGCATGTTCCCCGAGGAGGCGCATGCTGCGCAGGTGTTCAAGGCGGGTGGCGCCGGCTACATCAACAAGGAAAGCGCCGGCGAGGAGCTGACGGCCGCCATCCGCAAAGTCGCGAGCGGAGGAAAGTATGTCAGCGCGAGCTTTGCGGAGAAACTGGCGACCGATCTGGCCCCCGGCGCCGAAAGACCCCTGCACGAGTCTCTTTCCGACCGCGAGTACCGGGTGATGTGGCTGCTCGCGTCGGGCAAGCAGATCAACCAGATTGCAACGGAAATGTTCCTCAGCCCGAGCACCGTCAGCACCTACCGGGCCCGCATTCTGAAGAAACTGAAGCTGACGGACAACGCTGCACTTGTCCGTTACGCCGTCAAGCAACAACTCGTTTAGGGTAAGCGCCTCTCCGGTTCGGCCGCGCTCGCGGGCCGGTCAGCCGATTCACCGAACGAGCGACTCAGTGCGTAGTTGGACGGCTACATCCAGCCGCCGATTCACCACAAAAAGATCAAGCTCCCACGATGGTAAGTGGGGAGCGAGCACACTATCATGGACGACTTCAAAGGTTTGGTACTGCTCAAAGGAGGCCATTCAGATCATGAGCGGCGCAATACTTGTAGTCGAAGACGAACCGATCACCCAGAAATTGATCGCGGTCAACCTGGAGCGTGCCGGACACCAGGTGATGCGCGCGGCCAGCGTGCCCGAGGCCGTAGCGGCCATCCGCGAGGTGCTGCCGGATTTAGTGCTCCTCGATTGGATCCTTCCCAACGCGACCGGAGTGAGTTTTGCCAGGCAACTGCGCACCGATCAACGCACCAAGGACATTCCGATCATCATGTTGACGGGCCGCACGCAGGAAACGGACAAGGTAACGGGGCTCGAAGCCGGAGCGGATGATTACATCACCAAGCCCTTCTCCCCGCGAGAGTTGCTCGCGCGAATCAAGGCCGTAATACGCCGGCGCGCGCCGCTCCTGAGCGACGAGGTCGTGGAAATCGCGGGCTTGAGGCTAGATCCGGCCGCACATAGGATTACCGGCAACGGTCAAAAGATCGATCTCAAGGCAACCGAGTTCCGCCTGCTGCATTTCTTCATGACTCACCCCGATCGGATCTACAGCCGCGCCCAACTTCTCGACGAAGTCTGGGGGGACCACGTCTTTGTGGAGGAGCGCACCGTGGATGTCCACATCCGCAGAGTGCGGCAGGTGCTCGCCCCGAGTGGTCACGAAGGTCTGATCGAGACCGTGCGCGGAATGGGCTACCGCTTCCGCCGCCAGCCGGCCTGAGGCCCGCCTCCCGCGCCGGGTTTTCAGCCGCTGGTCGTGGGCCACCCACTCGATGGAGTTTGCAGCCGGCGCCGCACGTTCGGAAGTGCGCTCGAAGCAGCTCAGAAGGCATCCTGCTTTTTGAGCAAGACAAAGATCGTCTTCACCACTATCTGCAAATCGAGCTGCACGGACCAATTTCGCAGGTAATCGAGATCATGCTCGATGCGCGCTTGCATCTTGTCGAGCGTATCGGTCTCCCCGCGCAAACCGTTGACCTGCGCCAGCCCGGTGATGCCCGGCCTGACTTTATGCCGAATCATGTAGCCCTTGATCAACCGGCGGTACATCTCGTTGTGTGCTACCGCGTGGGGGCGCGGGCCGACGACGCTCATGCGGCCCTGCAGCACGTTGAAAAACTGCGGCAGCTCGTCGAGCGAGCTCTGCCGCAGAAGGGCGCCGAGACGGGTTACGCGCCGGTCGTTGCGCGTGGCCTGCTTGATTACATTTCCATCTTCGAGCACGGTCATCGTGCGGAACTTGTAGACGACGATCTCCTTGCCGTCGAGTCCGTAGCGGCGTTGCTTGAAAAGCACCGGCCCGGGAGAACTCAGCTTTACGCCGATTGCGATGACAAGCATGAGAGGCAAGACCAGCGCGAGGATCGCCGATGCGAGGACGATGTCGCTCGTGCGTTTGATCAGACCATTGATTCCGTAGAACGGGGTTTCGCAGGCGGCGAGGACCGGAATGCCGCCGATCGTATCCATGCGCGCCTGGATGAGATCGAACAGGAAGATGTCCGGCACGAAGTAGATCGAGGCTGTCGTGTCGTGTACCTCGTCGAGCAGCTTGAGGATGCGGGGCTGCGAAGCCATAGGCAGCGTGATGTAGATCAGATCGACATGATGTGTTTTCACGTACCGCGCGACCTCGTCCAGCGGGCCGAGGATCTCGCCGGGCTCGACGCCGCCAATGCGTTCGGGGCTGCGATCGTCGAAAAAACCGGCGAAGCGGATGCCGAGAAACGGAGTGACCTGAATCCGTTCCGCGAGCCTGCGCCCGAGCTCGCCTTCGCCCGCAATGACGGCGACTCTTTGCACGCCCTCTGCCGCGAGCAGGCGCAGCAGAACGACAGGCATCAGCGCGCGCGCGGCGAACAGTGCGACCGGAGCGGCGAGTACCCAGGAGAGGATGACGCGCGGATCAAAGGAGCCGAGTGTCCGCGTCGCCCAACCGATAAGCAGCAGGAGTGCGACGACAACAAACCAGCTTGACATGACGTCGCCGGCGAGCGCCCTGAGGCTGGTGCCTTTCGGAGGAGTCCCGGGAAAGGTCAGCGAGAACACGATCAGCGCGAGAATCAGGTAGGGACCTTCGAACGTCCTGCCGAATGCAAAAGCCGACAACAGCAGCGCACCGATCGCCACAAGAGGATCGAGCGTCGCCTGCACCAGCGCGGCAGGCGCGAGCCGGTGGTCGAGGAATGGGCGATGGGACTGGTGCGCAGCGAGCAAAGTGGGAAGGGAGAGCTGTAACCGATATCGGAGGAACCTGTGGCCCTGGCTATTTATTCATGGCAAGCCGACGGCGCGAAACCCTGTTCTGGAACGATTCGCTGGGACTTGCGCAATACGGTAGCGCCCAATTGCAAACGCTGCGGACACGACGAGTTAGCTCCAAAGGACTACTTTCACGGACGGTGCAGCGCCGGTGTCTGGAATTTGCAGCAAGCCATGCCGCGGGAAATCGTCGCTTCGCCCAGCGGGAGCCGTGTCCAATGGCTGCCGGGCGACGCCTTCGCGGATCGGCATCTCCGGCGCGTTGCTGAAGACTCAGCGGGTGCGACGCGTGAGTGAAGTACGAGTACAAACAAGGGGTTGGTTCGGCGACTGCGCACCCCAAACCGTTTTCAGGCAGTTCACGTTCATTTAATACGCGCTACTCATATTACACACGCTACTCATACACTACCTAGGACGATTCTTGGATTCCGGGAGGTTTCTCTCATGCAAGCAAGCGAACACCAGCTCATTGCAGAACGCCATCCCGAGCTGCCCGCGTATCGGTCTCCGGCCCCAGTGAGCAGCGTCACGTCCGGTAGCGCGGCCTTGTTGGACCCTCTCGAGCTCGAATCGCTCAAGCTCATCATGGATGCCTCGCTTCGGGTGCACGCGCGACATCACTTTTTTTCCTGGACCCAGGGCTTGCTGCAGGACTTGGTGAAGCATGAGGTGCTGATCTGCGCCCTGCGCAGTGCCGAGCCGATGTCTTTTCATGTCGACAGCTTTTCGACGTCTCCTCTCGAGCCCGCCCTCTTCAGCGACATGTTCCGCCAGGATACATCGCTGGTGCCGCACATCATTAAGACCTGGGAAGAGAACTCCTACCGGCCTGTGGTCTGCGAGACGGGGGCCGCGAGTCCGTTCGCCCAAAGCTCGCTGGCGCGCGAGCTCAGCCGCATAGGGGCGGACACGGTGGTCACGCACGGGACCTACGATGCTTTCGGAAAACCGGCGAGCCTATTCACCTTCGCCTGCCGGGCACAGACGATGGGCCCAAGGCAGGCCTATTGCATAGAACTGATCGTGCCGTTCCTGCACCAGGCATGGGTACGCACCCAGATCGACCGGCCGGCGGAAAGCGCCGGCGCACCTCCCGGGGGTGCCGGCCTTCTTACCTCGCGCGAGCGGGAAATCCTGAGTTGGATTCACCTCGGCAAGAGCAACATCGAGATCGGAACCATCCTGGAGATCAGCCCGCTGACGGTAAAAAATCACGTTCAGAAAATTCTGCGCAAGCTGAGCGTTCAAAACCGCACTCAGGCTGTCGTCAAAGCCCTGAAGCTGCGAATTCTCAACAACTGAGTCCGGTAAAATCGGGCCGGTACCCTTAGTTCTGTCTACCCATTCTCGCGGAGCGAAACACTCGACTCAGTGTCACGTTGACCCTTTACTCTCCGGTGTGATTCATATCGGTTCTTGAGAGGAAGGTACGATGAGAACAAAGCTGATGCTCGAAGCGCTTGCGGCTTGGCTGGCATTGGCAGCGGCGTCCGGCCAGGCTTGTGCTTCGCTACAAACCGGCGCCAACCGCGTGTTCGCCGCCAACGGCGTGTCGACGATGGTCGCCAATCCAGAGGCCCCTCTGGACGAAATCACAACGCCGTATTCAGACGGAAAGGCCCCGGCGAACGCCAGCATCCGCGCCAATGCGGACGTTGCGCTACTGACTTCGGCTGCGGCCGCTCGGAAGGGAACCCGAACCCGATCGACGACCGGCGTCCATTCGCTGGCCAGTAGCCCTTTCAGGGTCGATGCACCGCAGCCGAACGCGACCCTCGGCTTTTCGCCGTCCGGCGCGGACGATTTCGCGCCCGACCGCAGGAACGGCTACGGCACGGAGTTAAGACGGCGGGTGGTTTTCAACCGGCACGATGTGGTCGGTGCGCCGCGGTCGCAAGAACTCCTCGCGGCGGCAAACGGCGGCAGCCGAGATGGGGACTTGGACGCGGAGAAATTTTACCTCATCGCCGATGCCAAGCTCGCCCCGGGGCCCACGGTCTCCGTCCCTGAGCCCGGCAATTGGGCCACGGTGTTGGCGGGGCTGCTCGGCGTGATCGCCATCGCGCGTCGCCGCATGTCGCTGTGATGAGGCGTGAAGGAACGCAGACGGACAAGACCTGATTCACGCGCGTCGTGGCGCGGCGCGCAGAGGCGAACCAGTCTTTGGTTTCGAATCGCGGGCAGCACGATTGCCGTCGCCGGGCTTTTCCTGCCGGCGATGGAAGCATTTGCGTTGTGGGATGACAAGGTCACGCTTTTCGCCGAGCAGAAAGACACTCACGACGATAACGTATTCCGCATCTCGAAGGACGTGGATCCTGCAACTGTCATCGGCTCGTCCTCGAAGGGAGATACGTACCGGACCACCTCACTCGGGTTCAACCTGGATGCGCCCGTAAGTCGCCAGCGTTTCCAGGCGGGCTACACGTGGAACGATAATCGCTACAACCGATTTACCGATCTCGACAATGAAGGCCACGACGCGCGGGCGATCTGGCTATGGAAGCTCGGCAACGACGCTAGCGGCCAGCTGGGATATACGGAAACCTCCGCGCTGGCGTCATTTGCGTTTACTCAAAGCAGGACGCTCGATCGTCTAAAGACACGACAGGCTTTTTTCAATGCGGCCTATCTGGTTACGCCGCGCTGGCGGCTCCAGGCGGGTGTGAGAGGACTCGAACAGACAAACGGCGATCCGCAGCGTCAGAAGTTCGATGTCAACGTTCGCTACACCGACGTTACCTTAAGTTATGTCACTCCAGCCAATACATCCGTCGGTCTCAGCGGGCGGACCGAGGACGGCCGATTTCCGAACCCAGGGGGTACCGTAGACAACGCCTACCTCCAGGACAGTGTGGGCATCGTTGCCGACTGGACTCTGACCGGCGCGTCGCACGTGAGCGCACGCGCCGATCGCGTCAGGCGACGCTATGCCAATGTGCCCCAACAGGACTTCGATGGCTACACCGCCCGCGCCCAGTACGACTGGAAGCCGTCCGGCAAGCTTTCGCTGGCTGCAGTTGCGCAGCGGGACATCTACCCGTACCTGGACATTGGCTCAAGTTTCGTGCTCGTGAAAGGGGTCACGCTGCGCCCGACGCTCATTGTGACCGAAAAAATCGACGTGTCGGGGAGCTTCGATTACAGCATCAGGGATTTCCTTGGCAATCCGGGACTGGTGTCCGGAGTCTCTCCAGGCCGAACCGACCGAGTACGCTCGGCGACGGCGACGGTTTCGTATCGGCCCGCTCGCAGCCTTGTGCTGTCGCTGAGCGCTCAGCGTGAGGGTCGCTCTTCAAATGTTGTTCCTGCCGATGCCGTACCTGCCGCACCTCCCGCCCCTGCTGTTCCTGCCGTTCTTCCCGTTGATTACGTAGTCAACGTCATCTCGATTGCCGCACGAATCACGTTCTAGACGGTTGAGCGCCTGCACGGGCGCTGGAGATTCTGAAACGGTTGGCCGGTCGTTCAAGAACCGCCGTTTGCAATTGCCGTTTCTCCCTTAAGGCTTGATCATCCGCCGCAGCTCTCGGCTCCCGATCGCAGTGCGTTTTCGCTTCGCGATCGCGCGCGCTGACTGCCATAGCGACTCAGGCGGACTTCGTCATCCGGCTGTAAATCACCGCCATTCAGACTATTCGATACATCAACTCGGACTATGCAATGCGGCAAACTCAGAGCAACTTGCTGTAACACTGCACTTCTATTTTGGGGGGGCTTTTCGAAGAAGCTTCAGCGTCAACACTCAAAAGGAGAGTCAGCATGTCAAGCAGAGCATCGAGCTTTTGGAAAGTCATCGGAGTCGCCGGGGCGCTGGCGGCTCTGGCAGCGTGGCCGGGAATCAGCCAGGCACAGCTGGGTCTGCCGGGACTCCCACCGCTGCCAGGCGGGGGAAGCGGGACACAAGCCCTCACCGGTCAGGCGAGCGCGGTCACAGCGGTCGTCCTCGGGACCGTCACCAGTCTCGCGGATAGCGGCACGCTCGTCGATGCCGCCGACCCGCTCGGCACCGGTCAACCCTTGGGGAGCATCCCCGGCCTGCTCAGCGCGGAGGCCTTGCATGCCGCCACGATGGGTTGGACCGATCAGGTGGCCTCCGAAGCCTCGCTCGGAAATCTCTCGATGACCGTGGCCGGTATAGGCATCGCGGCCACTACCGTCATATCGAGAGCTCTGGCGGTTTCGGGTGGAGTCCCCGTCGGCCTCTCGAACATCGAGGGGCTCACGATCGGCGGCGTGTCCGTTTCTCCCACCGGCCTTCCGAACCAGGCGGTTTCCATCGCTGGTCTGAACGTCATCCTGAACGAGCAGATTCAGTCGGCCAGCGGCATCGTCGTCAACGCCCTGCACGTCACGGATCCGGTCGGCTTGACCGATGTCGTCATCGGAGCAGCGAAGGCGGGCATCTAAAGCCAAGCAAAGCTCACACGAATACGAGAGGAGCAACAATGCATAAAACGATCTACATGCTGTTCGCAATACCGCTGGTGCTTGCGGGGATGCTCACGAGCGGTCCTGCCAATGCCCACTTCGTTCCAGCCCCGTGCGACTTCATCACCGGCGGCGGGTGGGTAATCGGCGACTCGGGCAATTTCGTCAATTTTGGCGCTCACGGCGGATGCAAGAATGGCGCGTTCTGGGGGCACGTGAACGTTCTCGACCATGCCTACAACCCGCCTGCTCACCTGCGAAGCACGAAAATCACGGGGTACCTGATGGACCCGGCGTTTCCCAACGCGCGTGATATCTGTGGAGAAGGCGTGGTCGACGGCGGGGCGGGCAGCTTCACTGTGAGGTTCCGAGTTAGGATGGAGGACAACGGCGAACCCGGCGGCAGCGACAGGTTCGGGCTCCATCTGAGCAATGGATACGACCTTACGACACGCGAACTGGGTCCTCCGGGACCGACTGGCGGCGGCGGCAATATCCAGCTGCATAAGCAAAATCCCTCTACCACGGGACCATCTCCGGCGCCGACCGAGGCTCAGATGTGCGGTGAGCTATCGACACCCTGAGCTCGGAGCAAATCGCTAATGGAATAGAAACCGTAAATAACGATCGAGGCCGCCGAATCCAGCGGCCTCGATCGTTTTCAGAGTGTCCCCGTTGACGGCGCCCGGCGTCGTGCCGCAGATCGCCCGGTCAAGTTTCCGTGCCTGGGCTAGTGCGGGGCGGCGTCAGGCGGGAAGCTGTCCCAAATCTGCAAATCATCGATCCACTGGTAAATAGGGAAAGCAGTGCTGGCGTAAAGATTCGGCATGAAGATGCGGTTGATGGGAGCGTTGTTGACCCCCATGTTCGACCCGA
>Ga0137463_1000820_pt1 | contig 10394 bp, 10 predicted proteins | sample EasRivERMGT800_2_FD_102333 | JGI IMG/M metagenome (GOLD analysis project Ga0137463, IMG submission 102333) | Soil microbial communities from meander-bound floodplain in the East River, Colorado, USA - East River MetaG ERMGT800_2 | ecosystem: Environmental > Terrestrial > Soil > Floodplain ...
CCCTTGTCCAGACGCGATTCGATAACAATGCCTTTGGCCGGCGCATTTATTGGCGCCTTCAGTTCCAGCACTTCGGCCTGCAGCAACACCTGTTCCAGCAGCGTATCGATGCCGGCTCCGGTTTTCGCCGACACCGGAACGAACGGTGAATCGCCGCCGTATTCCTCGGGCACGACCGCCTGCGCTACCAGCTCCTGCTTGACCTTTTCCAGGTTCGCCTCGTGCTTGTCGATCTTGTTGATCGCCACCACGATGGGGACTTCAGCCGCCCTGGCGTGATGGATCGCTTCGACGGTCTGCGGCATCACGCCGTCGTCGGCCGCCACCACCAGCACGACGATGTCGGTCACCTTTGCGCCGCGTGCGCGCATCGCCGTAAAGGCCTCGTGGCCCGGCGTATCGAGGAATGTGACCATGCCGCGCGGCGTCTCCACGTGATATGCGCCGATGTGCTGGGTGATGCCGCCCGCCTCGCCCGAGGCGACCTTCGTGCGGCGGATGTAATCGAGCAGCGACGTTTTCCCGTGGTCGACGTGCCCCATCACCGTGACCACGGGCGCCCGCGGCTTCAGCTCGGCCTCGTGGTGTTCGGGCACGTCGGCAAGCAGGGATTCCGGATCGTCGAGTTTTGCCGCCTTGGCCACGTGGCCCATGTCGGTCACGACGATCATCGCAGTTTCCTGGTCGAGCACCTGGTTGATGGTCACCATGTTGCCGAGTTTCATCAATACCTTGATCACTTCGGCAGCTTTGACCGACATCTTGTGGGCGAGATCACCTACGCTGATGGTCTCCGGCACCATGACCTCGCGCACGACCGGTTCGGAGGGCGCGCTGAACTGTTGCACGCTTTCGGCGGCCGGCGCAGCCGCGGCCCTGTGTCTGGCGCCTTTGGGCGTATGCCAGCCCGAAGCCCCCTGGACGTCGCCGCGCGTCTTGATCGTGCGACGCTTGACGCCTTCGTCCTTCCAGACCTTGATTTCCTTCGCCTTCTTCGCGCCCTTCTTTTCGGCTCCCGGTGCAACCTTCGGCTTGTGCAGCGTGGTGTCGGAGGCCGGAGCGGGAGCCGGCGCCTGCGTCTTCACCTCGCTCGGCTTGCCCTCGGCCTGCTTGCGCTCGCGCTCCTGTTTCTCCGCCGCGTCCGCGGCCTGCCGCGCCGCCAACTCCTCGTGCCGGCGCTGCTCCTCCTCGCGGAGTTCCGCCTCGCGCGAATCGACCGCCGCCCCGGAAGGAGCAGGCGCTTCCGCGGGCGCACCCGGCTCCGCGTCGCGTTTGACGAAGATGCGCTTCTTCTTGACTTCGACCTGGATGGTGCGCGCCCTGCCGCTCGCGTCCGACTTCTTGATGATCTCGGAGGTCTGCTTGCGCGTCAGGGTGATCTTGTTCTTGGGTTCCGATGAACCGTGCGACTTGCGCAGGTATTCCAGGAGTCGCGTCTTGTCCTGCTCGGAAAGAACGTCTTCGGCCACCTCTTTGTGCACGCCCGCGGCCCGCAGCTGCTCGAGCAGTTGCGACGGCGGCACTTTCAGCTCGCCGGCGAATTGGGCAACGCTCGTTTGGGCCATCGGCTCGTCCTACTCCTGTGCAAACCAGTGCTCGCGCGCCTTCATGATCAGGCTCTTGGCGCGCTCGGTGTCGATCGCCGTCATCTCGACAAGGTCATCGGTGGCGAGATCGGCCAGGTCGTCGCGAGTCTTCACCCCGGACCTGGCAAGCTTCGTCGCCAGGTCTTTGTCCATTCCCTCCAGACCGAGCAGCGCCGGATCGAGGTTTTCCGCCTGCTCCTCGCTTGCGATCGCCTGCACGAGCAATGCGTCGCGTGCTCGGTTGCGCAGCTCGCCCACCGTGGCCTCGTCGAAGCCCTCGATCTCCATCATCTCGTTGATCGGCACGTAAGCCACTTCCTCCAGGGTCGAGAAGCCTTCCTGGATGAGCGTATTCGCGACCTCCTCGTCGACGTCGAGCCGCTCCATGAAAATCTTTCTAACCGAGGAGGCTTCTTCCTCGTTCTTCTTGTTCGATTCCGCCTCGGTCATGAGATTGATCGTCCAGCCGGTCAGTTCGGAGGCGAGACGCACATTCTGGCCGCTTCGTCCGATCGCAATAGCGAGGTTTTCCTCATCCACGACCACGTCCATGGCGTGCTTGTCCTCGTCGACGAGGATCGAAGACACCTCGGCGGGCGCGAGCGCACCGATCACGAACTGGGCAGGGTCCTCCGACCACAGCACGATGTCCACGCGCTCGCCCGCGAGTTCTTGCGTGACCGCCTGCACCCGTGCCCCGCGCATGCCGACGCAGGTGCCGATCGGGTCGATGCGCTTGTCCCGGGAATGGACGCCAATTTTTGCGCGGATACCCGGGTCGCGCGCGGCCGACTTGATCTCGAGCAGCCCTTCTTCGATTTCGGGGACTTCGAGCCGGAACAGCTCCATGATGAATTCGGGCGCAGTGCGCGACAGCACCAGCTGCGGCCCGCGCACATTGCGGTCGATGCGCATGACGAAGGCGCGCACGCGGTCGCCCACGCGCAAATTCTCCTTGGGGATCATCTGGTCGCGCGGCAGCACCGCCTCGACGCGCCCGACCTCGATGATCGCGTTGCCGCGCTCGACGCGCTTGATCGCGCCGTTGATGAGCTTTTCGCCGCGGCCGAGAAAATCGTTCAGCAGCTGCTCGCGTTCGGCGTCGCGGATCCTCTGCAGGATGACCTGCTTCGCGGTCTGCGCGCCGATGCGGCCGAAATCGATCGGCTCCAGAGCCTCCTCGATATAGTCCTCGAGCTGGATGTCCGGGTACTGCTTCTGCGCCTCCGAAAAAGCCATTTGCTGGGCCGGATTCTCCACCGCTTCGTCGGCCACCACCTGCCAGCGGCGGAAGGACTCGAAATCCCCGGTAGTGCGATCGATCGCGACGCGCACGTCGACGTCTTCGTTGAAGCGCTTCTTCGTCGCGGAAGCGATCGCCATTTCCAGGGCGCCGAACACCACGTCCTTGTGGACGTTCTTCTCCCGGGCGAGCGCGTCCGCCTGCAGCAACAGCTCGCGGCTCATGTATCCTTCGGGCATCATGGCTTGGGCACCAGGCGCGCGCGGTCGAGGTCGGCGAGGTCGAACGCGAGCCGGCCGCTGTCGTAGTCGAATTCGATCCGGTCGCCTTCCACGGCGCGCACGGTGCCGGTGAAATTCCTGCGGCCGTTGACCGCATGGCGCAGGCGCACCTGGGCCTCATGGCCGGAAAAGCGGGCAAAATCCGCCGCTTTTTTCAGCCTGCGGTCGAGGCCCGGGGAGGAAACCTCCAGCCGGTCGTATTCGATCCCCTCGACTTCGAACACCCGCTGCAGCTGCCGGCTCACCGATTCGCAGTCCGCAAGCGTGATCCCGGCTCGGCCCAGGTCCGCAGCAATCTCATGTATTTTCTCAATAAACACTCGTAACATCCTGCCGTTGTTAATATATTCGAAGTCGGCCAGCTGGTATCCCATTCCACCTACAGTCCGCTCGAGCAATGCTTCGAGCGTGCTCTCGATCACGCGCTGCTCCTATGCATAAATAAAAAATGGGCTCGAAAGCCCATCTCGGAAACGCGTGAAGTATAGCAAGAAACGACTACCGGAACAACGGAAACACGATTCGACCGTGGTTCACACCGGCGATGCGGATTCGGGGGAGTCCGCCGGCTTGAGTGCGGCCAGCAAGGAGGCGGCATCTCTTGGCTCGAGCTCGCGCCATTGGCCTCGGCGCAGGTGAGACGGCAACAGGATGGGCCCGAAGCGCACGCGCATCAGGCGGCTCACGGTGATTCCCAGCGACTCGAACATGCGCCTGACCTCGCGGTTGCGCCCTTCGCGCAGCACGACCTGGTACCAGCGATTCGATCCGCTGCCTCCGCCGGAGGAGATGCTGTCGAACCGGGCCGGGCCGTCGTCGAGAACGACCCCTTGAGCGAGCGTGCGGAGCTGCTCGCGCGAGAGCTCGCCCCGCACCCGTACGGCGTACTCGCGTTCGATCTGGTTGCGCGGATGCATGAGCCGGTTGGCGAGTTCGCCCGAGTCAGTGAAAAGCAGCAATCCGCCCGTATTGAAGTCCAGCCGGCCGATCGCGATCCAGTGGCCGCCCCGCATTCTCGGCAGATGGTCGAACACGGTCGGCCTGCCTGAGGGGTCTCGCGTCGTGACCAGCTCCCCGGACGGCTTGTGGTAGATCAGAAGGCGCGGCGCCCGCTCTTCGAACCGCAACGAGACCCGGTGCCCGTCGAGTGTGACGCGATCGCGCGACCCCACGCGCTGCCCCAAGGCGGCTCGCGCGCCGTTGACTACGAGCCTGCCGGAAGCGATCGCAGCTTCCATGTCGCGGCGCGAGCCGAGGCCTGAGCGCGCAAGAACCTTGTGAAGCTTCTCGGCGCGCGCCGCGGGTCTAGACCGCGCTGGGTTGCGCGGTCGCTGACTCGTCGGTCGCGGGCTGCGAAGCGGGCGGCGGGGTCGGTGTGAGATCAAGCGTTTTGGCGATGTCTTCCAGGGGAGGCAGTTCCTGCAATGAGCGCAGGCCCAGGTCGTCGAGGAAAGTCTTGGTGGTCGCATACAGGGCCGGGCGTCCCGGCACCTCCTTGTGCCCTATCACTTCCACCCAGCCGCGTTCTTCCAGGCGCTTTATCACCTCGGCTGAAACGGTGACGCCGCGGACGTCTTCGATGTCGCCGCGCGTCACCGGCTGCCGATAGGCGACGATCGCAAGCGTCTCCAGCACGGCGCGCGAGTAGCGGGGCGCTTTTTCGGGATGGATGCGTTCGAGGAATTTCTGGTATGAGGCGCGCGTCTGGAAGCGCCAGCCGCTCGCGGTCGCAGCCAGCTCGACACCGCGGTCCTTCCACGCCTCGCGCAGTTCCTCGAGCAGCCTGCGGATCGTGTCCGCGCCGATTTCCTCGTCGAACATTTTGCGCAGCTCCGAGATCGGAAGCGGCTCCTGCGCGGCGAGCAGAGCCGCCTCGAGCACGATCTTCACTTCATTCGGACTGAGCATGAGCCAGCTTCACGTAGATAGGCGCGAACGATTCGGACTGCGTGACCTCGATCAAACTTTCCCTGACCAGCTCGAGCACCGCGAGGAAATTGACGATGAGCACCGGCACGCCGCGCACGGGGTCGAACAGCTCGCCGAACTCGGCGAAGCCGCCGCCCCGCAGCCGACGCAGGATGAGGCTCATGTGCTCGCGCACCGAAAGCTCCTCGCGGGTGACGCGGTGGTGCTGCGTCATTTTCGCACGCACGAGGAGCGCGCGCCATGCGTCCTGAAGGTCCACGACGTTCACCTGCGGCAAGCGCTGCGCGAGAGTCTGCTCGATCCAGACCTCCACGGGGAAAAAATCCCGCCCGAGCTGCGGCACCGCGTCGAGCCTCTGCCCGGCGAGCTTCATCTTCTCGTACTCGAGCAGGCGCCGGACCAGTTCGGCGCGCGGATCCTCCTCTCCCTCGCCCGGCATCGTCGGGCGCGGGAGGAGCATGCGCGATTTGATTTCCATCAACATCGCCGCCATGACCAGGTACTCGGCGGCCAGTTCGAGATTCTTCGTGCGCATCACCTCGACGTACTCCATGTACTGCTCGGTGAGCAGCGCCATGGGAATGTCGAGGACGTCGAGGTTCGCCTTGCGGATGAGGTAGAGCAGCAGATCGAGCGGCCCCTCGAAGGTCTCGAAGAAGACCTCGAGCGCGTCGGGCGGGATGTACAGGTCGTGCGGCAGCTCGGTAAACGGTTCGCCGCGCACTTTTGCTACGAACGCACTCGGTAAGGGGGCCACGAGCGCGCCAGTGAACGGCACCGGCGTCGGGACGGTGAGCTGCACCGGCTTGCTCACGTGTAAGCCAGCCCCATCGCTTCGCGCACTTCGCGCATGGTCTCCCGCGCGAGCTTGCGCGCCTTTTCGCATCCGTCGGCGACGATGTTGCGAACCAGGGTCGGATCGTCGAGATACTTCTGGGCGCGCTCGCGCATGGGGCCTTGCTCCGCGAGCACCGCATCGATCACCGGCTGCTTGCATTCGAGGCAGCCGATACCGGCGGTGCGGCAGCCCTGGTTCGCCCATTGGCGGGTCTTTTCGTCGCTGTAGACCAGGTGGAACTGCCAGACCGGGCACTTGTCGGGATCGCCCGGATCGCTGCGCTTCACCCTTGCCGGGTCGGTCGGCATGGTGCGGATCTTCTTCTTGACCGATTCCGCGTCCTCGCGAAGCGTTATGGTGTTGTTGTAGGACTTGGACATCTTCTGGCCGTCGATACCGGGAAGCTTCGAGGACTCGGTGAGCAACGCCTCGGGCTCGACGAGGATCATCCGGCCTCCCCCCTCGAGAAAGCCGAACAGGCGCTCCCGATCGGCGACGGACAGATTTCCCTGCTTGTCGAGCAGTGCGCGCGCCGCCGCCAGCGCCTCGGCGTCGCCTTGTTCCTGGTACCGGGTGCGCAGCTCCATCACCACCTTGGCCTTGCGGCTGCCCAATTTCTTCGCGGCCGCCTTCGCTTTGTCCTCGAATCCGGGCTCGCGGCCGTAGACATGGTTGAAGCGCCGCGCGACCTCGCGCATCATCTCGACGTGCGGGACTTGGTCCTCGCCGACCGGAACGTACTTTGCGCGGTATACGAGCACGTCGGCCGCCTGCAAAAGCGGGTAACCGAGAAAGCCGTAGGTGGAAAGATCGTGGTCGATGAGTTTTTCCTGCTGGTCCTTGTAGCTCGGTACCCGCTCGAGCCAGCTGAGCGGCGTGATCATCGAAAGCAGCGTGTGCAGTTCCGCGTGCTCCGGGATGCGCGACTGGATGAACAGGGTCGCCTGCGCCGCGTCGATGCCGGCCGCCAGCCAGTCGATCAGCATGTCCCAGACGCTTTCTTCGATCACCTCGGGCGTTTCGTAGTGCGTCGTGAGCGCGTGCCAGTCGGCGACGAAGAACAGGCACGGATACTCGCCCTGCAGCTTCACCCAGTTCTTGATCGCGCCGTGGAAATGCCCCAGGTGCAGCGCGCCCGTCGGGCGCATGCCGGAGACCACGCGTTCTTCGTACATCTAGGTTGGATACAGTTGAAAGATCGTCGCGATAGCCGATTTTGATACAAACATTATCGGATCGAGGAACATTCCAAGAATGTTGTATCCGTATGAGCTAATGAGAACGAGTCCAAGCAGAATCGGCAGCCCAAATGGTTCGAGTCTTGAAAAACTCCGTGCGAGAGGATCGGGCAGCAGGGAAACGACAACACGACCACCATCGAGAGGAAGAATTGGCAATAGATTGAGCGCCATGAAAACGAGATTCACCTCGACACCTGCAATCGGCACCTGAACCAGGAAAGCGCTTTGTCTGAGCCCTGACAGGGCTCCGATCTTCAGAGCGGCAGCCCACCCGAGAGCCATCACCAGATTTGCTGCTGGGCCAGCAAGAGCCACCCAAAGCATGTCTCGCTTGGGGCGTCGCAGGGCATGAAAATTGACTGGCACAGGCTTCGCCCAGCCGAACATAATTCTTCCACCCGAAACGAATAGCATGACCAACGGCAGAAAAATGGTGCCCACTAGATCGATGTGACGTGCTGGATTGAGGCTGACGCGGCCGAGCATGAAGGCGGTGTTGTCGCCGAAGTGGCGGGCGACATAGCCGTGAGCGGCTTCATGCAGAGTGATCGCGAAGATGACCGGCACCGCGAAAACCGCGATCATCTTAGTGATCTCATTGAAATCCATGGCTGAACGGTCAAAACGCCGTATTTTATCAGAGCGGCCTAGACCGTCTTGCGCGTCCTACCAGTCATGCCAGACGGGTTTCAGATCGTCGGGCAGCTGCGGCAGCGCGCCGAGATCGGCCCTGCTTTCCCCCTTGCCGTGATAGTCGGAGCCGCGCGAGGCCCTGAGGCCGAATTCGCGCGCGATGCGGGCGAATTCGAAATATTGCTCCGGCGAGTGGCTTCCGGTCACGACCTCGATTCCCGCGCCCCCGCAGTCCCTGAATTCCGCAAGAAACGCATGCAGCTCGGGTCTGGGAAATTTGTAGCGACCCGGGTGCGCAACGACGGCGATTCCGCCGCTTGCGCGGATCCAGCTTACGGCGTCCCCGAGAGAGGCCCACTGGTGCGGGACGTAGCCCGGCTTGCCTTTCACGAGGTAGCGCTGAAAAACGCTCTTCACATCGGGCGCGCGGCCGGTCTTCACCAGGTGACGCGCGAAATGCGAGCGGCTGATGAGGTTCGGATTTTCTGCGTAAGTCTTCGCTCCCGCGAGGCCGCCGGGAACGCCCGCAGCCTCGAGTGCATCGCCGATCCTCTCGGCCCGCTCCGCGCGGCCTTCGCGAACCGATTCGAGCCCGGAACGCAGGACCGGGTTGTCCGGATCGATCTGCAAACCGACGATATGAACCGTGGTCCCTTCCCAGGTCACCGAAATCTCGACGCCGGCGACGAAGCGAACGCCTTCCGATTCGGCCTTGGCGCGCGCTTCGGCGAGCCCGGATACGCCGTCGTGGTCGGTCAGCGCGAGCATCTCCACCCCGTTCGCCGCGGCGCGCGCGACGAGCTCCTCGGGCCTGAGCAAGCCGTCGGAAGCAGTGGAGTGACAGTGAAGATCGACATTCATCGCCGCAATCTTACCCGAGAAACTCCTCGATCACCTCGGCGAGCCGCTCGGGTTGATCGTGATGCAGCATATGCCCCGCTTCGGGAATGACGCGTTCGGTCAAATTCCCGAAGCAGCTCTTGCGCGCGGCGAGAATCTCCGGCGTCAGCTTCATCCGTTTTGGAATCTCGGTCTCCGCTCCGGCCACCCACAGCACCGGCGCCGTGACCTTGCGCCAGCATGCTTCCGCTTCCTCCAGACGGTAGAGCACGGGATTGACGAGCTTGTGCGCGGGATCGCTCGCGAGCTCGACGCGGCCGTCCGGCTTTGCCCTCCCCCAATGCCGCGCGAGAAACGAGGCCTTTTCGCCGCTCAGACGGGAATTGTTGCCGCGCAGGCGCTCGGCGAGCGCGTCGAAGGAGTCGTAATCGCGAAACCCGGGCTTTTCGCCTGCGAGCTCGGCCAACCAGCGCGCGTAGCGCTCGGGCGCCTGCTCGGGGCGCACGCCCGCCATGCCGAAGCCTTCGAGGTTGACGAGCTTCGCCACCCGCTCGGGACGGATGCCGGCGTACATCGCGGCGACGTTGCCGCCCATGCTGTGGCCGACGAGCGTGACCGGAGCGTCCGGTTGGAAGTGCACGAGCAAAGACTCCAGGTCGGCAAAATAGTCCGGAAACCAGTAGCTGCCGTGCTTCGCCCATTCGCTGAGCCCGAAACCGCGCCAGTCCGGCGCGATCACGCGCCAGTCGCCTCGCAATGCGTCGACCAGGAACTGGAACGAGGCCGATACGTCCATCCAGCCGTGCAGCATGAAAAGCTTCGGCGCGCGCTCATCGCCCCAGCAGCGGCAGTGATAGCGCAGGCCGCGCACCGGCACGAACAGGGATTCACTCGGCTTCATGGAAGCGCGTGATGATAGCAGGCAGCGCGTCGGACGCGCGTGACGCTTCTGCTATGATTCCGCCGCAATCATGTCGATCTTTTCCCTCGGTGAGCGCAAGGTCGTGTTCCACGGCGACGAGTGGTTCATCGCGGAGAGCGCCACCGTCATCGGCACGGTGATCCTGCACAACCAGGCGAGCGTCTGGTTCAACGCCGTGGTCCGCGGCGACAGCGAGATCATCACCCTCGGCGAACGCACCAACATCCAGGACGCCGCGGTCCTGCACGCCGATCCCGGCATCCCGCTCACGCTAGGGAAAAACGTCTCCGTCGGCCACCAGGCCATGCTGCACGGCTGCACCATCGGCAACGGCTCGCTCGTCGGCATTGGCGCGATCATCATGAACGGCGCGGTCATCGGCAGCCGCTGCATCATCGGCGCCGGCGCGCTCATCCCCGAAGGCAAGACCTTCCCCGACGGAGTCCTCGTCCTCGGCTCGCCCGGCAAGGTTATCCGCGAGCTGAAGCCGGAAGAAAAGGAAGAGCTGCTGAGAAACGCCGACATCTACGTCCAGCGCTCAAAACTCTACCGCGAGAAACTGAAACCGCAGGCATAAAGACTTCGTTAGCGCGCTCGAACCAACAGTGGTACGCTAGAAAATATGAGCCAGATTTCAGTCGCTGAGATTCTTGAACTACCCATTGCCGAGCGTATCCGCCTGGTCGAACTGATCTGGGACAGCATCGCCGCCGTACCGGAGGCGGTCCCGATATCAGATGAGTTAAGGGCCGAGCTCGATCGCCGTCTCGCCGAGTTTGAGGCCGATCCTGAAGCCGGATCTCCCTGGGAAGAAGTTCGGACGCGAGTCCTTCGGGGTAAATGGCGCACCGGCTAAGGGTTTCAGACCGGGCAGTACGCGA
>Ga0137463_1000821_pt1 | contig 10380 bp, 8 predicted proteins | sample EasRivERMGT800_2_FD_102333 | JGI IMG/M metagenome (GOLD analysis project Ga0137463, IMG submission 102333) | Soil microbial communities from meander-bound floodplain in the East River, Colorado, USA - East River MetaG ERMGT800_2 | ecosystem: Environmental > Terrestrial > Soil > Floodplain ...
CCTCGTCTTTTCTGTCTGCAGGGTGAAAGAGCAATCCAAGAGCCGCCATGGTGCGGTACAGGCAGGATCTGGAACGGTGCCGTTGCCGCCCTACGCTCGAGGCTGCTCCGCAAAGGCTCGCCGCACACGACGTTGAAGGCAACGGGTGGCTTTGACAAACGGGAGAAAGTAAAGCTTAGGTACGGTCGAGAAGTCCTGTGGATCCGCATCGGGGACGCCGAAGTGCAAAGTCTCCCGTGCCCTTGGTATGTATAGGGATCCGCATATCGCGTCCCAGAAGGCGAACATGAAGCCGAAGTTCTTGTCCCAATGCTTCGGGTCGGTGCTGTGGTGAACCTGGTGCTGCGCCGGGCTGATGAAAATCCAGCTCAAGACCGGACCGTACGAGAGCCATATATGCGAGTGCCGGAGTTGAAAAGCGAACGAGTGATAGGCGAACTGAACCACGTTGATCCCGAACATCGTTGGCAGATTGACCGCGCTTCCGGTGGTCGAGGTGTAAAAAGCGGCCCCGATGCCTGCGATGAATGCGGCAACGACGGCGTTGACTAGACTGTTCACAGGGTGCGTTCTATACACGGTCACCGGCGTAAGCACTTCCGCAGAGTGATGGACCTCGTGGAAGTACCACAGGAAGGGAATCCTGTGCATTAGGTAATGCGCCAGAAAGGCGCCGAAATCGGCCGCGACTACCGCGAGAATGGGGACTGCAATCGTGCCGGACAGCATACCTTCGAGCGGCGCCAGCGCCGATAGCCCCGCAAACGACGCTGCCGCCGCCCGGTAAACGAGCATGCTGAAGCCAGTTATCAGCGGAGTGTAGACGACGAGCTTGATGGTGAGATCGATAGCGACAAACTTGTAATCCACTATCGCCGAGCGCTGGAGGTAGATCTCGCGTGGGAAGAGGAATTTGGCGATCGAGACCGGGCCAGCGGATCCCCTCCTTCTTTCGACCACGTAAATGATCAATCCTATCAAGAGACTCGTGAGCAGGGACAGCCATCCGGTCTGGCTCTGTACATCCGCAACCGCCCGAACGGCACCTGAAATCGCAGCGAGAAAGGCGTCCCGGGACTGGAACGAAGCCAACACATAGCCCGCCGACTTCTCGAGAAACGAGTCAATCGTAGTCATGTCGCCATTTAGTTTTGATCCTGAAAGTGTTTTCCAGATGCAAGACACGTGCCGCTCTCGCGGCCCAGGTCGGACGATCCTCTGGGGAACCCCCGTCTCGGGGAGCTTCCTTGCTAATGAGATCTTGCTTCGCGGTCGTCGCCGCAATCGTCCAAGGCGCCGACCGGCGCCTTGTTGCGCCGTCTTGCACTCGCTTGGAGTGACAGTTCGCCATTCTTAGCAGTCAAATCTGGGACTTCGTAGGACTGCCTTGGATAAGAACTCTATGACGCACTCTCCGCCACACTAGGTTCTTCCTCGTAAGGGTTTCCCTGTCGGTAGTTCTCCTAGGGGCGCGGGAAGTGTCGGGTTTTCGGAGCTATTGCCGAAACTACGTCACCCAGTCCTCAAGCAAGCGCTCACGTGTCGCGGATCTTTCTCGAGATTTGGCGAATTGCTCCGTGGGACGCTTTGATTTTCTTGGAGAAACGCCTCGACAGGTTTGCTGCATCGGAACCTCATTGCCTAAAGTTCTATTCAATGGCTGGAAAGCACTGCACGTGGCACGATCAGTGCGTTGAACACGCGATGACTCGTTGCTTTCGCGACGGGAACGGTTTGAAATTTCGCCGCAAAAAAGCCGATCGACCGATATCTTTCGGGACTTCCAGCGCAATGGGATATGGGCTAGGCGCGGCGGACTGAAGACAAGAGGAACTATTGCACACAATCAGGGGTCTGCCGGGGGTCTTCCGCTATTGCGGAACCAGTCCAGATTGCCTAGCATCTGAGGGGTGCGCTGAAATAACACGAGTCGATCCAAACTTGCTGGTTTGGACTCGGCAAGCAGGTTGCTGACGGGCGGTATGGGTAGGAACGTTGGGAGGGTTCGGTGAGCGTTCGGATTTTCGGCCACTATGTGTCGTTGCCGCTGTTGCTGCTTATGCTGGCTGAGGCGGCGATTCACATAGGCGTCGTCTACCTGGCGACGGCGCTGCGTTTCCTGGACTTCAGTTTGCCCCTCTATATCGAAGGGGCGCCTGCTGCGTTGCTTCCGCGCGCGCTCCTCTACGCGATCACCATGTTGGGCATCATGACCGCGTTTGGCCTGTACGGGTCTGCACTGCACAAGAGAGACCGCGAATATCACGCGCGCTTCCTCGCGAGCTTCCCGGCGGGAGCGGTCGTCATGGCCATCATCTTTTACGTCGTGCCCTTGAGCGTCCTGGGCCGGGGCCTGATGGCCCTGAGCCTGCTCTTTTCTTTTGTACTGACCGCCCTGGCCAGGGAGGTGTTCTTTCGCGTCGTCGGTCACGAGGCGCTGAAGCGCAGAGTCCTGGTGCTGGGCAGCGGGTCCCGCGCCGCAGGCGTGGAAGCGCTCCTCGACAAGCTTGGGCCCGGTGCGGGCTTTCATCTCGTAGGTTTCGTGCAGTGCGGGGAAGGACAGCCCAGCCTGGATAAATCCAGGATGCTCGGTGACTGCACCGTCTTGCGTGCTCTTGTCGAGCAACACCGTGTCGACGAGATCGTCGTCGGGGTGCGGGACAGGCGCAACGGATACTTCCCGACCTCCAGACTTCTCGAGTGCAAGCTCGAAGGAGTCAGCATCGTCGATTTGCCCACGTTTTTCGAACGGGAAACCGGCTACGTCCAGCTCAATTCACTAAGCGCGAGCTGGATGATCTTTTCAGAGGGATTCTCCAAAACGGGCTTTCAGAAGGTTCTCAAGCGCGTGTTCGACATCTCTGTCAGCGTGACGATGCTGGTCGCTACGCTGCCGGTCATGGTCGTTGCGGTACTGGCCATTTGGCACGATACTGGCCGGCCCATCTTCTATCGTCAGAAAAGGGTGGGAGAGTCGGGGCGGATCTTCGAGATTCTGAAATTTCGCAGCATGCGCGTTGAGGCCGAGCACGACGGCGTCCCGCGATGGGCAAAAAAGGACGACGACCGCGTCACGCGGGTGGGGAGGTTTCTGAGATTGACCCGCATTGATGAACTGCCTCAGCTCATCAACGTACTGCGAGGCGATATGAGCTTCGTTGGCCCGCGTCCGGAGCGCCCGCCCTTTGTAAGCGAGCTGAGCCGGAAGGTCCCGTTCTACGCGAGCAGGCACTCGGTAAAGCCGGGCATCACGGGCTGGGCGCAGATCCGGTACCCCTACGGAGCCTCGGTCGACGACGCAGTGCAAAAGCTTCAGTTCGATCTGTACTACGTCAAGAATCACTCCTTGTTCCTGGACCTCGTGATCCTTCTCCAAACAACGCAGGTGGTGTTGTTTGGCCAGGGCGCACGCTAGCCCGGACCTATCGCGGCCTTACGCACGAACAGCCGGGGAGATCGCCATCATTAGCGCACCCAGAATCGATCTAATGTGGCACGCGCAGAGGTTGAAGAGGCGACGCCTCCCACCGAACCACCCGGTTATGCTCGAAATAGACGCGGGAAGGCCCGTAGTCCCACACCGTTTCGGTCTCCGATACCGGCGTTCCCTGTATCGATCGCACTTCGTCCTTCGTCGACCCGAGGTAGAAAAGCCCTTCGCGCAGTTCCAGGGGCTGGTCGCGGGCTATACGCAAGGGATTGTCGGGATGCTGTGTCCACGAGACAACCTTTCCCTGCCCGAAGCGGATGGACGATTTTCCGTAGTACCACGTGTCGCCCTGCGTCAGGGTCGGAATACCCTGAATGGTGTACACCTCGCCCAGAGTGGAGCCGACGGTAATGCCGCCTGACTCTTGCGATGCTTCTCTCGCTTTGGGCAGCGTTACCGGGACCTGCGCAGCTTCGGTCCCGGGCACCGCGGTGTCCCCTTCACTCGTCTGGTCATCGGCATGACGAAAGATCATGTATGTCCCCAGGACGAGCGCCGAAACCACAATCAGCACGCGACGGCGTGCAGGCGCCCTGGCGGTAGGCGGGGGTTCTGCAGCGGCCGTGGCCGCCGGTTCGGCTGCGGGAGCGTTGTCCGGCTCCGCACCGGCGCCCTGAGGCGCCGTTCCAGCTGTCCTCTCGGCGATCGCCGCGGGCTCCAGGGGAGGAAGCACCCCGTGGTCGCGGTAGTAGAGCTCGAGCGTCCGATAGGCGATGGTGATCTGCTTGCTGTATTCCTCGGCCAGCTCTTTTTCCGTCGTGTCGGCCGGAAAGCGGTCAGGATGCCATTGACCGATGAGGCGTTTGTAGCGTGCGCGCAGCGCCTCCCAGTTGGTGCTATGGGTCGTACCGAGAACGGCGTAGTGGCGGGAGTAGTCAGCCATGGCGGGGTATTATTGCAAATTTCAAAGCGACTGGACGTAAAGGTGGACTGCGCATGATGCTTTTCTACGGAAACGTCGATGGCCGCCACGGGAGATCGACGAAGCGGACCATGACCAGCCTGTACTGGGTCGCTGTCTCATGCGTGGCTTTGATGGTGCTTGGTTGCGAGAGCACGGGCGTGGTCCCATTGCCCGTCGATCCCCCCAGCGTTGACAGAGACTACCGCATCGGGGTCGATGATCGCGTGCAGGTAACCGTGTGGCGCAATCCAGAGTTGTCAGTGCTTGGGCCAGTGCGACCCGACGGAAAAATTACCGTTCCGCTCATCGGGGATGTCGAGGCGGGCGGTCGTACACCCAGCGAGGTCGCGGAAACCATCAAGAAGCAGCTTTCCGTGTATATCCGAGATCCCAACGTCGCGGTCATCATCACGGAGCTGCGTTCGCACGAATTCCTTTCGCGCGTACGGATTACGGGCGCCGTGCGCACCCCCCGTTCGATGCCCTATCGTCAGGGAATGACCGTGCTCGACGCGGTTCTCGAAGCCGGGGGCGTCAACGATTTTGCGTCCCCCAATCGGTGCAAGCTGTATCGCAAGGGAAAAGACAAGGTGGATGTCTTCGAGATCTCGCTGGGCGACATCCTCAACAAGGGCCAGCTCCAGACCAACGTACAGCTCCGGCCCGGAGACGTGATCACGGTCCCGGAGCGCCTTTTCTGAAATGGCCCACGGGAACGCCACAGGAGTCTAGAACATGCAGTTGTCGCCAGAGCAGGACATCAGAGCGCTTCTCAACGAGGCATTCCACTCGCGCCGCTTCCTCGTGACGATGTTTGTCCTTGTGAACGCCGCGCTGCTTGCGGGGGGGACGCTGTGGCCAAAGGCTTATACGGCGTCTACCAGCATAATCGTGGACGAAAGGACCATCATCCAGCCGTTGATGCAGGGCGCGGCCGTGGCAACCGATGCGCTGGATCGCAGCAGGAATGCCCGCGAGGTGATCTTCGGCCGCAAGATCATGGACGTTGTCCTCGAATACGGCGGGTGGTTAAAAACTCAGCCGGGCGTCGAAGAAAGGGAAGGGCTCACAGAAAGCATCAAGAAACGGACACTCATCACCACCGTTGGGAAGAACATACTCAGGATCGAGTACAAGGACAGCGAACCCGAGAGGGCGTTTCGCGTGACGGAAAAGTTCGCCGAGTTGTTCATACAGGAGAGCATCGCCGCGAAAGCGGCCGAAAGCCGCGCGGCGTTCGATTTTATCGACAAGCAGACCCAGGAATACCAGGACAAGCTCGTCCGCGCCGAGGGTGAGCTGAAGGAGCTACGCTCGGAGAGTCTCGATTCGAACGTCGGCAGCGAGTCCGAGATCACGGCGCGGCTGAACGATCTCCGCTCGCGAATAGACACCACACAACAGGAACTGCGTGAGGCAGAGGTCACGGAGTCCTCGCTGGAGCGCCAGGCCTCGGGCGAAGCGGAGTCGACCACGGATCTGCTGCGCGAAGGCCAATTCCGGACCCGCATCGGCGAGCTCGAATCGAAGCTCGACACGCTGCGTTTGAGCTACCACGACACGCACCCGGACATCGTCCAGGTCAAGCAGCAGATTCAGGCTCTGACAGAGAACATCAACGCGGAGCGGGCGCGTCGCGAGCAGACGAGGCGCTCAGGCAAATCGAACGAATCGGCCGTGAACAATCCCGTCTACCAGCAGATGCGTCGCGACCAGTCGCAGAATCAAAGCCAGATCGATGCGCTAACAGCTCGGCTAGCGGATTTGAAACGTCAGTTGCAGGATCAGCTCAGCAGGGGCAAGCGCATGCACAGCGGCGACGCCCGCCTGGCTGAACTTACGCGCGACTACCAGATCAACCGCGATATCTATCAGGACCTGCTGCGTCGGCGCGAGAATGCACGCGTGTCCATGAACATGGACCGCGAGCGCCAGGGGTTGACGTTCAAGATCCAGGAGCCGGCCAGCCTGCCGCTGGCTCCGAGCGGCTTGAGATTCTGGCATTTTGTGATCATGGGTTTGGTGCTCGGCGTGCTGCTGCCCATCGCCCTGCTCTACGCCCGGTTGCGCCTCGATCCTCGTATTCGCACAGGCAGTGCGGTCGTAGTCCCTAACAAACTGCCGATTGTCGCGGTTGTCCCTCACTTGTGGACTCCGGCGGAAGTAAAAGGTCTCCGCTCGGAACTCGTGTTCCTGAGCCTGGTCGTGGCTACCACGATTGGGGCGTCCGCGGCGTTGTCTGCGATGCATGTCCTAAAGGTCCTGTGAAATGAGCAAGATCGAGAAAGCGCTCAACCGGGCGCGTGAAGCCGGCCTGCAAGTCGTGCCACTCTCGGATTCCGCCAGCAGGAATCCCGCGGGAACCGCCGTGGTGGCTCAACGGACGGTGCACCCCGAGACTATCCCGCAGATGGCGAAGAACGAAGTACGCATGCTCGGGGAGACCGACCTCGTGCAGCGGGGGATCATCCGGCCCCAGCAGGGCGAAGAGCCGGCACTCCAGGTGATCCGAGAGCTGCGAACCAAGATCGTCCAGTTGAGCCGGGGTCAGAACGCGGTGACTCTCGTCACCTCGGTAACCAAGGGGTGTGGAGGCAGTTTCATCGCTCGCAACCTCGGTGCCGCCTTCGCACTGGATGTCGGGAAAACGGCTCTGCTCATCGACTGCAATCTCGCGGACCCGAGCGTACACGAGTTGCTGCGTAGCGCCACGGCTCCCGGCCTGACCGACTATCTTGAAAACCCTTCTCTCGACCTCAAGGACATCATTCACCCCCTGGGGATTGCCCGCTTTCGTCTGATCCCGGCCGGAAAACGCAGCGAAACCGCGGAGGAGCTCTTTACTTCGAGAAAGATGAAGCAGCTCATGGATACCGTTCGCGAGCGTTACCCGGAACGCTTCATCGTGATGGACGGCCCGCCGATGTCCCGAATCGCCGACATCCGCATTCTCTCCGAGCTCGCCGATTTCGTGCTCGTCGTTGCCGGTTACGGGCGCACCACGAACACGCAGATAGCCAAATGCCTGGGCGCGATAGGCGAAAAAAAACTGCTGGGCTTGGTCTTCAACGAAGAGCCGCGCATCCCGCGGATTCGCTGATCGAATGCCAGGATGCGTTGGAAGGCTGGCTCATGCAACCAGGCCGTGGTGGAGATTCCTCCCACCCGCGGCCAAGCCGCGCCATTCCAATCCACCAGCCTTCGGCATATCAAGGCTATGGTGGGCGGGATTGCTGTGCTCGGCCTGGCTGAACAGCGCGGCGACCTACGCAGGGGAGCTGGGCTATGCGACTGGAAGCTACCTGAGCTACGAAAGCAATATCGATCGGGTTGAAACCAATACGCGCCCTGAATTGATCGCGTCAGTATTCGGCGGATTGTCTTACAAGGAGAATACAGCCGACGTTACTGGACGAGTCTACGCCTATGTAGAACGGCGGCACTTCACCCAGCATACGTTCAGCGACGACACCAGAGGTTATGTGCAAGGAAGCGGCGCGTGGACGCTGCTTCCGAAGCGGCTTGTCTGGATTGCCGACGACACCTTTCAAGATGTGCAAGTCAGCGTCACCGCCCCGAACTCGCCCGGCAACCTTACCGAATCGAATTCGTTCAACACAGGTCCGGACTTGACCATTCCCCTCAGTCCCGCGAATGCGTTCGTGACCGGGGGGAGGTACGGCCGATTCGACATCAAAGACAGCAACGCGGATAACCATCGCTACCTGCTCTACGCCCGAGCGCTGCATACGATGCCTTCACTTTCGAAATTGTCATTGAACTATGAAAAATCGCGCGTTTATTTCGAGCCTGGGACTGCGTTCTCCCAAGCCGTGCGGGACGACGTGTTTGTGCATTACGAAACGGCAGCAGCGGGTGAAGGGCTGTATGCCGGCGATGGTGCGAGGATAGATCTTGGCAAGTCGCGCGTGACCCAATATCCCTTCGATAGCACCGCCAGCAGCAATACGCTGGATGGACATATCGTGCGCGTGTTGCTCAGCAAGGGTGTAACGAAGCAGTTCGCGGTGCGCGCGTCCTATTCGGACCAGATTTCCGATACCTACAGCGACCTGATCGCCGGAATAGCGGGTTCCTCGGGTTCTCTGGCGCCCACGGAAGGGAGCGTATTCATTGTCCAGGGGACGGGTTTCGCTACGGCGGATATCTACCATAGCAAGCGAGCGGATGTGGGCTTTACCAGTCACGGCGGGGATATCGAGTACACTCTGCAACCGTACGCGCGCACCGTCGACTTCCAGACCCTTGATCAGGATGATTACCGAGAGGTTGGGGGGCTCTTCTTCTGGAGGTGGCTCTATTCGGGCGCGACGCGATTTGATGTATTCGCGACTGCCTCGACGCGCAACTACGGAAATATCGACCGAACGGACAGGGATCGCAACTATGGCGCGAGCACGGAGTTCAAGGTGAACCGAAACTTGACTCTTTCCTTGCTGGCCGGGCAGGCTCAGCGGCAGAGCACCGCGCCGGGGCAAAGCTACGTGGACCGGCGGGCAATACTGTTCTTCGGCTACAGTGCGAACTACGAACTTCGTTTCATGCGATGAATCAGACATGTACCTAGAGCACTTCGGGCTTTCCGCCCAACCGTTCCGGCTCACACCGGACAGCGACTTCCTGTTCATGAGCCAGTCACACAGTCGCGCCAAAGTCTACATGGATTACACCGTGTGGAATCGCGAAGGCTTTGTCGTCATCACCGGAGATATCGGTTGCGGCAAGACGACGCTGATCCAGAAACTGCTTTCCGAGCTGAATGAGAATGTCCTGGTCGCCAAGATTTTTCAAACGCAGCTCGATGAGGTCGAATTCCTGCAGGCCGTGCTCGTTGAATTCGGGTTGAATCCGTTCAACGCGAAAAAAGTCGAGCTGCTCGACATGCTCAACAATTTCCTGATCGAGCAGTTCCTGCAACGCAAGCAGATCGTCCTCATTGTCGACGACGCGAACAATCTGAGCATGAAAGTGCTCGAGGAAATCCGCATGCTGGCGGGACTGGAGACTCGCAAGGAGAAGATACTCCACGTGATTTTGGTCGGTCAGCCGCAGCTGATCGAGATGCTTGATCATCCGGACATGCAGCAGCTGATGCAGCGCGTGAAACTTCGTTATCACATTCGCGCGCTCACTGACCAGGAGGTCGGCGACTATGTCCGCCACCGCCTGAGCATCGTCGGGGCCTCGAACCGGATGCTGTTTCTGCCGGAGACCTTGCCCTTCATCTACAGGTATGCGGGCGGCATTCCGCGGCTCATAAACGTGCTGTGCGATACGGCACTGACCTGCGCCTATGCGGATAATTTGCGGGCGGTCACAACAGGTGTCATGGAGGCCGCGGTGAAGGAGTTGCAATGGCCGACCTATTCGGAACGCGTGGAAAAGAACCGCTTCAGGATGAAAGGTGATCTGGCCGAGGGCGGAATGCGGGGCGTCTTGCGCGAGCAATCTCAAATGCTGTCGGCGATTGTCGCCCAGGTCAGCAAGATCGAGGAACGGTCGCCGGTGTTGGAATCCATCGGCAAGAGCCTGGCGGCAATCGAGAGGCACTTGCAGAGCCTCGTCCAGGGCCGCAGCGTGCAACAGGTGGAGCCGGGGCCGAAAGCTGATCGTCAGGATCGTCAGGCAAAGTCTAGCTAAAAGGTCCCTTGGTCGGAACTATTGCCGTGAGTCAAGCCCGAATAGGGGACAAAACTATCCCCCTGATCGGGCATTCGTGACGGATTCCCGTCGCTATCGTTGACTTGCCTGACCCACTCCGGGGAGAATCACTGTCCCCGGTTTCAAAGCGATCAGGATTCCATGGTGCGAGCGAGGATTTCGTTGCTCCTAGTCTTGGCCGTTGTAACCGCCGCCGCTTGCTCGGCCGGTGGTGATTCGGCAGGCTGGCCCGCCAGTTCCCTGGGTTCCACGGGCGGCGGAACCACGGGCGGCACCACGGGCGGCACCACGGGCGGCACCACAG
>Ga0137463_1000822_pt1 | contig 10380 bp, 11 predicted proteins | sample EasRivERMGT800_2_FD_102333 | JGI IMG/M metagenome (GOLD analysis project Ga0137463, IMG submission 102333) | Soil microbial communities from meander-bound floodplain in the East River, Colorado, USA - East River MetaG ERMGT800_2 | ecosystem: Environmental > Terrestrial > Soil > Floodplain ...
CGAGACCGAGATGAAGGAAAAGAAGGCGCGCGTCGAGGACGCGCTGCACGCGACGCGCGCGGCGGTGGAGGAGGGCATCCTCCCCGGCGGCGGCGTCGCCTTGCTGCGCGCGCGCTCGCGGCTGGGAAATCTGCGCGGAGACAATCCGGATCAAGACGCCGGCATCAAGATCGTGCTGCGCGCGCTCGAGGAGCCGCTGCGCCAGATCGCCACCAACGCGGGCGAAGAGCCTTCGGTGGTGGTGAACCGCGTGCAGGAAGGCGAGGGCAATTTCGGCTACAACGCGCTCACCGATGCATACGGCGACATGGTGCAGATGGGCGTGCTCGATCCCTGCAAGGTCACGCGCACGGCGCTTCAGAACGCGGCGTCGATCGCCGGGCTGATCCTCACCACCGATTGCATGATCGCGCAGATTCCGGAGAAGCCCGCTTCGGGCCGCCCGCCCATGGACGAGATGGGGATGTAGGAGACGACCATGGCAACGATCACAAGCGACGCGAAGAATGAACCCCCGGAATTCCCGTTTGCGGCTTTTCTGGCGGGAAGCAAGGAATGGGAGCAAGCCTCCAATCAGCTCCTCGCCAACTGGAAGCATCAAGTGGACGCGGCGCTGAAGCTCGTCGATGCCGCAGTGCAAGGGTCGCTGGAGATGCGGAGCTCGCAGCTCGCGGCGGCGATGGAAACGCACGCGCGCGACATGGACACCGAGAAATCGGTGATCGGGGCGAAATCGGCTTTGGATCTCCTGGCAATCCAGTTGAACTGGATGACGGGCAACCTCGAGAGATCGATGGCCTACTGGAACCAGATGTTCCAGGCGGCGGCGGACGCAAACAGCAAGCTCGTGGAATGCCTGCGCGAGCAGGCGCAGGACGCGGACGCCGGCTCCGAGCGGCCGGCGAAAGCAAGCTGAGCTTCGCCGAAAGTCGCCGGTTCAGGCATAGCTGCGCAGGCGCTGCGAAAACTCCTCCAAAGCCAGAATGCCGCTCGCTTCGGCCCGCCGGCACCAATCCTGGAGCTGCTTGACGAGCTGCTCCCTTGGGGCCGCCGAGCGTTCCCACAATGCCGCGAGGTCGCGGCGCATCGTGACCATCGTCTGCAACGCGCGCGACTTCGGCAGCGCCTCGTTCAGTTTCGCCCGCTCCGCCTCGCGGAGTATCCGTTCGTCGGACGCCAGTGAGCGTTCGATGTCCTGCAGCAAGAGCGCTTCGGTCGGAGCGTGGTGCCGGAGCCGGTCCAGCTCCTTGAGGTAGATGGCCTTCAGGGATTGGGCGTAATGCGCCAGCACATCGTATCGATTGGCGATCACCGCCTGCAGCGTCTGGAGGTCCGCCGACGGTTTGGGCTGGGCGAAGTGCGGCCTCGGTGCCACGTGCTTCACCTTCGCCAGCTGCAGCGCCTGGAAGATGCGGATGTACAGCCAGCCGATGTCGATCTCGTACCACTTGTTCGAAAGTTTGGCCGAAGTCGGATAGGCATGATGATTGTTGTGCAGCTCCTCGCCGCCGATGACGATGCCCCAGGGAGCGATGTTGGTGCTCCAGTCAGGCGTCGACCAATTGCGATAGCCCCAATAGTGGCCGACTCCGTTGATGACGCCGGCCGCCCAGAACGGGATCCACGCGATCTGCGCAAGCAGGATCAAGCCGCCCGGCACGATGCCGAACAGGACGACGTCGATCACACCCATGAGAACGATTCCCAGTACTTGGAATTTCGAGTAGACGTTGCGCTCGAGCCAGTCGTCGGGCGTCCCCGCGCCGTAGCGCTCGAGGGTCTGGGGATCGCGCGTGGCCTTCACGTACAGGAACACGCCGCCCCAGAGCACGCGGCTGATGCCGTAGATCTGCGGGCTGTGCGGATCTTCCGGCGTGTCGCACTTGGCGTGGTGCTTGCGATGCACCGCGGCCCATTCCCGGGTCACCATGCCGGTCGTCATCCACAGCCAAAGCCGGAAGAAATGGCTGAGCGCCGGATGCAGGTCGAGGGCGCGGTGCGCCTGGTGCCGGTGCAGGAAGAGCGTGACCGCGACGATGGTGATATGGGTGAGGGCTGCGGCGGCAATCAAGTAACCCCACCACGGCAGGTCGAATACGCTGTAGAAGAGCACGATGGATTCCCTTTCTTTGCGCTTATTTGGCACTCTAGGCCGGCCACGCGGCAGGTTTTTGATTTAGCTCAACCCTGGTGCATGCGGGCGCACACGGTGCGCCTTCGGGCGCAGGCGGCCGGCGGCCCTAATCGAGCCCGAAGCGGCGGACGAGGGCCGCCTTCACCGATTGGGTGAGCATCAAGTAGCAAACCAGGATCGCCGCGAGCGCGAGCCAGTAGGCCGAAGGCAGCGGCGCCAGTCCCAGCAGGCTCGCGAACCCGGAGAACGGCAGCCACATGGCGGCGGCGCAGACCGCGATCGTCGTGACGAGCAAGGGCGCGGCCGGCCTGCTTTCCAGAAACGGGACGCCGGCGGTGCGGATGACGTGCACGATCAGCGTCTGCGACAGCACCGATTCCACGAACCAGCCGGTCTGGAACAGGCTCGGGTTCTCGCGCGCCTGGAACGCGTAGAGCAGCGTGAAGTAGGTGGCGTAGTCGAACAGCGAGCTGATCGGCCCGAACACGAGCATGTAACGGCCGATGTTGCCGATGTCCCACTTGCGCGGCCGCGCGAGATCTGCGGCGTCGACGCTGTCCGTCGCGAGCGCGGTCTGCGACACGTCGTAGAGCAGGTTATTGAGCAGCACCTGCACCGGCGCCATCGGCAGAAAGGGGAGGAACGCGCTCGCCCCCAAAACGGAGAGCATGTTGCCGAAGCTGGAGCTCGCGCCCATGCGGATGTACTTCACCACGTTCGCGAACACGCGCCTGCCTTCGACTACGCCGTCCTTGAGCACGAGCAGGCTTTTCTCCAGGAGGATGATGTCGGCGGATTCCTTGGCGATGTCCGCCGCGCCCTCCACCGACACGCCGACGTCGGCGGCCCGCAGCGCCGGCCCGTCGTTGATGCCGTCGCCGAGATAGCCGACGACGCCGCCGCCCGCCCGCAGCGCGGCGATGATGCGCGCCTTCTGCTCCGGCGCGAGCTTCGCGAACACCGCAGTTCGTGTAGCGACCTGCGCCAGCGCCGTGTCGTCCATGTGCTCGAGCTCGCTCCCGAGCACGACCGCACCGGGCTCGATCCCGACCATGGCGCAGACTTTCTTCGTCACGACTTCGTTGTCGCCGGTCAGGACCTTCACCTGCACGCCGTGCTCGTGCAGCGCCCTGACGGCTCCGGCCGCGCTTTCCTTGGGCGGATCGAGAAACGCGACGTAGCCGGCGAGCACGAGCCCCGATTCGTCCGCGCCGCTGCAGACGGTTTTCGCGGCGGGGATGTGCTTGTACGCCACCGCGATCACGCGAAAGCCTTCCTCGTTCAGGCCGCGGATGAGCGGAAGCAGGTCCGTGCGGAGCGCCGCGGTAAGAGGAACGACCTTGTCCTTTTCCTCGAAGTGCGCGCACACCGCGATGATTTCCTCCGGCGCGCCCTTGCAGATCAGGACGTGGTGCGTCGGGTCGCGCGCGACCATCACCGACATGCGCCGGCGCAGGAAGTCGAACGGCACTTCGTCGATCTTGCGATAGCTGCGCGGAACATGGACGTGCTCGCGCATCTCGGCGTGCTCGAGGATGGCGACGTCGAGAAGGTTCTTCAGGCCCGATTGGAAATGGCTGTTGAGGTAGGCGAGCTCGAGCACGTGCCGGCTCTCGGCGCCGACAATATCCACGTGCTTCTCGAGAATCACCTTGTTCTGCGTCAGCGTCCCGGTCTTGTCGGTGCACAGCACGTTCATCGCGCCGAGGTTCTGAATTGCGCTCAGGCGCTTCACGATCACCTTCTTGCGCGACATCGCGAGCGCGCCCTTGGCGAGATTGATCGTCACCACCATCGGCAGCAGCTCGGGCGTGAGGCCGACCGCGACCGCCACGGCGAAGAGGAACGCCTCGACCCAATTGCCTTTCGAGAGGCCGTTGATGACGAAGACCAGCGGCACCATCACCAGCATGAAGCGCAGCATCAGCCCGATGAAGCGCTTCACGCCCAGATCGAAGCTCGTCGGCTGACCCTCGGCGGTGATCGACGCCGCGATCGAACCGAAGCGGGTGTGCGCGCCGGTGGCGACCACGAGGGCGACCGCGGTGCCGCTCACCACGTGCGTGCCCATGAGGGCGACGTTGCTCGATTCCATTGCCGAGGCCGTGCTAGCGCGCGCGGCGGCGTGCTTCTCCGCGGGCATCGATTCGCCGGTGAGCGCGGATTGATCGACGAACAAGTCCTTCGATTCGAGCAGCCGGACGTCGGCCGGAACGAGATCGCCCGCCGCGAGTTGCACGATGTCTCCCGGGACAAGCCGGGCGACGGGGATCTCGTGCAGCCGGCCCTCGGAGACGATGGGGCTTTTCGGCGTCGTCTTGCCGCGGTCACGCCGCAATACGCTCGCCGTCGTATGCACCATCGCGCGCAGCCGTTCCGCCGCCTTGCCGGAGCGATATTCCTGGATCCACGACAGGAACACCGAAAGCAGGACGATTGCGGCGATGACCGCGGCTCCGCGGGTTTCTCCCGTCAGCTCGGCCGCCGCCGCGAGCAGAAGCAGGACAACCGGGAGAGGACTGAAGAACAGCTGCGCGAACCTGCGCAGGGGCGCGAAACCTCGCTCGACCGCCACGGCGTTGCCGCCGAACTCGGCCAGCCGCTTGGCGGCTTCGTGCCGGGTCAGTCCCTGGGTCGAGGCGCCCAGCCGCGCCAGCAACTCGGCTGCTTCCAGCCGCGAGGCTTCATCGAGCCGTATCGAAGGGACGCCGGCGGCCATGCGGAGGAAGGATTCCGAGGTCAAGGCGCTCTTGTTCCGGCCGGCTCGCCACGGCGTCGGTTCGAGCCTCAGCGCTTCCAGGTCGCGCGGAGCAGATTTTCCTCCTTGCTGTAGTGGAGTCCCAGGCTGCCTTTATGGGCGTCGTGGATGCGTTCGGCGATGTTGCGGGCGAGGTGGACGTCGGTGGTCGTCACCAGCACGCCTTCGGCGGTGTCTTCGATCGCCATGATGCGCTGAACGGGGTGTGCGGCCTTCTCCTTTTCTTCGCAGTGCCTCACCAGGTGCAGGATCTCGTCCCGATGCTCCCGAAAGAACTCGCCGCTCAGGGCGACGAAACCCGCTGGGAATCGGTCGCGAATGCGCTGGCACGCCGGGCACAACCGCTCGTGCGCCTCTTTCGGTGCGGCTTCCCAGGACCAACGCCCTTTTCGAAACGTGGCCCCGCAGTCCGGGCACCGCGTCGGGTCGGGCGGCTTGAGCTTCGATTTATAGCTGTCCTTGCCGTACCCCTCCAGCAGCTGCTCTCTGCGCTGCCCCCTGGAGCCGCTTCGTTCGCGTTTCATTTCTTCACCTTTCGCGCGTCGCTTCGACCCGGCGCGGCGCCGGGTGAGTCTTGACCTCGCCGCGCGCCAGCTTGGCGGCGTCCTTGAGCCGGCGCCTCATCGCGTCGAACGCCTCCCGCAGCGCAACGTACACGTCTTCACGATGGTCGCCTCTTGAAACGATTTCCTTGCCGGGCGTGCGCGCATCGATGCGCACCTGAAATTGCCGGCCCTGGCGGCGATGCTTGCCCAGTTCTTCGACGGTCACCCGGCAGCTCACCATGCGCGGGTGGGAGCTCAGCAGCTTCGCAACGTCTTTGCGGATGCGGGCCTCGAGCGCATCCGAGTGTGCAAGGTGTCGCACGACGATCTGGAGAGAGAATTCCATGGAATGATCCCGTTTCAATCCGTCGCTGACTTCCTCGACGAAGGCTTGGGTGCAAACAGGCGCACGCCCCGGCTCTCCGCCCAGAGCTTGGCTCTTGCGATCGCGATGCGTATCGCCTTGCCCTCGTCATTGCCCTCTTCGAGCAGCGCGTTGGCGATGGCTATCGCCTTTGCCCGCGCAGGCGGGGACAGCCGGAGCATGGAGGGCGGATAGCGGTCAGGCGTCCAGGGCATGGTTTCGATCTCGAGATCCGGGTCGATCACTTCTTTACAAGAAGCACGGGAGTGGCGGCATTGCGAACCACGAGTTCGGCGTCGCTGCCCATGAGCATCCGATTCACCCCGCGGCGTCCATGGGTTCCCATCACGATCAGATCGGCGCGCCAGCGCTTTGCCCGCTCGACGATCACGTCCGCGACCCGCCCGCCGGCGTTTTCCCAAAGCTCGAACTCCGGCTTGACGCCTTTGGACAAAGCGAGCCTCCCTGCCTTTCCGAGGAGCCGTTTGCCGCCGCGTTCCAGGGCTTTCACCAGGCGTGGGACATTGATGCTGCTCTCGGGCGTGTTGAACACGATCATTTCATCCACTGCATGCAGCAGGCGAAGCCTCGCGTGCTGGTCCTTCGCGAGCCTCAGGGCTTCCTTCAACCCCGCGATCGAGGTCGGGCTTCCGTCAATAGGAACAAAGATTCGCTTGTATACCACGGCCTGACTCCCCGGAACCGTAAACTGTCTTCGGTTTCAAGATAATCGCCCGGCTCGCCCCGCCTGTTGATCTACGTCAAACCTGCTGCTTCGGACCGGGATCCCGGTGGAGCATCGCATCAGCGGTCCGGATATCTCCATTCCGGCATCAGCTTGAGGGAATCGCGGCGCCGATCGCGAGGAGCACGGCGTAGGCGAGCAACAGGCGTCCGGCTTTCGGAGTGACCGGCACCAGATCCTCGAACCGGTCCAGGGTCATCATGGCGCGCGCCGTCGTCCATGCATGGGGAACGGTGGCGAGCGGCAAGAGGATCCAGGCGCTGAAACCGAACCCCAGCCAGAACCAGAAGGGTGCGAGGTATGAAAGGGCGAGCAGCAAGCCAAATTCGGCGCGGCTCCACTCCTTGCCGAAGCGCACGGCCACGGTGCGCTTGCCTTTGACCGCGTCGAACTCCCGGTCGCGAATGTCGTCGATGATGAGAATATTCGTCGTGAGAGCTCCGATCGGCAGGCCGAGCGCGATAACGTCCATCGGGAGCGCGCACTGCGCGGCGCCTGCGGCCGCCTGAACGTAGTAGCCGCCTGCGACCGAGACGATGCCGAAGAACGCGAAAAACAGGGGGTCGGCGAACCCGTGCCTGCCGATAGGCCAAGGGCCGGCCGAATAGGCCCAGCTCGCGGCGATGCTGGAAAATCCGATCAGGAGCACGAACGGGCCGGCCAGGGTGAGCAGGTAAGACCCGACGAGCAGCGCGAACAGATAGCAAGCCGAGATCGCCCCCTTGAGGCCGGAGAGCGTCAGCGTGCCCAGCTTCAAGGCTTGAACCAGTTCCGGGTGCTCGCGGTCCTCCGGCTGCTGGATGAGATTTTCGTAGTTGTCGGTGAGGACCCCGCCGACCTGGATCAGCCAACCGGCGAGAAACGCGAGGAAAGCCGGCAGCGCGGCAAACACCTGGGTGTGGACCGCCAGACCCACGGAGACGAGGACGGGCGCCGCCGCAGTGGGCAAAGTGTGTCCCGGATAGAGGAGCTTGCGCCTCCACACTTCGCCTCGCGACCACACTTGAGTTTCCGTCATGCCGAGTCTTCGCATCCCCGCGGAAAGAGCCCCGGACCGTCAGACGCGAACCGCGGGCCAAACGGCCCCGGCGGCGAGTCCCAGGATGTACAGCCAGCCGAAGCGCCGGTTGTGCTCGAGGCACACGCGGTGAACCCAGAGCGGCCAGCCGACGTAGCCGGCGGGCGGCGCTGCGGGGCGCGCCCGGCTCATGACCGATACGGCGCGAAAAGCCCGCGGGGCCGCGACGACGATGATCGCGGCGAACGGCGTGAGCTGCCCGAGCGCGGTCAGGACGGCGGTGATCGCATAGATGAGAACGATCGTCGCGACATTCAGCGCGCGCGCGGAGCGCTCGCCGAGCAGCACCGGCAGGGTCCGGTTGCCTTTCCCGGCGTCGAAATCCATCTGGTCGATGTGCTTGCCCGTGAGGATCGACATCACGCCCAGGCCGTACGGGATCGACGCGTAGAAGGCCGCGCTCGACACGTGGCCCGTGATCATGGCGTAGCCGCCCCCGACCATCAGCGGGCCCCACACGAGGAACACCGCGGGCTCGCCCAGGCCGATGCTCTTCAAGGGAATCGGCGCGGCGTCGTAGAGCAGCATGAGCGCGATGCCCGCCGCGGCGAAGAAGACGGCAAGCCATCCCCGCTCGACGACGAAGTAGGCGGTGATCGCGCTGCCTATTGCGGCAAGGATCGCCAAACCGGCCACGAGAGTCCGGGGCTCCAGCACGCCGCTCGCGAGCGGATGCACGGTGTAGCGCATGCGCGGAGAGTCCGGGGTGTCGTGTCCGCGCCTGGTGCCGAAGTAATCGTTGCTGAGATTGCTGATCATGTGCGCGACGGGGAGCCCCGCCAGCACGAGGAGAAAGCGAACCGAGTCGAACGCCCGGTCGCCCGCGGCGAGGAGACCCGCGATGATCGCGGCCTGAGCCGAGATGACCAGGATGACGCTGCGCGCGGAGTAGAGAAACTTCGAGACCGGATCGAGCAGCCGAACCTCTTCGACGCCAGGCCGGTAAAAACCGGCGAAAGCCCCGAGCCACAGCTCCGGCTTCGATCTGGCGAGAAGCGATTCCTCCCTCATGCTCTTACCCGCATCTTGTACTTTAACTCGTCGGCATCCTCCGCGCCCATCTCGACCTGTGCCTCCAAGTCCGAAGATCCAGCACCCGTGGCCGAAGTTTGATCCAGGTCAAAGAAGGCGCACAATGCCATCCCTAAGGCGTTCGATGCGAATGGCTCGTCCCCAACATGCCTGAAACGCAAACGACTCCCGATGCGCGAAAGGGGCTGTGGTCGCGCCTGCGCGGATTCCTGTTCGTACCGAGCCCCCGTTATTCACCGTTCACGCTGCTTGGGGCCGGTCTCGTGATCGGCGTCGTTGGCCAAGTCGGATTCGACACCACCCTGCATGCGACCAGCACCAACGAATTCTGCAGCGGCTGCCATGCGAACGACGCCGCCAAGGAATGGCGGGAGTCCGTGCATTACAGCAATCGCGCCGGATTCATTGCAGGCTGCTCCGACTGCCATCTGCCGCGCGAGCTCGTGCCGAAGATGGTGCGCAAGACGAAGGCGGTCAAGGAAGTATGGGGCCGTCTCATCGGCATCATCGATACCCCGGAAAAATACGAAGCGCATCGCCAGGCGATGGCCGAGAGCGAATGGAGCCGGATGCGCGACAACGGCGCGCAGGAATGCCGCAATTGCCACCACCCCGACTCGATGTCCGACAAGGACAAGAGCTACGTGGGCGGCATGCACAAGAGCGCCCTGGCGGGCGGGCAAATCTGCATCGACTGCCACAAGGGCGTCGCGCACCGCGCGCCAGGCGCTCCTGCCTCCGGAGGAAAATAGGATGAAGCCGACAATCGGTGCGATTTTGATTGCCGGGTGCATCGCACTTCCGACTCTGGCGCACGCCCAATCCGGCGAGAATTTCGCCGAATCGAGGTGCTCGGCCTGCCACGCGATCGATCAGAAGAAAGCCGGGCCTTCGTTCAGGGAGATTTCCGCCGCGCACAAGGGCGACAAGGGCGCCGAAGGACAACTGGTGGGGTTTCTCAAGCGCGGCACGGGACACCCGAAGATCGAGGCTTCCGACGCCCAGTTGAAAGCGGTGATTCAGTACGTTCTCAAGCAGTAAGTGGGGAGGCGGGCGCGCCGCCCCGGGCACCGGATTGAAGGGACGGCCGACTATTCGCCGTCTTCTTCCTCGCGCAGCCACCACGGACCGAGCTGGCGAAACCGCTTGCGCTGCTCCGGCGTGAGCACGGCCCCGGCCGATACCGATTCGTTTGATCCAAATCAATCCCGACGACTAACCGGCGCTTACCATTCGTCGTCTTCCTACCGAAGCATGCACGCGATGGAACTCGTTCGCGCCGAGAAGCTCGTCAAGACCTACCGCTCCGGCGAAGTGGACGTGCTCGCGGTCAGAGGGGTCGATTTCACGATCGAAGCGAGATCGTTCGTCGCCTTCGTCGGCCCTTCGGGCAGCGGCAAGAGCACGCTGCTCAACATGATCGGCTGTCTCGATCATCCGACCGGGGGCAAGCTGACGGTCATCGACACCGACGTCGCCTCGCTCGACCGGGGTGCGGCTGCACGTTTCCGCGGGCAACACATCGGCTTCGTGTTCCAGGACTTCAACCTGATACCGGTACTCACCGTCTACGAGAACATCGAGTATCCGCTCATCATGGTGCAGGATTGGCCCGAGCAGAAGCGGCGAGCGCAGATCCTGCGGCTGTTGGACGCGGTGGGCATGTCGGCCCAGGCGGGGAAGCGCCCTGACCAGATCTCCGGCGGGCAGAAGCAGCGCGTGGC
>Ga0137463_1000823_pt1 | contig 10372 bp, 6 predicted proteins | sample EasRivERMGT800_2_FD_102333 | JGI IMG/M metagenome (GOLD analysis project Ga0137463, IMG submission 102333) | Soil microbial communities from meander-bound floodplain in the East River, Colorado, USA - East River MetaG ERMGT800_2 | ecosystem: Environmental > Terrestrial > Soil > Floodplain ...
CGTTAAGATAGTGGCGCTGAATAAATTGGAATCGAACGATCATGTATGAATCCGGATTCCCCGCGTTGCGCCGCACGATCTCGTTGTTGCTGCTGTTTAGTATTACTGCGCCGGAGGGGTCGCTGGCGCAGGTCGCTCGCACTTACCCGGCAAAGCCCGTCCATTGGATCATACCTTACGCCGCAGGCGGTTCGGCCGACACTCGTGCCCGTCAAATCGCGCCAAGGCTGACGGAAATCTGGACTCAACCGGTTGTCGTCGAAAACAAACCCGGCGCCGGCGGCGTGATCGGTACTGACTTCGTCGCGAAGTCCGCGCCCGACGGCTACACCATAGGCATGGGAAATTTTGCTCCGATCGCCGTGAGCCTGTCGCTGATGAAGAGCTTGCCCTACGATCCGATCAAGGATCTCGCGCCGGTGGTGCTACTCGAGCGCGGACCATTGGTACTCATGGTCAACCCGTCCATGCCGGTGAAGTCGGTCAACGACCTGATCTCGTTGGCTAGAGAAAAGCCCGGCACGCTCACATTTGCCTCTTCCGGGAACGGCAGCGCGCATCATCTTTCCGGAGAAATGCTCAAGGCAATGACCGGAATCGACATACGGCACGTTCCCTATAAAGGCGGTGCGCCCGCCGTCACCGACCTCATGGGCGGTCACGTGTCGATGATGTTTGAGCTGATGTATTCGGCGCTACCAGGCATAAGAGGCGGAAAGCTGCGGGCACTGGCGGTGACCAGCGCACACCGCCTCTCGGTCCTGCCCGACATCCCCACGCTTGCCGAAGCCGGCGTGCCGGGATTCGAATCCAGCAACTGGCAGGGCGTGATCGCCCCGGCCGGAACTTCCGGGGAAATTGTTTCCGCGCTGAGCGCGGCGATCAATAGAGTGCTTGCCATGCCCGATATCCGGGAAAGAATCGTAAGCGAGGGCAACGAGGTTGCTGGCGGATCTCCCGCAGAATTCGCCTCGCTCATCAAAACGGAAATCCTGAAATGGGGCAAGGTGGTACGCGGCGCCGGGGTGCAGGCAGATTGACCGGCGAGCGGCCGAAGTTGTGCCGCACGCCAAGTCATTTTCCAATACAAAAGCGCGAGAAAATTTCTCCCAGCAAATCATCGGCCGTGAATTCGCCGGTGATGGTATTGAGTTCCCGTTGCGCGATGCGCAGTTCCTCGGCAAAGAGTTCGCTATGTGCCATTGCCTGCTGCGCCTGCTCGAGCGCCCCGGCAACGCGCTCGAGCGCCGCCAGGTGCCGCGCCCGCGCCATGAACACGTCCTCGCCGCTCGATTGCCAGCCGGCCAGCGCGAGCAGTGCGCGGCGCAGCGCATCGATACCTTCGCCGGTCCTGGCCGAGACATGGACGCGGGGGCCGCCGGCGCCCTCTTCCGAGCGCGGTGCTTCGCCGGTAAGATCGATCTTGTTGAACACGGTGACGGAATTCAGCTTTCCCGGCAGGCGCGCAACGATCGCCCGATCGGCGGCGCCGATGCCGGTGCGCGCATCGACGATCAGAAGAAGCACGTCCGCTTTTCCGATGGCGTCCCAGGTGCGGGCGATGCCGATCGCCTCGACCTTGTCCGCCGTGTCGCGCAGCCCGGCGGTATCGATGATGTTCATCGGCACGCCTTCGATCTGAATGGTCTGGCGCACCGCGTCCCGTGTCGTGCCGGGAATTTCCGTGACAATGGCGAGCTCTTCGCCGGCAAGACGATTGAGAAGCGATGATTTTCCTACGTTAGGCTGGCCGGCCAGCACGACCTGAAGGCCGCTGCGCAGCACGCTGCCTTGCCGGCCGCGCTCCAGCGCCCGAGCGAGATCTCCACGCAACTCCCCGATCCGCTTGTCCGCGTGCTCCCGGTCGGACGCATCGATTTCCTCTTCTGGAAAATCGAGCGTCGCTTCGACAAGCATCCGCAGCTCGACAAGCTGCTTAGCGAGTCCCTCGATCACCGCCGAGAATTCACCACGCAGCGATCTGAGCGCGCAGCGCGCAGCCGCCTCGGTCGCCGCTTCGATCAGGTCGGCGACGCCTTCGGCCTGCGCCAGATCGATCTTGTCGTTCAGGAATGCGCGGCGAGTAAATTCGCCAGGCTCGGCGAGGCGCGCGCCGAGTTCGACACAACGCCTGAGAAGCATCTGCAGGACCACGGGGCCCCCGTGCCCTTGCAGCTCAAGCACGTCTTCGCCGGTGTAGGAAGCCGGCGCCGGAAAGTACAGCGCAATGCCATCATCGATCGGCTCGCCGTCCCTGGAGCGAAAGCTCGTGCGCGTGGCAACGCGGGGGGCCGGAATCTTTTCGAGCAGTTGCGAAGCAATCGGCTTCAGGTCCTTTCCCGAAATTCGCACGATGCCGATTCCGGCGCGCCCCTGGGCGGTTGCTATTGCAGCAATGACATCTGAAGGCGCGCTCATAAAGGCCCCGCCGGCCGGCGGCGCGCGCGGCGGATTACCGCCTCGCGCTGGCGGCGGCCTTTTGTCCCCCGATCATGCGGGTAATCTGCCATTGCTGCAGGATCGACAGGATGTTATTGATGAACCAGTAGAGCACCAGTCCGGAGGGAAAGAAGTAGAACATGACCCCAAACGCGAACGGCATGATCATCATGACCTTCGCCTGCACCGGGTCGGGCGGGGTGGGGTTCATCTTGGTCTGGATGATCATCGAGAGCATCATCAGCGTCGGCAGCACGTAAAAGGGATCCTCCGCCGACAAATCGTATATCCACAAATAAAAAGGTGCGTGCCGCAACTCCACGCTTGCGAGCAATACCCAGTAGAGCGAAATGAATACCGGAATCTGCACCAGAATGGGGAGGCATCCGCCGAGCGGATTGATCTTCTCCGTCTTGTAAAGATCCATCATCGCTTGATTCATCTTCACCCGGTCATCGCCGTATTGCTCGCGGAGCCTCGTCAACCGTGGTGTCACCAGCTTCATTTTCGCCATGGAGCGATAGCTCGCCGCCGACAAGGGGAAAAAGATCAGCTTGATGACCACGGTGAGCAGGATGATCGCGAGCCCCCAGTTTCCCAGCCAGCCATGGAAGAACTTAAGCACCCAGAAAAGCGGCGCCGCGATCACGGTGAGCCATCCGTAGTCGACGACCAGATCCAGACCCGGAGCAAGTTCCTTGAGTGCGTCCTGGTCCTGCGGCCCGGCATAAAGCGGCACCTCGACGCGCGCGGTGGCGCCCGGCGCAACCGGTCCGACCGGCACGATTACTCCAACGGCGTATAAATCGTCGGCGAGCTTTCGCATGTATATCTCGCGCGGCGTCTTGTCCTGTGGAAGGAGCGCCGCGACGAAATAGTGCTGTACGATGGCGATCCACCCGTTGTCAGGCGTCTTTGGATAAGACGCCTTGCCCTTGTCGATATCCGAAAAAGCCACTTTCTGGAACTTGTCCTGCGCCGTATAGACCGCGGCGCCTGTATACGTCTGCACCATGTGCGGGTCGCCCGCCGGGGACTTGGCGTCGCGCGTGAGCTGGAAATACGCGTGCGTGGCGAGCGGAGCTGCAGTCCGGTTGGTGATTTCCTCGGCAATTTCGATGCGGTAGCTTGAGCGATGGAGGGTAAAAATTTTCGCCACCTTCACGCCTTCAGGGCTGGTCGCTTCCAGGCGCGCTTCGAGCCGATCCTGGCCCGGGGACAGAATAAATTCGTTCTGCGTTGCGGCAAACAAAGTCTTGTGATTGGGCAGGCCCGCGCCGACCAACCCGCTTTGCGCCGCATAGCGGTGCTCAGGTCCGAGCAGCACGAAGTTCTTTTTTTGATCGAGCGTGTCCTTGTGCCGCGGCAGTTCGAGATACACGAGGTCGCCCCCCAGCGTATCAATCTCTGCAACCATCGTGTCAGTCTGCAGGCGCAGGCGTTGGTGGGGCTTGCTCTCAGGCGCCGCTGCCGCAAGCACCGCCGCGACGCCCGTGCGGGCGGCCGTCGCCGCCGGAGCACTGGGAGCGGGTACCGCACCAAGCGAGGTTGCCGCCGCCGGCATGGGCGGCCGGGTTTCCTTCTGCCACGCCTCCCATAGCAGCAGCAGGGAAAACGAAAACACGAAAAACAAAATCAGTCTCTGAGTATCCATGCGGGCAATTTCGGTTCAAGGCACCGGGTCGTGGCCGCCCGCGTGCCAAGGATGGCAGCGCGCGAGGCGCTTGAGCGCGAGCCAGGTCCCGCGGGCGGCGCCATGGCGCTCGATCGAGTCGAGCGCGTACGCAGAGCAGGATGGATCAAAGCGGCAATGCATGCCGAGCAAAGGACTCAAGCCGTAGCGATACCCGCGAATGAACAGCGACAATATTTTTCTCAAGGCGATTCCGCCAACAAGTCTGCGATTTCTGCGATGACGATTGTTTTTCCCGTCAGCCTCACCAGAATGTCGCGACTGCCGAGCCGCGCCTGATGACACCGGAACCACTCGCGCAGCCGCCGCTTCACCCGGTTGCGGTCAATCGCACGTGGAAAGATGCGCTTGGGAACGATAAAACCCAATCGAGCCATGCCCAGTGCGTTCGCCCTAAGCATGACCGTGAAGCCTGCACGTCTGATCGGCCGGGCTCCCGCCAGCAACGCGGCAATGTCGGCAGTGCGCAAGCGCTGCCTGCGGGTATAGCGCTTGCGCTCTGTCAAACGCTCAGGCGCGCCCGCCCTTTGGCGCGCCGGGCCCGGATCACCGCCCGGCCCCCACGCGTGCGCATGCGAACGAGAAAACCGTGGGTGCGCTTTCTGCGGACTACCGAAGGTTGAAACGTGCGCTTCATCGGGATTGATCCTCAAGGCGAAAAGAACCTTCGATTAGACGATATTTGAGCCGGCATTGTCAAAGGATTGAGCGTCTCCGCCCTGTGGATAACTTCCGCGGAAACGGGTAAAATTCGATTGCAGATTACTTCCGAACAGAACCAAAAAAATCCATGCAAGGTTTCTGGGCCTCGTGCCTGCTCCGTTTCGAAAAAGAGCTTCCCGCTCAACAGTTTAATACCTGGATACGACCTCTAAGGCTTGACGCCACCGCGGCGCCCTCGGGCGAATTGCGCTTGCTCGCTCCGAACCGCTTCGTGCTGCAATGGGTCAAGGAACGGTTCCTGCAGCGCATTGAAACAATTGGAGCGGAATTTTTTTCCTCCCCCATCCGGGTCTCGCTTACCCTCGACTCGCCCGGATCAGGATCGCCTGAGCCCGCGAAAGCTCTTGCCACGCCGATGCGCATCGCGAAATCGGTTGTCTCAAGACCACCCCACGCCGAGCGCTCCAGCCTGATCCCCGAGTTCAGCTTCGACAGCTTCGTTGCCGGCAAGGCAAACCAGCTTGCTCGCGCCGCGGCACTTCAAGTCGCGGAACATCCCGGAACCTCCTACAACCCGCTGTTCATCTACGGTGGCGTGGGCCTGGGAAAAACGCACTTGATTCACGCGGTAGGCAATCTCGTTGTCACGCAACATCCGAGCGCGCGCGTGCGCTATCTGCACGCTGCGCAGTACGTATCCGACGTCGTACGCGCCTATCAGCAGAAATCCTTCGACGAGTTCAAGCGCTATTACCACTCTCTCGATCTGCTGCTCATAGATGATATCCAGTTTTTCACCGGCAAAGACCGCACGCAGGAAGAATTCTTCTATGCCTTCAACGCGCTGATCGAATCACACAAGCAGTTGATCATTACTTGTGACACCTATCCCAAGGATCTCGCCGGAATCGACGAGCGGCTCAAGTCGCGCTTCTCCTGGGGCCTGACCGTTGCGATCGAGCCACCGGAACAGGAAATGCGCGTCGCGATCATCTTGAAGAAAGCGGAGGCCGTGTCGCTGAAGCTCACCGAGGAAGTGGCGTTTTTCATCGCCAAACATATCCGCTCGAATGTTCGCGAACTCGAGGGCGCGCTGAAGAGCGTGATCGCGTATTCGCGCTTCAACGGCCGAGACATCACGCTGGACACCGCCAAAGAAGCACTCAGGGACCTCCTTTCCGCGCAGAACCGCCAGATCACGGTGGACAACATCCAGAAAACCGTCGCCGAATACTACAAGATCAAGGTCTCCGATATGCACTCCAAGCGGCGCAGCCGAAACGTCGCGCGCCCGCGCCAGCTTGCCATGGCGCTTGCCAAGGACCTGACGCAGATGAGTCTTCCGGATATCGGCGACGCTTTCGGCAATCGCGACCACACCACGGTGCTGCACGCGTGCCGCACGATCGCGACATTGCGCGAGAAGAATCACGAAATCAACCGCGACTACCATGTTCTCGAGCAGGTGCTGAAAGGGTGAACAAGCTGTTCCAATCCTGGGGACGAAATGTGATTAAGCACCTCTGCCCGTCAGGCTGGCGAAATTGTCCAGAAATAATGCACCGGCTATGCGGTACTTCACCCACAGTTTGATTACGGCGGAAAACCGCGTGCCTACAGGCGCCACCACGCTTATGCACACGAATCGCGGCCATTATCATTATCATCAAGGAAAATAGTATGAATATAATAAAGATGAAACGTGAAGCGCTGCTCCAGCCGTTGCAGGCCGTCACCGGCATCATCGAGCGTCGCCATACGCTGCCGATCTTGTCCAATGTACTTCTTTCCAGGACCGACAATCAGATTGAATTCGTGGCGACCGATATCGAGATCGAGATCTCGGCGAGCACCACCACGGAAGGGTCGGGAGAGGCCAGTACGACCACGGTCGGCGCAAGAAAGCTCTTTGATATTCTGAGGGCGCTTCCGGAGGGATCGGAGGTAACAGTTGCTCTTCAGGACAAACGATTGCAGCTCAAGTCGGGAAAGAGCCGGTTCAACCTGCAAACGCTGCCTTCGGAGGATTTCCCGCGGCTGGCATTGGCGGAAGGGGCCGGCACGAGCTTCACCGTACCGCAGAAGCAGCTGAAGTCCATGCTCGGATTGGTCCAGTATTCAATGGCGCAGCAGGACATTCGCTACTACCTGAACGGACTGCTGATAATAATAGAGGACGGCCAATTGAAGCTTGTCGCGACCGATGGCCATCGTCTTGCCTATGTAAGCAGGGAAGCCGGCAGCAAGGCGCTCGCGCGGCAGGAAGTCATCTTGCCGCGCAAGACGATCATCGAATTGTCAAAGTTGCTCGATGACAGCGATGACCCGGTCGCAATCGAACTGTCGGCGGCGCAGGCCAAGTTCAGCTTCGACAAGATACGATTGATATCCAAGCTGGTGGACGGAAAATTTCCCGATTACGGCAGGGTCATTCCCCAGAACCAGCCCAAAAAGCTCACGCTTGATCGAGTCGTGCTGCTCCAGGCATTGCAACGCGCGGCGATCCTTACCAGCGATAAATTCCGCGGAGTGCGCTGGGTCCTGGGAAACGGCAGCCTAAAGATCAGTTGCACCAATACCGAGCAGGAAGAAGCCCAGGAAGAGATTGACATCGCCTATAAAGGAGAGGGTCTTGATATCGGGTTTAATGTCAGTTACTTGGTTGACGTGCTCAATAACCTCGATGTGGCGGAAGTGGAGTGTGGACTTGGCGACGCCAATTCGAGCGCGCTGTTCACCGTGCCGGGGCGCGCCGACTTCAGGTACGTCGTAATGCCGATGCGGATCTGAGCGAATAAAATGGCCGAACCGCAAAAGAACGATCCAGCCGTCGAGCAATACGATTCCGACAGCATCAAGGTGCTGAAAGGCCTTGACGCAGTACGCAAGCGCCCCGGGATGTACATCGGCGACACCTCCGATGGAACCGGGCTGCACCACATGGTGTTCGAAGTCGTGGATAACGCCATCGACGAAGCGCTCGCCGGTTTTTGCGACGAGATCACGGTCACGATTCACACGGACAATTCGATCAGCGTGGTAGATAACGGTCGTGGTATTCCCACTGAAATCCACAAAGACGACGAGCAGAAGCGTTCGGCCACCGAGATCGTGATGACCGAGCTTCACGCAGGCGGCAAGTTCGACAACAATTCCTACAAAATCGCGGGAGGCTTGCATGGCGTGGGCGTGTCCGTCGTGAACGCGCTCTCCGAATGGCTGCGCCTCACCGTCCGGCGCGACTCCCAGACGCACTTCATGGAATTCCGGCACGGAGTCCCCGTGGCGCCGCTCAAAGTGACCGGCAAGACCGAAAGGCGCGGCACGGAGGTGCATTTCCTGGCCAGCACGGAAACCTTCGGGGTGATCGAATATCACTTCGACATACTTGCGCGCCGCTTGCGCGAGCTTTCGTTTCTCAACAACGGAGTGCGGATCACGCTCGTCGATCAGCGCACGGGGAAAGACGAGAACTTCGCCCACACCGGTGGCGTAAAGGGTTTTGTCGAGTACATAAACAGAAACAAGAATGTCCTGCACAGCGCCGCATTCCACTCGGTGGGCCAGAAGGAGGGAATCATCGTCGAGGTGGCGATGCAGTGGAACGATTCCTACCAGGAGCAAGTTCTGTGTTTTACCAATAATATTCCGCAGCGCGATGGCGGCACGCACCTTACCGGTCTGCGGGCGGCGATGACGCGCAGCCTCAACCAGTACATAGAGGCAAACGAGGTCGCCAAGAAAGCCAAAGTCGAGACCACCGGGGATGACATGCGCGAGGGCCTGTCGTGCGTGCTCTCGGTGAAGGTGCCCGAGCCGAAATTCTCCTCTCAAACTAAGGACAAGCTCGTTTCATCGGAGGTGGGACCGGTCGTACAGGAGATCGTCGCAGAGAAGCTGAAAACTTTCCTGCTCGAGAGGCCCAACGACGCTCGCATCATATGCGGCAAGATTGTCGATGCCGCGCGCGCCCGCGAAGCGGCCCGAAAGGCCCGCGAAATGACACGCCGCAAGGGCGTCCTTGATTCATTCGGCCTGTCGGCGAAACTTGCCGATTGCCAGGAAAAAGACCCCGCGCTGTGCGAGCTCTACATCGTTGAGGGCGATTCCGCGGGAGGGTCGGCAAAGCAGGGGCGAGACAGAAAGTTCCAGGCTATTCTTCCCCTCAAGGGCAAGATCCTCAACGTCGAAAAGGCGCGCTTCGACAAGCTGATTTCGTCGCAGGAGATCGTCACGCTGATACAGACTCTCGGTACGGGAATCGGCAAGGACGAATACGACATCTCGAAGCTGCGCTACCACCGCATCATCATCATGACGGACGCGGACGTGGACGGGGCGCACATTCGCACGCTTCTGCTCACTTTTTTCTATCGGCAGATGCCGGAACTGATCGAGCACGGACACGTCTATATTGCGCAGCCGCCTTTGTACAAGGTGAAGCTCGGCAAACAGGAGCGCTACTTCAAGGACGATCACGAGCGCGCGCAATTCATGCTCGCACAGGCGCTGGTGGGAGCTTCGCTCATACCCAAAAAGGGCGCGCAAAGCATAGAGGGCGAGACACTGGAGCAGTTGGCGAAGGCCTACCTGTTCGGCGAAGCGGTGGTCGCCCGGCTTTCCAGAATCATCGATGGCGAAGCGCTTGGTTCTCTCATGCGCGGGGTCAAGGTGGATCTGTCGAACCCGCAATCGGCTGGAGCGAGCGCGCTGAGGCTCAAGGAGGAGATGAGCGCCAACGGAAACGGCGTCAATGTAATTGCGCGCTACGATGGCAAGAACGAGCGCCACCAGCTCGTGATCGAGCGCAGCCACCATGGCAACATCAGGACGAGCGTGCTGGACGAGGATTTTCTCCATTCAGGCGATTACCAGCAGCTCAACCGCATCTCGCAGCTATTGCACGGGCTGATCGACGCCGGGGCATCGGTCAGGCGTGAGGACAAGGAAGAGGCGATCACCGGCTTTCCGCAGGCGATGAAATGGCTGTTCGCCCAGGTCGAGCGCGGCGCGGCGATCCAGCGCTACAAGGGATTGGGGGAGATGAACCCGGAACAGCTCTGGGAGACGACCATGGACCCGAAGTCGCGCCGCCTCCTGAAGGTACAGATCGAAGACGGTATTGCCGCCGATGACATCTTCACCAAGCTCATGGGCGATGATGTCGAGCCCAGGCGTGTATTCATCGAGCAGAACGCTCTGGGCGCCCGACTCGATATATAGAAGTGCTCGACGCTCCGGGCCGGGAGAGCCGGCGAACCCGGAATTCAGGCCGCCTTTTTGCTGCGTACCGATCGGGAGCGAGCGGGGGTGCGTGAGGTTTTCGCGCCGCCTCCCGGCTTGACCCCGGTTTTTGCCGAAGGCTTGGCGGCCTGGATCTTGGGCGCGGCCTTTGCGGGGCGCTCGGCCGCAGATTTCGATGGCCGGGGCGCGAATTCAAATCCAATATTTCCGTCGGATCCCCGCACCAGGAAGGCGGAAAACGGCCGGCCTTTGCGGGAGATGAAACGGTGCAGCAAATCGGTCTTTCCTGTGGCAAGCAGCTTTTGCATCTGCTCGCGCTCGATCGGGCGCTGC
>Ga0137463_1000824_pt1 | contig 10365 bp, 9 predicted proteins | sample EasRivERMGT800_2_FD_102333 | JGI IMG/M metagenome (GOLD analysis project Ga0137463, IMG submission 102333) | Soil microbial communities from meander-bound floodplain in the East River, Colorado, USA - East River MetaG ERMGT800_2 | ecosystem: Environmental > Terrestrial > Soil > Floodplain ...
ACCAGGTGGCCCACATCTGCCCGCCCGGGTGCCAGAGCGTGCGGAACCGGTCCCACATCAGGGCATCGCGCCACAGCGCCCAGTTCTCGATCAGTTCGCGGATGACGAGGCGCTCTTCCATGTTTTTTTTCATGATGCTGCCCTGGTGCCGGGGTGCGGATTGATCCTGCCACAGGTGCGGGAACGCCCGTCGGGCGGGTCGGCACGATCGAACGGTCCACGCACTATCCGGCGCCCGGACGCCCCCATTTCCACAGGGGCGCCCGCCGCGTTTGGACTTTCTGCGCCCTCAACCCTTCACGACTTCTTCCCACTTCGGACAACTGCGCTGCTCGACGGGAACGTCGTAGGGCTGATAGTTGGTCTTGTCCACCACCGTGGACGGCAGCACGTGCTCGGCCGGCACCGGCTGCCTGCGCAGATTGCGGATCGCGATCATGGTCCCGATGCAACCCTGCAGGAAGCCGTTGTAGTCTCCGGTCGCGAGCAGCCGTCCCGCCTTGATCGCGTCCACCGCCTCCTTGGTGCCGTTGATGCCGACGGCGAGCACTTTGCGCTTGGCGGCGTCCGCGGCCTCGAGCGCGCCGAGCGCCATCGCGTCGTTGGCGGCGAGGATGCCGTCTATCTGCGGAAACGACTGCATGAGATTTTCCATCACCTGCAGCGCCTGCAGGCGCTGGTAGTTGCCCGGCTGAGAGGCGAGCAGCTTCACGTTGGGGAATTCCTTCAGCGCATCCTGGAAGCCGCGCACGCGGTCGACATTGGTGAGCGAGCCCTTCACGCCTTCGATGATGACCACATTGCCCTTTCCGCCCATCGCCTTCAGCATGTGACGCGCGGTGGCCAGCCCCAGCTGGTAGTCGCCGCCGCCGACGAACGCGACGAACTTGCCGCCGGCGGAGCGGTCGGTGATGTTCACCACCGGAATGTTCGCCTTGTTGATTTTCTCCACGCCCGGCACCATCGCCTTGTAGTCCACGGGAATGAACACGATCGCGTCGGGCTTCCTGACGATCGCGTCCTCCACCTGGCTCATCTGCTCGGGGATCGAGTCGGGTTTGGTCGGAACGAAGTGGGTGACCGTCGCCCTCATCTGCTTCGCGGCCGAATCCGCACCGAGCCGTACCGACTGGAAGTACGGATTGGTGTTGTTCTTGGTGAACACGGCGAGCTTCTCGCCGTCTGCCCGGGCGCCCGCCGCGCCGAGCACTGCCATCGCAATCGCGGAAACCAGCAGAACGCGCTTCATGACTTCTCCTTTTGACATCGGGTTTGAACGAACATCATAGCTTCTCCTCGGCGCGCTTGCGCGTCACCATATCCAGCCACACGCTTATAAGCACGATTGCCCCGGTGACGAACGGCTGCCAGTTCGCGTTCACCTGCAGCAGGTTCATTCCGTTCAGCACCAGCGTCAGGATCACCGCGCCGACCAGCGTTCCGGAGATCGTTCCCACGCCGCCGAACAGCGACGCCCCGCCTATCAGGCAGGCCGCGATCGCCGGCAGCAGCAGCGGTTCGCCGATGTCGGACTCGGCCGAGTTGAGCCGCGCGAGGTACACCAGCGCGGCCAGCCCCGCCATGCCGCCGCTCAAGGCATAGACAAGCACCAGGCGGCGTTTCACCGGAACCCCGGAGAGCCGCGCCGCCTCGGAATTCGCGCCGATGGCATAGATCTCCTGTCCCCAGGTGGTGAGCTGGGTGAAGAACCAGCCGATCGCGAGAAACAGGAACAGCAGGTAGATCGGGATCGGCACGCCGAACAGATAGCCGCTGCCGATCTCGCGGAATCCCGGCGGAAAGCCGTAGATGGTTTCACCCGCCATGTAGTAATACGACAGGCCGTGCAGTACCCACAGCATCCCGTAGGTCGCGATGAAAGGCGGCAGCCGCAGCAGCGTGACGAGAATGCCGTTGGTGAAACCGACCGCGAGTCCGCAGCCGATTCCAGTCAGCATGCCGAGCAGCGGAGAACCGGTGGCCTTGAGCACCGTCGCCGCCACGCAGGCGGCCATGCCGAGATTCGCAGCCACCGAGAGGTCGAGCCCCGCGGTGAGGATCACCAGCGTGAGCCCGGAGGCGATAAGGAACAGCAGCGCGGCCTGCCGCAGAACATTGATCACGTTCGATTGCGTGAGGAACGTGTCGGTCGCAAGCGCGAGCGCCACGCACATGACCAGCACCACGGCAAGCCGGTAGGCGAGCGCCGTGGCGCCGGCGGAAAACCGGTGACGCATGGAGAGTATCCCGTTCACGAGCGCTTCTTCAGGCCGTCTATGAACAGCGCGACGACGACGAGGAGGCCGATCGATACGACCACCAGCGACGAGGGCACGCCCAGGAGATTCAGTCCATTGCGCAGCACGCCCACCGTGATTACGCCGAGCACGGTGCCGAGCAGCCACCCTTCGCCGCGCTCGAACGAGGTGCCGCCGATGGCCACCGCCACGATGGCGTCGAACTCCATTCCGAGCGCGGCGGTCGGGTGACCGGCGTTGGTGCGCGCCGTCAGCAATAGCGCCGCCAAGCCCGCCATCAGGCCGCCGAACGCGTACACGCCGACGTGATGCAGGTGAACGCGCACGCCGGCCAGCACCAGCGCCTCGCGATTGCCGCCGATGGCCCGCACATAAGTGCCGAAGCGCGTGTGATAGAGCAGCCAGTGGGTGAATCCCCACGCGCCGAGCGCGATGATGAGCGGCGCCGGCACGCTGAACAGCGCGCCTTCGGCGATTGGCCGCACCGGTTCGCTGATACCGACCACGCTTTGTCCGTCCGAGACAACCAGCGCGAGGCCCTGCGCCATGCCGAGCGTGCCCAGCGTCGCCACGAACGGCGGCATTTTCACCAGGGAAACCAGCGAGCCGTTGACCAGGCCGAAGGCGAACCCCACCGCGAGGGAGGCCGCCAGCGCAGCGGCGAGCCCCGCCCCGCGCACCAGCATCAGTGCGAGCACGACATTGCACAGCGTGAGCAGCGCGCCGAGCGAAATGTCCAGGCCCTCGCTCAGGATGATGAGCGTCATCGGCAGCGAGATCATGAGCAGGATCGCCGACTGCATGCCGATGTTCACGAGGTTCGGGCCGGACAGAAAGTTCTGCGCGGCGACGCCGAACGCGATGAGCAGCAGCGCCAGGATATAGGCGACGCCGGGGACGGCGGCCAGCCGCGCGCCCATGCCCGGGGCGACGAAGGCGACGGCCTTGTCACTCATGATGCATCGCCAGCCGCAGGACGTTCTGCTCGGTCAGGTCGCCGCGCTTCAGGTGTCCGGCGATGCGGCCTTCGCGCATGACGTAGGCGCGGTCGCACACGTGCACGATCTCGGGAAGCTCGGAGCTGATCATCAGCACCGCCGCGCCGTTACGCACGAGCTCGCCGATCAGGTTGAAGATCTCGGCCTTGGCGCCGACATCGATGCCGTGCGTGGGCTCGTCGAAGATGAAAAGCCGGCAGCCCGCCGGGAGCCACTTGCCGATCACGATTTTCTGCTGGTTGCCGCCGGAAAGATAGCGCACCAGCCGCTGCGGCGAGGGCGTCGCGATCCTCAACCGGTTGATCTGCTCGATCGCCACGCGCCGCGCCTCGCCCGGACGGAATGCACCGCTCGGAAAAAGCCGGAACAGGCTGGCGAGAACGAGGTTGTCCTGCACCGAGCGGATCAGCGCGAGGCCCCCCTGCTTGCGGTTCTCGGGTATGAGCGCGACGCCTTTGCGGGCCCTCGCGTCCGGGCCGCCCGCCAGCTGCTCGCCGAAGACGCGCACCTCGCCCGCGCTCACCGGATCGGCGCCGAATATCGCGCGCGCCACTTCGGTTCGGCCCGCGCCCACCAGCCCGGCGAGCCCGACAATCTCGCCGACGCGCACCTCGAGAGTGACCTGCTCGATACCGTTCGGAGAGCTGATCTCTCTCACTTCGAGTGCAAGCTCGCCGGGCCGCTGGCAGTACTCGCGCGCGTAGGTCGTATCCACGGCGCGGCCCACCATCATCTGCACCAGCTGATCGGCGGTGGTTTGCGCCGGCTGCACCGAAGCGACCTTCCTGCCGTCGCGCAGCACCGTGATGCGGTCGCCCAGCTCGAACACCTCCGCGAGCCGGTGCGAGATGTACACGATTGCCACGCCCTCCTGCTTGAGCCGCCGGATCACGCCGAACAGCCGTTCCGTCTCCCGGTCGGAGAGCGCCGCGGTCGGCTCGTCCATCACCAGAATGCGCGCGTTCTGGGAGAGCGCCTTCGCGATCTCCACCATCTGCTGCTGCGCGACGCCGAGCTTCGCCACCAGCGTGTGCGTATCGAGCTCGAGGCCGAGGAGATCAAGCAACTCGCGCGCGCGGGCGTGCATCGCGCGATGGTCGATGTGGCCGGGGATGCGGCTGGCGAATTCGCGCCCGAGAAAAATGTTCTGCGCGATGTCGAGGAACGGCACCAGAGAGAACTCCTGGAAGATCACCGCGATGCCGAGCCGTCGCGCGTCGGCCGGCGAGCCGATCGTCACCGGGCGCCCGAGGTGGTGGAACTCGCCGGCGTCGGCGCGATAGGCGCCGTAGAGCACCTTCATGAGCGAGGACTTGCCCGCGCCGTTTTCGCCGAGCAGCATATGCACTTCGCCGGCATGGATCGGGAACGACACGTCGTCGAGCGCCCGCACGCCCGGAAACTGCTTGGAGATGTGACGCAACTCGAGGACGGGAACGTCCGGATCCCTGTGCCCTGCGACGGCCGCGGCCTCGCTCATAGGGAGGAATCTGCCGCCACGAGCAGGTCAATTCACGCCAGGCCGATCGGCAGCGACCGGCTCGCCCGCGAGCCAGCGGGCGCCACGGGCGTCTTCGACGCCCATCGCGGTTACGTAAGGATTCTTGCATTTCATGGACGTCCTCCAAGTTCGCTCAAAGGCCAAGTATGGATCGTAAACGGCACGCAGCACACGATCACTGCGATCAACTCCGAGACGGGTGCAACTTGGGAAAACGTGACCCGGTGCGGTTTGCGTCGTAGAGGCGAGAGCCGATTTGCATGTATGCTAATCCGTTCCCACCAATTACGAGTATTCTCTGTTCGACAAAGGAGGAGCCATGGAATCGAGCAAAAGGGATTTCCTTAAGGCAGGGGCGGGCGTCGCCGCGCTGGCGGTGATGCCGCGCGCGTTCGCGCAGTGGCAGCCGAGTCAGCGCTATCCCGACCCGCTCATCAAGATCGTCGACCCAAGCTTCGCGCGCTACCGGCTGGCGCTCGCCAAGGTCGAGAGAATCGCCTCGGGCATGCGCTGGTGCGAAGGGCCGGTGTGGGTCGGCGATGGCCGCTACCTGCTCTGGAGCGACATCCCGAACAACAGGATCATGAAGTGGGAGGAAGAAACCGGCGCGGTAAGCGTGTTCCGCAAGCCCTCGAACAACGCCAACGGCAATACGCGCGACCGCCAGGGGCGCCTGCTCACCTGCGAGCACGACTCGCGGCGCGTGACGCGCACCGAGCACGACGGCTCGATCACGGTGATCGCCGACCGCTTCGACGGCAAGCCGCTCAACTCGCCGAACGATATCGTCTGCAAGTCCGACGGCTCGATCTGGTTCACCGATCCTCCGTTCGGCGTGCTCGGCTACTACGAGGGGCACGTGGCGAAGCCCGAGCTACCGACCAACGTCTATCGCTGGGATCCCAGGACGAGCAAGGTGACAATCGCAACGGGCGATGTGAACCGGCCAAACGGTCTCGCTTTTTCGCCCGACGAGTCGAGGCTCTACATCATCGAGGCCGCCCCGAACCCGCGCGTGGTCCGCGTCTACGACGTGGTGGACGGCGGCACCCGGCTCTCGAACGGCCGCATCTTCCTCACCGCCGAACCGAACGGAACGCCCGACGGCTTTCGCGTGGACGTCGACGGCAATCTCTGGATGGGCTGGGGCATGGGCACCGAAGCGCTCGACGGCGTCAACGTATTCAACAGCGAAGCCAAGCTCATCGGGCGCATTGACTTGCCCGAGCGCTGCGCCAACGTCTGCTTCGGCGGCGTCTACCGCAATCGGCTCTTCATGGCCGCAAGCACCTCGGTCTATTCGCTCTACGTGAACACGCAAGGCGTGGCTGGCGGCTGAACGAGGGGCGTTAAGCGTTCGCCGGAGATCTCTACGATTGACCGGTTTTAATACGGGGATGGAGCCGGTGGAGTGGCGCCACGTGGAGCGGTCTGTTCTTTTCCACGCGTGGTGCACGCTCGCGTCCTATCCTTTGACTGAAGTCAAAAATTGACATGTCTTGAAGAATAAATCGCCATCATGCCGCATCGGGCATGCTCAGCATTCCGCGTTTAATGAGGGAGCGAAACGCCTCATAGGTCTCGCGGATGCCTTCCGCGAGCGAAATTCTGCCGTAATCCCCGAGATAGCCGCGCAGCGGCCCATCGGGCAGGTGCATCGGAAAAGCGAGGGGCTGCCCGGAAGAGCCAATCGCGGCGGAAGGCGCGAGCTCCTTGAGTATCCGCAGACCTTCTTCCACCGGTGCGTACACGCCGTTCATGTCGAACACCGGCGCGCCCGTGCGTTCGCGCGACACGGCGTGGACGAAGGCGCTCGCGGCTTCCCCGGCGTAGAGCCAGGACACGCCGCCGGCGAACGGCACTTCATAGGGCTTGCCCGCGGCCGCGGCGAGAATTGCGAATGTCGTCTTCGAGGTGAGACCCTGATCGCGCCCGACGCCATAGACGACCCCTGGTCGGATGCCGACGCTCGCCACGCCCCAGTCCTCCGAATAGACCTTGGCGATCTGCTCGTCGCAGTACTTGTAGGCGCCGTAGAGAGTGTGCATGGCGCCGTGCCCGTCCTCCATGGCGCCGTAGGCGGCGATCGAGCTCGCGTAGGCGATGCGCTTGATCCCCAGGCGGCGTGCCGCTTCGAACACGTTCACCGTGCCGACGACATTCACTTTCGCTCCGGCAATCGGGTCCGCCTTGCAGAAGGGCACCTGCAGCGCGGCAAGGTGAATAATCGCGCAGGGCCGCACCGCTTCCAGGATCCCGACGAGGCTCGCGCTGTCGGAAATGTCGCCGGTGCGCCACGTGATTTTGTCGAGGTCGCTCTCCGGAATGAGCAAGCGCGGCCGACCCTTGTCCTCCGACAGGTCGAGCGCGCACACCGGCACGCCGGCACGCACCAGGAGCGCAAGCACCCAGCTGCCGATGCAGCCGCCTGCGCCGGTCACTACGACGGGACCGGGGAAGCTCGCTCGATCAATCGAGAAACGCTCGGACAGGGCGCTCATCTCTTTTTTGCTATTCCCCGCAAGACATCATACAACCCGCGCCGGACAAGCGCGGGGAATTGTCAGATTGGAGGCATGCGCCGCGCCAACGCTCCAGTCCACTTGACCGCCACAGCGCGCACGGCTAACCTGTCCCGGCCCCTCCCGAAATTGGCGAAAGACGCGATCTCCCAGCAGATGGCGCATTAGCGTGGCATCGGTAACCCTGATCGGCGTGCGCAAGAACTTCGGCTCGACCGAGGTCGTACACGGCGTGGACGTCCGCGTCGAGGACAGCGAGTTCTGCGTGCTGGTCGGGCCTTCGGGCTGCGGCAAGTCAACGCTCCTGCGGATGATCGCGGGGCTGGAGGAAATCACCGCGGGCACGATCTCCATCGGCGGCCGCGTAGTGAACGACGTCGCGCCCAAAGAGCGCGACATCGCCATGGTGTTCCAGAACTACGCGCTCTACCCGCACATGAGCGTATACGACAACATGGCTTTCAGTCTCAAGCTCGCCGGCGAATCGCGCGAGGAAACGCGCGTGCGCGTCGAGGAAGCGGCGATGATCCTCGGCCTCATGGACTATCTGCGGCGCTACCCGCGCCAGCTCTCCGGCGGCCAGCGCCAGCGCGTCGCGATGGGGCGCGCGATTGTGAGAAAGCCGCAGGTATTCCTGTTCGACGAGCCGCTCTCCAACCTCGACGCGAAGCTCCGCGTGGCGATGCGCACCGAGATCAAGGCGCTGCACCAGCGCCTGAAGACCACCTCGGTCTACGTCACGCACGACCAGATCGAGGCGATGACCATGGCCGACAGGATCGTGGTCATGAACGCGGGCCGCGTCGAGCAGATCGGCTCGCCGCTCGAGCTCTACGACAACCCGGAAAACCAGTTCGTCGCGGGCTTCATCGGTTCGCCGGCGATGAATTTTCTTTCCGGCCGCATGGCGAGGAACGGCTCTGGCCTCGCGGTCGCGGTCGGCAACGGCGTGCACCTGCCAATGCCGGTGCGCGCGGAGATCGCCGAGGGCCGCGAGGTGGTGGTCGGCGTTCGCCCCGAGCATTTCGCGGTGGCCGACGACGGCGTGCCCGCGGAAGTAGTCGTGGTCGAGCCGACCGGCGCCGACACGCAGATCTTCTGCAAGCTCGCCGGCGTGGACGTCACGGCGGTCGTGCGCGAGCGCCACGTTTTTCAGCCGGGCACGGCAGTTCGATTGAAACCGCAGCTCACTTTTATTTTCGATCCGGCGAGCGGGACGAGGCTCGCCTAAAACGTCATCACCCAAAAGGAGGGTCTATGAGCAACATAAAGCGTCGCGATTTTCTGAAGATTTCCGCCGGTCTAGCCGCCAGCGCGGCGGGTGGCATGCCGCTGCTCGCCGAGGCGCAGGGCAAGGCCGGCTCCGCCTGGACGCCCGAGAAGGGCGCGAAGCTGCGCGTGCTGCGCTGGAAGCGCTTCGTGCAGGGCGACGAGGACATGTGGATGAAGAACACCGCCGAGTTCACCAAGCGCACCGGCGTCGAAGTGCGCGTGGACCACGAGGGCTGGGAAGACGTGCGCCCGAAGGCCGCGGTGGCGGCGAACGTGGGCTCGGGTCCCGACATCGTGCTCTCGACGTTCGACGACGCGAACCTTTATCCCGAGAAGCTGCTCGATGTGACCGATCTCGCCGATTATCTGGGCAAGAAATACGGCGGCTGGTACGACGTGTGCCGGCAATATCTCCAGCCCGGCGGCAAGCGCTGGATCGGGCTGCCGCTCGGCTGCGCCGGCAACGCCTTCGTCTATCGCATAAGTCAAATGAAAGAGGCCGGGTTCGACAGTTTCCCGCGCGATACCACCGGTTTCCTCAAGCTCTGCAAGGCTCTCAAAGCGAAGAATCATCCGGTCGGCTTCGCGCTTGGCAATGCCACCGGCGACGGCAACACCTGGACCCACTGGCTCGTCTGGTCGTTCGGCGGGAAGCTCGTCGACGAAAAGAACAACGTCGTCATCGACAGCCCGCAGACGCTGCAGGCGCTCGAGTATGCAAAAGAGCTGTACCAGACGTTCGTGCCGGGGACGCTGGCCTGGCTCGACCCGAACAATAACAAGGCGTTTCTGGATGACCAGATCAGCATCACCGAGAACGGCATCTCGATCTACTACGCGGCGAAGACCTCGCAGGACCCGAAGATCAAGGCGATGGCCGCCGACATCGGCCACGCCAACCTGCCGATCGGTCCGGTGGGGCGCCCGACCGAGCTGCATCTCTTTTTCAACCAGATGATCTTCAAGTATACGAAGTACCCCAACGCCGCCAAGGACTACTTGCGCTTCATGATGGAGAAGGAGCAGTACGAACCCTGGCAGCAGGCCTCGATCGGCTACGTCACGCATCCGCTCAAGGCCTACGAGTCGAACCCGATCTGGACCGTGGACCCGAAGCACACGCCCTACCGCGACTGCATGAAGATCATGCTGCCGAACGGCTACTCCGGGAAGCTGGGCTACTCGTCGGCGCAGTGCATGGCCGACTTCATCATCGTCAACATGGTGGCGGAGGCCGCGAGCGGGGCAAGAACTCCCAAGGAAGCGGCCGAGCGCGCGCAGAAACGCGCGGAGAGGTATTACAAAGTCTGATTGCTACGAAGTTTCCCCTCCTTGGATAAGGAGGGGTGCCGGCGGAGCCGGCGGGGTGGTTTGATGGGCGCTCACCACCACCCCGTCGCTTGCGGCGACACCCCTCCTCCAAAACGGAGGAGGGGAAATTCCGTTATCCATGCACCGATTCCTCGACAACCGCAACGCCCTCGGGATCGCATTCATGCTGCCCGCGGCGGCGCTCTTGCTTGTGTTTCTTACCTATCCGCTCGGCTTGGGCCTGTGGCTCGGCTTCACCGATGCGCGCATCGGGCGCGCTGGCCACTGGATCGGCATCGAGAATTTTCAGTCGCTCTTCGACGATTCGCTTGCGCGCCTGTCGCTTTTCAACACGCTTTTCTACACCGTGGTCGCGAGCGTGGTGAAGTTCGGGCTGGGGCTGTGGCTCGCGCTGCTCCTGAACCGCCATCTGCCCTTCAAGGCCTTCATCCGTGCGGTGGTGCTGCTGCCCTTCATCGTGCCGACCGCGCTTTCGGCGATCG
>Ga0137463_1000825_pt1 | contig 10363 bp, 9 predicted proteins | sample EasRivERMGT800_2_FD_102333 | JGI IMG/M metagenome (GOLD analysis project Ga0137463, IMG submission 102333) | Soil microbial communities from meander-bound floodplain in the East River, Colorado, USA - East River MetaG ERMGT800_2 | ecosystem: Environmental > Terrestrial > Soil > Floodplain ...
GGCATGCACTAGTTCATGCACTACCGTACGATGGGCTGCATCCATATCCGGGTGGGCGGAGAAATCAACCTCTATTCTTCCGTCTGGATGAGACAGACCCAAATATCGACCGCCAAGGTTGGCATCTTCGATATGTATTTTTTTATTTCCCTCGATGACAGGTTTAAGGAAATCGGCGGCGGTATTTAATAACTTATCGTCCGGATGCTCTTCCTTTACAGCTTCCAGGGCTTTTTGTGGATCCGAATATTGCTTTGGGGTTGTACGAGGCTTGCCCTCTAGTTTGTTGCCGATTTTTGGGAGGGATCCATTTTCGCTGTTGTGATCTGGTCCAGCACGGTCTTCTTCTTTGATTTTTTCGCCGCCGCTATCTTTAACACTAGCGTTGTCAGGTTGATCATGTCCCTTTGTTGCTTCTGCTCTTCCTTTGTCAATAACGGCATATAAATCTTTTTGCGTCTTCTCAGACAAATTTAAGATATCCGGGTCAAATCCTTGAGAATCTTCCTTTAATTTATCCCAGGCAATCATCCCGTGCTGATCCTGGTATTTGGTTAAAATCTTTGTTAAATCTACTTTGGAATCTTCGTCAATACCCTTCAGGTGTTCATGCACATGGCTTATCATCCGATCGTTATACAACTTTCCCTCTTCTTCGGTCATGTCGGCCCTGATATTATTTTTGGCATAAGTAGCAATGAGCTCTTTGGCTGCGCTTTCATGCGATACGTGATCCTTTAGAACATCTTCAATGGCATTTTTATAATCTTGGGTATCATAATTATTATTCCCTTCGCTATCCTGACCAGACTCCCACATATCATGAGCCATCTTATCAATAGTGGGTGCGTCATTTTTAATGATACCAATTCTTGACTTGCTTTCTCCCGTGGATCCAAACAAGTCTTTTACGGATGATGGGTGAATTTTATTACCGGCTGCGAAGTGCTGCAATGCTACCGAACGCGGATCAGTCAAGTCTTCTATATCAACAGCCTTCTGCCTAGTTTCTGAAAGTTTTTTTTCTTTTTTCCCCACAGGCATCTGAGCTGATTCTATAGGTTTTTCGACCTTATTCGGCTCATAGCCCTCTATGCCAACCTGGTTGTATATATCCGCCAGGGAACTTTGGGTATTATGCTGGAAATCCATGACAGCTTTCCTATCCGCATCGGCAGTAGTAAGTCCATTTCTTTTATGCAAAGCAGACTGTGAGTGCAGGTAGTCTTTCTCTTCCTGACTCAGTAAGCTCTTTTCAAGGCACGGTCCTAATCCTCCTGGCATATTAAAAAGCAATTAATGAAATGAAAAATTTCCTCTTCCTCTTTTCGTTTATCCCTAGAAACTCCATCGCCACTATCCTGATCCACTCCGCCAGCTATAATTGTTGGCTCAAAACCCAGCAGTAACAGTTCTCCAAATCCCGGGCTTGCTACTGTTCCACCACCCGCTATCTGCACTATTGGCTCAAAACCAACAAGTGTGATTTGACCAATCCCAGACAACACTACCGTGGGCGTTAGTATCGTCGGAGCAAGTCCCGTTAATATCACCTGCCCAACTCCTGGTTGCGCGGCTACTGGCGTTTGTATCACTGGGGCCTGCCCTACCAAACTCAAGACACCGACACCGGGGCTTACTGTTTTATTATCGGAGGCGGCAACCGTTGGTGGAAAACCTGTTAAAACAAGTACCCCGGTATTCGCCTGGATATTTATTCCAACTACAGCGGATGGAGCCGCACCATTCAAAATCAAAGAACCAACTCCGGGGGAAACGGTAATATTATTACTTACCGAAACTGTCGGAGCTAATCCGGTTATGGTTAACTGCCCAACTCCCGGCGCGACTACTTGATTATTGGTCACGCTTACAACCGCCGCAAATCCAATTAAAATTAAAGCACCAACGTCTGCAATAATTATCGTACCACTTCCGGATGTTGTCGGATCTCTGAGCCGTACATCATTCGGATTCGTCTCACCGCCATATAAAAAAACATCATTAGCCATTATTTATATGTTGCTAATGCCGCGTTCCATGTTCCCACTGTTGCCCCCGGATTAGTAAATGTCCATGTCGTTGTAAATGTTCCGGTGCTAGTCACTACCCTGAATGCCACACCAAGCATCTGGCTATATGGTGGACCAGATCCATTAATGGCGCCTTCATGCGAAAGCTCAGTAAAGCTATTGGACCAACTTACTGACGGTTTAGTACTTCCAGTAGGTGATGCCAGATTCAGTCCACCAGCCGCTATTAGAATTTCATTTGCTGCGGTTGTTGTGGCAGTAGTACCAAAATTTAGGAAGGTATGATCCGAAGCAGAACCAGCTCCCGTAGCTATTTTATCGATCGTTGTATAGGTAGAAGGCCATTCTATTGCCACTAGTTGGCCGGTAGCATTACCGGCAATTGTTGATATTGTAATGGTTGTTTCCGTTCCATTAGAAATCTTACTATAAATAGAAGTCTGCAAGTCATTAACAACGTTCACATCTCTTACCCATCCTGCGGGAGTGGTTAAGGTCGTTCCGGAACTTGCAACGAGAATTAATAAATTACCGGGCGTGGGCGCTGCATTAAATGTTACAGAGAATGACGCCGCATCTGTAAGCGAATTGGATGCCTTGAATTGAACATAAGGGGTTGCTGGTGGTGGTACGAAACCTGGTATTGTGCCAACAAGAGTGTTTAGCGTTGTTCCAGCCACATCCGGACTTCCAGCCTTATAAGCTACCACATACCATTTTTGAGTTTTATCTACTGCAAACGAATAGTTGCCACTCGCGTCCGATATCGTTTGTTGAGATATTACATCCGTTGCGGTATTGAATAATTTAACAATGCAGTTTCCAAGAATACTTCCATTTAGGTCCTTTGAAATGCCTACAATAGTTGAATTAGCCTCTTCGAATAATGGCAAATCGCCATCATACGATGTCTTCACTGGGACGGGTGGTATAATACCCAAACCACTTACTGATCTATTGTAGGCTATTGGCATTAGTTATCCGTTATCAAATGATTGCAAAAACACGTTTTTACCATCAATAGACCATCCGTTTTGAGAGTTTACCCACGAAATGATGGCAGTAAAAATTTGATCATTAAAATGCGACTTATTTGTTCCGGCGGCGATGCGAACATCAAGGGTGGTTCCGGCCAAGAGGGGGCCATCGCTTGCGGTTACCCTAATACTTAATACATATTCCGGTGGTGTTCCAAGCGATCCACCATCACCATGTACAACACTTGCTGTCGGATCGAACATTGCCAATGCGATTATCATAATTATTATTTTTTAATTGCGTGCAAAAATATAGGCATACTGTGTTGTAACAGATCCCGCTACACTTAAAGTTTTAGAAATACCTAATGATGAGTTTATTGTAGCATCAACGGTCGCCGATGTACCGCCAAATGGAATCACACACGATATGCCCGCAGCAGGGGCGGATGTGAATGGTGCTGTGGTAAAAATTCCGGTTCCAATACACGTTGAGTTTGCGCCTGCTCCCCCGATAGTTCTGAAAATAATTTCAAATTCCAATCTCCATGCGACATTTGTCATGTTAATTGGAACAGTAACGGTTTGAGAAACCCCGAGCGTTGTGGCGCCATATAATGGAGATATGATCAATGTTCCAGATGCACCGGTTGATAAAATACCACCAGCCTTTACAACGTAAATTTTACCAGCCTTCGGGTCATTTGCGAATATTGGCGTAAATGTTGCAGCCACCCATAATGCTTCTATCGAAGTTGAAACTAAGGCGGATCCGTTTACTACCTGCGGGTCTATATATGGACCGTCTTGAAAATATTGCCTTGCCATGTTTTAATTTTTAAATTTTATTAATCTGTTGTTGCGCCGCTTAATGTAAATACACCGCTGACATTTATTTGAACCGTTAACGTGTTACCCGTTGTTGCTGTTACGTCTGCAGGGGTTACGTCCAGCAGGCAAACGCAAAGGATTGGCTTAACAATTGTGTTTACGGTCGCGTTCTTGTATATCACCGCGAACCTAGCCGTAATAGAGCCGCCAGAGGCGGTCCAGACAGCATCATTACAATCAAACGTGATCGTCCCGGCGGAGTTCACCCAGGTTTCTCCTGCGATAGCAACTCCACCTGTCGTATATCCATTTGCGTTGGCCACTTCGTTGGTAAGATCACCATACACCGACGTTCCGACAGACAGTGTATTCGCATTCGATGTCGAAAGGAAAAGTGCCATTTTCCAGTTGGTTGCATCGTCGAGATCGAAGGTGCCGTCAGCTAGATATTTCTTGGCTAGATCATATACCTTCCATTTTCCTGCTGCCATATTATTTTGTTTTACCCGTTGTTATTAAGTTCCCGTTCTTGTCTCTGACGGAAGTAAACACCCATTCCTTATCTTCCTTTTTTGGATTGCTTACATTTACCACAGCGGCAGGAATATTAATTCCGGTTTTTAAAAATTCAGTGTTTTTAGAAATTATACCGAGCGTCATTTCAAGTAATGCCTGATATTTCGCATCGTTGTTTTCGGGCTTCTTACTGAGCATCGCCTGGATGAGTTCATTTTGCTTTGCGATAACATTTACCAGCGGCGACAGGTCCGTCTTCTCCTTATTCAGGGCGCCAATAACCTTCGTAAGACTTTCGGAAATAGATTTTCCCAAATCCTTGTCGTAAAAAACTTTCTTCGATTCCGTTTCGGTAGCCTGGTCAAGGGCTTCTTGAAGGGTTTCGATGAGCGTAGCAATGGACCCGATGGCATACTGGGAGCGCATGCCAGCGAGTTCATCCCGCAAATCATCGATTTCGAGAAGTTCATCTACGCCCTTTTTATCTTTTTTTACAAGCATTTTAATACCTGGTCTAAAATTTTATGCTGTCTTTTCATTGCCACAAACGCACGTTTCGCCGGCGCTTCTTCCACTGTTTCTTCGCCTGTCTTGGGATCGAAACTTTTTACTTTTACAGTTTTGTTTTTTTGCTCCTTGGTTAGGTCCTGTTTCATAATCTGATCAACCTCTTCTGGTGCCCGGTATTCTGTTGGTTCTGAAGTTCCCGTTTTGGGAACATTTGATTCTTCCGTAGGTAACGATTCCTTTGGCGACGGTTTAGTGGGTTTTGATAAATCAACTATTTCTTCATTAATGTCCTTTATTTTCTCTTTTTTTGCTGGCTTATAAGCATCGTCAAGATTTGCAAGCTCTTCTTCAAGCGCCTTTTTCTTGGCAATCCTATTCTGAATTTTTTGCTTATTTTCTTCGGGCACATCAACAGGAAGGCCATTATTCAATTCTGTCTGCTTTTTAACATCCGCACTTAATTTATCTCCCTCTTCCGGGGTTAAACTTTTCTGAACTTTTGCCTGGTTAATCCCAGCCTCTACCATTGATGGATCGGAATGAGCGAAACCATTCAGCGCCGTTACCCGTTCTGCTGGGGTAAGTGAAGATTTTAATGCTCCTGCGGCGGAGATCAGGCCGATAAAAGCAGCCGTACCTAACACAGCCTCCGGCATATTCGTTTCTATGGGTTTACCGGAATGAAGATTCTGAACACCCTGAGTCAATGCCGCAAGTCCACTTTGAGCGGTAACATCTGGGGCTGCATTTTCAATAAACTGCAGGGTATTTTTACCCTGACTAATAAGCAATTCTTTAAATCCCTTATTATAAACTGCTCCACCTAAAGGTTTGCCGCCTAGCTTCATACCCACATAACTCATAGCGGCCATCTGCGCTGCTGCGGTCACACCATTAAATTCGGCATCTGACTTAGCTTTATCGTATGCGTCGGATGGATTTACTCCTTTATTTCTTAATTCGTGATATGTGCTTTCAAACGTATCTCCAGCAACTTGCTTACCAGCATCGTGCGCTATAAACATCGATCCGAGAATCGATGCTCCTGCTGGTTCCATGCCCGGGATAAGCGATGCCATAGTGCCGATACCGGCCTTTGCGAATCCGGAAGCTGTTTGACCCGCAGTATTTGTTATTGCAGATGTGCTTATGTTTATAAATGGGATATTCCACCCTTTAGAGATAGGTATAGGCTCATCTGGATTTTGTGGAGTTGCCCGTTTTTCTTCTTCTTGCTTAATTATATCCTCCTTTGAATTACTCGCTAAAACATCCGCCTTATTAACGGCATTATAGTGATCCTCCACCCCTTGTATAAATGCCTGAGCTGGGTTTAATTGGATTGTTGGTCTTTGCTGTTTGAAATCATATCCGAGTTCACCCCTTTGAATTTTACCGGCAATTTCCGGATTTACATGATTACCCCTATCCTTGTTGTAAAATGCGTGGTTTAAATTATTTACGTAATCCGCGTTTTTGCTTATGTCTTTAGAGTGCTCTAAAATAGCCCTACCCGCATCGCTTTCCGGGGGCACGACCTCCTTAAAAGCATCGCTCGCCTGTTGTAGTTGATCTGGTGGAACGACAAAATTGGGTCTTGGAATAGGCTGAGATTCGCTATGATTTATTGGCTGCTGATCTTCCGGATTTGCAGAAGGCGAAGTCTTGTTCAGATTTTGATAAAATGCATCTTCGGCGGCTTTTTTAATTGCCTTATCGGTATGCTTTGAATTAAATGCGGCCTTGATAGTATTATTAGCATCATTAATTCCAGCATTCCAATTTTCTAGGGTTGTGGGCGAAGGCGTGCCAATTTTGGTCTGGAACTCGTCATAAGTTCCGAGATTATAACTGGCACCAACGCCGTCATAAAATGCCTTGCGCTTTGCCGGATCCTGCATCTTTGCCTTAAATTCATCTGGCGTGCCGAGATTATATTTCTTCGACACAGCCGAATAAATCGCTGACAATTTATCGTCACCGGGGCCAGCCTGATCGGGGGTGTTGTCGTCTATGGTTTGTTCGTCTGCCATTAATATCCGGGTATAGTTTCTTTACCTGCCGCTGGGGCTTCTGCTGGTTTTGATCCACCTTTCAGGTAGTTCGCCAGGGCCTCTTTAGTTTTAAATTTCTTTTCTTCTCCACTTTTCAGGGTGACGTAGTATTTATTTCCTCCCCACTCAGAAACATTCCAGTTGCTTATCGTACCAACCTTTTCAACTTTACCATCGGGCACGCTTAATTTTTTCAGCTTGCTGTAGTCTTCGGAATCGATCGCATCGTCAACAACTTTCGCCTTCTCTTCCTGCTCCGCCCGAATCAGTCTTGTGCCTCCATCTTGACGATGATCTTTGAACATTTTACCGTCAAATCCGAAATCACCAAGTACTTTTCTATTTGTCGCAATCGTGCTGCCGTTCGCCTCGCTATGGCTACCAACAAACTGGCCAACCTGAGACTCGTCGTAAGTTTTCGTCACATCTTTCAATGATGTCGGATCGGTATAAACGGTTGTTATTTTATTGGTAGCCGGATCGAAGAGAACTTTTGAATAAGTATTTTTATCACTCTTACCAAACTTCAGTGAGCCTTTCGGGAATGCTCCGGTAATGTCTTCGTATTTCTTGCCATCATAATCGACAGATGGCGCTTCGTAATTACCCTGATATACACTTGCAACTGCGCCAGCTACTGTTGTTGCTGGTTTCTTGTCGCTTTTAGTTACATCAACACCCATATCGATTTTTCCCTCAAGGTTCCCCGTGGAACGTGCCCGTGCACCACTTTCCAGAGCATCTATGTACCTTGGGTCCTGCAGCATTTGTATGCGCTGAGACGCCGAAGTTTTTTCAGCAATAGGAGAATAACTAACACCAGCATTTTCATTCAGATATTTATACAGCTCATGTTTTTTCCATATATCCCATCTCGGATCACCTTCTTTAATATCCACGCCAGCATTTTTAAATTCTTTTTTTGCCAGGCCTGTCAGATATGGATCCACGCCAGCATGATTGCGGTAATAGTTGTATACCTGGTCAGGCACCACTTTCATTGGATTTCCATTTTCATCTGCGATCGGCTTACCGGCACCGTCTTTTACAACCTGCCCGCCCACTTCCACACCTTTCGGATTCCCGTACTGATTACGCTCATCTGAAAATTTCTGGAATGGATATAATTCAGAATCGTATCCAACCTTGTATTCATCCTGACCAACTTTTATATTCCCCCGTGGATTGGCCTTATCTCGCTTTGTCTTAGCCAGAGCATCTGCCAGCCCTTCACCGTTTGACACATCTTCCGGATGAGCTTTAATCGCCTCTTCTACCCAGTTTGTATTCGGGTCGAGCGTGGTTGCGTCTTTTGTTCCAGTATACTGGCCGGTATTCGGGTCTGTATTATGGAAAGCCATTCCGTAAGCATGAGCTTGTAGGGCCTCCGTATTAATACCTTTTACGCCCTTGAATTTTGATAGATAACTATCAATCTGGTCCTTCATCTGCTTTTCCTGCTTGTACTTGGCATTAAAATCTGTTAAATCAACGCCGATGGCCATTTGTATTTCTGGCATGCCCTTCCCCTGGCTGGCCATAAGCTGAGCTTTGGAAAGGATACCGCCAAGTGCTTTCGTATTTTCCTCGTCATAAGGAGTTCCTTTATATTTATCGATACTGAGCTGTTTACTCAAATACTCAGAGTTCTGAGCATCGATCGCATCCTGATGCTCTTGTGCACGTAGCCTCTGCTCTTTGCCACGCGCTTCGATATTTGCGGCTGTTGCCACAGCTTCCGCAAAGCCATTGGCGCTTATTGCCGGCCCAAGATCATAATGCTGTAATACTGCGTCTGCCATAAGAATATTTTTATTTGCCTCCCATTCCTCCGGCTGCACCGCCGCCACCACCGCCTAATCCACCAACACTTGCCCATTGTTTTCCGTTTTCAACCATGTTACTGCCCTGCTGCTGGCGAATTGCGTTTCTTGCCATAGTGATATTCACCTTATCCTGCCACTGACGAATTTCATCGGCATGTAATTTGTCGCCTTCGTTAACCATACCCATCGCTGCACCGTTCCAGTTCTGCAGGCGGTCCATGTAATTCTGATCCTCGTACATTCCAAGATTTGAGAATGCTTTATTGGTTTGGGCGTTCGCCTGGGCGCCCATCGCAAGGGCCTGGCTTCCGTCAGTGGCGTTCTGGTTGATATTATTCATCATCTGCGCTTGATTACCATAGATATTGTTTTCCATAGTAGCGGCGCCCGGGGTTCTGGCATTCAGAAAATTACCTGCAAGCCCCATACGCTTGGTAGCGTAGGGATTGGTAGTATATTTTGGATCCAGTCCTTTGAGTTTAAGTAACTCATTTCTAGTCTTATCTCCCGCCAGATTGGCGATGATGGTTCCCACCGTTCCTTCGGCGGCACCGACGATACCAAAAATTCCCGCTGCTCCCATAGTTTTTAGATTGTGGTATGCCCCAACGATGGAGTATAACCGAAGTTTATAAATTTGACATTACATATTCCACCGCTTACATCGAACTCGTACATCACATACAGAGCTGTCGCCCGAAGTTTCTCTCCCCGCAATAAAGCCTTTTCCATATCTGGCGCCCATTTCGGATCGAGCTTATTCCTTAAAATGCGGGAGTAAAAAACACCTTCCTTATTCGTCCAACTTATTGGAACCAGATCACTTGACTGTATGAAAGGATATTGTGTATACAGATAGGTGAATACTGGCGGCATATTGCTTTCTACGGCGACGGCATTGTATGCCTTTGGTTTAGCTGCCAGCGCATTCGAAACGGCCATAACCTTTGGATTATACTGCGTTCCATAAAAATTACCGGGTGCAGCGACATTATTGTGCTGATATAGGTTACCCTGATAAATAGAGTAAAGCGTGTTTTCTATTGAGAAAATGGATTCAGCTACAAATGGAAGAGCTCCCTGCCATTTGTTTCTTGTTTCCGGAACGTTATAAATGATCGTCTTGCCCTTCCCGTCCCATATATCGAATGGATATACCATCTCGGGATAGTCTGGTAAAAATCCCTTCGGTGGGACAGCCAGTATTTTTGGAATAGAAATCAATAGTTCATCGTGATAGGTGTCAACACATGACGGCACAAACGGCCTGTTGCCGAGTGCCTCAATCTGCTGCAGCGTCATGGTTCTATACTGAGCCGAGAATAAACCCCAAAACCGGGTCATTTTCAATTCCGAAATATCAAACAGCCCATTGGCTGAATACTGTACCCATGCACCATTCTGCACATCCAGCCAGCGGACATTACCCTTGTATTCACTGACGGATTCTGGGTTAAGTGTTCCCCGGGATCCTTTCAGTGGGTTTATAGTTCCTATGACTTCATCAACACCCATAATAGTTGCGTCACCGACCGTAGAGGCAAGCGTGCGTTCACTCAGGTATAATGACGCCGATTCTCCGCCGTCGCATATCGCCAGCATAACTGTTCCTTCGA
>Ga0137463_1000826_pt1 | contig 10361 bp, 11 predicted proteins | sample EasRivERMGT800_2_FD_102333 | JGI IMG/M metagenome (GOLD analysis project Ga0137463, IMG submission 102333) | Soil microbial communities from meander-bound floodplain in the East River, Colorado, USA - East River MetaG ERMGT800_2 | ecosystem: Environmental > Terrestrial > Soil > Floodplain ...
ATTCCAGCCATTGAAGAATTAGGAATTGGATTGGTTGCGTTCAGCCCCCTGGGCAAAGGATTTCTTGCAGGAAAGATTGATGAAAATACAAAATTTAAACAGGGTGACTTCAGAAATAGTCTACCAAGATTTACTGAAGAAGCCCGTAAAGCAAATGCAGCCTTGCTTGATTTGATCAATGAATTTGCACAACGAAAAAATGCTACGCCTGCGCAAATTGCAATTGCATGGGTGCTTGCACAAAAGCCGTGGATTGTGCCCATTCCCGGCACTACAAAATTGCATCGCTTAACAGAAAATATCGGTGCTGCAGCAATTGAGTTCACACCGGAAGAGTTGAAACAGATTGATGAAGCTTCCTCGCATATAAAAATAGAAGGCAGCCGCTATCCCGAAGCTTTGGAAAAAACAACAGGGCTGTAACGAACTTCTGCGGTTTAAGCTCTGCTTCAATTCAACATAACAACAGAATTAAGAAAACCAATAAAAAAAAATTATGAAGCAAATATTGTATGGGACGTTATTATCTGCCGTTCTGACTATTCAGGCGGAGGCGCAAGATGTTTCCATTTTCCCAAAAGGTGAAATATCTACCGCCGACAATCACACAGGAACAGTTTGGCTCAATGAATTAAATGGAGCTGATAGTATCTTCAATTACAGCATAGCTGTTGCAACTTTTGCACCTGGTGCGAAATTAGATTGGCATGTTCATCCGGGTGGACAAATTCTACTTATTACGGAAGGCACTGGCTACTATCAGGAAAAAGGCAAGCCAATACAAATAGTTCACAGGGGAGATGTAATCAAATGTCTTCCCGGCGTGGAGCACTGGCATGGTGCATCACCTGAAAGCGCCTTTGCCTACATTGCAACCACACCCATTCAAAAAGGAAAAACAGTATGGTTAAAGAGAGTAACCGATGAAGAGTACCACCTCGTAAACCCTCCTGCTATGAGTAATACAAATGCAGAACAGGAAATCATAAATCTCTCTAAGGACAAGTGGCGCTGGATGTCAGAGCGCAAAGTAGATACACTGGACGCTCTGTTCAATGAAAAGGCTGTCTTTGTTCATATGGGAGGAACCATGACCAAAGACCAAGAACTCAATGTCATCAAAAGCGGAGCAATTCAATACAAGCATGCGGATATTCAGGAAACGTCAGTGCAGTTCATTGGCAATACTGCCATTCTTTTGAACAAAATTCGCCTGTTAGCAGTGGTAGGCGGCAATGAAGTCACCAATCCTTTCACGGTCACAGAAGTGTATGTGCAGCAAAATGGTAAATGGACGTTAGGCTCGCTTTCTTTCACAAGGCTACTCACTCCATAGCGCCACTTTCCTAAAGCGGCAACAATTCAAAATTATAATTAGATAGAAAAACAAAATAACTGTACTTGATAAAGAGCAATGAAAATAACCACTTCTATGACGCACATGCTGTTGGCATTTTTTCTTTTGATTTCATCTTGTTCTTCATCCCCAACGAAGGGTATCAATGCTAAAATGGATTCTACTTTAGACCCCAACAAAGTATTAATTGTGTATTTGTCCCGAACAAACAACACAAAGGCAATAGCGGAAATTATTCATAACAATGTAGGGGGAACATTAGTAGCACTTGAATTAGAGAAGCCATATCCCAAGAATTACCAGGCTACGGTACAACAGGTAGTGAAGGAAAATGAAACAGGCTATTTACCACCGTTAAAAACAAAAATAGATAGCATTGAAAAATATGATGTCGTATTTCTTGGCTTTCCCACCTGGGATATGAAGATGCCGCCACCGATGAAGACTTTTTTACACCAGTATAACCTTAGCGGAAAAACTGTTATTCCTTTCAATACAAATGCAGGCTATGGTGCAGGAAGTGGTTTCCTGACGGTAAAGGAACTATGTCCAGACAGCAAAATATTGGAAGGCTTTGAAATTAGAGGCGGAGTGGAAAGAGATGGAAAATATCTTGTTATCAAAGATGCAAAGGCAAAAGAGGCAGAAACTAAAGTAAAGAAATGGTTGCAAAAAATAAAAGTGATTTAACAGCGCCATAAAAAGTTCGTGGTTAACCTGTGGTTTGAAAGAGAATAGTTTATCGTTACAATTATTAAATAGAAAAAGAAAAATAATCATGAAAAAAAACAAAGTTTGGTTGATAACAGGAGCAAGCAGCGGAATAGGTTTGGAGATTGCCAAATCAGCACTTGCGGCAGGTTATAAAGTTGTCGCCACAGGTCGGGATACGGATAAGGTATCCAAATCTATTGGAAAATCATCCGACAATTTATTGGTTGTAAAAATGGATGTAACCAACCCGAAAGAAATTGAGGCGGCTGTAAAATCAGCAGTTGACAAGTTCGCAACTATTGATGTATTAGTAAATAATGCCGGCAATTTCTACGCAGGTTTTTTTGAGGAGTTAAGTCCACGACAAATAGAACTTCAATTGGCAACAAGTTTATTTGGACCACTGAATGTGACACGAGCTGTGCTTCCTGTTATGAGAAAAAATCGTTCGGGACATATCATATCCATTTCATCAACTGCCGGTCTTGTAGGTTATGAGTACTGTTCAGCTTATTCTGTTTCCAAATTTGGTTTGGAAGGCTGGATGGAATGTTTAGCACAAGAAGTTGCTCCGTTCGGCATCAATACTACTATTGTAGAACCTGGATTTTTCAGAACAGGATTATTAACACCTGCTTCAACTATCTGGGCAGAAAACTCTATTGAAGATTACGCTGCAAAGAATGAAGAGCTTCGTCCGTTTTGGCAAAGTATGAATGGAAAACAAGGTGGCGACCCGGCGAAATTAGCAGCAGCGTTAATTAAGATTGTAAGCGAAAATGAACCACCAAAACGTTGGTTAGCTGGTGCAGATGCTATTGCTACAGCAGAACAAAAGGTGGCAGAATTTCAAAAACAAATCAATGCTTATCGGGACCTATCCTCCTCTCTTGCCTATGAGACGCTTAGCTGAATGAGAAGTTTGAATTTCCAATACGGGATTAAAAAAAACAAAGCCTTGTAAGCGTTTATTTACAAGGCTTTCTATGTAAGTGCCCGGGACCGGATTCGAACCAAGTCTGAGCATCAATTATTTATAGACGATCTGTGTCAAATTTGTGTCGTGAAAAGTGAAAGAGCTGAAGAGCTTGCCAGTTCTTCTTAGTTTTTTTCAGTTTCTACCGGTCAGAACAAATATATTAATATTATCAAAGAAACCCAATACCGTGCATTAACAGATAAGTCAGAATTTTTAAACCACTGTTGGTTCGATTCTCATCGGGTCTGCGCCGGACAGTTCCTCGTGGATCCATGTGCTGGCCGGGGTCCCGACTGGTTAGCATCAGTTCGGCACCAACGCCGGCATAAGCAATGCGGGAATTGCTGTTCTTATCGAGCGCCAAACAAGCTTGCCCGTTGACGCTGCCTGGGCCGTCCACCGTCTCAAACATAAACTGTCCCGTAAGGTTCTCCTCTTTTAAAAGTAAAGCCTACGGCCCGCAAGATGCCGCAAATTCTTCCTGAAACGCGTTGAGTTGAGGCCGGTCCGTCTCCAGTTGATCCTTCAACTCTTGTATGTTTTCCTTCAATTTCAAGTTGACATAACACTAGCTCAGCCGTACTGTCCCACTTGACGAAAAAGGGCGTTTGTTTTTCCTATACCCCTACTATGCCGTAAAACAGGAGAGCATGAGATGAACATGCTCGCGTTCACTTGCACACACACTGGCCATTCTCCTCGGCCATCTGCATCTGATCAGGGCAGAAAAAGAACTGATTGCAAGTGTGCACGCCTCCCATGCCTGAAAAACCCCCCCCTCCCCCGGAGGAATCTCCACCACCTCCCCCGCCAGGGGGAGGATCAGGGTCTTCAGAATTCTTGCATCCGCAGTACGGCCATTTTCCATACGCCACCAGCGGAGGAGGGCATGTGAATTCGTCGGTTTCACACCTGGGCGGCGGAGGTGGTTCCTCACAATAACAGTGGGGAAATTCTCCTGCCATTGGACGTCCACTTCCGTCCGGACACAGGTAGCCGTCGCATGTTTGCTGCTGAGGCCTGATGGTCTCACTGATGACGGTCTTTGCAGGCTCCCAAAACGAAGAGCTCAGCCGATATCGCCTTCGCGAATTATAAACCGCAGCGTCAGCGGTAAACCCGGGCATATTCATGTCTCTACCTCCTATCGTTTTCGCAGGTTGAATGCTTTCATTAGATTGACCAAGCTTTGTAACGGAAAAAGTTCTGTTTACATAGCGTTGAGAATTTTCTCCTACGAACCCAGGTAAATTGATTCTATTTTTCATTTTATTCCGCTTTTTTCTATAAAATTTATCGATGTTTAATTCATCTTACCCAGAGAGCATATCTTACTACCTGATGAATGACATGAGGTGATTTATATCTATACTGTCGCAGCAGGGACAATTGTCCGGGTCACTCAATGAGTCAACAATACAAACGCAAAAGTGATTGCATCCTAACGGCGGGAATAGTCGCCTAAGTTGCGGAGTAATTCCCTGCCGGAATCCTTTGTCAGCAACTTTATGATAATGCCCACGTGCTTGTTTATTTTCGAGCGTCAATTCTGCTGTAAATAAAGGCAAATTATTTTTTTTCATTTCATAAATATTTAAAAGATTTATCGCTCAATATAAGATTGCTTTTTTTACTAAAAATGAGGAGTCTTCTGTTACATCGCACGGCATTAGTATTTTTCACAACAAGTATTTTCAAAAAGATTTTAGTATAGTTAGTAAATAAAAAATGCAATGCACGATATTGTTTTACAACACTTTCATGCCCATACTATTACAATAGCTGAGGAATTCTGCGTTATCATGTAGGAGCCCTTGATAACTTGTGTTGTCCAACCATGACCCAAAAACGCTTCCAATGAATTGAAGCGCCAACTTAGTCTTACCCGCATTTTTACAAGCAGCAGTCAATGAATCCATCTGTGGTATAACACCAAGTTCCCGCAAAGCATGCAATTTCGAGAAACCGTCGCTGTCACACCTATAGGAGGAGTTGATCTAGAAAAGTGACCTTTCTCCAGTAAATCCTGGTAAATTAATTTTATTTCTCATTTTGATTTTGTTTTTAAATTAAAAATTTTATTAGTTTTTTACGTTTAGCGATCAATATAAGTTTGCATTTTAGTTACTAAAAATGGGAATTCTTCGGTTACATCTACACGACAATAATATTTGTCAGTAACATCAGTATTACGATTAGAGAAGGCGAAGATCACGTCCACAATTTTTCTTGTCCCACTGAGAGCCGACGGACGAACTTCAACTCCTGTTAATGAACTATTGCGTGAATAACAATCTGCAGCTGTTGCATAAATAGCATGGTACCGCACAGCGAGGTAATTGAGTACACGGTGATCATCTGTTGCACCGGCATTGTCTGTCATTTGCATTATGCGCCTAAATAGTTCTTCTGCTATAGGCGCAAAATTCTTTACTGTTGTTTTATCAGGCTTAGGAATTGACTTAATAAGTGTATCTACATCAAATGAGTATATCTGGTCAAACCCAACAATGGGTATTTGCAGACCATTGCAATACTGAGGCGGTGCTACAGGACCAAGTATGCCTATAACAACATTAACATCGGTTGGCTGTGGTGCAGGGCGCAATGAATCAATAAGCATATCAAGATCGGCAGGGTTCATGGGTTGAAGTATATAAGTCTCTAATCCTTCAATGCTCAATATCCAGCAAAGCTTCCGAACCAAGTAACGGTTTTGTTGTTGAGAAAGAATTTCATGCATGGCCTGGTTATCTGTTAATCCAGCCATATTTCTCCTGCTGGTAGCCTGTGCAAATTCTTTTTCTATACTGATGTTGGGGAAACGGGGTTGAATTCTTCCAAGGGCATAAACATATTGAACAAGTCCGGCATTTTTCGATGCAGAACAAGTAGGGCAAGGTTGTTCCCCGGTATCGGAAGGATGGATATGATTGACAGGATTTATGGATTTGGGGGGAACCGATAAGTTAAGGCTTTCAGATGTTTGGTCTGGAGCTGCCTGAATAGTTTCTATATTTTCCATTTTTTAAAGTTTAATATTTATTAGTTGTTTTTTTATTGGCTTTTCCTGTTAAACACAATCCAGTTATTGAGCATAGAAGCACGCCGTTCACAACCCCCACAGGGTTTAATACCAATTGCTGAAGTTGCCCGTTTTATTATATCTCCAAGACCTGTTTCATTTTCAACCAGGAAACCCGGAAGGTTAATATTATAAGGTTTATTTTTTTTGTTTTCTTTTTTCATGCTGCTGCTTTTTGTTTATACCGTGTGCTTAGATATTGGAAAGCTGCCATAGCATTTATTAAAGGAGGCATAAGAGATCTCCGGTTGTTAATGCTACTTATTGCGCGTTTAATTTCAGTTGCAGGCAAGCCTGGGAATTCAGACCACAATAATGCTATAGTTCCAGTAACAAATGGAACGGCAACACTTGTTCCGGAAAATGTCGTGGGTTTATGATTTGCTCCAAGACTCGTTATATTTTCTCCGGGAGCACTTAATCCTTTTCGCCCAATTGAATTACTAAGATTTGATAACTGCATTGCATTACCAAAGCGATTACAGGCAATAACAGGAATTACCCAGGGATGGCGAGTTATCGCAGTACTCCCAACTGTTCCCTGATTTCCTGCTGCTGCAACAATTATAACACCACGATTTGCGGCGTAGTTTAATGCGTCTTCTAATTCACTTTCACTCTTAGATGTAGGACTTCCTAATGCAAGGCTTAAGTTTATAAGTCGGGCACCTGCGTTTATACAGTCAATAATTGCTATTGCCAGTTCCTTGGGAGTTGTGGAAGGTATTGATTCATTTATTTTGGTGTGTTCTGAAAAAACAGGTCGTATTAATAAAGTACAATTGGGACAAATTGCTGCTGCTACGGAACCTCTTTTTGCTTTGAGTATTCCTGCAATAAAAGTTCCATGACTACAGGCGATACTATTGGCTTTTGAACAAGTACCCGCAAGTGTTCCGGGTATTTCATGAATATTTACATTATTGAGATCGCGATGATTGATTGAAATTGGCCCATCGATTAAACCTATTATGACGTTTGGTGAACCGCTTGCTCGATCCATCAAAACCTGAAGGTTTATTAAATCCAAAGGTTTCATTAAAATAGATAAGGTTTACATCAAAATTTGAAAAAGCTCAATTGTTGGGCTTTAGAACAACAGTTATCAAAGTGTAAAGATTAATGGATTTTGAGGTTTTTAAAACATCCACTTTTTAACTACTCAAAAATCAAACTAACATGAATGAATATTATCACACGGGGTATGCTGTTTTTAATAGGGAAGAAGTTGCGTATTTTAAAATTATGCAATTTTTCATGAGAAACAATAAAACTATGTAGTAATTTTTTCGCGCTTAACAAGTTGAGGTAAATATTTTTTTCTCTCCCAACTGGTTAAGCGAATGAGGAGTTCAATTGGTGCTGCTGAAGCTGATATCAAAAATTAAAAGGATTGCAATTAAATCTGCCCCAAAGTTTGTGCAAAATTCTTCCTTCTATTATTCGTTTAGTGCATTATTTACTCTTTCCACGAAAATAGTAATTCATTTTTTTTGGCAATAGCTACCTGTGCAAGATAAAGGCGTAAAAATTGCGGAGATAATAAACCAATTATCATTTTTATAGCGCCACATTATCCAATACTTTCCTTTTATCTGAGATTTATCTTTATCGCCACTCTCTGTCCAGGTTTCTGCCCAGTCACCAGTTTCATAAGCAACCTTCCACTGGTAATTAATTTCTACTTTACTTAATTTATTTACCCACGTTATATCAGGACGCCTTGTATATAGTCCTCTGCATAATCTTTTACATTCTTCCCCACCAATCCATCTCCCTCCGGCTGAACTTAATAGTGCAAGACTATCAAAAAGAGTATAAAAGGTTATAGAATCACGATTGTTAAAAGAAGAATTCCACAATTCGCTTCTTGCTTCAATGGCTTTTATTGTACTGTCATTTCTTTGTTGTGCATTTGTAGTGATTGAAGATAACATACAAGCTAACAAGATTGAAATTGATATTTTTTTCACTTATGTTTAGAGTAAGGTTGAATAATAAAAATTCTGATTAACGTGCAAGTCAAAAAAAACTTTAAAGGCGATTGTAAGCTTCCCCAAAATTCAACCATTTAAAATTAGAGATATTGCTCTAACTTAAATGGCACTGCTTTTGAAACATTTTAATAAGTATGGTTCCTGTAACAGGGTGGATTATTTGATTCTAATACCTGCTTTCCATATTCCTATTATCGAATCTGTTTTAAGAATCCCATCTGAAAGGTTACCCTTAACTAAAAGCAAATCCGCTCTTTTCCCTTTTGCAATAATTCCCCTGTCAGTTAAATGGAAAGCATTTGCCGGAGCTGATGTAGCTGACTTTAGCGCATCTGAAGGTGACATACCTGCATTAATAAAAGCGTTGATTTCTTTATATAGATCTGTCCCAAAATTGACTCCTTCATTGGGGCAATCAGTCCCGGCCAAGATGGGTATGTTTTTTTTATAAAGTCTATATACTTCTTTATAGAAGCCTGGCATATCCATCGATGTGATAGGGTCGCCGTTTTTCTTATGCCTCTCTAACGTTCCTTCCTTTACAGTCAATGTTGGTATGATAAAAAAGGGGCGCTGCGTCAAAATCTCAAGTTCTTTGTCAGAAATGGGAATACTATCTCTAGTCCAAATATGCGCCAATCCATCGGCGCCTGCAACGAAAGCTCTCAAAGCATCCTTTGCTCTGGATATATGTACTACGCTTAATTTGTTATATTTTTTGCAAGCATTGAGAACAGCGTATAAGATGGAGTCATTTAAGCTGGGTGTTTGTCCTTTTGACCCACTTTCTAATATTATCTTTATATAATCAGAACCTTCCAGAATACGGCTTTTTACAAAGTTGTCGGCTTCCTGGGGACTCGTAATGGTGGGGATATCGATGCCATACTCTGTACCATGTCCTTTTGGTGCTGTAACACATATACCGGCAGAAAAATACGATGCATATTGTGATGAGTCATTATAATGGCGCAGTGTATCTGATGTGTTAAAAAGGTCAAGAAGCGTTAAAACACCTGCCCTTGCTGCTTCTTTTAAATTTTCCTTTTTTCCCTGAAGATGGACATGTGCATTTATAAGGCCAGGCATCAGGGTTTTCCCATTACCATTAATAACAGTAGTAGCCGTAGCCCGATAATCTTGATTACCAGTAATAACTTGTTCGACGATTCCATTTTTAATAAATACTGTCACTGAAGGTTGAAAAGAATATCCGTCAAACAATACGATATTTGTAAAAATGAGATCATAATGATCTTGCGCAATTAGCTTAGTTAAAGGAAAAACCAAAATCAAAGTAAAGAAAAGAAACATGTTAAGAATAAAACCCTTCATTGTTCTTGCTTTATGTATTAGTGCAGGGTATAGTTTAAATGATTTTATAGCATAACATACAAAATCATTATGAATGTAAAACGGATTGTAATCTTGAACTTAAAGCGTACTGAAAACATAATTAATTATAAAAAATAAAAAGCTTAAAAATATTCTATTAATCTTCAATTGGGCAAATTAATTCTATGGGCGAGCGGAGATAGGAAGGATTAATAAATAAAAAGAAGTTATTTAAAGGTAGATATTTTGCCACATCAATTCAAATTCAAAAGATTTTGCCGTGATACTTCAAAAAATCGTCTAAAATTAACAGAATATCGCCTCCTCTCCTTAGTGAATTCACCAACATCAAGTAACGTTTACACAATTTTCTTCCCAGACGAGGTGTGTCACGAATCAAAGCTCAGGATAGTTCTTTGAATGCTGAGTAAAAGATGGTAGTTGGCCTACCGCATACGCTGTACAGTAGGGTATGCAAACCGCTCTTAGATGCTGTAGTCAAAAGCTATGGTATTAAGCGTAAGAGAAAGATGTCATCGAGGTAAGAGTAAAGGAGCTGAACGAAAGTGAATCATTGAAGACATGTCGAAAGGGATTAATCGTCAGTAAAACTGTTGGCTTCTCGTCGCTGACAGGATAGACTGTAACGGGAAATTGTTTATTGGTTACAGACTGGCCGACATTAAGATGACAGGAACTTTACACAGGCTTTTATTCGGAACGTGAGAGGCTTACTTGTTGATGTACCAAAGGCTTTTCAGGAATCTTTCTTCCCAGACGACTCTCCTCCCTAATTTAATAAACTTACAACCGGAAAGATTTTCAGGATGGACTCGTCGCTATTAGAAAGATAAAATAAAAAAGCCGAAGCATTCTTACTTCGGCTTAGTGCCC
>Ga0137463_1000827_pt1 | contig 10352 bp, 9 predicted proteins | sample EasRivERMGT800_2_FD_102333 | JGI IMG/M metagenome (GOLD analysis project Ga0137463, IMG submission 102333) | Soil microbial communities from meander-bound floodplain in the East River, Colorado, USA - East River MetaG ERMGT800_2 | ecosystem: Environmental > Terrestrial > Soil > Floodplain ...
ACGAGACATCCGCCGTGCGCGCCTGCCGTCCGTTCAGCTCCGACCGCCAGGGTCTGGTGCTCGGCGAAGGGGCGGGGGCAATGATCCTCGAGGACTGGGACCATGCGGTCCGGCGCGGGGCGAGGATCTACGCCGAATTCGCGGGGTGCGGCAGCACTTCCGATCACGATCACCTCGTCCGGCCCAACGTCGACGGACAGATGCGCGCAATGCGCATGGCGATCGAGGACGGGGGCCTCGCGCCCGACGAGATCGATTACATCAACGCGCACGGCACGGCGACGCGCGAAGGCGACCCGATCGAAATCGCCGCCATTCGCGGGGTTTTCGGATCGCGTTCCGCGGATATCGCCGTCAGCGCCACGAAATCTATGCATGGGCACATGCTCGGCGCAACCGGAGTGATCGAGGCCATCATCACCGTGCTGTCCCTGGCGTCGCAGGAGGCGCCGCCGACCGCGTATCTCGACGACGTGGACCGCGAGTGCACCGGCGTGCGTCACATCACCGGAGGACCTCTGCGCGGCAACCTGCGGGCGGCGCTGTCCAACTCTTTCGCATTCGGGGGCAGTAACACGGTGCTCGCGTTCCGCGCGGCTCATTGAATCCGCGCCCGGGCCCGAATCAGGAGGCTCTCAGCCGCCGGATCGCGAGCAGCGGCAGCCGCAGCACGAAGCCGAGGAAAAGGCGTGCGTGCATCCAGGTGAGCAGCGCGTTGTCGCGCCAGTAGTTGAAATGCGACACGCCGCCTTCATCGGGGCGGAAATACCGCACCGGCGCGGGTCTGTTGAGCGGGCGCACCCCGAGCCAGCACATTCGCACCACCGCTTCAGGGTCGAAGTCGAAGCGCCGCATCCAGCGCTGCGTGCGCATCACCTCGCGCAGGGGCGCGATCGGGTACACCCTGAAGCCGAACAGGGAATCGCCGATTCCCGTCCAGAGCGTCTCGAGGTTGGCCCACCAGTTGGATACGCGGCGCCCCTTGACGCGCAGATTCGGAGCGCTCGCGTCGAACACCGGAACACCCAGCACCATGCAGTAAGGCTCGGCCGCGGAAGCCGCCATGAACTCGCCTATCAGCTCAGGTGGGTGCTGGCCGTCCGAATCCATCGTCAGGACATGCGTGAAACCGGCGGCGTGGGCGAGCTCGATGCCGTGCATTACGGCCGCGCCTTTGCCGCTGTTTCTGGGCAACACCATCACTCTCAGACCGGGGTCGGCTGCGGCCTTCTTGCGCAATCCTTCCGCCGTACCGTCGGTGCTGGCGTCCACCACGACCCACACCGGGTTCCAGGCGCGCCGTGCCGCCTGCACCGTCTCGTAGACCCGCTCGCCGGGGTTGTAGCTTGGAATCAGGACAAGGTGACTCCGCGAAGCCTCCTTCATCCAGCCCTCATCGTTCCTCGAGCCGATTCTGCAGCCGCGCGAGGGTATCGCCTGCGGTGCCGATGCCGCTCCGGCTGCCGAGCTCGGATGCAAGATAGGCTTCCATTTCCGCGATCGTCTCTCTCAAATTGTCCCTGGGCATGAAGCGCCTTCCCAGCCGGAGGCGGTAACACACCGGCATCGAAGGGATGCGATGAAGCGGCCAGCCCTTGGACAGAAAAGGCGATGGGGTTTCGATCAATACCGTCTGAATGGGAACGCCCGAGCGCTTCGAGGCGAGGGCCGCTCCTCCCTTGAGACGATTGATCGGCCGGCGCATCGTTCGGGTTCCTTCCGGAAAAAGCAGGAGCTGCCTGCCGGCCCTCAAGTCCTCCACCGCCTGCGTCGCCGCTCCGAAAAAGCCGTCGTTGCGTATGTAACCCGCCAGGCGTGCCGAGGCCCCGTAAATCGGATTGTCGATCAGGTTGGCCTTCATCACGCAGGTCACGTCGGGCAGGCGCGAGAGGACCATCACCGCATCCAGAAGGCTGGGATGGTTGGGGGCGATGATCAAGGGTCCGGCGTCGCGCAAGGCGTCCAGCGCGCGCAGATCGAAGCGAAAGGCACCGGTCAGCGTGAGGAGCCAGAGATAGCAGCGAAATCCGTAGCTGGTGACCCAGCGCCCCACCACTCTCCCCCGCTCTTTCGACAGCGGGTAACACAGCAGCGCAGCAGCTCCGGACCAGACCAGGCACATCAAGCCGAAGACCAGCAGCCCCGAATAGATGACGAGGCATGCATAAGCAGCGCGCAGCCCGGTGCGGATCATTGGCGCTGCAGATCCCTGCAAAAGCATTGCTCTCCGTCCTGTTCGCACCGAAGATTCCGCCACCCTAACACAGGACGCGGCGGGAAAATATCGGCCCTATGGTTCCATCGCACCTTTATAACCCGGCCTCGGCAAGCGCCTGCATCAATTTCCTCTTCTGTGCGCTGTCCGTCATCGGATAGCTTTCCACCCAGCGGCGACCGGAAAAGCCCGGCTGAAGCGCGCGGATTTCTTCTGCTTCCCAAGCCGCTGACGTTTTGTTCCCGGCTGCAGCGTGCAAGGCTGCCGCGTATATATGCGTTTCAAGGTACTCCGGGTTGCGCCTCAACGCCTCTTCCAGATTGACCCGGGCCTGCTCCAGGTCGCCGAGGAAGAGATAGGCCCGACCGAGCACGAGAAAATAGAGGTAGCCCGACTTCGGATCGAGGCGCATCGCAGTGCGTATGAGCGGTACGCTGTCCGCCGGACGTCCGACGAACGTGTTGATGCTGCCCATCAGCGCATAGCCGTCGGCGAATGACGGATACAGGCGTACCGCGGTCTCCAGGTATTTCAGCGCCTGCTCGTGCTCGCGCCGCTGCGCGTGCACGTAGGCGAGCACCCAGTAAGTCTCCGGAACGTCCGGGTTGATCTGGTGCGCAGTGCGGGCCATATCGAATGCGCGGTCGAGCGCGGCGGCGCCGTTTCCGCTCCACTGATTACGATAGTCCGCGGCGTACGTCAGGGCGAGCCCTGCATATGCACGGGCAAAGGCCGCGTCCAGCTCGATGGCGCGCCGGAACATTTCGCGAGCGGTCTTGTTCGCCGAGCTTTGGCGAACGAGCAGTGCGGATTGCCCGCGAAGAAAGTATTCATAGGCTTCCAGATTGCGTGTGTGGCGCTGCGCCATGCGTTGAAGTTCCGCCTGGCTCACCTTCGCAGGCAGCATTCCGACAATCTTCGGCCCAAGCTCGTCCTGGATCGCGAAGAGATCGCTCAGCGTGCGGTCGAAACGCTCGGACCACAACTGTTTTCCCGTCTCCGCGTCCGTGAGATGGACGTGCAGCCGCAGGTGCTTGTCGACGCGCTGAACGGTTCCGGACACGAGATAACGGACCGGTGGAGCGTCGCTCGGCGCCTCGCCGCCCGCCCGGCCGTCCACGGGCGCAAATCCGGCGATCCAGAGCCCGGGCACCTTCGACAGGTCGGTCAAGAGGTCCGCTGTGACGCCACGAGCCAGGAGCATCGCCTGCGGGTCGTTGCCCAGCGCCTCGAACGGCCTGACGGCAACGGTGGGTTGCGCCATACGGGCCGCTTCGGTGCTTGCGAACGGCAGGCCCGGCGCGACTGCGCGCTCGCCCGTGGCCCACCAGACTCCGGCTGCGGCGAGCAGCAGTGCAACGATGCCCGCTCCCGCCATCCACGGGACGCGTCGCCTGCGCTCGGCGTACAAGTGTTCCGAATCCGGCCGAACCGGTGCGGAGGAGATCTCCGCCGACCGGACCACCGGGGCGATAAGCCGGTAGCCCCCCTTCGAGATCGTCTGGATATAAGCCGGATTCTCCGGAACATCTCCCAGTGCCTTGCGCAACTTGATGACGACCTGAGTGAGGGAATCGTCGCCCACCAGCACGCCAGACCACACGGCTGACAGCAGCGCGTCGCGGCTCACGACCTGCCCCGGCCGGTTCGCGAGGTAGATCAGAGCTGTCATGGCCTTGGGCTCGAGCTTCACGGTCTTGCCCGCAGCCGAGATTTGGTTCAGCGCGGGCTCGACCGTCCAGTCGCCGACCCGCAATCTCTCCCTGTTCAGCGCGAGAGGGGGTTCAGTGCCAACGGGCATGATTCGGCCTCGAGGTGACCTTGATTCCAACGTGTTGAATTATGCTGTGTTTCGCATCCTTCGCCAAAGCTTAGTCGTTTCTTCGGGACTTTCTTCGCAAGCTTGCTTTCAATGCTCCTGACCTGAGGAACGAGGACAACCATGAAGATACGAACCCTTCTTTTCTTGAGCGCTTTATCGGTGCTCGGACCAGGAGGCGTTCTTGGAGCACAGGACGCGGGGACGCGACGAGTCATCATCTTTGTTTGGGACGGACTTCGAGCCGACGACGTAACTCCGGACAACATGCCGAATTACTTCACCCTCGCTCGATCCGGGGTCGTGTTCGCCGATCACCACGCCGTATATCCGACCTTCACCATGATGAACTCCGCGTCCATTGCGACTGGCACGTATTCGGGGGTGCATGGGTTCTACGGCAACGTGGTGTACGCCCCGAGCGCGAGGGGAAAGAACGCGAAAGGAGTCGATATCGATTTTTCCGCCCCGGCGTTCATCGAGGACTTCGGGGTCGTCGAAGCCGTGCGGGAATCGTACCAAGGCAAGCTCACGCTCGTTTCGACGATGCTGCAGGCGGCACAGGCCAAAGGGCTGTCGACGGCAGCCGTCGGCAAGTTCGGGGCCGCCTTCATCCAGGATTACAAGCGAGGCGGCATCATCCTCGATGAAGATGCGGCAATGCCGCTCGGGTTCGCGAAAGAGCTCCAGAAGGCGGGGTATGCCCTTCCGAGGAACACCGTCAACGCCTACGACGCGGGCGCGTTGGCGCTCGCCAATGAGAACGGCGACCCGACGTCCGGCACTGCGATTCAGAGGCTCAAGGATGGGCAGACTGCGAATCCGCTCGACCGCTCCGGCGCCCTTTCCCGGCGTGGGTTCAAGTATCTGACCGACGTGTTCGTCGATTACATTCTTCCGAACAAGAAGCCGGATCTCACAGTCTTTTGGTCGAAGGAGCCGGATGCAACGAATCACGCGTACGGGCCCGGGACGTACAACTCGATCGATGCGACGAAGATGAACGACGAGGTCTTGGGCCGGGTCATGGACAAGATCCGCGAGCTCGGCTGGGAGCAGAGCACCGACATCATCATCACTCAGGACCACAATCACAGCACGGTGTCCGGCGATATCGCCCGCTACCCGTTGCGGGGAATCGTCGATGGCGGCGTCGGCTCGCACGATCCACATGGATACTCGGTCTCCGGATTCGTGCGGACGGCCGAGCTGCTCACCCGGGACGGGCTGAAGGCCTACGACGGCGCAGGCTGCCGCGACGTACCCACCTTGTCGGGCATCCTGCCCGACGGGACTCACGTTCACCCCTCCAGGAACGACGCGGACGGAAGCGTTTGTGGCAAGGCGCAAAAATACACCTCGCCGAAGTACCCTGTGCCGAAGCCGGTTCCCGCCGGCGGCGTCGTCGTGGCCGCCAACGCGGGGAGCGATTACCTTTTCGTCCCGGATGGCGACCCCGGCACTGTAAGGGCTGCCGTGCTGAGCCTCCAGAGCCGCTTGCAATTCGGCGCAATTTTCGTGAGCGACAAGTATGGGGATGTCGCGGGGACGCTCCCCATGAGCCTCGTCAAGACGGAGAACCGGGTCCCCGGCCGGGGGCCCGACATCATCGTGAGTTTCAGTTTCGACGAAAACGCGGCCGTGGCAGGCCGTCCTGGAATCAGCTACGCGAGCTCGGTCAACCGCAGGGGTGACCACGGCAGTTTCTCGCCGACCGACACGCACATTTCCCTGATGGCCCGTGGGCCAGACTTCAAGTCGGGCGTTCATAACACGCTTCCCACGGCGAACGTCGACATCGCGCCTACCGTTGCGCGCATTCTCGCTTTCAAGATGCCTGGCGTTCAGGGGCGAGTGCTTGAAGAGGCATTGAAGGGCGGCCCACGCGTCACGGAATATGCGGTGTCGGGCAAGATCCATCGGTCCTCAAAAAAGACCGGGCTGAAGGTGAAGCTTCCCACCGACCTGGACGGCGACACCATCGATCGCAACTTGACGACGTACTCCGTCGAGCTGAGGACGAAGATCCTCAGCCGAGGTGGCACGAGCTACATTTACTTCGACCAGGCCAGAGCGATCCGCGAATAGGCTTCGCTGATCCACCGGCTTTCGTCGCTTTTGCGTCGGGGCCGAGGTAAAATCCGGAACCTCCGATTCTTGAGTCTTCAGGAGTTTTGATGAACGGCAGGCGGCGAGAAGTGTTAAAGGCGGGCGGCGGGGCCGGCGTGCTCGCGCTGGCGGCCGTGGCGGGGATCATCAAGCCTGGCGAGGCGCTCGCGCAGGAATGGAACAAGGCCGCGTTCGACACCAAAAGCGTCGCGGAGACTGTAAAGGCGCTGGGCGGCAGCGGATCGACCCTGAGCAGCGCGATCGAGATCACCGCTCCGGATATCGCCGAAAACGGCGCCGTCGTGCCGATCGCGGTGGAGAGCAAGCTGCCGAAGACGCAGGCCATCGCCATCCTGATCGAAAAGAACCCGAGCACCCTGTCCGCGGAATTTGAAATCCCCGCGGGCACCGACCCCTTCGTCAGCACCCGCGTCAAGATGGGGGAGACATCGAATGTCTATGCGCTCGTGATCGCGGACGGCAAGTACTTGCACGCGGTGAAGGAAATCAAAGTGACGATTGGTGGATGCGGAGGTTGATATGGCAGACCCGATGCGCATCCGCGCCAACATGACCGGAGACAAGGTCGAAGTGAAAGTGCTGATGTCGCACGACATGGAAACCGGGCTGCGCAAGGACGCGCAAGGCAAGATCATCCCGGCGCACTTCATCCGTAACGTCACCGTGACGCACGGCGGCAAGACGGTGCTTTCGGCGCAGTGGGGCACATCGGTGTCGCGGAATCCGTTCCTGCATTTCCGCTTCAAGGGCGGGAAGCCCGGCGAGAAGGTGACGATCAGCTGGGCCGATAATCGAGGCGAAAAAAGGACCGACGAAGCCGTGATCGCCGGCGGCTGAACCGGCGCCCGCGCCAGCCGGAACTCGGAGAACCCATGCGGATCCACTGCCTCCTCGCGGGAATGCTCGCGGCGACCTTGCCGTGCTCCGCCCTGGCGCAGCAGGATACCCTGCGCGAAATCGAGCGCTATCGGCAGCTCCTGCAGGACGGCAATCCGGCGGAGCTCTACGAAGCGCGTGGTGAAGATCTCTGGAAAACCCCGCGCGGGCCGAAGAACGCCTCGCTCGAGCGCTGCGACCTCGGCCTCGGACCCGGGGTCGTCAAAGGCGCCTATGTGCGCCTGCCGCGCTACTTTGCGGATACCGACCGCGTGCAGGACCTGGAGTCGCGCCTGGTCACGTGCATGGTGACGCTGCAAGGCTTCACCACCGAGGAAGCGAAGCGCAATCCCTTTTCCGGCACCGGCGTGCCGATGCTGACGACCGATCCGTTTTCGGGCGTGAGCCAGCGATCGGTGATGACGGATCTCGTTGCCTGGATCGCCTCCGAGTCGCGCGGCATGAAGATCGCCCCCTCGATGTCCCACCCGAAAGAACGTCTGGCCTATCAAGCCGGCGAAAACCTTTTCTACTACCGCGCCGGACCGTATGACTTCGGCTGCGTCAGCTGCCACGGCGAAGAAGGAAAGCGGATCCGGTTGCAGAATCTGCCGAAGATGACCAATGCCAAAGACGCGCAACGCGCGTTCGGCACCTGGCCCGGATACCGCGTTTCGGAGGGCGAATTGCGGTCCATGCAATGGCGAATGTGGGAGTGCGTCCGCCAGATGCGCTTCCCGGAGCTGGAGTTCGCTTCCGATGCGTCAATCGCGCTGATAACGTACCTCGCGAAGAAGGCCGAAGGCGGCACGCTCGACGCCCCGGCGATCAAGCGATAGGGGGCGAAATGCAGCCGAAAATGATTCTGGTGTTCGCGCTTTGCGCTATCTGGGTCGCAGGATGCGCGACCCGGCCTTCCGATTCCGAGGCGGAGCTCGCGGCGGCCCAGATGTTGAAGACCTCGTTCAAGTCGCGCGGCCAGGCGACGATCGACCGCCTGAACCAGGACGAAGTGCAGGCCCTGTGCAGCAAGTACAAAGGGGAGCCTCCGGAGGACGTCAGACAAAAAATGGAGAGATCGCAACAGGCCACCCTCCGCTATCCGGTCTCCGGCAAGATGATGGGCGATTGGCGCGAGGGTCAGCGTATCGCGCAGAGCGGCGCCGGCAGGCAATTCACCGACGACCCGGCCCGGCCCGCGGGCGGCAGCTGCTACAACTGCCACCAGCTCGCGCCGCAGGAGCTTTCCTTCGGCACCATCGGCCCGAGCCTCTACCAGTTCGGCAAGCTGCGCGGCTCGAGCGAAGCGATCCAGAAGTACGCTTACGGCAAGATCTACAACTCCGAAGCGTTTTCGGCCTGCTCCAACATGCCGCGCCTCGGCTACAACGGCGTGCTGACGGAGGAGCAGATCACGCACCTCGTGGCGCTCTTGCTCGACCCGGAGTCCCCCGTCAACAAGTGACGCTGTCGCGTCGCGAATTCCTGCAGGCCCTCGCCGCCGCGGCGGCAGCCGGGCTCCCGCTCGATGGGCGTTCGCAGCCGAAGGAAGATGCTTTCTACGATCTTCCGCCTTTCGGCAATGTTTCGCTCTTGCACTTCACCGATTGCCACGCTCAGCTGCTGCCGATGAGCTTCCGCGAACCGAACGTCAATCTCGGCGTGGCCGCGAGCGCGAACCGCCCGCCGCATCTGGTCGGCGAGGCGCTGCTGAAGCATTTCCGCCTCCGGCCCGGAAGCCGCGAAGCGCACGCCTTCTCTCACCTCGATTTTGGGCAGGCGGCGAGGAAATACGGAAAGATGGGCGGCTTCGCGCATCTGGCGACGCTGGTGAAGAGACTGCGCGCCGAGCGCAGTGCATCGCTGCTTTTGGACGGCGGCGACACCTGGCAGGGTTCGGCTACTTCGCTGTGGACGCGCGGGCAGGACATGATCGACGCGCAGAAGCTCCTCGGCGTGGAGATCATGACCGGGCACTGGGATTTCACTTACGGCGCGGCGCGCGTGAAGGAGGTGCTCGCCAAGGATTTTGCCGGAAGTATCGAGTTCCTCGCCCAGAACGTCGAGACCACCGATTTCGGCGACCCGGTGTTCAAGCCCGCCACCCTGCGGACCCTGGCCGGCGTGCCGGTCGCCGTAATCGGCCAGGCGTTCCCGTATACGCCCATCGCCCATCCGCGCCGTTTCGTTCCCGACTGGAAGTTCGGCATCGAGGAGCGGCGCCTGCAGCGGATTGCGGACGAAGTCCGCACGGGAAATGGAGGCGGCGCGCAAGTCGTGGTGCTGCTCTCCCACAACGGCATGGACGTGGACTTGAAGCTCGCTTCCCGAGTCACCGGCATCGACGTGATTCTGGGCGGCCACACCCACGATGGCGTGCCGGCGCCGGTCGTCGTGTCGAACGCCAAGGGCAGGACGCTGGTCACCAACGCCGGCTCGCACGGCAAGTTTCTCGCGGTGCTCGATCTCGACGTCAAAGGCGGGCGCATCGCCGACTACCGCTATCGGCTGTTGCCCGTTTTCGCGAACCTGCTGCCCGCGGACCGCGAGATGGCGCGATTGATCGAGGCGAAACGCGCGCCTTACGCGGAGAAGCTCGCCGAGAAGCTCGCCGTGACCGAGGCGCTGCTCTACCGCCGCGGGAACTTCAACAGCACCATGGATCAATTGATCCTCGACGCGCTCATGGAAATGAAGGGCGCCGAAATCGCTTTTTCGCCCGGATTTCGCTGGGGAACGACCCTGCTGCCCGGGGAAGCGATCACCTACGAGCAGGTCATGGGCCAGACCGCGATCACCTATCCGCAGGTCATCGTGACCGAAATGGCGGGGGAGACGATCCGGGCGAACCTGGAGGACATCTGCGACAACCTTTTCAATCCGGATCCGTACTATCAGCAAGGCGGCGACATGGTGCGGATCGGCGGCATGAGCTACAGCTGCGCGCCCGGCGCGAAGAGGGGCGCGCGCATCGGCGACATGCGCATCGGCGAGCGTCCGGTCGAGCCGCGCAAGACCTACAAGGTCGCGAGCTGGGCGCCGGTGGCCGAGGACTTTCGCGACGCAGGCGAGCCGGTGTGGGATCTGTTCGCCCGGTACCTGCGCGAGAAGAAGGTCGTGAGGCCGCGCAGGCTCAATGCGCCGCGCCTGATCGGCGTGAAAGGCAACCGCGGCATTACTTGAAAAGCGCCGGGGCGCCCTCACTATCCTCAGGAAATTTCGGGTCTTTTCGTAGGGTATAATTCAGCGGTTCGCATCCGGAGGCGTCATGCCGATCTATGAATATCGTTGCTCCTCCTGCGGGTTCCAGAA
>Ga0137463_1000828_pt1 | contig 10348 bp, 8 predicted proteins | sample EasRivERMGT800_2_FD_102333 | JGI IMG/M metagenome (GOLD analysis project Ga0137463, IMG submission 102333) | Soil microbial communities from meander-bound floodplain in the East River, Colorado, USA - East River MetaG ERMGT800_2 | ecosystem: Environmental > Terrestrial > Soil > Floodplain ...
GAGCGCGACCACCTTCGACGGATGCACGTTCTTGTTGGTCCAGTCCATCTCCGACACGTGCACGAGGCCTTCGATGCCCTGCTCCACTTCGACGAAAGCGCCGTAGTCGGTGAGATTGGTCACCTTGCCGAACAGGCGCGTTCCGGTCGGATAGCGGCGCGAGAGGCCCACCCAGGGATCCTCCCCGAGCTGCTTCAAGCCGAGGGAAACGCGGTTTTTCTCGGTGTCGAATTTCAGCACCTTCGCCGTGACTTCATCGCCGACGGCGAGCACTTCGGAGGGGTGCTTCACGCGCCGCCAGGCGAGATCGGTGATGTGGAGCAGGCCGTCGATGCCGCCCAGGTCGACGAACGCGCCGTAGTCGGTGATGTTCTTCACGATGCCCTTGACCGTCGCGCCTTCCTGCAGGTTTGCGAGCAGCGCCTGGCGCTCGGCGCCTTGCGAGGCCTCGAGCACCGCGCGCCGGGACACGACCACGTTGTTCCTCTTGCGGTCGAGCTTGATGACCTTGAACTCCATCTCCTTGCCCTCGTAGGGCATGGTGTCCTTGACGGGGCGGATGTCCACGAGCGATCCGGGCAGAAAGGCGCGGATGCCGTTGGTCATGACGGTGAGGCCGCCCTTCACCTTGCCCGAAACGATCCCCTTCACGAGCGTGCCGGCTTCGAGCGCCTTTTCCAGATCGAGCCAGGCCGCGAGTCGCTTGGCCTTGTCGCGCGACAGGCGCGTTTCGCCGTAGCCGTCCTCGAGCGCTTCGATGGCGACGCTCGTGAAATCGCCGGGCTTGACCTCGACCTCGCCCTTGTCGTTCTTGAATTCCTCGAGGGCGATGAAGGATTCGGACTTGAGGCCTGCGTTGACGACGACGTAGTTGATGTCAACCCGGACGACCTCGGCGGTGATCACTTCGCCGGTGCGCATTTCCTTGCGCGTCAGGCTTTCCTCGAAAAGGGCGGCGAAGGTCTCTGGAGAATCCGGAGAAGCTACTGCGGGGGTTGCATTCGACATAGAAAAAATTACCTGCATCGTGCCCGTCTTCGAAGACGGGGTTCGTTGATCCACGACAAAAAAGCCAAGCCATTGCGGTGCTTGGCTTTGTGTCACCTGTTCGCCCCGCGGTACCAGCCCACGACAAGGGCCGCCGCCTGCTCGGCGCTCATCGACGTTGTGTCGAGCGGCCGCGCTTCGGGGCTTTGCTTGAGAGGCGCCACGCTGCGCGTCGCATCGCGTGCGTCGCGCTCGCGTAAATCCTGCAAAAGGGCGGCCAGTGTAGCAGCGATTCCTTTTTCTTTCAACTGTTTATGCCTACGTTCGGCGCGGGCATCGAGGCTCGCCGTGAGGAACACTTTGAGCCCGGCATCGGGGAACACGATCGAGCCCATGTCGCGCCCCTCGGCGACCAACCCGGGGGGGCGGCGGAAGGCGCGCTGCCGCTCGAGCAGAGCTTGGCGCACTTTCGGCAGCGCCGCCACGAAGGAGGCCGCCGCCGAGCACTCTTCGGTGCGAATGGCGTCGGTCACCCGCCGGTCCTCGAGGAAAACCTCATTCCCCTCGAAGCGGGCCGCCAGCTGCACGGCGAGCGCCGCCACGGCGGCCTCGTCGCCCTTGTCGATGCCTTTGCGCCTCACCTCGAGCGCCACCAGCCGGTAGAGGGCCCCGCTGTCGAGGTGGTGAAAGCCGAGGGTTTGCGCGACCCGCTGCGCGACCGTTCCCTTGCCCGATGCCGACGGACCGTCGATGGCGATGACGGGCACCGCACTCACGCCGGAACCCGCCGCGAAATGCTCGCGAGCACCTTGAAATACTCCGGAAATGTCTTGCCGACGCAGGCCGGATCGTTGATCCGGACCCGGATTCCGCCCAGTGCCGCAAGCGAAAAGGACATCGCCATCCGGTGATCGTCGTAGGTGTCGATGGTCGCGGTGCGCAGCGCCGCCGGAGGCGTTATCCGGAGGGTGTCCGCGCCCTCCTCGACCCCCGCGCCGAGCTTGCGCAACTCCGTCGCCACCGCCCGCAGCCGGTCGGTTTCCTTGACGCGCCAGCCGGCTATGTTTCGAAGGGTGCTCGGCCCTTCGGCAAACAGAGCCGTAACCGCGGCGGTCATCGCCGCGTCGGGAATGTGATTGAAGTCCGCGTCGATCGCCTTCAACTTCCCGCGGGCCCGGGCCTCCCGCCCCGCGGTCGATTCGATCCAGTCCTCGCCCATCGAGATCGACGCGCCCATGCGCTCGAGCACCTGGGCGAACTGCACGTCGCCCTGAATGCTTGCGCCCCCGACGCCTTCGACCCTGACCGGGCCGCCGCCGGAGAGCCCGCTGATCGCGCCGGCCGCGAGAAAGTAGGAAGCGGAGGAGGCGTCCCCCTCGACGCGAATTTCGCCGGGCGTCGAATAGGAAGCCCCTGGGACCACGAACGAGCTCCAACCCTTTTGCACGACGTTGACGCCGAAGCGGCGCATCAGGTTCAGCGTGATCTCGACGTAAGGCTTGGAGACCAGCTCGCCCTCGACTTCGACGATGGTTCGCGCTCCCGTCATGGGCAAAGCCATCAGCAGCGCCGACAGGTATTGCGAAGACACCTCCCCTTGCACGCGCACCTTATCTCCAGCCCGGATCCTGCCCGCGTGCACAACGAGCGGAGGGAAGCCTTCCGTGCCTGAATAATCGATACGTGCTCCGAGCCGACGCAATGCGTCCACCAGATCGCCGATCGGGCGCTCGTGCATCCGTGGCACGCCGGAGAGCCGGTACTCGCCGCCCGCGAACGCGAGGGCCGCGGTAAGCGGCCGAAACGCCGTGCCGGCGTTGCCGAGGGCGAGCTCGGCCGACTTGACCGGAAAGTTTCCGCCGACACCGTGTACGAGCACGGAATCGTTTGCGCGCCGCTCGATCCTGACCCCCAGGCGCCCGAGCGCTTCCAGCATGACCTGAGTATCGTCCGCATCCAGGAGGTCCTTCACCCGGGTTTCGCCGCGCGAAAGCGCAGCGAGGAGAAGCACTCGATTCGAAATGCTCTTCGAGCCGGGCATCTTTACGGTGCCCGCCACGCGCGCGATCGGGTCGAGATCGAGGAATTTCACGGTCCGCGCATTCTTAGAACCGGTTTCAAAATCAGCCCATGTGTCATTCTGAGCGAAGCAAAGAATCTGCTTTTGCAGCCGAGAAGCAGATTCTTCGGGCTGCGCCCTCAGAATGACAGGGCATTTTGAAACGGACTCTAAGGCGGGCCGCCCGGCTCATTGCGCGTCCTTCAGCCAGCGGCTGCGCGCGTCGCGCGCCCCCGAGAAAAGCGCATCGAGCGCCCCGGCGTCGCCGCGCTCGAGCATCTTGCGCACGCGCTCCAGTTCGCCGCCGTAGCGGTCGAGCTCGGCGAGCAGCGCCTTCTTGTTTGCGAGGCAGATGTCGCGCCACATTTCCGGGTGGCTCGAGGCGATGCGGGTGAAATCGCGGAATCCCCCCGCCGCGTAGGAAAAGAGCTGCTTCGCGTTCTTGCGGCGCGCGAGCTGGTCCACGAGCGCGTAGGCGAGCACGTGCGGCAGATGGCTGACGGCCGCCAACGCCGCATCGTGCTCCCTGGGCTGCAACTCGAAGACGCTCGCCCCGCACCGCTCCCATGCCGCGCGCACCAGGGCGACCGCGCCCGGCTCGTTTTCCTTCAATGGCGTCAGCACCACCCTGCGCCCCCGATAGAGCCCGGCGGACGCCGCTTCGGCGCCGCTTTTCTCGGTGCCTGCGATCGGATGCCCCGGCACGAAACGGGAAAGCGCGCCTTTCAGCTCGCGCCGGGCGAGTGCGACCACGTCCTGCTTGGTGCTGCCGGCGTCGGTGACGACGGTCCTCCCGCCGAGGAGCGGCGCGATCGAGCGCATGACCGCTCGCATCTGCCCGACCGGCACCGCGAGCAGCACCAGATCGGCGTCCCCGAACGTGACCCGGTCGAGCGCGCCGGCGGCGTCGATTATTTTCAGATCGAGCGCGCGCCGGATATTCCGGGCGCCGCGGCCGATGCCGACCACCCGGCCCAGCGCGCCTGCATCCTTCAGCGCGAGCGCGAACGAGCCGCCGACCAGACCCACGCCGACGATCACGAGTTTTTCGATGCGCGCCGTCAAGTGTCGAGCGCCGTTCTGAGCGCCTTGAGGAATTTGTCGTTTTCCTTCGGCGTGCCGACCGTGACGCGCAGATGGTCGGGCATCCCGTAACCCGCAATCGCCCTGACGATGACGCCTTGGCGCAGGAGCTTCTCGTACACGGCGCCCGCCAGCGACTTCCCGTTCCTGCGCGGCACGCAGAAGCTCACGAAATTCGCACACGAAGGAATGGTCTCCAGTCCGAGCGCCTTGAAGCTGCGCTCGAGCCGCGCCATGCCGGCGCGGTTCATCCTGGTGCTTTTCGCGACGAACTTCGTGTCCTCGAGCGCCGCCGCCGCGGCAGCCAGGGCGAGGCTGTTGACGTTGAAGGGCTGGCGCACGCGGTTCAGCAGCTCGGCGACGCCCGGATGCATGAGCCCGAAGCCGACGCGAAGGCCCGCGAGGCCGTAGACCTTGGAAAAGGTGCGCGTGAGGACGAAATTCGGAAATTTCTTCAGCCAGGCAACGCTGTCGTAGCGAAGCTCGGGCGGCAGGTATTCAGTGTAAGCCTCGTCCACGACCACCGCTACGTTTCGCGGCGCGCGCGCAAGAAAATCCTCGAGCTCCTTGCCCGGTACGAGAGTCCCCGTCGGATTGTTCGGATTGGCGATGAACACCACCCGCGTTTCCGAAGTGATCGCCGCGAGCATCGCTTCCAGGTCGTGTCCGTAGTTCTTCGCCGGAACGACGATGCTGGTCGCGCCGCGTGCCTGAGTGGCGAGCGGGTAGACGGCGAAGGCGTGCTGCGAGTACACCGCCGCGCGGCCCGGCGCGAGAAAGGCGCCCGCGACCATCTCGAGCAGATCGTTCGAGCCGTTGCCGACGACGATGCATTCCTCCGGCACCCCGTAGCGCCGCGACAGGGCCGCCTTCAGCTCGAAGGCGTTGCCGTCGGGGTAGCGCCCCAGCTGCGCAAGCTCTTTCTTGATCGCCGCCTTGGCCTTCGGCGAAATGCCCAGGGGATTCTCGTTCGAGGCGAGCTTGACGATCTTTTTCTCGTCCAGCCCCATCTCGCGGGCGAGCTCCGAGATCGGCTTGCCCGGCTGGTAGGGCGCGATGGCGCGGATGTAGGACGGAGCCTGCTCGCACAAATCCATGGAGCAGCCCTAGAGAACCGCAGCCGGATAGCTGCCGAAGACCTTGACGAACGGCGCCTTGTCGCGCAGCTCGGCGAGCGCCTTTGCGACCTTCGGATCCTGCTGGTGGCCTTCGATGTCGACGTAAAAGTAGTACTCCCACTGCCCGGTGCGTGCGGGCCGGGATTCCAGCCGAGACATGCTCACGCCATGCGCGGCGAACGATGCGATGAGGTCGTGGAGGGAACCGGGCTTGTTGTGCGCCGTCATGACGAGCGAAGTGCGGTCCTTGCCGGAGGCGCCGGCGTCGTGAGATCCCAGCACGAGGAACCGGGTCCTGTTCTTGGGATCGTCCTCGATCGAGCGCGCGAGGAGCTTGAGACCGTAGCGCGCCGCGGCGATCTCGGGACCGATCGCGGCCGCGCCCGCCTCTTTTGCCGCCACGCGGGCAGCCTCGGCGTTGCTCGCGAGCGGCACGCGCCGGGCACCCGGCAGGTGCTGCGAGAGCCACCCGTGGCACTGGGCGAGGGACTGCGGGTGCGAATAGACCTTGCGTATGGTCTTCATCGAAGCACGTTTCGCCATCAGGTTCTGCTGCACGCGCAGGACTACCTCCGCGCAGATCTTCAAAGGCGTCGTGAGCAGCAGGTCGAGCGTGCGGCCGATGGCGCCGTCGGTGGAGTTCTCCACCGGGACGACCGCGTATTGCGCGGTTCCCGTCTCGGCGGCGCGGAACACGTCGTCGATCGAAGCGCAGGGCTGCGCCTCGACGCTCGCTCCGAACTGCTTGCCGAGCGCCATTTCGCTGAAAGTGCCTTGCGGGCCGAGGTAGGCGACCGCGAGCGGCTGCTCGAGCGCGCGGCAGGCGGATATGATTTCGGTGAAAAGGCGCGCGAGCGCGTCGTTCGCGAGCGGCCCGCGGTTGGCTCCCGCGATGCGGCGCAACACCTCGGCTTCGCGCTCGGGGCGGTACGCGCCGCCGTTCGCTTTCAGCTTGCCGATGGCGGCGGCGCGCGTCGCGCGCTCGTTCAGCAGCGCGACGATTTTTTCGTCGAGCGCGTCGATCTCGGTGCGATGCTTGGCGATGTCGTCGGCCATGGCGCTTTAGGATGAAGGCAGGTAGCGCACCGCGAGCACGCCCTTGATGCGCGCGAGGCCCTCGATCAGGTCTTTTTTCACCGCGCTGTCGACGTCGACCAGCGTGTAGGCCATCTCGCCCTTGGAGCGGTTCACCATGTTGTGGATGTTCAAGCCCGCCTTGGCCATGGCGCCGGAGATCTGGCCCAGCATGTTCGGCACGTTGGCGTTGGCGACCGCGACGCGGTACGGCGACTCGCGCCCCATGACGACGTCGGGAAAGTTGACGGCGTTCTGGACGTTGCCGTTCTCGAGATAGTCGCGCACCTGGTCGACGACCATGACGGCGCTGTTGTCCTCGGCCTCGCGGGTGGAGGCGCCCAGATGCGGCAGCGCGATGACGGCGGGATTCCCGCACAGCGGCTGCGCCGGGAAGTCGGTCACATAGTATTTGAGCTTCTTCGCGGCGAGCGCCGCCGCGACCGCCTTGGCGTCGACGATTTCCTCGCGCGAGAAGTTGAGCAGGATCGCTCCCGGATGCATCAGCTCCAGGTTCTTCGCGTTGATCAGATGTTTTGTCACCGCAAGCAGCGGAACGTGCAGCGTGACGAACTGGCTCGTCTTGAGGATCTCCTCGATCGAATGCGCCTTCTTCACCTGCGAGGGCAGGCTCCACGCGGCTTCGACCGTGATCTCGGGGTCGTAGCCGAGCACGTTCATGCCGAGCTTGATCGCGGCGTCGGCGACCAGGCTCCCGATCTTGCCCAGGCCGATGACTCCTAAAGTCTGCTGCGGCAGCTCGATCCCGGCGAACTGCTTCTTCTCCGCCTCGACGCGCTTGGAGAGAGTGTCGTCGTCGCAGTCGAGCGAGCCCACGAACCGGACCGCCGGAACCAGATTGCGGGCGGCCATCAGCATCCCGGCGAGCACCAGCTCCTTCACCGCGTTGGCGTTCGCGCCGGGCGCGTTGAACACCGGCACCCCGCGCCCGCTCATCGCCTTCACCGGGATGTTGTTCGTGCCGGCGCCGGCGCGGCCGATCGCGCGCACGCTCTCGGCGATCGCCATCGAATGCATCTCGTGCGAGCGCACCAGAATCGCGTCCGGATGCGCGGCGTCCTTCACGATGCGGTAAGCCTCCGCCGGAAAGCGCTTCAAGCCGATCTGAGAGATCTGATTGAGCACCAGGATTTCGAATTTCTTCGTGGTCATTCGCGAATCATAAACCACGCCTGTTTCTTATTCCTAACTTGTTGTCTTACGGCCCGCTCAAACTCGCCAAACGCGGACCGGTCCTGCTTCGCGCCGGTGGGAGAAAATCAAAAGGGGCCAGGCAGCTGCCTGACCCCTTCGATGGGCAGTGAAAGCCTTCAGTCGCGGGCTAGGTATGCTCGTGCGCTGCCGATCTCGGTCCGAGGACTGGCGGAGCCGGCCATGTCGACCAGCCGGCTGAAGTACTGCTTCGCCTTGGCCTTGTCTCCCGACTGCGAGGCGGCCATGCCCGTGCCGTAGAGGCCGCGGTAGCGGTTGGGCTCACGCACCTGCGAGGCCTCGTATTCCTTCAAGGCCTCGGCGGGGCGCTTGAGCTCGAGCAGCATGTCGCCGAGCTGCTCGCGCGCGGGCAGCAGGCGCCCCGGCGTGACGATGTTCTTCTCGCTCTTGTCCTCCATGTCGGCGGCCCGGCGCATGAGGGCGAGCGCCTCGTCCGCATTCTTCTGCACGAGCGCGACCCAGGCGAGCGACGCGAGCCGCATCACCTCGACCTCGTTCGCCCAGTACTCGTTCTTCGCCGCCTTCAGCTCGTCGCGCAGCGCCGCGATGCGCTCGACGTCCTTCTGCGCGCTAGCGGGATCGCCGCTCCTCGCCGCACCGAGCGCGCGCGCGAAATGCGTCATCGCCTCCGTGAACGAAAACTTGCTCTGGACGGGCGCGAGCTTCGCCGCGTCGCCCCAGGCGCCGCGCTCGAGCGCGTAGCGCGCCGGCATTGCCGCGAGCGCGTACGGCGAGGTGGCGCTGCCCGGGTTGATCCCGGTCACCGTGAGCGCCTCGTCGAAGGTCTTGCGCGCGTCGGCGTCCCGGCCGAGCTGCAGGTAGGCATAGGCCATGTAATCCAGCGCATGCAGCGCCGCTTCGGGCTCGCCGCTCTTCTCCGCGACGTCGGCCGAGCGGCGGTTGGTCGCCGCCGAATCGGCCCAGGCGCCGACGCGGGTGAAGATATGCGAGGGCATGTGCAGCGCGTGCGGCGCGTCGGGCGCGATGTCGGCGTAGCGGCGCGCCGCGGTCACGCCCTGCTGCGCGATCGGCGGCGCGTCGTAGCTGTGGATCAGGTAGTGCGCGACGCCCGGATGGTCGGGGTGCTTGGCGAACTGCTTCTCCAGGATCCCGGCCGCCTTGCGATACGCAGAGTACGACTGGTCGGAGGGCAGCTGCGTCCCGGCGAGATACAAGGCGTAGAAGATCTGCGCCTCGTCGTCGTCCGGGTATTTCGCCGCGAGCGCCTCGTAGGCCTTGGCGCGCGCCACCTGACGCGCGCGCTCGGTGCGGTTGGCGAAATCCTCGTAGTAGGCGGCCACCGCCTCGAGATAGTCGCGTTCCCGCTGGGTTTTCGCGCCCATCCGCCGGCCCTTGTCGATCGCGCCTTGAGCGAGCTGCGCGCCCTTGGGCGCGGCGCCTACGCCCTGCAGCGGGTTCTGCATGAGGATCGAAGCGTAGCCCCAGGCGGCGATCGCGCAGGAGTTGTCCCCGGCCGCCACCTCCTCGAACGCCTTTTGCGTCGCCGAGTAGTAGAACGAGTGCAGCATCGCCACCCCGCGGATCAGTTTCTCCTGCACCGCGGGGCTGCACGAGTTCGGGAATTCCACCTTGCCGAGCTGCTCGGCGCCTTTGCCGGCGGTCTGGGCCCAGGCGGTCGCGGCGAGCGCGAGGGAAGCACTCGCTGCCGTGCGAACGACGAGTTGCATCACGGTAGTTCTCCCTTGGAAATTGGATGCGTGCGGTTGAATTGCCAAGAAATCCTAATACGTGCCTCTTGATGTGTCCAATGCATTTATGCTCTCATGCTTCATGCAAAATTCGAGATAGGGAAGGATGAATCTCCGCCATCTGCGCACCTTCGTCCACATCGCCGACGCGGGCGGCATCGCCCGCGCGGGCAGCCGCCTGAACCTCAGCCAGCCGGCGGCGTCGCGCCAGATTCTCGCGCTCGAGGCCGACCTCGGCGTGCGGCTTTTCGACCGCATCGGCCGGCGCTTCCGCCTGACCTCGGAAGGCGAAGATCTGCTCCGGCAGACCCGCCTTCTCCTGATGGACGCCGACTCGCTCGGCGCGAGGGCGCGCGCCTTGAAGGGCGGAGACACCGGGATATTGCGGGTCGGGGCGACGCCGATGGCGGTCGAGAGCACGCTCTCGCCGTTCCTCGCCCGGTATCGCCTGCGTCACCCCGGAGTCGAGGTGCATTTCGTGGAGGACGGAGGCATACGTCTGCTGGACCGGCTCGACCACGGCGATGTCCACCTGGGGCTCATCGTGCCCGACGAACGCTTTCAGAGCCGCCTGCTCTATCCCGTCTACGACCTTGCCGTGCTGTGGGACAAGCACCGGCTGAGCCGCCGGCGCACCCTCGACGTAACCGAGCTTGCCCAGGAGCCGCTGCTGCTCCTCCACCGCAGCTTCGGGTCGCGCCAGTGGTTCGAGGCCGCCTGCAGCGTGGCGCACATCCGTCCGCACGTGCTCATGGAGAGCGCGGCGCCCCACTCGATCATCGCGCTGGCCGCCGTGGGCTACGGCATCGCCGTGGTCCCCTCGACGGCGGTGGTTCCCAGCCGCGGCGTCCGTGCCGTGCCGCTCGTTCACCGCGGAGCACCCGTCGGCAAACCGATGACGATCGCCTGGCATCCGCAGCGATTGCTTGCACCGTATGCCGAACGATTCGTGCAGGAGCTCGCGGCCCATTGCCGGCACGACTACCCCGGCCGCGACGTCATACGGCGCGCTCCGGCCCTTCCAAGGCCGAACGATCCGATCAGGTGAGGAGCGGCGCCGTAGTCACAACTCGCACGACCACTCC
>Ga0137463_1000829_pt1 | contig 10338 bp, 5 predicted proteins | sample EasRivERMGT800_2_FD_102333 | JGI IMG/M metagenome (GOLD analysis project Ga0137463, IMG submission 102333) | Soil microbial communities from meander-bound floodplain in the East River, Colorado, USA - East River MetaG ERMGT800_2 | ecosystem: Environmental > Terrestrial > Soil > Floodplain ...
CGCCCCAGGGGGAGCATCAGCGCCTGCTCGAGCGCATCGAAGACCTGCTCGGGAGTCAGCGTCTTGAGCGGCCGATGAATGGCCAGCGGCGAATCGGGAGGCGGATCGTTCCCCGTGGCACTGAGCCGCTGGTACACCCGGCTTTTGCAGATCCCTTCAATCAGCCACTGCAGGTCGTAGTCGGCGGCGATGAATTCCTTTGCCAGATCGTCGAGCACGACGGCCCGCTGTTTGGGGGTCGCCTGGTCGAGGTCGTCCACGTGCGGGATCAGACCCTGTCCGCACAATTGCTGCCAGACCCGGTTGACGGCGGTGGCGGCGAAGTTGGGATTGTCTTTCGAAACGAGCCAGTCGGCCAGAATTTGTCGCGGCGATTTGTTGTCGTGCAGTGCCGCTGGCTCTTCACTCCACAGAAAGCGGATCGTGTATTCCTTGTCGCTTTCCATCGGCTTGATCTTGATGTTCTTCGAATCGTCGGCGGGGGTTCCCGGCTGGCCGGCAAAGTTCGCGCTGGCGAAGAACGCGGCCATCCCCCAGAAGTCTTCCTGGCGCCAGTCGGCGAACGGGTGGTTGTGGCATTTGGCACAGCCGATGCGGACCCCCAGGAACACGCGGCTCAGCGAGCTGGCCGCCGCATCGGGGGTGGCCCCCACGGCGCGGTAGAAGGCGCCGGGGGTGCCGCTGCGGACCTGTTGATCGGGACCGGCAAACCCGGCAAAGGCGACGTTGGTATTGGCGGTGACCAGGTCGCGGGCAATTTTGTCGTACGGGACGCGGGCCGCCATCTGCTGCTTGAGCCAGGCGCCGAACTGCGGGGCGAACATCATCCCCGGGCTGCCGCTGGGGACCATTACCCGCTGATAGACGCGAGACAGGTGGGCACTGCTGCGTGCTTCGCCCATCAGCTTTTCGACAATGCGGGGGCGTTTGTCGGCGGCCGTATCGGCCAGGAAGTCGCGCGTCTGGGCCACGCTGGGGATCGTCCCCAGCAGGTCGAGATAGACCCGCCGCAGGTACGTGCCGTCGTCAACCACTTCTTTCTGTTCGACTCCGGCCTGTTTCCAGAGCTCGTAGAACCGGGCGTCGATCCAGCCGGCAAGCTGGTCGGAAGAATGTTTGGGAGTGCGGGACTTGGCGGCCGCCTTGGAGTCGGCTTTGGAAGCCGGGGCCGCGTTTTTGGAGTCCTGCGCCCAGGCCGGGTTCGCCACCCCGATCACGGCCAATGCGGCCAAGAGCGCCACGGTGTTGCGTCTGCCCATGAGAAACCTCGCGGCAAAAAAGTCAGGCGAATGAGACGGCGGAAAGTGAAATGAATTCGCTAAGAACACATTAAAGACATTTCGTCTTAATTGTCAAGCAAAAATCTGAAAAAAAGTCAGGAAGCTCGATTTCGCGGGAAAATCCCCGGAAATGTCGTGTTGTTGAACACGTTTTACTCCGCCATAAAATGCCGGTAGGTTATCGGATATTTTGTCGTCCCGATGACCCGGCCGTTCCCCGACGGCCGGCGCGTTTCATATGTCCGATTCTTGTCGCCAGTCTGAAGCCCCCGGAGAGACCGATGCCCGTCCCGGTCCAATGCACATGCGGCAAACGCTATCGCGTCTCAGACAACGCCCGCAGCAAACGCATTCGCTGCAAAGAATGCGGTGAGGAACTGACCATTCCCCGCCAGGCCCGGAAACCGGCCGAAGACGAATGGGACCTGACGGCGATCAATGAAAGCGACGGCGTCGCGGATGGCAGTGACGACGGTCCGGAATTGCCGCCGCGCGCCGGTCGCCCGGCAAAAAAGAAGTCTCGTCAGCGTGCCGCCGAGACTGACGGTTTCTCCACCGGAAACATTTTCGTGCGCAGCGCGGGGATCGTGGTGTTCCTCGCCACGGTGGGGAATTGTGCGTTCCAGTACCAGGTCGCAATGCAGTCGCTCGCGGACGCGCCCCGGAAGGAACTCCCGATGAGTTTCTTCATGTGGGGAGTGCTGCCAATCCCGATTCTTGGCCTGATCGGACGCTATATCGCCTGGATCGGAGAAGAGCCCGATCCCGAGGCACGCCGGGCGAATCGGGTTCGCGGCCTGATCAACTGCGGGATCGGTGTAGCCATGATCGTCGTGGGAGTCATACTGACGGTCGTGGTGACTGTCGTCATGACAAGTCTGGCGGGAATTGCAATCGCCTTTACCGGTTTGATCATCGGCGGCTGCGGCGTGATCATCTACGGCGGCCTGTCGGCCCTCACCGGCCGGGAATTCAGCAAAACCCGTTTCCATACTTGAATGCAGCCGACAGCCGATTCGTGCCTTCGACCCGCCGCGCGCGCTGCGGCGCACATTGTCGCTGTGCCAAGGTCTCCTGACCTTGGCACCCGCCCCGACCGCAGGTCTCCCGTCGCTTTTCCTGCGGGCAGGCGTTCCGCGCAGGCGCTGCATCGCAATGCTGGCATCATTCTCCGGCTTTCGTCATAGTCTACTGGTCTGAAATCGGTGACGATTCCCAGCAGAGGGAAACCCGGTGCCGGTCGAAGCCAAAGTGCTCTTTCGCCCCGACGTGGTCCGGTTGCACACTACCAACTGGCGGTCGTTCACTGCCTCCGCGCGTTGTGTGAGTTTGCTAACAAAGACATTCATCCGCAGATTGGCTGGGGCGGAACGAAAGCTAGTGAATGGCTGAGCGCAGATAAGCAGATCACGCTTCGGTTCACGTCGGCAGAGGCTCGACAGCTGTTCGTTGAAACAGCTGCGGCACTTTTGCCGAAGGCCTCTTGGAAACAAATTCGTTGCAGTGACAATGACCCGGCCAAACGGTAAAGGGTCAAAAGGAAGAGCGCGTCGTGAGTTGAAGCACCCGGTCCGATTCGTTTGTCATTTCCACCAATTGTCTCGGAAATCTCCGTCCAGTTCCGCTCTTCTCACTTAAACTTTCAGCGGCCCGGGAGATGCCGGGTTCAATGCGTCTTACCGTAGGCAATGGCGTGCGCGAGCAACCCGGCAGCGAAGTTCTTGACGCTCAGCTCCTTCGAAGGGACTGAAAACTCGCCGCGAGAGCCACCTTTCGCTGGCGTCAGAATCAGGCTGGCACCGTCGTACAGACGTTCGCGCAATAGCTTCATCAGCAGGATTTCGTATCGGCGCGCGTACGATGCCCCTTTGAATTCGGGAAATACCGGAAAGTGCGGCTCGCTTGGCCTGACCGGCCGTTGAGAGGCCGGACAATCTTCGAGAATGAAGATATAACCCAGCCAGGGGCGAGCAGATATTTGAAATGCCCCCTCGCGGTATGCCGCCCACAGATCAGTGGCGTTTCCGAGCGCTTCTTCGACGCGATTGTTGAAATTGTTCCCGAACGACGGACCGACCTGCGCCTTGAATTCAACCACCGCCAGGAGTTGCCCGTTGGCGACAACGACGACATCCCAATCCTTTGTCGGCCGATAGTAACCCGGAATCTGGCGTTTCTGTTTGCAATAGATGTGGGCATCTGGGACGCCCCCTTCAATAAACAAATCCCTGCAGATACTGGCGAAGCCAGCCAGATGCTTGCCGCCGGTTACGGCACGGCGGAGGCCCGCATCCTTCTGACCGGTCGTACTTCCCTGGCGTTTCCCTTGTTGCTCCCGGGTCGTCCAGAAGAGCGTGATCGCCTCGCTAATCCGTTTGTTCAGGTTTCTCATGCACCATGATTTCTGCTGACGAGAACATCCCCCGGGAGTCGGCAATCCGCTTTCGCGCGAAGTTCAGATAGCTGGCGTCGATTTCGTACCCCACGGAATTGCGCCCATGCTGCATCGCCGCTAACGTCGTCGTACCTGTCCCCGAAAAAGGGTCCAGGACAGTGTCGCCAACAAAGCTGAACATGCGGATCAGCCGTTCGGCCAGGTCAACTGGGTACGGCGCCGGATGATTGCGGGTCGACGCGCCGGTAACGCCCGACCAGATCTGCTGGAACCACGACTTGTGATTGGCGTCGCCGATGACACTCAGAATGCGTGCCGCGACTGAGGGGCTGCGGTATCCCCCCGGCTTCCGCTGCATCAGAATGAACTCAATATCATTCTTGATCACCGCATTCGGCTCGTACGGCTTCCCGAGGAATGACGAGCCGTTACCCGCCACCTCGTACGTCGCATTCGCGATCTTGTGCCAGATGATTGGAGCCAGATTGTCGAAACCGAGGTGGCGGCAATGTTCCTGGATCGAAGCGTGCAAGGGGACCACAGTGTGCCGGCCATTGTTCTGCCGGCGCGAGAGGCAGACATCCCCCACAACGCAGATCAGCCGGCCGCCAGGGACTAACGCGCGAAAGCACTGTTTCCAGACTTTGTCGAGTTCGATCAGGAATTCCTCGTAATCGGCCAGGTGGCCGAGCTGACCCTCAGTGTCTCGATACTCTTTAAGGGTCCAGTACGGCGGGGACGTAACGACCAGATGAACCGACTCCGGCTCCAGTCGCATCCTCCGGGAATCACCAAGATAGAGATTGTGAGCAGTCGGAATATTTCGGACTGCGTCCTCGATCGCGTCGATCAACGGCACATCCTTGGCAATCGCCGGCAGCGCCGTCTGCGGGTCATCCAGCGACGGAAGCCCGGCAGGCAGAAATTCGGCTAAATCGGGCGACGTTTGGGCTGTGCTCATTGGCGGGTGGCCTGAGGATACGATTGCTGTACGCATTGTAGAGATCAGGGTGCTGAATTTCACCGCATGTCCGGCAATCGTCGAGCACAAATGCCTCTCCGCTCAAGCGCGAGCCAGAGTCTCACGTGCCGTTTCGTCGAAACGGGGCAGGCGCCGTGGTTTGAATCAAGCGGGCTCTTGACCGCACCACTGCGGCCGGTGCGCCGCCACCCGAACTCGTGCCGTCGCGCGGTGCAGGATCAACATGTCTGTCTGCCCCGGCAGTTCGGTCCGCCCCCATAGGACATCATACGCCAATTGATGGCACCGCCGCCCGCTCCCAGGATGGATCGGCTCGGATTTCACGCCGGATAGGCTGGCCGGGCCTCCGTTGACGCCAACTTGGGTTCCCAGTTGTTCCTTCAAAATCTGCAAAACTCGTCGAAAAACACCGTTGACGAATTCTCAAATCGCGGGCCATAATTGAACTGTCGACTGTGTCTGGCGGCGGTTCGCCGCAGACCTCTCCCTCGGCACTTCGGGCGCGACCGATCGCAGCCTGTCGAGGAGTTGATGACCCGACGAAATTCGGAATTCGAAGTTCGGAATGGCGGCGGGGCGTCAGCTGGTTGTCGAATCCACAAATCACGCAGGGATTGTTTGCGCGCTTAGGATGTTTCGCGCGCCCGGGTGGGGTGCGCGCTGAAAGGATGAAGGCGGAAGGATGAAGACAAAGACTGGAATGGGGACCGGCGAGCGGCCACAACTGAGATTTTGAAATTCGTGAAAAGTTGATAAGTAACGACGAAATGCGATGCTGCGCGAGAGGAGATAAGGGGTGGATAAAAAGTTGCCATCCTCCGCTCGACCCGCGTGCGCACGGCGTGATTCTTTGATGCCTTTGAGGAAATGGCCGGAAAGTGAGGGGTCCGTGAGCGATGCACGCTGAGAGCGGCTGTTCTGTCGCCTTTCGCTCCTGCGAAAGTGCGCTCTTTCGCCGGAGCGAAAGGCGACATACCGTGCGCGCGACGTGATTCTTTGACTTCTTTGAGAAAACGGCCGCGCTGCGCCAGAGAGGAACCGGTCGAAAGGAGGGAGGAGGACGGGAACCTGGATCGGCCCGGGCTTCGCCGTGGTTGACGCCCGAGCAGGTATATCAACCTGCTCCACGACGACGGGGCGTGGTACCCAAAGAAAAAGAGTAGCCGACTGGAAGAATAGGCGCTCGCCCGGGCTCGACGAAAAGCCGTCCCGGCTAAACCTCCAGTCGGACTACCCTTGAAGAGCCATGTGGGAAAAGCTGTGTTCAGGCGCAGCATCCCAGCGACAGTGACTCATCGGTTGGGCAATCAAGGCAAGTTGCGTGCCAGTGCCTGACCGCCGCGTCGGTCTTGCCGTAAGGCTTTTTGCAATTGATTGTTATGACGGACCAGCCGCCGGATCAGGTTCCTGCCGGGCACAGGCCTCTGCGCACCAATTAGGCAAATGTATCGAGCCGAGAGGCAATTTGTGGCCACGGCGTTTCTGACAAATGGTGGTTCTCAATTGATGCCAACTGAGAGTGGTGATGCCGCCCGGAACTCCCCGCCGGCCTGGAGAGGGAAGATTTTTGCTCTCGGGCCAAGCGTGAAAGGGCGTCGCCGTTGGCTCCGGGTTAAACGATCGAGCCCTGACAAATGCACGCGGCGGGGCCGCCCTCGTCCATTTGACACAGACGCCGCGAGAATGACTCAGGCCACGCTGCACGATTACAATCAATTCCGATTTTGGCGCGGTGCCGGCTGGTCGCTCGTTGCGGCGGCTGGCTGTCTGGTCTTTCAGCAACACAGGATTTTCGAATGCGCTTCCTGATGCGGGCCCTGGTGGTGTGGCTGATTCCCTGTTTCGTATGGTTCGGTCTGCCGGCCTCGCGGCTGCCGGCCCAACAGGCGGTGCCCCACGGGCAGGATCGACCTCCCGGCCCTGCCCTGTCCCCCGCCGAGGCGGTCAAAAAGATGACCGTCCCCCCCGGCTTCAGCGTCGAGGTGGTCGCCGCCGAGCCTGATCTCATTAATCCCGTCGCGATGACGTTCGACGAACGCGGCAGGATCTGGGTCACCGAGAGCCTCGAGTATCCCCGATCCGAGCCGGGCCCGGGGCGCGATCGCGTGAAAATCCTCGAAGACACCGACCGCGACGGCCGGGTCGATAAAGTGACGGTGTTCGCCGAGGGGCTCAACATTCCGTCGGGGATTGCTGTGGGTCACGGCGGCGTGTGGGTCGCTAACAGCCCCGACATTCTGTTTATGCAGGACACCGACGGTGATGGCAAGGCGGACAAAACCGAAGTGGTCGTCACCGGGTTCGGGCGGACCGATACGCACGAGCTCCCCAACTCGCTCACCTGGGGGCCCGACGGCTGGCTGTATGGCCTCAACGGCGTCTTCAACCACAGCCACGTGCGCTATCCCAAGGGATCGCCGCTCGAAAAAACCCGCCCCGACGGCTGGCCCTGCACCTGCACGCTGTTTCGGATCCACCCGCGGACGCGCGAGTTCCAGCTCTTCTGCGAGGGAACGAGCAACCCGTGGGGGATTGCGTTCGATCACGACGGCAGCGCGTTTGTTTCGGCCTGCGTGATCGACCATCTCTGGCACCTGGTGGAAACCGGCTATTACCACCGCCAGGGAGGGCCGTATCCCCCGTTCACCTGGAAGATCGAATCGATCGTCAAGCACAAGCATCAGAAGGCGGCGTACTGCGGCCTGCACTTCTTCGACAGCGACGCCTATCCCGAAAAATACCGTGACAAGCTCTACATGGGGAACATCCACGGGAACTGCATCAATGTCGATAAGCTCTCGCGCGACGGCTCGACCTATGCTGCGACCGGCGAGCCCGACTTCCTCTCGGCCAATGATGCCTGGTTCATGCCAGTGGCGCAGAAGACCGGCCCTGACGGCTGTCTGTACGTCCTCGACTGGTACGACCAGTACCACTGCTACCAGGACGCGCGCCGCGATCCGGCGGGAATCGAGCGCGCGAAAGGGCGGTTGTATCGAGTCCGCTACAAAGACACTCCCCGGGCGCCGCAATTCGAGCTGACAAAAGAAACCGACGACCAGCTCATCGAGCGGCTCGCGAGCCCGAACGTGTACTATCGAGACATTGCGCAGCGGTTGCTCGCCGAGCGGAACACGCCCGTGATCGCCGCGAGGCTCTTTGCGCTCGCGCAGGACAAACAGGCACCGGCCAAGCAACGCCGGCATGCGCTGTTCGCCCTGGCCGGCTGCGACCTGGCGAAATTCAAAAAGGAGTGGGAGTATCCCGAAAAGCTTTCCGACTCGGACGAAGCGTGGGTTCGCGCGTGGGCGCTGCGGATCGCCGGGATTCATGCCATGCCGGCCGTGCGCGCACCGAGCGGGAGCGAGAGCCTGGAAGGTACAATTGCGCCCCTGGTCCTGGCCGGGCTGGAGGACGACTCTCCCGACGTGCGGCTCCAGAGTCTAATTCTGGTCGGCAACCTGGCGCGGGCCAACCGCAACTACGTGAGCTACGACGAAGCGGTCGCGAAGGCACTGCTCAAGAGCCCCGATGATCCCATGCTGATGCGAATCGCGTGGCAGAACCTGCGTCCCTACTACGAGCGCATGCCACACGCGGCGCCGACGCTCCTCGGGCAGGCGGCGCTCCTGGCGACACCGGCGGGGCGCGAACTGGCTCCCCGGATCGTCGATTTTGTCCTGACAAATTCCAACGCCGGCGGCGAGACGCTGGGCAAGATGCTCGACGTCGTGTTCACGAGCGAAAATGCGCGCGACACGGCCAACGCCGTCCTGCGGGCCGTCGCCGCCCGGCTCCAGAGCGGCGAAATCAAAGGGGACAGGCTCCCGGCCGTGCGCGCCGCCGTGCTGGCCGCGCTCGAAAAACTGATTCCCGCGAAAGGCGCCCTCGCCGACAACGCCGATGCCGTTCTCCTGGCAGCGACCCTCAACGTTCCGGCGGCATTTGCGGGGGCCCAGGGGATCCTCAACTCGTCGAAGTTTCCTGCCGACAAGCGCCTCGCGGCACTGGCGGCACTGATCACCGCCGGGCATCCGACAGTGCTCGATGCGGTCACCCGGATTCTCAAAGAGGGCAAATCCGAGACGCCCCAGTTCACCGGTCAGGTCCTCGCCGCGCTGGGGCGGTTGGAGGATCCGCGCGTGGCCGGCATCATCCTCTCGGCTTATGCACAACTCGCCCCCGACGTGCAGCCCAAGGCAATCGAACTGCTCACGCAGCGGGCGGCGTGGGCCAGGGCGCTCCTGGCGGCGATCGGGGAGAAGCAGATTCCGCCTGAAGCCCTGGGGATCAATCAGGTGCGCAAGCTGCTCGCCAGCCGCGATCCGGAACTGGTGAAGGCGGTGGAGGCCAAGTGGGGCCGGCTGCGCGAAGAACGCAATCCGCAGCGCGACGCCGTCATCGCGCAGATGCGCACGCTCATCCGCAGCACACCGGGCGACGCGCACCGCGGCCAGGAGGTCTTCAAGAAGGTGTGCGGGCAGTGCCACAAGATTTACGGCGAAGGGCAGGAAGTCGGCCCCGACATCACCGTCAACGGCCGCAGTTCGTTCGACCAGTTGCTCTCGAATGTATTCGACCCGAGCCTCGTGATCGGCGCCGCATACCAGGCCCGCACAATCGCCACGACGGGGGGGCGGGTCGTCACAGGGCTGGTTGCCGAAGAGAGCGATCAGCGGATCGTCCTCAAAGTGCAGGGAGGCAAGCAGGAGATCGTCCCCCGCGGCGAAATCGACGAAATGAAAACGAGCGAACTGTCGCTGATGCCCGAAGATGTCGAGAAGACGCTCAAGCCCCAGGAAATCGCCGACCTGTTCGCGTTCATCACGCTCGACAAACCGCCGAGCGACCCGGCAGCGCGACAACTGGCGGGAGTCCGCGACATCGCCCCCCGCGACGTCACCGACCCGGCGCAGTTTGCGGCGGTGCTCGCTGAAGTCGCGCCCGGGTTCACGACGACGGCGGTCGGCGAGCGCGGGCTGGGATTGCTCAAAGTGCATTTCGGCCGGGCCGGGGTTGTGCGCACGCATCCGATTCAGGAGGGAGTGCCTTGCGTCCTGACGCGGACGGTCGATCTCCCCGCCGGAAAAAAATCAACGCTGCGGCTGGCGGTGGCCCACGATCCGCAGGGAGACTGGCAGCTCATCGTCAAAGCCAACGGTCAGAAACTGTACGACGGGCTGATCGGGCCGAAGACGACGAAGAACGGCTGGGCCGATCTGGAGATCGATCTGTCGGCGCTGGCTGGCAAGCAGGTGAGCCTCGAACTGCTCAACCAACCCAATAACTGGTCCTACGAATTCGGGTACTGGGGACGGGTGGAGGTTGTGTCGGAGTGAGATTTGTTTGATCCGACACCAACGGCAATGGCGCGTAAGCCCCGAATGGGGCGGCAGTTAATAGCCAGGGGCGCGAGCCCCTGGTACGGCAGGCAAAGAAAACCGGAAGCCCTGAAAGGGCGAAAGAGAACGCCGCAGTTTCGCCCTTTCAGGGCTGCGATCATTGGTGAATTGATACCAGGGGCTGACCAACATTTTGCATTAACAAAGGTAACCCGCTGCGTCGCACCGACTTCGCTATCAAACCACGCCATCCGATGGCAAGTCGCGAGAATCTGCGGCAAACTCGTGATTCGGTCGAGCGCGGAACCGGATCAGCAAAGGACTTACGACGTGGATGCA
>Ga0137463_1000830_pt1 | contig 10332 bp, 8 predicted proteins | sample EasRivERMGT800_2_FD_102333 | JGI IMG/M metagenome (GOLD analysis project Ga0137463, IMG submission 102333) | Soil microbial communities from meander-bound floodplain in the East River, Colorado, USA - East River MetaG ERMGT800_2 | ecosystem: Environmental > Terrestrial > Soil > Floodplain ...
AGCACAATCGCGCCCGCGATTATCAGGTTGAGCGAGCGGCCCACCAACCCGCCGATGCCACGCACGGAGAACAACATCCAGACTGCGGCGGCTATCAGGACAAAGTCCAATACAAAATTGAAATCCTTTATGGTCATGGCTTATTCTCCTTTGGCTACTTTGGATCGACGAATAAGGCGCTCAGCTCGAGCGATTGGCCGGTCTCGACCGTCCCGGCATCCAACTGTTGGTTCACCCTCTCGAACTCACGGATGACCAGGTTAGCCCCGATCATGTTCACTGCATAACTGATAACGCGCGCCAACATGCCGCGATAGGCTTCAAGGTGGTGGCGATTGACCTCGACAAAGAAAACCTCGCCCTCAATGACAATCGGCCATTCGTTGCGGGCGGCGGTTTCGTTCACAATGTTGTTGAAGTTCAATCGCAAGCGGTTACCGCCAACTTTGGCCATCAACTCACGGAGGGAACGCATATGCTCCAAAAAGTACACTCTCAGCCGGGCGGCGTAGGCCGGGTCAAGCTGATCTTCCTCGACCTCAGCTACTAAGGCTGGTTCGTCGACGGCTTCAGGCTCGACCACATTGGGCTGAGTCACTGTGGGCGCTACGGGGGCGGAAACACTCACTCGCAGCATCGCCAGATCCGCCCCGATAAAAAACTTTCGATCATCATAGGTGGCTATGCCGGTGCAGATGACCTCCACCGGCGAACCGCTGGCGTCATGCAGTTCAATGGGCTTGCGATCTACCTGCCCGGTCTGGCTGATTTCCCGCAAGAGGCCGAGCGCCGCTTCGCGTTCTATGCCCAGCAGCTCGTGCATGGGCGTACCCACCACCGCCGCGCTGGACGAACGACCGGTCATCTTGATAAAGTTGCTGTCGACAAAAACCACTTGCCCGCGCGCATCCGTGAACATCAACGCCCGCGAACTATCCATTGGCAAACGGGGCACGGTTTGCAGACTCATAACGGGGTTTCTCCACACCAATAAGAATACCGCTCTCCCCCAGTAAAAGTATAACCATTTCGCGGCAATACGGAAATTTTCAATTTGCTTATGGTGCGGGTTTTCCTGGCTGTTTCAACACGGCTCTAAGATATGAATAGGGCACGGCTTTCCAGCCGTGCCCTGTATGGTGAAAAACAAGATTACACGTTCTGGTCAACGGTCAAATTGGCGGCGATGCCATGCGACCGGAACACGATGCCCTGCTCGTCGTTGGCATCGACGAGCACGTGGGAGCCTGCCGGGAAATCGCCGCGCAGCAGTTGGACGGAGAGCGGGCTTTCAATGTATTTTTGCAGCGCGCGCTTGAGCGGCCTCGCGCCGTAAGCCGGGTCAAAGCCCTGTTTGGCCAGCCACAGGCGCGCCGCATCGGTCAGCTCGACGGTCAGGCCCTGCTCGCCCATTCGCTCCCGAATGTCCTTCATTTGAAGATCGACAATCTGGGCAACCTGTTCGGTCGTCAGCGGCGAGAAGATAATGATCTCGTCAATGCGGTTCAGGAACTCTGGCCGGAAGGTGTCTTTAAGCGCCTTCTCGATTTTCTGCTGATCGACCATCGCCTGCGGGTCGGTGGAGGCCACAAAGCCCAACGTGCCGCCGCGTTTGGCGAACTCGGTGCCGAGGTTGCTGGTCATGATGATCACCGTGTTGCGAAAATCGACGACGCGGCCCTGGCCATCGGTCAGGCGGCCATCGTCCAGAATTTGCAGAAGCGCGTTCCAGACTTCGGGGTGCGCCTTTTCGATCTCGTCAAACAGGATTACGCGGTAGGGACGGCGGCGGACGGCCTCGGTTAACTGGCCGCCTTCCTCATAACCCACGTAGCCCGGCGGCGCACCGAACAAGCGGGCAGTGGTATGCTGCTCGCGGTACTCGCTCATGTCGATCCGAAGGAGCGCGTCTTCGTCGTCAAACATGAACTCGGCCAGCGCCTTAGCCAGCTCGGTCTTGCCGACGCCCGACGACCCCAGGAAAATGAACGATCCGATGGGACGCCGGGGGTCTTTGAGTCCGGAACGCGCGCGGCGAATGGCATCTGACACGGCGACAATCGCCTCCTCCTGCCCGACGATTCGCTGGTGCAGGGCGTCTTCCATCCGCAGGAGTTTCTCCGCTTCGGTCTCGATAAGCCGGGTAATCGGGATGCCCGTCCACTTGCCGATCACTTCGGCGATGTCGTGTTCATCGACGATCTCGTCGAGGGTATGCTCACGCCGCCAGGCTTCATAGGTCGTATCATAGTCGGTTTGAAATTGCATGCGCTGGGTCTTTTTTTGCGCGGCAGTTTCATAGTCGCGGGTCAGGGAGGCCTGCTCTTCCTCGTTCAACAGGCGGTCGATCTCGTTTTTCTGGTCTTTGAGCGTTTGCGGCATCGAATAGAGCGCGACGCGCACTTTGGCGGCTGATTCATCCAGCAGGTCAATCGCCTTGTCAGGCAGGCGGCGGTCGCTGACGTAGCGGTGACTGAGCCGCGCCGCCGCGATGACTGCTTCGTCGGAAAAGGTGATATTGTGATGCGCCTCATAACGGGCCTTGAGCCCCTTGAGCATCTCGATGGTGTCTTCGACCGATGGCTCTTCAACGTAGACCGGGGCGAAGCGGCGTTCCAGCGCCGAGTCTTTTTCAATATGCTGGCGATACTCGTCCAGCGTGGTTGCGCCGATGCACTGAAGCTCGCCGCGAGCGAGGGCGGGCTTCATCATATTGGAAGCATCCAGCGCGCCCTGCGCCGCGCCCGCGCCCACCACCTGGTGAATTTCGTCGATAAACAGGATGATTTCGCCGCTGGCGCGCTGAACTTCTTCGATGGCGGCCTTGAGGCGTTCCTCAAATTCACCCCGGAAGCGCGACCCGGCGATCATCGCGCCGAGGTCGAGTTGGATGATCTTCTTGCCCATCAGGGTTTCCGGGATATCGTTCACGACAATCTTCTGAGCCAGCCCCTCGACGATAGCGGTCTTGCCGACGCCCGCCTCGCCGATGAGCACCGGGTTATTCTTGGTGCGGCGGCTGAGGATCTGGATCATGCGCAGGATTTCGTCGTCGCGCCCGATGACCGGGTCGAGCTTGCCTTCGGCGGCCATGCGGGTCAAATCGTGGCTGTACTTTTCGAGCGCGCGGAAGCGGCCTTCGGCCTGCGGGTCGGTGACATGCTGCCCGCCGCGAATACGCTGGATAGCTGCCAGGACACGCTCGCGGGTGACACCCATTTCCCTGAGGAAACGGGCCGACGGCGTGCTCTTGTTGTTCATAATAGCCAAGAAGACATGCTCGGTAGAAATATAGGTATCATTGAGCTTCTCGGCTTCCTGGTGTGCGTTTTCATACATGCGATTGACCAGCGGGGTGACAAAGGCCTGGCCTGCCCCGCCCGCCGCGTAAATGCCGGCGGCCCGCGGTGTCGATTTTAGATCCTCGTCCAGCTTGCGCTTGAGCGCTTCGACATCGGCGGACAGGTGTTCCAGAATCTGGCCGACGACACCCTCCGGTTGCTCCAGGAGCGCCAGCATGACGTGCTCGATATCGAGCTGGGTATGGCCGTAACGCTGCAGGATTTGGATCGCCAGTTGGGCAGCGTCCTGCGCACGCTCAGTGAATTTATCAAATCGATGCATGTTCTTTTTCCTTAACTACCTAGTCATTCACGTTTCCAGTATATCAGATTCTATGTTGTGCGGCTGATTCTCTCTCAGAGGCGCGGCGGGGTCTATCAGCAAAGCGTTAGAAGATTGCAAGAGAAGTGTTGGCGAGTGGACTCTAACATGCGCGCCCGAGTATCGCTCTGCGAATATTCTGATAGACTGAGATCAGTGACAAACTGTGGGAGGGATATGATGAAGCGCATAAAAGAGATACTATTCGTTCGGTTTGTAATCATCGGGCCGCTGGTGGCGCTGGTGTTAGCAGGCTGTGGCAGTGCAACATCTGCCTCAACCGCCGCCACGCAGACGCCGCTGCCACCGACCGACATGCCCACAGCGACATCTACGCCGGTTCCGCGCTCAGCATTGCTCAAAGCTGTCACCGGCACCGTCGAGATCAAACACGGCGATCAGGGCGAGTATGCCGCCGCAGCCGCCGGGCTGGTGATGGCCGTCGGCGACGCGCTGCGAACGGGCAAAGATGGCCGCGCCGTGATTATGCTCGACGACGGCACCGGGGTGGTCATCGCGGCGGAGTCAACCTTTGCATTGATGGCGCTGGAAGGCACGCACGAGACGCCTATCACACGGCTGCTGCTGAGCCTGGGGGCGATCTTCACCATCGGGCAGGGCCACCTTCCCGCCGGGGCCTCATACGATATTGAGACACCCAGCGGTGTGGCGGCCATTCGCGGCTCCATGCTGTGGGTTCGCTACGATGTGGATAAAGGTATGCAGGCCGGGTGTCTGATTGGGAAATGCTCGGCGACATCGGGGAACAAGACCGTTGATCTGGGCGGCGGGGAAAAAGTATCGAGTACGTCGGAGGGGCTGTCTGAAGTGGGAGACCTGGATGCCAAAGTGATTTTGGAGTGGAGCAAGGCCTTGAAGCTGGCCGGTGAGGCCGGGATCAAGGTTGACAACGGCATTGACCCGACCTGCGCCTGCGACGGGCCAGATATGAAATGCGCCGACGGCACGACCGTTGCCGCATTCCCAACCTGCACCGAGGGCGCGGCTTGCACGTGCAGCGGCAGCGACCTGGTGTGCGGCAATCAAACCCAGGCCAACAGCCCGGTATGCACGGCGAGCGCATCCAACTGCACCTGTGCCGGGCCAAATTTGATTTGCGACAATAACCAGACCTTCTTGAACGTGCCGGCCTGCTCGGGCGGCCAAGTCTGCCTGTGCAAGGGGGCTGACCTCACCTGCCCCGATGGCACGGTTTACCCTGGCGATCTAAGCTGCTCGGCGCGCACCGGCTGCACCTGCCAGCAGGGCGTCGAGATATGCTCTGACGGATCAATGGCCTTCAACACACCCAGCTGCGCGTCTGATCTGCCGTGTGTATGCAACGGCACAACCTTTGTCTGCACGTCTGAGGGTCAGACGTTCAGCATTCCCAATTATCCATTGTGCGGCGGAGGCGGTGGTACCACCGGCGGCGGTGGACCAACCTGCGTCTGCTCAGGCAGTGACCTGTATTGCTCGGATGGGTCGATCACGCCGGGCGACCCCAGCTGCGCGGGTGCGGCGGCCCCGTCGCCTTAAGGTTGAAGCTGGGGCGTGGGAGTTTTACGCCCCAGCTGCTACAAGTTCTAAAATGTCATCTCACCCGCCACAAAACGCGCCGTCCTCTCATCGCGCGGGGCGGTGAAAAACTGGCTCGCCTCCCCGTCCTCGACTAACTCGCCGTCCAGCAGGAGCATCGCCCGCGTCGCCAACCGTTTGGCCTGAAAGATGTTGTGCGTGACCAGCACGACGGTGACGCCGTCACGCCGGTGCGTCTCGCGGATCATCTGCTCGATCAGGACGCCGCTGGCCGGGTCAAGGTTGGCGGTTGGCTCATCCAATAACAAAATTTGCGGGTCGAGGATCAGGGCGCGGGCCAGCGCCACCCGCTGGGCCTCCCCGCCCGAAAGGGTGTGGCTGGGCGCACCGGCCAAACGCGACAGCCCCAGCTGATCGAGAAGCCCGTCAATCCGCTTGCGCGCGTCGCGTTGCCCGCGCAGCCGCAGGCCATATGCCACGTTTTCACGCACCGTGCGAGTCAGCAGGATGGGGTGCTGGAAAACCATTGTGACGAGGCGCCGATCTTCGATGGTGGCCGTCCGGCCCGTTACTTCACGGCTTGCCAGCGAAACGGTGACCGTGCCGCGTGTGGGGGCTTCCAGCAGGGCCAGAAGACGGAGGAGCGTGGTTTTACCCGAACCATTAGGGCCAAGCACGGTGAATATGTCGCCGCGCGGGATGGTCAGCTCAGGGATTCTCAGGACGGTGCGCGCTGCGTAGACCTGCTCAATGCCCGTCAGGCGGTAGGCTGAGGGCGTCATTTGATCTCGCGCAGCCGCCCCTGCGCAATGACCATGATCAGGTTGGCGGCGAAGGCCAGCGTCAACAGGATGCCGCCCAGCGCCAACGCCGTATCAAAATTGCCCTCCCTCGTTTCCAGCACGATAGCGGTGGTCAGCACGCGGGTTTGTCCGGCGATGTTGCCGCCGACCAGCATCACCGCGCCGACTTCGGAGATGATCGCGCCAAAGCCAGCGGCCAGCCCGACGACCACCCCGGAGCGGGCCTCGAGCACGAGGTCACGGGTGGCTTGCCAGTGGGTCGCACCCAGCGCACGCAGTTGGATTCGCAGCGTCGAATCGACGGCGAGGATGCTACTCATGGTGATACCGACGATCAGGGGAATGGATAGAATGATCTGGGCCACTATCATAGCTGGGATGGTGAACAACCAGCTCAACCCACCCAGCGGCCCACTGCGCGACAGAATCAGATACACCACCAGCCCCACCACGACAGGCGGCAGGCCCATCCCCGTGTAGACCAGCGCGAGCGCCACGCGGCGCGCCGGAAAGCGCACCAGCGCCAACCACGCGCCCACTGGAATCCCGATCAGGGTGCTGACGATCAGCGCGGAGATGGTCACCTGGAGCGACCGGATGGCGATCTCTAAAATCATGGATGAGCGGCTTTCCACGGCTCTGATTGAGGGATGAACAGGCTTTGCCCGTCGATCTTATAATCGGCGATCATCTGCTGAGTGTCAACTGACAGCAGCCAATCCACAAACTTCTGGGCGAGATCGGCGTTGACGCCGGGGAACTTCTGCGCGCTGACCGGGATCACGCCGTAGGGATTGAGCAGGTCGCTGCCACCTTCCACCAGAATGACCAGGGTCAGCCCATCCGACCGCCGTTTGAGATATGTGCCCCGGTCGCTGAGGGTATAAGCTTCACGCTCCTGGGTCATCGTCAGCAATTCACCCATGCCCTGCCCGGCGGAAACGTACCAATCGCCTGCGGGGTTGATCCCGGCGGCCTTCCAGATGGCGAGTTCGCGCGCGTTGGTGCCGCTCTGATCGCCACGTGAGATAAACAGGGCTTTGGCGGCTGCAATCGCTTTGAATGCATCGGCAGCGGTCGCCATGCCTTTGATCTTAGCAGGATCGCTGGCCGGGCCGACGATGATAAAGTCGTTGTACATCACATCATAGCGGGCAGGGGCATTGCCATCAGCCACAAACTTGTCCTCTTTGGCGCGATCATGCACCAGCAGCACGTCGGCGTCGCCCTTCTCGCCAATGGCGATGGCTTGCCCGGTGCCCACCGCCACCACATCGACGCGCGCATTAAACTTCTTCTCAAAATCCGGCAATATGATGTCGAGCAGCCCGGAGTCCTGCGTGCTGGTGGTCGTGGCCAGCCGGAGCGTGGCCGGGGGCTGCGGCGTGCAGCGAACGGCCAGCAGAGTGAGAATAGTCAGAAAGGCCAGGGCGATTTTGCGGTTGATTGTGAGCATGTTGAGCGTCTCCTCAGCCACGCGGTATTAAAAATTTCAAATCCGTCAGTCGGCGTCTGGCGAGCCTTCATCGTGCGCGAAATGCTCGCGCCACGCGATCAGCCAATCGATTATCGCCTGCGCCTGACGCTGGCGGTAATCGTTGAGCGCGCTGTGAAACAGATCGTGGAAGGGCGGGGTGGAGGCGCGGGCGGCCTGCCGCCACTCATCGACGAGACGATCCAGCACGTGTATCTGGCGATCTATCAGCCAGCCTGCGCCGGGCAGGCCGAGCAGAGAAAAGAAGCGCAGGCGGGCCATAAACTCGACGCGGAAAGTGCGCATCGACGCGACGGGTTTATGCAGCCAATCGACAAATAACTCGCGCCCGGTCTCGGTGATCTGATAGACCTTGCGCGCGGGCCGGCCATCCTGAGGCTCGGTGTGCGCTTGCAGATGGCCGCTGGCTTCGAGCGCGGCCAACGCCGCATAAAACTTGGCCTGGCCCGCGTTCCAGATCAGGTGGAATTCCCGCGTGAAGTCCTGATACAGCAGGTAGCCATGTCGCGGCCCATCCATCAACAAGCCTAACACCGCGTATTCAAGTGGATAGCTGGTCAATCGTTTGGCTTGCACACTTGATTTGGTGGTTACTTTCATCGGCAGCCTTATTCAGCTATGGGATATTCAGATATTGAATATGAACTGTACAGCTAAATTGCCGGGCGGGCGAATTCAGGTCAGCCGGGTCAAAAAGCTTGAAATTCAGCCGCGCAAGAGGGATCGATATACGTTTACGGTCTGGGCAGCGATCTGGGTCTGGGTGTATGTTTCGAGCACACGTCTGCGCCCGGCCAGTGCAAGCTGCTGGCGCAGTTTCGGATGATCAACCAGCGATTGGAGGCAACCCCGTAAGCCGTCCACATCGCCTTCGTTAAACAGGAGACCCGCGTCACCGATAACCTCCGGCACAGCGCCGGAGCGCGCACCAATGACCGGCACGCCGCAGGCCATGCCTTCGACCAGCAGACGGCCAAACTGTTCTTTCCAATTGGGCAGGGTGCGTGATGGCAGCACCAGCGCATCCAAACCGCGATACCAGTTGGGCATGGCGGTTGACGCCAGCGCGCCTTCAAACCGGACACTGCCGCCCACGTTCAAAATCCCGGCCAGCGCGGCCAGTGCGTCACGCTGCGGGCCATCCCCGGCCAGCGTAATCAGCCAGCGGCTTTCCAGCCGCGCCGCGGCCTTGATGAGCAGATCAAGACCTTTTTCCGGCACCAGCCGCCCGGCATAGCCGATCACAAAATGCTGGCGGGCCGGGGGTGATGGATCAGGCGCGAAGATTTCGGGATCGACGCCGAACTGTGGAATGACGGCGAGCGGCCCGCGATAACCCTTATCGCGCAACACCCGGGCGGCTTCGTGCGTCCCGGCGATGGCGCTGTCGGCGTGGTTTAAGACCCAGCGTTCCAGCCACCTAAAAGGCGGCGGGTAGCGCCGGGCGATGTTCTGCCACGCGAAAAAGATGGTTCTGGCCCCGACTTTCCGCGCGGCGCGCAGGGCGAGGAAGGTTGCCAGGTTGTAAGGCTCTTCGTCGATATGGACGATATGCGGCTTAATCTCGGCCATCCGGCGGGGCAGGGTCGGGTAATAGTGGCTGTGGAAGCTGCCGTTAAAGCGGATTGGTTCGACGAGCAAGCGATACCCCTGCATATAGGCGCGTTCGAGTGTCAGCAGGCCGCGTGCGTCGCGCCAGGCCGGGGGAACGATCACGGTCAGGTCAATGCCCGGCAGGGCAGCTATTTCTTCCAGCTTGCGCTGGTAGGTGCCTACCACCAGGGCTTTGGAGATCATTAAGACACGCAGGGGGGTCTCAAGTGCTGAGTGCTGAGTGCTGAGTTCCAAGTTCCGAGTTCCGAGTGCAACGTATTGAGGGCTGAGTGGGCGGCGATTAATGGGCCGACGAAATGCGCGTGAGCGCGCGTCAATCGATGTTATAATTGAAGGCAAAGAACGTCAACCAGTGGAACAAGGCCGCCTTTTCGCGCGTTATTAGAATTGGCGGAGCCGTGCACCGGGTGTTATGCTTGGCGGCTGACTATTCACGGGCAGGCTTCGATCGGCCGTGATTGAAAAGAGGCAAACCTTTCATATGAAATCTCCACGACATGCGCTCCTTGCACTGACCATTGCGGCGCTGGGGACGCTGTTGTTCCTGGCGACCCCTGCGCTCGGCGCGCCAACCGATGGTTCGGCGCAGCAGGGCAACCTGCTGAACAATGGGGGGTTCGAGGGCAGCACGTACATGTATAACAATGACGGCGACCAGAAATTCGTGCCGCAGGGCTGGACGCCGTGGTGGACGGCGCCCAGCGGAACCAACGACTGTGCTACCGGCAATCCGCCTAAGTACTTTACAAAGCCGCACTTCGAGACCGAGCAGCACTCCACCCATGTGAAGGAAGGGCTGACTTCGGCGCGCTGGTATACAGGCTTCAGCGTGCATCGCGGCGGGTTATATCAGACCGTCGCCGTGACGGCTGGCTCAACCTATAAATTCAGCGCGTATGCCTTCGGCTGGTCGAGCAAAGACGGCGTGGTGGACGGCCAGTCTTCCGGCCCCGTCGATCTGCGGGTGGGCATTGACCCGGCGGGCGGCACCAACGGCGACGCGGGGTCGGTGGTGTGGGGCAATACCGTCTCCACTGTGGACCAGTTTGTTCCCCTCGAAGTCCAGGCGACCGCCGCGGGAGGGTCGATTACGGTATTTATGTATGCGCGGCCTTACTGGTGCTTCCAGCGTAACGACTCATTCTGGGACGCCGCCAACCTGGTGCTGATCAGCGCCGGGCCTACCCCGGCTCCGAGCGGCGCCCCGCCTGCACAGCC
>Ga0137463_1000831_pt1 | contig 10326 bp, 10 predicted proteins | sample EasRivERMGT800_2_FD_102333 | JGI IMG/M metagenome (GOLD analysis project Ga0137463, IMG submission 102333) | Soil microbial communities from meander-bound floodplain in the East River, Colorado, USA - East River MetaG ERMGT800_2 | ecosystem: Environmental > Terrestrial > Soil > Floodplain ...
CCATTCGCCAGGATCACCGACTTCCCGCCGCCCATCGGCAGCCGGGCGACCGCGTTCTTGTAGGACATCCCGCGGGAGAGCCGCAGCGCGTCGGTGAGCGCCGTGTCCAGAGAAGCGTAACTCCACAGCCGAGTGCCGCCCACGGCGGGCCCGAGCCGGGTGTTGTGGATCGCGATGATTCCGCGGTACCCGGCCGCTTCGTCCTCCCCCAGCAGCACCAGCTCGTGATCGGTGGGAGGGTGGAGCTCTGTAACGCGCATGAGTTCGGAGTATAGCGCACTGGCGGTCACCGACCGACGGGTTAGGCTAGTGCGCCATGCCCGCGTCCGGCACGCCCACCCTGCTGGGTGCTCCCTTCGATGCCGCCTCGTCGTTCCGACGCGGGGCAGCGGCGGCGCCCCCTGCGATCCGCGCGGCGCTCGCGTCTCCGCGCGGCAACACGTGGACTGAGGGGGAGGTGGATCTGGGGGCACCCGGGGCGTTCGACGATCGAGGCGACCTGTCGCTCCCTCAGGGCCCGGAGGCCCGCGCGCTGATTGAGCAGGGGGTGGCCAAAGTGCTGGAATCGGGTGGCCGGCCAATCGTGCTGGGAGGCGACCACTCGATCACCTACCCCGTGTTGCGGGCGATGCGGCGGCGCCACAAGCCACTTTCAGTGCTGCACGTGGACGCGCATCCCGACCTCTACGAGGAATTCGGCGGCGACCGGTTCTCGCACGCCTGCCCGTTCGCGCGGGCGCTCGAGGAGGGGCTCCTGGACGAACTGGTGCAGGTAGGGATCCGGGCGACGACCGGGGCGCAGCGGGCCCAGGCCGAGCGCTACGGCGTCCGGGTGATCGATATGGACGCCTGGGTCGCGGGCCGCCGGCCCGTCCTCGCCCATCCGGTGTATGTGTCAATCGATCTGGACGGCCTCGATCCGGCGTTCGTCCCGGGCGTCTCGCATCCCGAGCCCGGCGGTCTGTCGGTGCGCGACGTGCTGACGGTGCTGCATGGTCTGGAGGTATCGATCGTGGGGGCCGACGTGGTGGAGCTCAATCCCGAGGTCGACGTGCAATCGCTCACCGCCACGGTGGCGGCCAAGCTGGTGAAGGAGATCGCGGGAACGATGCTCAAGTGAGCTGGACGACCCGGATGCGCCATGCGCGGCTCGTGCTGGCGCTCGTCGCCGCGTCTTGCGGTCATGAGGGCGCGTTCACCCCGACCAACTACACGCCCGGACAGCCGGCGGGGTCGGGGTCGCTGGTCCGTCTCACCTTCAACCCCGGCCAGGACCTCGGCCCCGCGTGGCTGCCGGATGGCTCGGGCTTCCTCTATACGGTCGAACGGCTCGACCGGCCCGACCGGGACCGGTGCCTCGCCCAGATGCCTGCGGCGGGTGGATCGATCACGCGTCAGATCTGCGACCGCACCCCCGCCGCTGGCGACTCGGTCAATGCCTACTCAGCCGCGACGGCGAGCAGCGCAGGTCTGCTTGCCTACCTGCGCGCCAGCGCCCCAATTGGTTTCGGCTGGCCGCTTTCCCCACGATATCGTGAGCTCGTCCTGACTACCCTCGCCGAACCGCGGAAAGCGACGGTGCTCGAGTCCTTCCCGGTGGTTGCCCCTGGTGGTCGGTTGCACGATGAAGCGGCGCAGCTCCAATGGCTCGGGGATCGAGCTCTGGTATACCTCGCCCAGAGCGTCCGCTATCTCGCCCTGTGCAGTTTCTGTCCTCCGGACACAATCAGCATCGGGCTAGAGATTGCGCGCCTTGACCTCGATGGTGCGGTCCCGTCGCTTTCCGTCCTCCCTGGAACTGATGGGGCGTCCTCGCTCGCCGCAGTCGGCAACGACACGGTTTACTACACGCTGTACGGGGATTCACGCGTGTTTCGGCGCGCGCTGGGTACGGGAGTGGTCGGGGTGGCGCATGATTTCGGCGTCGCCGGGACGCCGCGAGATGTAAGGGTCGGGAGCGGTCGGCTGGTCGCGGTCGTGGGAGGAAGCGTGCGCTCCGGAGTCGATTCCGTGCTCGGTCCCATCGCCGTGGACAAGGGCGGAGACGTCCACGTCGTCGACTTGCAAAGTGGCGTCGACCAATCGCGGGCGGTGGCCAACTTCCTCTTCCGCCATGTGGCGCTCGACTCGACGGGTCATGTGGTGATCGCCGAAGGCTATCCGATCGTCACCGCACCCGTTCGAGACTCCACGGGGCGGATCATTGCCGTGGACACGACGTTCTCTCCTGTGGGTGATCTGTGGCGGATGGAGCTGCCGTGAAGTGTACACTGGCGATGGTGCTGTTCCTGGTCGCCCGGACGGCCGCGGCGCAGACCAGCGGCGCGATCGCCGGCCGGGTGCGCGACGCCGTATCGGGGCTGGGCATCGGCAGTGCCACCATCGCGGTGGACGGCGGGCGCCAGGGAGCGGCCACCGATACCGCGGGGTTCTTCCGAGTCCGGGAGGTCCGCAGTGGCTGGCATCGGGTGCAGGTGGCGCGGATCGGCTACCGCCCCACGGTCTACGACAGCGTGCTGGTGCGCAGCGGCGAGACGGTGACGTTGAACGTCGCCATGGAATCGCTCGCCCTCCAGGTCGAGTCCATCGCGGTGACGGCGGTGCCGGACCGCGTGCTCGACCCGATGGTGCCGCAGGATCTGCAGCGCATCACCGGAGAAGAGATGCGCCAGCTCCCGGTCACGAGCGTCGAAGAGGCCGTGGCGCTGTCGGCCGGGGCCGTGGGCGAGAGCTATCGCGGCGGGCGGCTGGGCGAACAGGCCTTCGTGCTGGACGGCATCGGCGTCAAGAACCAGCTCGACGCGTCGACCGGGTCGTTGGGCATCCGGATCCCACCCGACATCCTCACCGAGGCGTCGCTCGTCACCAACGGTTTTTCGGCACGCTACGGGCAGGCCATCTCGGGGCTCGTGAACGTCGTGACCAAGGACGGCGGCGAGCGCTGGGAAGGCCGCGCCGCCTACGAGAGCGACCGGCCGCTGCCGCAGGGCTGGGACTACGGCATCGACCGGCTCGTGGTCGGCGGCTCGGGACCGATCACGCACGGCATCGCCTTCGCGGGCGTGCTGGACCTCCAGGGACGCCTCGATGCCGATCCGGTCAACGCGCCCCCGCCCCCCGATCCCCGCGACCCGCGCGACCAGAATCCGTCGCTCCTGCCGCACAACGGGGGCGAGCGCTATGACGGGGCGCTCAAGCTGAGGCTTCCCCTCGGCGCGCGGCAGACGCTGCGGCTGTTCGCGCTCCAGTCCGTGGAACAGCGCCTGCTGTTCGACCCGGCCTACAAGTACGATCTGTCGCTCGCACCGGCGCAGCGCGTGCGGGGCACGCTCCTCACGGGGCAGCTGCAGCACACCTCGGGTCCCGGGTCCCTGAACCCGCTCACGATCGACCTGCGCGTCGGGTACTTCGACCGTGCGTTCCTGCGCGGCGCGTTGTCGGATCAGCCGACGCAACACTTCGGGGCTTTCACCTTCGGGACGTTTCATTTCCTGGGGGAGGACCTGGCGCGGCGGCAGGACACGGTGGCCGCCAGGGGCGCCCTGCCCGGGTTCGATGCGCCCGACTGGAGCGAGCGGACGCCGTGGGGCGTGCCGGCGTTCTTTCTCGGCACGGGGCCGCGCGGCGACATCGTCTGGAACCGCTTCCGCGAGCTGCGCACCAAAGTCGATGTGACGTTAGGGGCCGGACGCGACGCCGACTTCTATCTGGGGGGCGAGCTCGCGAGCCAGCACGTGCAGACGTTCCAGCGGCTGTCTGCCTTCGTCCCGGCGGACAGCACTGTCCCCGGGCCCAGCGCTGCGGACTTCCGACCGGCCAGCGCGGCCGCGTACGCCGAGACGCAGCTTCGCATCGAGGATCTGGCGTTCACGATCGGACTGCGGTACGACCAGTTCGACGGGAAGGTGCCGGTGGCGCTTGGCACCAGAGGATTGGGGGCGCAGCGCTCGCTCAATCCCCGCTTCGCCGTCTCCACGGTGCTGCGCGGCGCCACCTTCGTGGCCAGCTGGGGACGATTCAGTCAGGCCCCCGATTTCCAGTATCTGGTGGATGCCGCTTTCGACGATACCACACGGACCGGGCGGTTCCGCCGTGGCAACCCGGCCTTGGGTTTTGAGGGGGCGATGCAGTACGAGTTCAGCCTCCGACTGCGACCCACCGAAATCACGGCCGTGCGGGCCAATCTCTACATCAAGCGGCTCGATGGTCTGGTCGCCTCGGTGCCGCTGGGGCTGGACCCCGATTCGACGATCTTCGGCAACGCCGACTTCGGGACCGTGAAGGGGGTCGAGCTGATCTTCGAGCGGGAGCCGGTGCACGGATGGGGGGTGCGTGTGGCCTACACCTTCCAGTCCGCGACCGCGACGGCCACCAACGCGTTCCAGCTGCTGCGCCGCATCCGGATCGACACGCTGGGCGACACCATCAATCCGGCACGCGTGGAGTTCCCGCTCGATTACGATCGGCGCCACAGCCTCACCGTCGTCGGCCGGGCGCGGGTGAGCGACGGTGCGGGACCGCGGCTGTTCGGGACCCCAGCGTTCGGGGGGCTCGAGGCGGCGGCGATCTTCCATTTCGGGGCCGGACTGCCCTATTCGCGGACCAACACCACCGGGGACACACTGATCGGGTTGCCGAACTCCAGCCGGCTGCCTCCCGAGTACTCGCTCGATGCGCTGGTGCGCCGCCCGGTGCGTCTCTGGGGGCTGCGGGGGGGAGTGTACATCGACGCCCGCAACCTTCTGAACCGTCGCAACACAGTCGCGGTGCGCCGCGATACGGGGGAGCCGAACGCGACGGATGCCACGCTCCAGTCCATCGCCCAGAAGGCGTATCAGGCGCACCCGGAGGCTATCCCCTACGAGTCACCCCGCTACCGGGCGTGGGCGGATCTCGACGGCAGCGGCCTGATCGAAGGACCGAATGAGCTGCTGCCCCTGTATCTGGCGGCGGCGCGCGACTTCGCACAGCCACTTTTCTACTATGGAGCCCCGCGGCTGGTGCGTCTGGGAATCGAGTTGACCTTCTGAGCGATTAGCCGCGCGGCAGGCGCAGCTCGTCCCACCCGACGCGCTTTTCGAGGATCGCGTCCCGGATCTGCCGCTCGCGTCCGCTCAAGACGGCGTTGCCGGTTTTCACCTCCAGGAACCACACCCCCCGCAGCTCGCCTTCGTCCAACCCGTCGAACACCACGAGGTCGACCGGGCTACCAAGAAACCGGGCGTCCTTCGGATTGAAGCGAAAACCGGGCAGGTAGGGCAGGAGCTGCTCGGAGACCTTCCCTACAGTGACGGCCTGGCTGCGCAACACGGCGTCCTGGCGGATCGCCACCGTGTGCTTGGCCTTCCACGCCAGGAAGTACAGCATGCCGACGAGCCAGCCGATCACCAGGCCGGCGGCCAGTGCCAGCAGCACGTGCGCCACCTAGTACCTCCGGATCAACGGGCGCCGGCGATCGCGAAGGCGCGCACCGGAAACGACCCCATGCCCCGGACCATCGGCGGCACCGCGAAAAAGCGGAACCCCGTGTCCGGCAGGCGCTCGAGTCCCGTCAGGTGCTCGACGATCGGGATCCCGGCGCCGAGCAGCAGAGTGTGGGCGGGGCGGGTGCCGTCCGAAGCGTCGTCGATATTCAGCGAATCGATGCCGACGAGTGTCGCCCCGCTCCGGACGAGATACTCGGCGGCCGTGCGAGTGAGGAACGGATGCCCGACGCCGTACGCTGGGGAGCCCCAATGGCGGTCCCACCCGGTGTGCACCAGGACGGCGCGGCCGCCGACCGCGATTCCGGTGAACGCGTGCTCGTCGATCGCGGGCCCGCGCCCGGTGCAGCGGACCACCACGCCGTCGAGATCGGCCAGGAGCTCGAGCCCCAGACCGGCGAGATCGGCGCCGGCCGGGTAGCGATGGAACGGGGCGTCCACGTACGTGCCGGTGTTCGCTACCATGTCGATCCGGCCGATCTGGAACTCGGTCCCCGGGGCATAGCGCGTCCGGGAGGCGTCCCGGCTCAGGTGGTCGCTGATCACCGGCACCGGGAGGCCGGGATAGGTCACCGTCCCGTCCGCCACGACGTGGCTCAGGTCGACGAAGGAGATTGGGCCTCCTCGACATAGCCACCCGCGACGCCGCCGACCACCATGGCCAACCCGAGCCAGCCGAGCGGGGTGAGCCGCTGCGCGAACAGTGCGAAGGCGAGCAACGCGCCTACGACCGGCTCGATCGTCGCGGCGACGGCCGTCGGTGCGGCGTCGATCCGCTTGGCCGCATTGAAGAACAGCACGTTCGCCGCGACGACGGTACCCGCGGCGAGCAGGGCGGTATAGAGCCAGCCGCCGGAGCTTGGCGGCGGCGCGGGCGCACGGCCGGCGAGCGGCAGCACGATCCCCAGCACGACGATTCCGCCCAGGATCTCGAGGAACAGCACGCGCATTGGGCCGTAGCGCGGCACCGCATAGCGCGCGAGGAGCGTCGTGCCCGCGTAGGACAGCGCCGCGAGCGCGCCACCGATGACGCCGGCGCGCAACGTGGTGGCGATCGTGACGCCCATGGTGCTGTGGCCCAGCACGGCGAGGACCGCGCCCGCCATCACGACCAGCGCCAACAGCAGCCGCAGCGTGGTGAGGCGCTCCCCCAGCAGCGGCTTCGCGAGCAGGGCCACGAGCACCGGCGCCGTGTACAGCAACGCCGCCGCGCCCGCGTCTCCCGCGCCGGAGATCGCGAACTGATAGGCGACCTCGAACAACGCGACGAGCGCGCCACCGCCGAGCCCGACCAGTAGCCAGCCGCGCCGGTCGATGCGGAAAAAGTCGCGCTGTGTCAGGCCGACGGCGAGGATCCCCACGATACCGAGCACCAGACGCCAGAAGCCGATTCCGGTGAGCGTTGCTCCCTGGGCGTAGAGAGCCGTCGAGAGCGGGCCGGTCGTGCCCCAGATGGATCCGGCCCCGAGGGCACACCCGTAGCCCACGAGGCGGGTGGTGCGAGACGTCGATGGCGAAGGCACGTCCCGGAAGCTACCGGGCGGCGCGGCGTGAAGAAAGTCCGCTCACTTCCAAGTCGTGAGGATCTCCTCGCGGCGGAAGCGCACGACGTTCATGCGGAACAAGGCGACGTCGAGGAGCAGCACCAGGACGCAGGCCCCGAGCAAGGCCGGAAAGGAGCGCGTGAGCAGCCGGCCGAACACCGCGACGACGAGGAGGAAAATCGGCAGGACGGCGAGGGCCGACGTCTGCACCGTCGCCTGCGGATCGGAGGACCGGGCCGAGAGCCGCATCGTGACCAGTGACACCGCGGCGGTGAGGGCGGGCGCCAGCACCAGGAGGACCACCGTCCAGTAACGGTCCGGCAGCGGAGCGACCATCCCACGGGCGGTGAACACCAGATCGACGACCAGGATGGCGACGAGACCGGCGGCCCAAGTGGCGGCGACCGTGGGGCCGACGGTCGCGAGCAGCTTCCCCAGGAGCAGCTGGCGATCCGTGATCGGCGTGGCGAGGATCGGCTCGAGCGTGCGCTGCTGTTTCTCGCCGACGATCGAGAACGCGGCGGCCGTGGAGGCGATCGCGATCGGAATCAGGAGGAACATCCCCGCCGTCGCCCGCAGGATATAGCGCGCCAGCGCTTCCCCCGGCGGCAGGCCGTGGTACTCGGAGAGACGCGCGAGGTTCTGCGCCAATGCGACCGTGGACGGCTCGGCGCTCCGTTGCAGATCCCGCATCATGCTCGGCGCCATCACGGCAAGCAGAATGGGCAGGGCGACGGCCACGAGCGGCAGGACAAAATAGAGCGGCAGCACGCGCGAGTTGTGCCGCGTGTCGTGCCATTCGCGCACGAGGAACAGGAGCACCACCGAGCGAGTCATTGCTCGCCTCGGACGGCGCGCAGGTAGATCGATTCGAGCGAGTCGGCGGCAGCATGCACCTCCCGGATGGCGGCGCCACGGCCTACCAACCAGGCCACGAGGAGCGGCACCTCGTCCGGAAGGCAGCGCGCGGTGAGCGTAGCGTCGGCCGCGCGCACGTCCCGCACGCGGGGAGCCGGCGGGCCGGATCGCAACGCGAGGGCATGGTCGGCAACGGGTCCGGAAAGCGTGCACTGGACGGTGAGGCTGCCGTCGCCCGCGGGTCCCGCGCGGAGCCGTTGCAGCGAATCGCACACGAGGAGGCGGCGGCGCAGGATCCCCACCGCGTCCGCGAGCCGCTCGGCCTCGTCGAGGTTGTGCGTGCAGACGACGATCGTCCGGCCCTCTGTCTTCAACCGGGCGATGAGCTCCCGCACCTCGATCGCCGCCTCGGGATCGAGTCCTGCCGTGGGCTCGTCGAGGAAGACCACCTTGGGATCGTGAAACAGCGCACGGATGATGGCCAGCCGCTGCTTCATGCCCTTGGAGAACGTCCCCACCGCGTCGTCCCGGCGGTCCCACAGCTCGAGCAATCGCAGGAAATGCTCGATCTGCGCTCGCAGCGTCCGCTCGGGGAGCCCGTACAGCCGGCCGAAGAACCGGAGGTTGTCGCCGGCCGACATGCGCTCGTAGAACCCCGGCGCTTCGGTCAGCAGCCCGCAGGCGCGCCGCAGCAGCCGGCCGGCGTCGGCGCCGCCGCCGATGCGGTAGCCGGCGACGGTGGCGCCGCCCGCCGATGGACCGATCAGACCCATCAGCATGCGGACCGTGGTCGTCTTGCCGGCGCCGTTGGGGCCCAGGAGCGCGAACAGCGTGCCGGCCGGGACGTCGAACGTGACGTCCTCCACGACGGGCACGCCGTTGAACGCCCGCGTCAGTCCGCGGGTCGAGATCACGCCGGCGGGGTCACTCCCCCGAGCAGCTCGCCGTGCAGCACCGTCACGGCTTGACCGCCGAGTATCACACGATCGCCGGCGTTGCGAACCCGCACCACACCGCCACGCGCCGACACCTGGTGGCCCGTCATCTCCGCCTTGCCGAGCTTCGCACCCCAATACGGGGCGAGACAGCAGTGGGCGGAGCCGGTCACCGGATCCTCGTCCACCCCCGACCCGGGGGCGAAGAAGCGGGACACGAAATCGCAGCCGTCGTCGGACGCGCGCGCGGTGACGATGACGCCTCGCACCGGGAGCGCGCGCAGGCGCGTGAAGTCCGGCTGCAACGCGCGCACCTGCGCCGCGGATTCGACTTCGACGAGGTAGTCCATCCGGTTCTTACCGACGAATTTCCCCGAGGCACCCAACGCGTCCAACAGAGCCTCGGGTGGCGGTGCAGGGGACGCGGGCTCAGCGGGGAAGTCCATTTCGATCCAGTCGCCCTTCTGCTGCGCCGTCAGCCGGCCGCTCTTCGTATCGAACCGCGCCTGTGCCCCCTGGGTGAGATGCCCGTCCTGCCACAGCACATGGGCGGCGGCGAGCGTTGCGTGGCCGCACAGATCCACTTCGACGGCGGGTGTGAACCAGCGCAGGCTCCAGGCATCGTCCTGGCGGAACAGAAACGCCGTTTCCGATAGGTTCATTTCGCGGGCGACCTGCTGCATCCAGCGCTTGTCGGCGGCATGGGCGAGCACGCACACCGCGGCGGGGTTGCCGGCGAACGGCTCGGCGGTGAAGGCGTCTACCTGGACGATGCGCGGGCTCATGGCTCCCGCGGAATCTAGGGGGCGCGCAGGGGGATTACGAGGAGCGTCACGAGGAGGGCTGTTCCCAATGCCAGGCCGGACCAGATTCCCCCGGCAATCAGCACACTCCGACCGACGTCGTGCCGGCCGCCCCGCAGCTCGTGGATCACGGCGACGGAGCCGAAGAACAGCGGGGCGAGGACGGCGACGGCGAGCTCGGCGGCGACGAGCTGCATCAGTCCTTGGGGACGCAGCGGTCGGCCCGCGGCGCTCGCAACGCGTCGAGCTCCGCGGTCTGCTGGCGCACCAGTCTGCGGGCACGCGCCGCCGACCAGTTCCATGAGCGCCAGTCCTCCCCGCGCCCGGTTCGGACGCTCCAACGCTCGACCAGGCATTGCGCCACGTGCGCGCGTTGAGCGGGGGCGAGCACCGGCAACGCCTGCAACAGGGCAGGCACCGCGTCGGCGCTGAGGGCGCCGGCCGCGTAGGCAGCGTCGAACGGCGCGGTGGTGGCGGTCCGGCTGGCGTTGACGCGCGTGATGAGCGCATCAGGATTGACGATGTGCAGGCCGGCGAGCACCGCCGTGGCTTGGACGAGGGCGCCGAACGCGAAGCGCGTGCGCTCGCCGCGCAGCACCGTCCAGGCGAGCCACGCGAACACGCCGCCGAGCCACACCATGAACGCGGTGGTGTAGAGCCGCTGCTCGGTGAGCCCGAAGTACTGCACGTAGAGCAGCATGCG
>Ga0137463_1000832_pt1 | contig 10313 bp, 8 predicted proteins | sample EasRivERMGT800_2_FD_102333 | JGI IMG/M metagenome (GOLD analysis project Ga0137463, IMG submission 102333) | Soil microbial communities from meander-bound floodplain in the East River, Colorado, USA - East River MetaG ERMGT800_2 | ecosystem: Environmental > Terrestrial > Soil > Floodplain ...
ATATGTCCTTTTTTAAAAGTTCCAAAGCCCGGCATAGATTTGAACTTGCTGTTTGCTACCATCTTTTTCCAGTTATCATCCCACATCGTGATAGAAACCACATTTTCTCCATTAAGAAAAAGATCAAGCTTACCGTTTAATAATTTTATTTCAACCTGGTTCCATTCACCCACAGGTTTTACGGTTTCCTTGCTGCAGGAAATCAAATCATACAAATCTCCCGCTCTGTGTTTTTTAATTTTTCCATCAGGATGACCCTCATTATCCAATACCTGCATCTCGGGGCCAGTTTCATATGGATACTTATACTTCGTTGTATCCTCATTCACACAAAACATAATACCGCTATTCCCTCCTTTTGAGATTTTCCACTCCAATTTCAGATCAAAATTTTCAAACTCTTCATCCGTCACAATATCGCCACCGTTTTTAATTTTTCCTTTTTCTTTTTCAGTTGTATCGAGGTATATGGCTCCGTCCGCTATTTTCCATCCGGAACCTACAGGCCCGCCTCCGTATTTATGCCAGCCATTTGTGGTCGTTCCATCAAATAAATTAATCCAATCGTTACCAGCCTGAACAGTTTTTGTTGAATCAGTTTTCATGGCGCTGGTATTATTTTTATTGTCTTGAGAATTACATGCACAAAGAAAAGAGACAGCAACGGCAACCGGGAAAATTTTTTGCATAAATTATTTTTTAAGTAAAAGAATATATCGAACAATGGCCTCAGCATCAGCTTGTGAAAGCGCAGGATGTGGTGTCATCAATATTTGGCCCCAAACTCCGCTTCCGCCGCTGATAATTTTACCAGCAAGATGGGTCACAATGGTATCGGGCAGGCCCGCATACTTATTCGCCACTTCACGATACGGAGGGCCGGTAAGTTTATCATCAACTGTATGGCAGGTGAAACAATCACTCTTTGATGCCAGTTCCAAACCTTTCTGGTAATCGGGGTTCTTTGTAATATCTACTACTTTTGGCTCTTCTGGCTTTGGTTTTGATTCATTGCCACCACAGGCTGCAATCATACCCAGTATCAAAGGAAAAAGAAAAGATTTTTTCATGTTAAAGCATTAGTTTAAGAATTAAAATCCCGTAAAGTTATTTATCCAATCCTAAAACTGAGCGATTTAATTTTTCATCGCTGCCGGTACCCGCAAAATCATCAAATGCTTTTTGGGTAACACGAATGATATGATTTTTGATGAAAACGGCTCCTTCCTTTGCTCCGTCTTCAGCATTTTTTATGCAACATTCCCATTCCAGTACCGCCCAGCCTTTATAATCGTATTGCGCCAGCTTACTAAAAATAGATTTGAAATTTACCTGGCCATCTCCTGTTGATCGAAATCTTCCCGCACGATCGATCCAGCTTTGATAACCTCCATAAACGCCTTGTTTGCCGGTTGGATTAAATTCAGCATCTTTTACATGAAACATTTTTATGCGCTCATGATAATTATCAATGTATTCAAGATAATCCAGGCATTGTAACACAAAATGCGAAGGATCGTAAAGCAAGCAAGCCCGGGAATGATTATTTACTTTTTCTAAAAACATTTCATAACTGATGCCATCATGCAGATCTTCACCGGGATGAATTTCATAACAAAGATCCACTCCATTTTCATCAAATACATTTAATATCGGCAGCCAGCGATTTGCCAATTCTTTAAATCCAGTTTCAACAAGACCTCCAGGCCGTTGAGGCCAGGGATACATAGTAGGCCAGAGTAAGGCCCCGCTGAATGTAGCATGCGCATTCAGTCCTAAATTTTGTGAGGCTTTTGCGGCCCATTTCAGTTGCTGTACGGCCCATTCTGTCCTTGCTTTTGGATGGTTACGAACATTTGAAGGAGCAAAGCCATCAAACAAACTATCATAAGCGGGATGAACAGCCACTAACTGTCCCTGCAGATGCGTGGAGAGTTCTGTTATTTCCAGGCCACATTCATTTATAAGTCCTTTCAATTCATCGGCATAAGTTTTACTCTCAGCAGCTTTTTGCAAATCAATACACCTGGAATCCCAGGTAGGAATTTGCACGCCGGCAAAGCCAAGATTCTTTACCCATTTGCAAATTGATTTCAGATCATTGTACGGCGGTTCATCACCCATGAACTGCGCTAAAAAAATAGCGGGACCATTTATTGTAGTCATTGATTATTGATTATTGATTATTGAATATTTTTTTACGCTTTAAAATCAATCCACTTCTCTTTACTCTTTCCACTCTCAATCACGGTTTCAATAAAGGCCATTCCTCTTACACCATCTTCAATTCCGGGAAAGTCAAGCCACTCTGCTCTTGGTTGCTCTCCATTCATTTGAGCCTGTACACATAAGGCAAAATTGCGGTAATGATTAGCAAATGCTTCGAGATAACCTTCGGGATGACCGGCTGGCGTCCGTGAATTATGTTTTGCAAAAGAATTTAAATACCCTGTTCCGGCACGCCAGACCTCAGCAGGCTTATCAAGCCATTTCACTAATAATGTATTTGCATCTTCCTGTTTCCATTCCAGCCCGCCTTTTTCTCCATACACTCTTATTTTAATATTGTTTTCTTCACCTGCTGCAATTTGCGTGGCAAACAAAACTCCTGAGGCGCCATTATTAAATTTCAGGAATGCGGCCCCATCATCATCCAGCTTTCTTCCTTCCACTACAATATTTATATCAGCACAAACTTGCGTTACCTGCAAACCTGTTACATACTCAGCAAGATTAAATGCATGAGTGCCAATATCACCCATGCCACCTGCCGCACCACTTCTTTTCGGGTCAGTTCGCCAGGCGGCTTGTTTTTGATCCTGCCCTTCTAAAAAACTGCTTAGCCAACCTTGAGGATATTCCACATATACTTTCCTGGTCTTTCCAAATTTTCCAGCCAACACTTGTTGCTTCGCTTCTTTTACCATTGGATAACCTGTATAGGTATGTGTAAGACAAAAATATTTCCCGGTTTTTGCAGCAATATCTTTTAATTGTTTTGCTTCGGCAAGATCAAAGGTCATCGGTTTATCCAGTACGACATGAAAACCATTTTCCAATGCAAGCCTTGAAGGTTCGAAATGAAGATGATTGGGGGTAACAATACTTACAAAATCCATCCTTTCAGTTTGAGAAAGTTCGCTTTCCCTCCGGATCATTTCTTTAAATGATCCATAAATTCTTTGCTGCGGAAGATGCAATAATTCTCCCTGCTGTTTTGATTTTTCAGCATCACTACTGAAAGCGCCGCAAACTAATTCGATTTCCCCATCCATATTTGCAGCAATGCGGTGCACAGCCCCGATAAATGCCCCGGGGCCACCTCCAATCATTCCCATTTTTAATTTTCTATTCGCCATTTTAATGATTTGTATAAATTATTTCATCAACATGAAGTGATAATGTATTTTTAAAAATAGTACATTTAGTTTTTCTAACCGCATCTTCAAAATAACGATATGCAAGCCGTAAATCGTAACCAGCTATTCTTAGCCAGCCGCGTTGCACTTATTTTTACTGCTATGACCTTTGCCTTCCGTGCAGGCCTTACCAAGGTCTGGCATGACGAATTTGTACTGACCAATGAACAACTTGGGTGGATTTTCAGTCCTGCATTTTATGGTTTCACCCTGGCCATGATTTTCGGCGGTCCCTTATGCGATGTCCTCGGCATGAAGAGATTACTTGTTCTTGCGTTTGTGGGACATATTGGCGGAGTAATTATCTATCTTGTTGCGAAAAATGCCACGATGTTGTTTATTGGCACGTTATGCATTGGCATAGGAAACGGAATGGTAGAAGCATCTTGCAACCCATTAACTGTAAGCTTATATCCCGATAATAAAACCACCATGCTTAACCGCTTTCATGTATGGTTTCCCGGCGGCATTGTGATCGGGAGTTTAATATCTTATTTATTGATTGACAAACTACAACTTGACTGGCGCATTTTAATTTCAGTTTTGTTTATACCTGCCGCCATTTATGGTTTTATGTTTTTTAAATTAAAATTTCCGCAAACAGAAAGAGTTGCAAAAGGCGTGAGTACAAGAAAAATGTTTTTGTCTTGCCTCAATCCTTTATTCATAATCATGATTGCTTGTATGTTTTTAACTGCTGCAACAGAATTGGGAACCAATCAGTGGCTGCAATCTCTCTTAGAAGGCGCGGGAGTTTCAGGAATTCTTGTACTGGCATTTATCAACGGCATTATGGCGGTTGGCAGATCATTTGCCGGCCCTGTGGTTCATAGATTAAATCCAAATGGCATGCTGATATTTTCCGCATTATTTGCAGGTATCGGCTTAGTGTTGTTAAGCTATGTCAATGGCTATGCAGCTTTTGCAGCGGCGGCAGTATTTGCAGCAGGTATTTGCTTTTTCTGGCCAACAATGCTTGGTTTTGTTTCTGAATATTTGCCAAATACCGGTGCGTTAGGCCTGTCATTGATGGGCGGCGCAGGAATGTTTTCTGTTTCTCTTGTTCTTCCCGTCATGGGTCATTGGTTTGATAAAGCAAAAAGCGCAGCAGTAGCTGCCGGAACTGATGTAGCGAAAGCTGAAGCCGTTGCAGGATCAAATACGTTTTTGAAAGTAGCTATTATGCCTGTCATCCTATTTGTAGTTTTTATAATAATTTATTTTGCCAGGAGAAAAGTTTATGCTGTTCATAAACAAGTTGCAGCATTGAACGCCTGATATTCGTAACTTAACTTAGGATTGCTGCACATGAAAAAAACAAACCGCAGAGAAGCGTTAAAACATCTTACCCTTAGTTCTATTGCAATGAGCACTGCAGGCGGGTTATCATTTGCGACTGAAAATATGGATGAAGATTTAAAACTTAAAGGCAATATCAATCACTCGGTTTGCTGGTGGACCTATAATTTTTTACCGCTTGATGAACTTTGCCAGGTTGTAAAAAAAATCGGCTTTGGCGCCATTGATTTAGTGGGACCCAGGGACTGGCCCACCCTGAAGAAATATGGAATTTACAGCAGCATGTGTAATGGCGCTGAGATTAATTTGACAGATGGCTGGGCACATAAAGAATTTCATTCTACATTAATAAAAAATTACACAGAGCATATTGACTTAGTGGCAAAGGGCGGTTATAAAAATCTTATTTGTTTTAGTGGCAATCGCAAGGGCATGGATGATGAAACGGGTTTGAAAAATTGTGTGGAAGGATTAAAACAAATTATTGGCCTTGCTGAGAAAAATAATATCATGATTCAAATGGAATTATTGAACAGCAAGGTGAATCATAAAGATTATATGTGTGATAAAACTCCCTGGGGAGTTGAATTGGTGAAAAGAATCGGTTCATCGAATTTTAAATTGCTGTACGATATTTACCATATGCAGATTGATGAAGGCGATGTAATAAGAACCATAAAAGATAATCAACAATACCTTGGTCATTATCACACGGGGGGTGTACCGGGCAGGCATATTATTGATGAAACCCAGGAATTGTATTATCCTGCCATTATGAAGGCAATTTTAGAAACAGGATTTAAAGATTACGTGGCCCAGGAATTTGTTCCTGATCAAAAGGATAGGGAAGCAAAGATTGCAGCATTGAAAAAGGCAGTGAAGATTTGTGATGTGTAAAGGCTCCCGATCCCGCCGCAGGCGGGACCATCAACGCTCCAGCCCTTGCTTTTTGACAAGTCTTGCATTAAGTCCTAAACTCTTCGAAAATGATTAGTAAGGAATTAAAGTTGATATGGTAGGTGTAAAGTTCATTAAAGATACACAGTGCCGTTCCTTCTCCTTTGGAGAAGGAAATGAAGGATGAGGTCTTAGCTAAATAGCGAACAGAACGAAAAACAATAAACGATAAACTCTCTCTATGCCAGAAAATTTTGATGCAATTGTAATTGGCTCAGGAATCAGCGGCGGATGGGCTGCAAAAGAATTATGTGAAAAGGGAATGAAAGTGATCATGCTGGAACGTGGTCATAATATTGAGCATATTAAAGATTATGCAGATAGTAACAAAGCTCCATGGGAGTACCCCCATCGTGGCAACCGCACGCAGCTATTGATAAAAGAATATCCTGTGCTGAAAAGAGATTATCCATTGAATGAAAGAAATCTTTCTTTCTGGACAAGTGATAAAGACTGTCCGTATACAGAAATAAAAAGATTTGATTGGTTCCGTGGTTACCATGTTGGAGGTCGCTCACTCATGTGGGGGCGTCAAAGCTACCGGTGGGGCGATATTGATTTTGAGGCTAATGCTAAAGATGGTATTGCCGTAGATTGGCCTATCCGGTATAAGGATATTGCACGCTGGTATGATCATGTTGAAACATTTGCAGGCATCAGCGGATCAATGGAAGGATTGCCCCAATTGCCCGATGGAAAATTTTTACCTCCGATGGACCTGAATTGTGTAGAAAAAGATGTGGCAGCAAGAATTAAAGAAAAATTCAAAAACAGGAGATTGATCATTGGCCGCACGGCAAATCTTTCTAAACCAAAATTGGAAGAAAACCGTCAATGCAATTTCCGTAATATGTGTGCGAATGGCTGTCCCTTTGGCGGCTATTTCAGTACACAATCATCTACTTTACCTGCCGCGTTAAAAACAAATAACCTTACACTCCGGCCTTTTTCAATTGTTACAAAAATCATTTATGATAAGGACAAAAAGAAAGCAACAGGTGTGGAAGTGCTGGATGCAGAGACAAACAAAACCTATGTATACAATTCAAAAATAATTTTTCTCTGTGCTTCTACTTTAAACTCTGCATGGGTGCTGATGAATTCCGCTACAGACATCTGGCCGGATGGCTTGGGAAGCAGCAGCGGTGAGCTGGGACATAATTTAATGGATCATCACCTGGGGGTTGGCGCGAGCGGCGATGTGGATGGATATGAAGACAAATATTATTATGGTTCTCGTCCCAATGGTTTTTATATTCCCCGTTACCGCAATTTATTTGGCGATAAGAGAGATTATATACGTGGATTCGGTTACCAGGGTAGCGCCAGCAGGCAAGGCTGGAGCCGCGAAATTGCAGAGCTGAACATAGGCGGTGCATACAAGGACGCCATATCAGAACCAGGACACTGGACCATCGGCATGGGCGGATTTGGTGAAATTCTACCGTATCATGAAAACAAAGTAACCCTCGACAAAACGAAGAAAGATAAATGGGGACTGAATGTGTTGGCCATAGATTGCGAACTGAAGGATAATGAAAAAAAGATGCGCGTCGATATGATGAATGATGCCGCGGAAATGCTGGAAAGTACAGGTATTAAAAATGTAAAAGGCCGTGACGGTGATGGAACACCCGGCCGTGGTATTCATGAAATGGGAACAGCAAGAATGGGCAAGGATCCAAAAACATCCGTACTGAATGGATATAACCAGGTATGGGATTGCATGAATGTATTTGTAACAGATGGTTCCTGTATGACATCTGCTGCTTGCCAGAATCCATCTCTTACCTATATGGCTTTAACGGCAAGAGCTGCTGATTATGCAGTGAATGAATTGAAGAAAGGAAATCTTTAATTAAACTAACATGCCCGGCGATTCTACGATAGTGAATGTTGATAATAAAGGAGTAGATCAAAATTCTTTTGACGCAATTGTTATAGGTTCAGGTATCAGTGGCGGTTGGACTGCAAAAGAATTATGTGATCACGGATTAAAAACATTGGTGCTCGAAAGAGGCAGAGATGTAAAGCATATAAAGGATTATCCTACTGCCACTAAAAATCCCTGGGATTTTCCTCACCGTGGAAAAATGCCCATTGCCGTGGAAAAAGAAAATCCGATTCTTTCAAGGTGTTATGCATACGGAGAATCAACTGATCATTTTTTTGTAAAAGACAAAGAACATCCTTATATACAGGAAAAACCATTTGACTGGATACGTGGTTACCAGGTTGGTGGCAAATCGTTATTATGGGCAAGGGCCACACAACGCTGGAGCAAATTTGATTTTGAAGGCCCGGCAAGGGATGGTTTTGGTGATTGGCCCATTCGTTATGAAGATATGGCTCCATGGTACTCGCATGTGGAATTGTTTGCCGGAATAAGCGGTAATATAGACGGTTTGGAAACAATGCCAGATGGTGAATTTCTTCCACCCTGGGAATTGAATTGCGTAGAAAAAGATATCCAGAAAAAGATCAATGACAGTTACCAGGACCGAAATGTGATTATTGGCCGCTGTGCTCACTTAACAAAACCCAAAGAAATTCATTTTCAACAGGGACGGGTTCAATGCCAGGCAAGAGTTGTATGTGAAAGAGGTTGCCCGTTTGGAGGTTATTTCAGCTCCAACTCTTCTACTTTACCGTGGGCTGAGAAAACTGGTAATCTTACACTCCGTCCCCATGCTGTTGTACATTCAATTATTTATGATGAGAAAAAAGGGAAAGCAACCGGAGTCAGAGTGATTGATTCAATAACAAAACAAGCTACTGAGTATTTCGCCAGAATTATTTTCGTGAATGCAGCTTGCCTTAATACTAATTTGATTTTATTAAATTCCACTTCTAATCGTTTCCCAAGTGGATTGGGAAACGATAATGGATTACTGGGAAAATATATCGCATTTCATAATTACCGCGGAACAATTACGGCAAGTGTTGAAGGATACCAGGATAAATATTATTATGGACAAAAACCAACTGGTGCCATGCTTCCAAACTTTCGCAATGTTCGAAAACAGGAAATGGATTTCCTGCGGGGATATATGGTTCATTTCAGCGCTTCAAGACGTAAGGCGGATGTTAAAGACGGCGACAGTAAAATTGGTGGTGTATACAAAGATAAAATTTCAGAAGCAGGTGGTTGGGGTGTGTTCATGATGATGCAGGGGGAAACTATTCCAAAAGAAAGTAATCATGTACGTTTGAGTAAAGATCAGAAAGATGAATGGGATATCCCGCAACTCATTACCTCCGTAGACTATGATGAAAATGATGAAAAGGTGTTAAAAGATTTTCTTGAACAGGGAGCAGAAATGCTGGATAAAGCCGGATGTAAAAATATTCATCCTCACGATAGTAAACAAGCTCCGGGCCTGGATATTCATGAGATGGGCGGTGTAAGAATGGGGAAAGATCCAAAAACATCCCTGTTGAATAAATGGAACCAATTGCATCATTGTTCAAATGTATTTGTAACTGATGGCGCATGTATGGCTTCAACAAGTACGCAAAATCCGTCACTAACTTTTATGGCTATCACCGCCAGGGCCGCAAACTATGCAGCCGGGGAATTTAAAAAAGGAAATTTGTAAAAACTATAAATCAAATCATTATGGACAGAAGGGAACTTTTAAAAATGATCGCCGTGCTTACGGGCGGCGCTGTGGTGGGTGCAGAAGCATTTCTTACCGGTTGTAAAAATCCGGAAACAAAAGCCGGACTAACATTCGGCGAAGATGATATTCCTTACCTGGATGAAGTAGCAGAGACTATTTTACCGACTACCAGCACGCCCGGAGCAAAAGCTGCTAAAGTGGGACAGTTTATGACAGTAATCGTAAATGACTGTTATGATGAAGATGATCAGAAAACTTTTCATGAGGGCATGAAACAACTCAATGATGCGACTGACAAAAAGTATGGACATTCATTTATGAAAGCCTCTGCCCAGGAACGTCATGACCTTTTAGTAGAATTGGATAAAGAAGCCAAAGAACATCAGAAAAAAAGAAAAGAATTTACAGATAATCAAAATCAAAAAGAAAAAGAGGCGAATGAAAAAGGTGACAAAAATTTCAGGAAAGAAGAAATGCCTAACCACTATTTTGCTCTTATGAAACAGCTTACACTTTGGGGCTACTTTACGTCAAAAGAAGGAATGACAAAAGCATTACGTTACAATCCCGTACCGGGACGATATGAAGGTTGTATTGATTATAAAAAAGGCGATAAATCTTTCGCCGGTCTTGGCGGCTAAAAATCTTTACCATGAATTATAAACGCAGAGAATTTATAAAATTAGGTGGTAACCTCGCAGCGGGTTTTGCACTGGCGCCCGTTGCCTGTAAGCTGATGCCAAAGGAAACTGAACCTGATAAACTGAATGCATTCGGCATACAATTGTGGACAGTGAAGAATGCAATGGCAAAAGATCCCAAAGGAGTGTTGAAGCAATTGGCAGCCGATGGCTATAGACAAATTGAAAGCTTTGAGCATAAGGACCTGGGAATCTTTTGGGGAATGAGCAATACTGATTTTAAAAAATACATGGATGATTTGGGAATGACGATCATTTCCAGCCATTGTGATATCAAAAAAGATTTTGAAAAGAAAGCAGGCGAAGCAGCGGCC
>Ga0137463_1000833_pt1 | contig 10310 bp, 13 predicted proteins | sample EasRivERMGT800_2_FD_102333 | JGI IMG/M metagenome (GOLD analysis project Ga0137463, IMG submission 102333) | Soil microbial communities from meander-bound floodplain in the East River, Colorado, USA - East River MetaG ERMGT800_2 | ecosystem: Environmental > Terrestrial > Soil > Floodplain ...
CCAGCGAAGCGAAGCGCACGCTGGGTTCCTAACAAAGTTCCAGCGAAGCGAAGCGCACGCTGCGTTCCTAACAAAGTTCCAGCGAAGCGAAGCGCACGCCGGGTTCCCAACAAAGTTCCAGCGAAGCGAAGCGCACGCTGCGTCAAATCCCTACTTCAGCTGGTTCTGCAGCAGGGCCAGGATCCGGCGCGCCGTGTCGGAGGGGTCCGGGTTGCCTTCCTTGTTGAGAACCTGCACCGAGCTGGCGTCGCCGCTGCGATCCTTGACGAAGACGCGGTACTGCTCGGCCTTCGGGTCGGGGGAAGAGCGCCAGAACATCAGCTTGTCGAGGATGCCCTCGTCCTTTTTGGTAAGTGCGTCGACTTCCGGATCGACGTAACGCACGAAATAGAAACCCTTGGAGCGGTCCCGGTCCTCCACAGTGAAGCCGACCCGGTCCAGAACCAGTCCCACCCGCCGCCACGCCCGGTCGAACGGCTCGGAGAGCTCGAGCGTGCCGACACCGCCGGCCGCCTTCACGATCTTCGCGCGTTCGTCCTTCTTGTCGGCAGCGAGTTCCACGCGCGCGCGCGCGTCCTGCGCGCCGAAGCGCACCAGCAGGCGGCGGAGGAACTCGGCCTCCAGGCTCGGATCCGGCGGTCGCGCCTGCCAGGTGGTGCTGTCGCGGTACTGGCTCGTATACACCTCGGTGACGCCGCGATGGCTCAGGTAGATCTCGGTAGTGTTGGGCTGCGCACCGCGTTCCAGGCGCGTGCGGAACTTGTCGCGCTCTCCGGTCGAAACTGCCCCGCTGATGATAGTGCCGAGGAGGTTGCTGATGGGGTCCTGCTTGATCTTGGCGCGGTTTTCCGCCCAGTCGGTCTCCATCACGCCGGTCTCGGGATTCTCGATCCGGATCAGGAAGCCGCTCTCCTGCCAGAAATCCTTGACCAGCGGCCAGACTTTTTCCGGCGGCTCGGGCACGACCAGCCAGCGCTCGTTTCCGGATCGTTCCACCCGTAGCTTGGGAAAATCGGGAAGGATGCCGCTCGTCCCTGGTTTGGCGGGTCCGCTGCGCTCGGCGTTGTACGCCGAAAGCGTGGTGGCACCGGTTGTGGCGGGTTCGGGGATCTGGAAGCGGTCCTCCCGGCCCGGCTGGGTGAGATCGGGCGGCACCTCAAGGGGCGGCAGCTTCTTCTCGGACTTGTACTCGACCTTGCTGGAGTCGAACTGCGACCCGCCGAGGCACCCCGCGAGCGCCAGCGCCGCCGCAGCGGCGCCTGCGGCTGCAGCCCCGAGCCGGGTCATCCGGCCTTTCCCTCGACGACGCGCAGCCCGACCGGGAATGCGATGCCGGCAGCGCGCATGGCCTCCCTGACCACGTCGTGGAATTGCGGCGACAGCGGCGTGAGCGGCAGGCGGATGCCCATGCCGATCAGCCCCATTTGCGCCACCGCCCACTTGACCGGGATCGGGTTCGCCTCGACGAAAAGTTTCATGTGCAGCGGCAGGAGCTTGAAGTGGAGCGCGCGCGCGTTGGCGAGGTCGCCCGCGAGGGCCGCAGCGCACATGGCGTGCATGAGCCGCGGCGCTGCGTTCGCGGTCACCGAAATGATGCCCTTCCCTCCCAGCAGCAGCATCGCAATTCCGGTCGCGTCGTCGCCGCTGTATATGGCGAAGTCCCGCGGCGCCCGGCGGAGCAGGTCGCCTGCCCGCTCGATGTTCGCGGTGGCGTCCTTGATGCCGACGATGTTCGGCACCTCGGCGAGGCGCAGCGTGGTGTCGTTCGCGAGGTCGGCCACGGTGCGCCCCGGAACGTTGTACACGATCTGCGGAATGTCCACCTTTTCGGCGATGGTGCGGAAGTGCCGATAGAGTCCCTCCTGCGTGGGCTTGTTGTAATAGGGCACGACCGAGAGGCAGGCATCCGCCTTGGCCTTGCGCGCCGATTCCGTCAGTTCGATCGCTTCGACGGTGGAATTGCCCCCGGTGCCCGCAATGACCGGAATGCGGCCGCTGGCGTGCTCGACAGCTGCACGGATGAGTTCCTTGTGCTCGTCGAAATCGACGGTGGGCGATTCGCCCGTGGTTCCCACCACGACGATCCCGTCGGTCCCCTCGGCGATATGGAAGTCGATGAGCGAGCGGAAGCGAGCGAAGTCGACGCTGCCGTCCTCGTTCATGGGAGTGACGATGGCTACGATTGAACCCGAGAGCATGAGAACTCGCTGGCTATTCAGGAAGAGTCATTCTAGCTGAAACTTTTTACAGGGGGCTGACGGATGGCAGGTCGATGGCGTGCGCCTCCACGCCGCTCCGCACCGCGCAGATCCGCTGGACCACGGCCTGCTTCGGCGCCGACGTCAAACCCTGCTCGAACGCGACCGGCTGGAGCGGGCGCGTCAGCTCCAGCAGTTCGCCCGGGCGCAGCAGGAAATCCGGGTTGCTCGGCCGGCCGTAGCGCTCGTTTCCGGCAGCGAAGGTTTCATACACGAGCACGCCACCAGGGCGCAACGCCTCGACCAGCCGGGGGAAGATCGGCCGGTGCAGGTAATTGGTTACCACGACCCCGTCGAACTGCCCGGCCGGAAACGGCCACGCCTCCGTCTCGATGTCGGCCACGTGGAATTCGGCGCCGGCGATCGCTCCGAGCACATCGCGAAGGCTCGCGTCGCGGTCCACTCCGACCGGCCTGAAGCCCAGAGACCCCAGATAGCGCAGATGGCGGCCGTGCCCGCAGCCCACGTCGAGAACGCGCCCGCCGCCGCGAATCAGCGATGCCCAGCGGCACACCCAGGCCGAAGGAGAATCGATGGCATGCGCGGAGTCGGACATGCCGCATTATCCCAGCGAACCGCCCGCCCTTCAGAACGACGAGCCCGGTTGATCGAGAAATTCGCGCTCTTCAGCCGTCGATTCACGGCCGAGCAATGCGTTGCGATGCGGGAAGCGACCGAAGCGCGCGATGATTTCATAGTGCCGGCGCGAATAGTCGACCAGCTCCGGTTCGAGCGGCGCGAATAGAGCAAGCGAGCGCCGCTGCGCCGCCAGATCTTCGGCATGCTCGAACGGCAGATACGCGAAGCTGCGCTCGACCGGCGACAGAAGGCGGTCGAAACCGCGGTCCAGGATGCGCCGCGCCACGGCAAGCGCCTGCGCATCGCTCGAGAAAGCGCGCGCCTCACCGCGGAACATGTTGCGCGGGAACTGGTCGAGAACGACGACCAGGGCAAGCGCGGCGAGCGGGCTCGCCTCCCAGCGCGCACACTCGCCGCGCAGAGCGCCCTCCCAGGCCGGCAGAAAGCGGTGGCGGATTTCGGCGTCGAACTCCACGGACTTGCGAAACCATTCCTTGCGCCTGCGTCCGCGCTGCGGCGAATCCGGGGCACCGAACCAGAAAGCGAGCACCTCGAAGAAGTCGGGCATGGAATCCGTGAAAACGCAACTCGGGTTGTCACGCCCGGCGCGCCAGACCGCTATGCCGCTAGCTGCAGAGCCGCAGATTGGCGAAATCGATCAGCATCGCCGGACTGAGATAGGCGCCGAACGCGAGGGTGACGATGACGGCAAACACACCGAGGCCGATCGCCGACAGCAGCATCTCGACTCGCGTCACGCGCACACCCCCTTCAGTTCGTCGCGGCCATTCTATCGCAATCACCGTGGGCGCTCCTCAGTCCTTCAGGTTCTGCCGGGTCCACGCGATCAGCTCGTCGATGGCTGCATCGCTCGCCGCGATCAGCGCGCGCACCCCTCCCTCGGCGTCGGCGGTCCGCGACGGCTGCTCGACCCGGAAGGTCTTCTGCGCCACGAGCTCCCGGTCGGCGGTGAGCAGGACGCGAACCTGAAGCAGCGCCCTGCTCCTGCCCGGCGCGTCGAACACCTGGACGAACTCCTCCAGCTCCACGCGCAGCGCGGAGCCGGCGCGCGTGCCGTCGCCGGGCTGGACGATGCTTCCCGTTCCAGACGCCGCCAACCGCCCGCGCAGCCGGTTCGAGAACAGCAGCGCCGGCGACATCACCCAGCGGCTGTCGGCATAGGCCCGCGGTCGCGGCGCATCCTGGTAAGCAAGTCGATAGTGAATCAGGGTCGAGTCCACCCAGGCGGGAGCGCTTGCATCGTGGACCAGCAATATCCGGCGCAGGCTCGCGGCCGGTGTCGGCTGCGGCACGGAGCCGAAATCGTAGCTTGCGAATTCCGGCGCTGCAGGCGGAGCGATGCTGCAGGCGGCGCACGCCGCCGCGAAACCCACGAGGACCCACGCGCCGATCCGCGGCTTCACCGGCCGCCATCCTTGAAGCCTGATTCCCCGGGCCCGGGCGTGCCGCGCGCCGCGCCGAACACGAAGCTCTGCGGACGCTCGCCGAGTGCGTTCAACACGCGATCGAGCGAGCGCGTATCGCGGTTGAGCTGTTCGACCAGGGCGTTGAACCTCGGCAGGGTGTCGTCGTTGAACGAACGGGCCGCCGCACCCACCTCCTCGAGGCTCGCGGCCATGCGATCGAACGCCTTGGCGCGCTCCTCGAGGTTGACGGCGAGCGCCCGCATGCTTGCCGTCATCTTCTCCGCCCCGGCCAGCGCGGTGCGCGCCTCCCCGACCAGCGTGGGAATGCCGCGCGCCCCCGGCTGCAGTTCCCCGGCAAGCACTGCGGTCTGGCGCGCCATCTGCTCGACCCCCGCCAGCGCCCGCCTGGCGAGTTGCCGGTTCTCCGGGTTCAGCAGGTCGTTCATCCGGCCGGCGAGCTCGTTCACCGCGGTGAGCAGATCCCGCCCCGAGTCGAGCAGCGAAGGCCGCATCGCAATCCTCGCGGCATCGGGGTCGGTCGACCTCAGGAGTTCGGACGACGAGCCGTCGTCGTCGAGAGACACATACGCGAGTCCTGTCACGCCCTGGTAGCCGAGCTGGGCATACGTGCTGCGGGTGATGGGCGTGTCCTCCTTGATCCCGATGCGGATGCTGATGCTGCCCGAGACGCCCGGATCGATCTGTATCGATTCGACGCGGCCGACGTCGACCCCGCGATAGCGTACCCGCGCTTCGGCCTGTAACCCCGCGACCGAAGTCGTCGTGGTCACCACGTAGTGAGCGAGCCGGATGTCGTCCTTGCGAAACCAGAATCCCGCCGCGACCAGCGCGGCGGCAAGCAGCAGCACGAACGATCCCGCAGCGATGGCGTGCGCCCGGTTTTCCATGTGTCTCCCTTCAACTCGCCTGCGGTGCAGGCAGCCGCATCGCGGACAGCGCCCGCAGCCCCCGCTCCCCGAGAAAGAAATTCCTGATGAAAGGATGCTCGCAGCGCACGACCTCCGCCAGCCCGCCGCAGATCACGACTCGCTGGTCGGCAAGCACCGCCACGCGATCGGACACCGAGACCAGCGTGTCCAGATCGTGGGTGGCCATCACCACCGTCAGGCGCAGCTTCAGGTGCAGTTCACGGAGGAGCGCCACGAACGCCTCGCTGCGGTCCGGATCGAGACCCGCGGTGGGTTCGTCCAGGAAAAGCAGCTCGGGCTCGAGCACGAGCGCCCGCGCCAGCGCCACGCGCTTGACCATGCCGCCGGAGAGATCGAAGGGCATTCTCCCGGCGTGACGGCGTTCGATGCCCACCGTGTCCAGCTTGAGCATCACGGCGTCGCGCACGAAATCCTCGTCGAACGCATGCAGCTCCCGCAGCGGCAGCGCGACGTTGTCGAACACGTCGAGGGCACTGTAGAGGGCCCCGTGCTGAAACAGCACGCCCCAGCGCTTGCGGATGCGCTTGAGCAGCTCCGGGTCCGAGCCGTGCAGCGGAATGCCGAAGACGCGGATGCTGCCGCGCTTGGGTCGCTCCAGCCCGAGCATCTGGCGCAGCAGTGTGGTCTTGCCGCTGCCCGAGCCGCCGACCAGCGACATCACTTCTCCCGGCATGACCGCCAGGTCGAGGTCGCGATGCACCAGGTGATCGCCGAACTCCGTCCACAGCCCGCTCACTTCGACGACCGGTTCGGGCTTCACCTGAGCTCCCAGCCGACATCCGAGAACAGGACCGCGAAAACCGCATCGGCCACGATCACCGCGGTGATCGAGCTCACCACCGACCGCGTGGTTCCTGCGGCCAGGCTCGCGGTGTTGGGCTGGATGCGCAGGCCGAAATGGCAGGCGATCAACCCGATCAGCGCGCCGAATACGATGCCCTTGCCCACACCCAGCCACAGATTGACCATGGGCACGGCGCCCGGCAGCCCGCTGAGAAACTGATACACACTCATGTCGAGCTCGAGGCGGGCGGACAGCGCGCCGCCGATCAGGGCCGCGCCGGAGGTCCACAGCACCAGCAGCGGCAGCACCACCCCGAGCGCCGCCAGCTTGGGCAGCACCAGGCGCAGCGTGCGCGAAATGCCCATCACCGAGAGCGCATCGAGTTCCTCGGTGACGCGCATCACACCCAGCTGCGCCGTGATGGCGGAACCCGAACGTCCCGCCACCAGGATCGCGCAGGTGACCGGGCCGAGCTCGCGAATGATGCCGATCCCCAGAATGTTGATGATGAGGCTGTCGGCCCCCACCAGTCGCAGCTGCTCGGCCGAAAGATAGCTCAGCACCACACCGATGAGAAAGCCGACCATCGCCGTGATCGCCAGCGCCTGGGTGCCGATGCTGTAGATGCCGGCGGAAAATTCGCGCCAGGGCCTGAGCACCGGCTGCCTGAAGAGCGAAACCGCGTCGAGCAGCAGCTGCCCGAGCAACTGCAGGATTTCCAGCGTGTGGCGGGCGACGGCGATGGCGCGCGCCCCGAGGGCCACCAGCGGGGCGAGCGGATCAAAGGCGCCGGCGCCCGCCACGCCGGCAGCGGGCAGCTCGATGCTCTCGAAGAACGTCCGATGCTCGCTCTTCAGCGCGAGATCGCGCGGACGGCGCTTGCCCCAGGCGCGCCACACCAGCAGAGCGCCGATGTGGTCGAGCCGATCGACGCGCGAAAGATCCCAGCGAGCGCCGCCGGCGCGGACCGCTTCCTGCAGTGCCAGTTGCAGGGTACGCGCCCGCGATTCGAGCGCGCGTATGTCCCAGGCTCCGGAAAGTTGCACGGTAAGCGCTCCGTCCCCGGCGGCAATGGCCTGCACCTCCGGGTCGCTGACGGGCTTGAATGCAGCTGGCTGCATGCGCTTTTCGCGCCGGCCGCTGGCGCATCTTCGCCGCGTCGGCGCTTTTGTTTCCCCGGGTCAAAACTAGCAGCAATGCGGATAGAACGCAACGCCAGGTCGCTTTGCGTTCGCGTACAATCCCGCCTCACCACGCCCCGGTAGCTCAGTGGATAGAGCAGCCCCCTCCTAAGGGGCAGGTCGCACGTTCGATTCGTGTTCGGGGCGCCACTCTTGTACGAAGCTGGGCACCGTGCCGAGCTTGCCTTCTTTCGCGAGCGAAACCGCGCGCGCCAGGGATCGGTAGCTGCCTTGGATGCGCAGCTGGTTGCCGTCCAAGCGGATCTCATCCACCAGCAGGTTAAGGTACGCCTTGCCGAAGCCCGAGGTCGTGTCCACTGCCGAGTTCGTGGCAGAGTTCGTCCGGCTCAAGGTGGATGTCATCGTCACGCACGGAGCGCCAAATATCCTCGCGGCAAAGCAGGCGACGTCGGTCATCCCGATCGTCTTCGCGGTGGCGGCGGACCCGATTGGCAGTGGCTTCGTTGCGAGTCTGGCGCGGCCAGGCGGCAACGTCACCGGCCTGTCGATCCAGTCGGCCGATCTTGCTGGCAGTAAATTAAATCGATCGTGCCGGAGGATGGCCTATTTCCGTTGGCGATCCTCGTGCAGGCCAATCGGGGTTATCTGGCAACAGTCGGGCGGCAGATGAACGGTTGCTTTTCCCAAGGCTGGTACGATGCCTGTGCAGTGATGATGCGCCGGCTCATCGAAATTTCAATCATTGAGGCGTTTGAACACAAAGCAATCGCACAGAAGATCAAAGGTGGCGACGGGAACTATCTCCATCTGACAGACTTGGTAGCGCGGTCGCTCGCGGAACCTGCGTTACCACTTTCCCGAAACGCCAAGAAGTACCTCCCACAGCTACGTGATGTAGGACATATGTCGGCACACGGCCGTTATTTCCTTGCCAGAAAGGAAGATCTTGAGAAAGTGCAACAGGGCTGCCGCGTGGTCGTTGAGGAGTTCTAACACCATGCGAACCTTCTGTGAATATTCTGTGCGGTCCAACGCGACCACTCCGGACCCGCGACAACGTCCTCTGGAAAGAAGTCGGTTGCGCCACGGAACTGGACTACACCGAGCAAACTTCCTGGCTGCTATTTCTGAGGTATCTCGACGGGCTTGAGCAGCACAAGGCCGACGAAGCCAAGCTCGAAGGCAAGAAATACAGTTTCATACTCGACAAGCCCTACCTCAGTTGCGCCAGCCCCAGGCCTCCAAACGGTTTTGCACCATCGTATACGGCCGACTTCGGCGGCAAAGGGTAAATCTCCTGATAGGTTGTAACTTGATCTGGATGTTTGACCACGAATTGCACCGCCTTCTGATGATCAGGCGAACGGACAAAGCGGTTGATTGAGTCCATGTCACGCCAGTAGCTGAGCGTTAGACCCTCTCTGAAAGTAAGGCAAAGACCCCAAGTCATCACCAGGCAACCGTCAAAATGCTTGGCTCGACGAAGAAAAAACGGCATAACTAAATAGAGGTAGTAGAGCCCCCGCGGACCATGAACTTTGATCCCATTGACAAATGCGATGACCGCATCGCCCGGGAGGCTCTGTATTCTATGTGCCTGAAATTTGGTCGATCCGCCGGACATCAGTGTGCCTGCTTGGCAAAAAATGACAGGCGGTCAAATCACGCCGTCATCGCCGCTCGCAAAGCAGCGCGCTTACGACGCACATCGCGCCTTGCTCCGCTTCGCGCCCGTGTTTCGTCAGCGGGTACCACCGGTCTTCGAACGCCTCGGGCGCGAACGGATCGACTCCGTTCTGCAGCTGATTCGCATTGGACCGGTATATCAGGAACGGCGGCGTCGGGTCGTCGAGCAGGCCCGTAGAGGGGTCGATCTTCGCCCCGAGCAGGTCGAAGAAGAAATCGTCCTCGTCCGTCAGGAGCGGTGCGAGCGTCAGGCGCTCCAGGTTGATCTTGCCCCCGACCAGGTCTGCGATCGGAATGATCACGAACTGCAGGAATTGCGCGTCGGTCATCGGGAAGGGCAAGGTGAAGTGCTGCTTCGCGTAGCTGTAGGTGTTGGTAAGGTCGGCGGGACCGCCGCCGGCGGGCGGATTGTCGCCGCCTAGCGCAACGAGCGCATCATCCAGCGATTTTTCGATGAGCGCTAGAGTCTGGTCGCCTTTCGGGATTCCCGCCTTCGTGACGTCCACCGCCTTGCGATAGCATTCGCAGCTGCTGGCGATCGCCTCGAAATCGCCGGGCTTGAGCTGGGCCATGAGCTCTGGATCGGCGACCAGCGGATCGCCGCCCACCATCACGAGCCGCACGTCGCGCTCGGTCGCGTCGATCAAATTGCGGTACGGGGAATTCGGCAGGCCGGCGCGCGGGGGGCGCACCGGCTTGGTGATGACGAAGAGGTCCGCGGTCTTTCCCGCGCCGATCGATCCGACATCGTCCTGCCAGCGCAGCGTCCGCGCGGGGTTTCGCGTCACCATGTCGACGAGCAGGCGATCGAGCGCGCGTTCGGCGTTCTCCGCGTCGGTGTCACCGCCGACCGAAAGACGCGGCACGAGGTGGCGACTTGCACCCAGCAGCGCCGGGTCGCGAAGCGCGATGTCCGCCACCTTGAGCTCGCCGAGCAGGTTGCGCGATCCGCTCGGGGTCCAATCCGTGCCGAGCGACACGAGCACATCCGCCGAGAGCGCCTCGTATACATTGGCGGTGCGGCCGTACAGGAGCAGGTTGGACAGCGGCGACCACACCAGCTTGGCCCCGAGCCCGTCTCCGTTGCCGTCGCTTCGAATCGACGGAGCGGCGCGCATCTCGATGAAGTCGGATAACTCGAGCCCCGCGCCGTGGACGATCGCGGTCATGTCGGTCAGCAGACCCATGCCCTTGAGCGAAGCAAACTCTGCGCGTGAGGACGTCGGGTCGCCGAGCCGGCGATCGCCGTCGCGCACGCCCTCCGCCAGATGAACGAGCCAGGCGTCCACCTCGCCGTTCTGCATCTGGGAAAACAGCGCCGCCACCGACGCAGCGTCCAGGCTGTCGATCGCATGCACTTCGGACTGTATCCGCTGCCGTCCGAAATTCGCGCTCTCGGCGTTACGCGCGAGCAATCCATCGGTCGCCGGGCTCGATGTATTCTGCGTGGTCGTCTGGCCGCCGACCAGTCCCTTTACCTTGGC
>Ga0137463_1000834_pt1 | contig 10299 bp, 8 predicted proteins | sample EasRivERMGT800_2_FD_102333 | JGI IMG/M metagenome (GOLD analysis project Ga0137463, IMG submission 102333) | Soil microbial communities from meander-bound floodplain in the East River, Colorado, USA - East River MetaG ERMGT800_2 | ecosystem: Environmental > Terrestrial > Soil > Floodplain ...
CGGAGCAAGGTCGAGCAGCTGCGCGTGGAGAACATTTCCCGGGCCTCGGCGAAACAACGCGCCGGCCGCTGCGGCCGGGTCGCGAGCGGGGTCTGCATCCGCCTCTACGCCGAGGAGGAATTCAACTCGCGCCCGGCGTTCACCGATCCCGAAGTGCTGCGCTCGTCGCTCGCCAACGTCATCCTGCGAATGAAGTCGCTCGGCCTGGGAACGGTCGAGGAATTCCCGTTCATCGATCCCCCGGCGTCCAAGGCGATCCAGGACGGCTATGCGCTGCTCGCCGAGCTGGGGGCCGTGGACGAAGCCAACGAGCTGACCGAAGTCGGGAGGCAGCTCGCGAAGCTGCCGGTGGACCCGCGCATCGGCCGCATGGTGCTCGCGGCGAAATCGGAGAACGCGCTGAGCGAGGTACTCGTCATCGCCGCGGCGCTCTCGGTGCAGGACCCCCGCCAGAGGCCGAGCGAACGGGCTGCGGCTGCCGATGAAGCTCAGAAGCGCTTCAACGACGAGAAGTCCGATTTCCTTTCCTGGCTGAAGCTCTGGAAGTTCTTCGAGGAAGCGCTTGCCCACAGGAAATCCAGCCGCAAGCTGCACGAGGCCTGCCGCGAGCATTTCCTGTCCTTCAACCGCATGCGCGAATGGCGCGACATTCACGGGCAGCTCAAGGAGTTGGCCGTCGAGCTCGGGTGGCGCGCTTCCGAGACGCCTGCCACCTACCAGCAAGTGCATCGGGCCCTGCTCGCGGGCCTGCTCGGCAACGTCGGCATGAAGACCGAGGAAGGAAATTATCTGGGTGCCCGCGGCATCCGCTTCTGGATTCATCCCGGCTCGGGCGTGAGAAGGAAGTCCGGGCGCTGGGTGATGGCGGCGGAACTGACCGAGACCACGCGCCTGTACGCGCGCTGCGTCGCCACCGTCGAGCCCGAGTGGCTCGAGTCGATCGGCGCGCATCTCGTCAAGCGCCACCGGTACGAGCCGCATTGGGAGAAGCAGCCGGCGCGCGTCGCCGCGTTCGAGCGCGGAACGCTCTACGGGTTGCTGCTCTATGCGAAGCGCCGCGTGCACTACGGCCCGATGGACCCGGTCGAATCGCGAAAGATATTCATCCGCCAGGCGCTGGTCGAGGGCGACTACGAAACGCGCGCGCCGTTTCTTCTGCATAACCGCAGGCTCACCCGCGAGATCGAGCAGCTCGAGCACAAGTCACGCCGGCCCGACGTGCTGGTGGACGACGAGCTGATCCACGCGTTCTACGAGAGCCTCGTCCCGGAAGGGATCCACAACGGCGCCGATTTCGACCGCTGGCGCCGCGAAGCGGAGGCAAAGAATCCCAAGCTGCTGTTCCTGAAGCGCGAGGACCTGATGCGCCACGAGGCGGCGGGCATCACCAGCGCGCAGTTTCCGCATGAGCTCCAGATGGCGGGACGCAGCTTCGCGCTCGAATACCATCACGAGCCGGGATCGCCGCGGGACGGCGTGACGCTTACCGCGCCGCTCCTCGCGCTCAACCAGATCGACGCGGCGAAAAGCGACTGGCTGGTGCCGGGGCTTATCCGCGAGAAGATCACGCGGCTCGCCAAGTCGCTGCCGCAGAAGCTCCGCCATCCGCTCGGCCCGCTCCCCGAGTTCGTCGACGCCTTCCTGGAGGCCAACGAGACGCGGGATGCGCCGCTCGCGCAGGCGATCGCCCGCTACGCGCGCCGCGAGCTGAATCTTGCGATTCCGCTCGATGCCTTCCGGTCGGAAATGCTCCCGATGCATCTTTCGATGAATTTCCGCATCGTGGACGAGAACGGCCGGCAGTTGGGCATGGGCCGCAATCTTGCGCAGTTGCGCGCAGAGCTGGGCCAAAAAGCAGAGGAGCAGTTCTCCGAGATCGCGAAGGCCGATGGTCCGGCCGCGGAATTCACCGCCTGGGAGTTCGGTGACCTCGAGGAAGTGATGGAGATACGGCGCGGTTCACAGACGCTCATCGGCTATCCGGGTCTCGTGGACAACCGCGACTCGGTCAGCCTCGAGGCGTTCGACTCGGAGGACAAGGCGCGCGAGGCGCACCGCGCGGGACTGCGGCGGCTGTTCATGCTGCAGCTCAAGGAACAGGCCCGCCACATCGAGAAGAACCTGCCCGGCTCGCAGGCCGTGGCCATGCAGTTCTCGGCCTTCGGCGACGCGGCGGACCTCAAGGAGCAGCTGCTCATGGCCGCGTTCGACCGCGCCTGCTTGCAGGAGCCCTGGCCCCGGACCCGGGCGGAGTTCGACAGGCGCCGCGAGGAGGCGCGCTCGCGGGTGACGCTGCTCGCCCAGGAGATCGCGCGTCTTGCCGGCGCGATCCTCACCGAGCACGCCGGGTTGCAGAAAAAGCTCCAACAGATGTCCAGGTCGTTTCCGGAGCCCTGCCGCGACATCCAGGAAAGCGTCTCCCGGTTGATGTCAGGGCGGTTCATCGAGCAAACGCCTTACGAACGGCTGCAGCACTTTCCCCGCTATCTCAAGGCGGCGGGCTTGCGGCTCGACAAGCTGCGCGCCGACGCACTGCGCGACGCACGCCTCGCCGCGGAGTTTGCGCCGCTCTTTGCGCAGTGGCAGCGCGAGCGGGCGAAGCAGGCAAGATCGGGCGCGCCCGATCCGCGGCTCGAGCAATTCCGCTGGCTGCTCGAGGAGCTGCGCGTGCAGCTTTTCGCGCAGGAGCTGAAGACGCCGGTGCCGGTTTCGGTCAAGCGCCTCACCAAGATGTGGCAGACTATGCAGCGTTAAAGCCGGACGTCAGCTTTCGCCGACGCCGGTTTAACTCCGCGAGATCGAGCGGCAGTTCAGCGAATTTTCTGATGGATCAGGAAGAGGATGCCGCTCATCTCGCGGCACCCCAGAGAGCGACGAATGGAAAGGATTATTGCCGCGCTGTTAAAGGCGCTTGCCAGCCTGCTGCATCCGAGGATGCTCTGGCTCATGGTGTGGCCGGTGGTCGTCGCGCTGGGTGTCTGGGTGACGCTCGCTGCGCTGTACTGGAGCGAGGCCGCGAAGTGGATCGACGTCCAGCTGCACCACTGGCCGGCCTACGAATGGGCGGTCTCGATCTGGCCCCTTACCCTCATCGCCGCGTGGTTCGGCTGGCTCCTGTTGCTGCTCCTGTTCGTACCCGTGGTTCTGATCACGGCGGTGTTGATCATCAGCGTCGTGTCCATGCCGACGATGGTCGCTCACGTCGGCGAGCGCGATTACCCGGAGCTCGCCCGGCGAAAGGGTGGCACGCTGGCCGGCAGCGTCTGGAACGCGGTCGCGGCGCTTGTCCTGTCTGCGCTGCTCTTCGCGGTCAGCCTGCCGCTGTGGCTGGTCCCGCTGCTGTGGCCTGTGTTGCCCGTCGCCTTGCTCGGCTATTTCAACCAGCGCGTGTTCCGCTACGACGCTCTCGCCGAACACGCGACCGCCGCCGAGATCGCCGACGTCATCCGGCGCAGCCGCGGCGAGCTGTTCCTGCTCGGCGTTGCGCTCGCGCTCATCGGTCACATACCTTTGGTCGGATTTCTCATGCCGGTGTACGGGGGGCTCGCTTTCATCCACTACGGCCTCGCGCGACTGGGCGAGCTGCGCAGCGAACCGATCCAGGGTACGGCGAGGCGGGTGTGAGGGTCGGCGCAATCATCATTGGTGAGGAAATCATTCGCGGCAAGCGCGAGGACAAGCATTTCGCCAAGTTGATCTCGATTCTCGGGTCGCGGGGAATGAGGCTCGGCTGGTGCGAGTATCTCGGCGATACGCCCGATCTCATCACCGCGACGCTCAAGCGCACGTTCGCTTCGGGAGACCTCGTCTTCAGCTTCGGCGGCATCGGCGCGACGCCGGACGATCACACGCGAGCGTGCGCGGCGGACGCGCTCGGCCTCGAATTGGTGCTACACCCCGATGCGGAGGCGGCGATTCGCTCGCGCACGGACATGGAAATCACGCCGCAACGGCTCAAAATGGGCGAATTTCCGCTCGGCTCGCGCATCATCCCCAATCCGTACAACCGCATCCCGGGGTTTTCCCTGGAAGACCACCATTTCGTCCCGGGATTCCCGGTGATGGCCTGGCCCATGGTCGAGTGGGTGCTCGATCATCGCTATGCGCACCTGTATCACCTCACACCCGAAGCCGAAGCCTCGATCATCGTCTATGACCTGCCGGAATCTACGATCACGCCGCTCATGCTCGAAGTCGAGTCGAGTTTTCGCGGGCTGAAGTCGTTCAGTCTGCCCAGCATGGGCGACCAGGGCGTGCGCCGTCATATCGAGCTTGGCGTGCGGGGCGCACCGGATCAAGTAGCCCCCGCTATCGAGCGGATGAGGAAGGGAGTTGTGACCCTCGGGGGGAAGTGGGTGGAAAAACTTTCATCCTGATCCGGTGTTTGCGGAAACAGGTCATCGACCCAAAACAAAAAGCCCTGGCTTGCGCCAGGGCCTTAGGGCGTCCACGGAGAGGAGGAGGAGGGAACCGTGGGCGCGAAGCTTGCGAGTTAGGCTGCCGCGCGCTGTTTCTTGGATTCCTTGGCGGCTGAAGTCGCCGCGGCGAAATTCGCTTCGGCGATCTCGGTGGCCTGCTTTGCGACCTTGTTGAAGCTGTCGTAGGCGGTGTTGGCCGCGGCGAGCGCGGACTTCACGGCCGCGACGGCGACATCGGAGCCGGCTGGCGCATTCTTCGAGACCTTGTCGAGAAGACCGACCAGGTTCTTGTTAAGCTCGGCAGCTTGCGCTTCGAGGAACTTGGCCAATTCGCCGTTCGTTTGGGCGGCGACTTCGTATACGCTGCGCGAGTAGGCAATGGCTTTTTCCACCGTCGGCTGGGTTGCCGCGGCGTTCAGGTTGACGTATTCCTGGGCGTCTTTGGCGTTGAGCAGCGCTTTGGCGTGGCCGACACCTTCTTCAAACGCGGCCTTGGTTGCATTGAAATTCAGCGCGGACAGCCGCTCGAAAGCGGCGAACTGCGCGTGGGCGAGACCCAGGATGGCCTCGAGGCCGGCCTTGTTCGTGCTGGCGAATTGTTCGGGTGTGAAATACATGATCATCTCCGTAAAAAGACTGCGCTAGGTTGGGATTGCCGTCAGTAGTCAGTACTCTTGTCCTGTGTTGCCTTTGGTGCCGATCCGAGTAAATATATTGCACTGCAACAAATAGGATTCTACAACGGAAACAATGGATGTCAATAAATAATTTGTGCGACGCAATAGAACAACGGGCCAGCTGGATAAAATCCTATATAAATGAAGCGCTTACATTCTGGCCATCGCCGCGCGAAGTTAGTGGACGCTTTCTCTTAACTTTTTGATTTAACATGAGTCGTTCTTTCCCAGAGAGCCGGGACCGTTACCCGTACTTTCTGACCGTGACGACCCGCTGGATGGATAACGACGTCTACGGGCACGTCAACAACGTCGTCTATTACTCGTACTTCGATACGGTAGTGAATCAATACCTCATCGACCGGGGCGCGCTCGACATCGCTGCAAGCCCTTTGATCGGCCTGGTGGTCGAAACCGCCTGCCAGTACTTCAGCCCGATCGCGTTTCCGGATACCGTCGAGGCAGGTTTGAGGGTCGGGAATATCGGCCGCACCAGCGTGCGCTACGAAGTGGGCATCTTCCGCAACAACGAGGCACAGGCGTCGGCGCAGGGGCACTTCGTGCATGTCTACGTCGATCGCACCTCAATCCGACCCACACGACTGCCGGCGTCCCTGCGCCAGGCGCTCGAACCGCTCTTGTCGAAATGAATACGGCAGAACCGTGAGCGCCCGCACTTACGTACCGCCTTCGTCGATCATTGCTCTGGTTGTCCTGCTTGCCCTCGGCTGGGGGGTCAACTGGCCGATCATGAAGGTGGTGATGGCCGAAATGCCGCCTCTGCACTTCCGTGCCCTGTGTCTTGCAGTCGGGGCGGCCGGCCTTTTCGCAATTGCGCGGGCCAATCGGTTGCCGATCCGCGTCCCTCCCGGGGCCTGGCCGAGGCTGATCGCGATTACGCTCTTTAACGTCGCTGCATGGAATGTGCTCGCAGTCTATGGCGTCACATTCATGGAATCGGGGCGTGCGGCGATACTTGCCTATACATTTCCGGTGTGGGGCGTGCTGCTCGGCGTGTGGGTTTTGCGCGAGCCGGTGACCGGCAGCCGGCTCGCGGGCGTGGTTCTGGGTGTCCTCGGAATGTTGGTACTTCTCGGTGACGAGATCCACGCCGTGGGGCGCTCACCGACCGGGGCCCTGCTGCTCATCGCTTCGGCGATCAGCTGGGCGGTCAGCACCGCCATCATGAAGCGCTGGCCGGTCGACCTGCCGACGACTTCTTTTACCGGTTGGCAGATGCTGCTCGCTCTCGCGCCGATTCTCTCGGGCGCTTTGTTGTTCGAGGAAGGGAGTTTTTCTCCGCTCGCGCTCTCGACTTGGCCCTTCTGGGGGCTCGTCTACAACGCGCTCGTCAGCTCGATCTTGTGCAACTGGGCCTGGATCAAGATCGCAACCCACGCGCCGATCAGCGTTTCCTCGCTCTCCACGCTGATGATCCCGATCGTGGGTGTGTTCAGCGGAATGCTGCTGCTCGGCGAACGTCCGCAGTGGAGCGATTTGGCCGCACTCGTCTTGGTCGTCGCTGCGCTGGCGGCCGTGCTCCTGCCGCGGCGCCAGGCAGCGTAGTCCGCTCCGTTCAGCCCGCCTCGCTTTCCCGGATGCTGCGTCGAGTCGGGATTCTTTCGGTACGCCAGTTCGCCAGCGCCCAGTTCCAGATCTCCACGATCCTCCCGGCCGCCAGCTCCGCCGGCGGCTCCTGGCCGAGAAAGCGCAAGGCCTGCCAAAGCCGAACCGGGGCCTCCGTGACGGACAGCGGGGCGGCGCGCGTCTGCTTGCTGAGCTTTTCGCCGTATCGGTTCACCGCGACCGGAAGATGCATGTATCGCGGAGTCGGGTGACCCAGCAAGCGCTGCAACAGGATCTGCCGCGGCGTGGAGGCGAGCAGGTCGGCGCCGCGCACTACGTCGGTGATGCTCTGCTCGAAATCATCCACTACCACTGCGAGCTGATAAGCGAAAAGGCCGTCCGCGCGCCGCACGACGAAATCGCCGACTTCTCGAGCCAGGTCCTGCTCGATATCTCCCTGAAGCAGGTCCTCGAATGCGATCACCGAATTGTCGACGCGAACGCGCATTGCGCGCGCGGAGCGTCCGGGCGAAAACCCCTGGCGGCAGGTGCCGGGATAGATGGGCTCGCTCGCTGCAGTCAAGGTCGAATCGGAGATTTCTCGCCGCGTGCAAGCGCAGGGAAACACCGCGTGCTCCTGCTCGAGACGCTTCAACGCCGCCCCGTAGGCTGCGTCGCGACGACTCTGGAACACGACTTGTCCGTCCCATTCGAATCCGAATGCCTCGAGCGTACGGAGAATCGCATCGGAAGCACCCCGGGCCTCACGCGGCCGGTCGAGATCCTCCATGCGCACTAGCCATTTGCCCCTGTTCCAGCGCGCCTCGAGATAGCTGCCGACCGCAGCGACGAGGGAGCCGAAATGCAGCGGACCGGTCGGGGAGGGAGCAAAGCGCCCACGATAGGGTCTCGTCGAGTCATGCATAATCTGGGACGAAAATCATATCAGTGTTTCCCGGCCGGCAGAAAATTCATGACCGATCCCCATCACATCGTTATCGTCGGCGGCGGCGCGGGGGGGCTTGAGCTCGCGACCCGGGCAGGGGACCGCTTCGGGCGTAGAGGACGCGCCACAGTCACCCTCGTGGACAAGAACGAGACCCATCTCTGGAAACCCCTCTTGCACGAAGTCGCCGCCGGAAGCATGGACATTCACGCGCACCAGCTCGACTACCTCGCGCAGGCGCTCTGGCACCATTTCACCTTCTGCTGCGGCGCGCTGGAGAGTATCGACCGCGCGCGCAGCGAGATCGCGGTGGCGCCTATATTGGATGAGCGCGGCATTGAGGTCATCCCGCGCCGCACATTGAGTTATGACACATTGGTGATCGCAATCGGCAGCGTCGCGAACACCTTCGGCGTCCCAGGCGTGGCGGAGTACGCCTGCGCGTTGGAGTCGGCTGCCGAAGCCGACCGCTTCCACCGACGCCTGATCAACGCTTGCATCCAGGCCAACTATCGGCCCGGCAACACGCCGGCCCAGTTGCGCGTGGTGATCGTCGGCGCAGGAGCGACCGGCGTCGAGCTCGCCGCCGAGCTGCACAACACCACGCGAGTGCTCGCCGCATATGGCCTCCAAAACATAGACCCGGAGCGGTTCCTCCATATCACCCTTCTCAACGCCGACCCTCGAATCCTGCCGATGCTTCCCGAGCGCATTGCCAAGGCCGTGACCGGAGCGCTCGAAGACCTGGGCGTGCGCGTCGCGTGTTCCGAGCAGGTCGTCGAGATTACGGCGAGCGAGGTAAAAACCAAGAGCGGCAAATCCTATCCATCGGACCTCGCGGTCTGGGCGGCGGGAATCAAGGGGGCGGATCTCCTCAGGAATCTCGACGGACTCGAAACCAACCGGATCAACCAGCTCGTTGTCCAGCCGACGCTGCAGACGACACGCGATCCGGACATTTTCGCTCTGGGCGATTGCTCGGCGTTTCCGCGCGAAGGCAAGGCGCCGCCCGTCCCACCCGCCGCGCAGGCGGCTCATCAGCAGGCTTCCCACCTTCTCGGGTCGATCGCGCTGCGGTTGCGCGGGCGGCCGCTCGCGCCGTTCCGCTACCGCGATTTCGGTTCTCTTGTGTCCCTCGGCGAATACAGCACTATCGGATCGCTGATGGGTTTTCTCTCCGGCAAGAGCTACCGCGTCGAGGGTTGGTTCGCGCGGCTGATGTACCTGTCGCTGTACAAGATGCACCTTTACGCGCTCCACGGTCCGATCGGGGTCGTGCTCGACACGTTGGCGCGGTTCCTTAAGCGCGGCACCGAGCCGAGCGTTAAGCTGCATTGATGATCGGTTCGATCGTAAAGATCGTGCTCGGCGTCGCCATCGGCGTGCCGCTGTTCATGTGGTTTTTCCAGGAGCGGATGTTGTTCTTCCCGCGTCCGCTGGACTCCCGCCCTGCGCTGCGCCCGAACGTCGAGGAGGTGAGCATCGTCGCCGCGGATGGTGTAAAGCTACGCGGCTGGCTGGTGAAGGGCGACGGGACTCCCGCACCGCTCGTCATCTACTTCGGAGGCAACGCGGAGGAGGTTTCCTGGCTTGCCGACGTTGCGGACCATTTTGCCGGCTGGTCGCTGCTGCTCGTGAACTTTCGCGGCTACGGAGAGAGCGAAGGCAAACCTGGGGAAAAGGAGCTCCTTGAAGACGGGCTGGTGATCCACGACCATGTAAAGCGGCGTCCTGACGTGAATTCCGAACGTATCGTCGCGATGGGCCGCAGTCTGGGCAGCGGTGTTGCGGTTCACCTGGCGGCGCATCGCCCCTTGCGGGGCGTCATACTCGTGTCGCCCTACGACAGTATCGTCGAAGTGGCAAGGCGCCACTATCCCTTTCTGCCCGTGTCGCTCATGCTCCGGCACCGCTTCGATTCGCTCGCCCGCGCGCCGCAGATCGAGGCGCCGCTGCTGTGTCTTGTTGCGACCGAAGACCGGATCATCCCGGGCGCGCGCTCGCGCGCGCTGTTCGAGGCCTGGCGCGGCACGAAGACCTGGCATGAAGTTCCGCGCTCCGATCACGACAGCATCGCCGGGGAGCCCGAATACTGGCGCTCGATCGCGGATTTTCTGAAGGCGCTGCGCTAGGGGGCGCAAATGCCCCTGCTATACTTGTGCTTCGACGAATTCCGGAGAAGCGTGCATGGCAACGATCGCGTTGACCAAGGACAATTTCGAGCAAGTCGTGAACGGTAACGACATGGTCCTCGTCGATTTCTGGGCGCCCTGGTGCGGGCCGTGCAAGGGTTTCGCGCCGGTATTCGAGGCTGCTTCGGAAAAGCACGCCGACATCGTGTTTGGGAAAGTGAACACCGACGATGAGCAGGAGCTGGCCGCCTCGTTCAACATCCGCTCGATCCCGACCCTGATGTTTTTCCGCGAGAAGGTGATTCTCTTCTCTCAGGCGGGCGCGCTTCCGGGTTCGGCGCTCGAGCAGGTCATTACCCAGGGCAGGGAACTCGACATGGCGGCTGTGCACAAGGAGATTGCCGAACGCGAAGCGGGCGCGCAAAGGCAGGCCTAACGGGGAAGCCCCCGGGCGTTGTGCCCATGCTTGTTGTCGCGGCAATAAAAAAGGCAGGGAAGCTTCCCTGCCTTTTTTATTGCCGCGACAACAAGCATGGGCACAACGCCCGGGGGCTTCCCCG
>Ga0137463_1000835_pt1 | contig 10296 bp, 8 predicted proteins | sample EasRivERMGT800_2_FD_102333 | JGI IMG/M metagenome (GOLD analysis project Ga0137463, IMG submission 102333) | Soil microbial communities from meander-bound floodplain in the East River, Colorado, USA - East River MetaG ERMGT800_2 | ecosystem: Environmental > Terrestrial > Soil > Floodplain ...
GCGCGCCGAGCGCGCTACCGCGTCCTTGAGCGGCGTGAAATCCTGGCCCTTGCCCTCGCCGCCGGCAATGAGCACAGCCTTGCCGCCGCCGCGGGCGAGCCCGGCCAGCGCCGCCACCGTCGAGCCGACGTTGGTGCCCTTGGAATCGTTGTACCAGCGAACGCCGGCGGCTTCGCCCACTAGCTCGACGCGGTGCGGCAGGCCCTGGAACTCGCGCAATGCCGCAACGAGCGGTGCGAGCGGGAGATCCAGCGCGCGGCACAGCGCCAGCGACGCGAGCGCATTCGCGGCGTTGTGCAGGCCGGCGAGCTTCATTTCGGCGACGGCGAGGACCGCCTCGGACCCTCGCGCCAGCCAGGGCTCCCCACCGCGCTCGACAAGGCCCCAGTCGCCCCCGCGCTGCGCGGCATTCAGGCCGAAGCTCACCACGGCGCGGCCCGGCTGCGCCATGGCGAGGCTGCGTGCGTCGTCCCGGTTGAGAATCTGAATGCCCTCGTCGGCAAAGATGCGTGCCTTCGCCGCGGCGTACTCGCCGATGCTGCGATAGCGATCCAGATGGTCCTCGGTCACATTCAGCACCGTGGCCGCGGCGGGTTCCAGGGAGCGCGTCGTCTCCAGCTGGAAACTGGACAGCTCCAGCACCCACAGCGCCGGCGAGCGGCCGGCGTCCTCGCGATGCATGAGAGCATCGAGCACAGGCGGGCCGATGTTCCCGGCGACCTCGCAGTCCACGCCTGCGCTCTTGGCCATGGCGCCCGCGAGCGCGGTGACCGTGGTCTTGCCATTCGTCCCGGTAATCGCAATTACGCGCGACTCCGTTCCGATCGCCTGCGCGAAAAGCTCGACGTCGCCAAGCACCGGCACGCCTGCGGCGGCCTGCGTCACGCCCGCCTGCGCCAGCGAGATGCCTGGACTGAGGGCGACGAGATCCACGCCCGCGAAGGTCTCCGGGCGGAACGGACCGCAATGCGCGGCAACTCCCGGAAGCGAGCGCTTCAGATCGGCGAGCCGCGGCGGCTGCGCCCGCGAATCGGCGACGCGCACGGCGGCTCCGCCGCGCGAGAGCCATTTCGCCATCGACAACCCCGTATCGCCAAGACCCAGCACCAGCGCCTTTCTGCCGGAGAATCTCACCGAAGCTTCAAAGTAGACAGACCGAACAGCACCAGCATCATGGTGATGATCCAGAAGCGAACCACCACCTGGGATTCCTTCCATCCGGAGAGCTCGTAGTGGTGGTGCAGCGGCGCCATTCGAAAGATACGTTTGCCGCCACTCCACTTGAAATACACGACCTGGATCATCACCGACAGCGTTTCGGCGACGAACACTCCGCCCATGATGAAGAGCACGATTTCCTGCCTGACGATCACCGCGACCGTCCCGAGGGCGGCGCCCAGCGAAAGGGCGCCCACGTCGCCCATGAACACGTCGGCCGGATAGGCGTTGAACCAGAGAAATCCGAGGCCCGCGCCGATGAGCGCTCCGCAGAACACGGTCAGCTCCGCGGCTCCCGGGATGTAGGGAAACAGGAGATAGCGCGAGTAGTCGATGCGACCGGTAACGAGCGCGAACACGGCCAGCCCGCCCGCCACCATCACCGCCGGCATGATCGCCAGTCCGTCCAGGCCATCGGTCAGGTTCACGGCGTTGGACGTTCCGACGATGACGAAATAGCTGAGTGCGATGAATCCGAATACCCCGAGCGGATAGGCAACGTTCTTGAAGAAAGGCACGATCAGGTCGGCCTTGGGCGGCAGCTCCATCGAGAAGCCGCTGTTCCACCACGCGAGGAAATAGTCCAGCACCTTTGCGGTGCTCGGCGCCGACACTGCGAAAGCCAGGTACACCGCAGCGACGAAACCGATCAGCGATTGCCAGAAGAATTTCTCTCTTGCCGACAGGCCCTTCGGGTTGTTCTTCACGACCTTGCGGTAATCGTCGACCCAGCCGATCGCGCCGAACCCGAAAGTCACACCGAGCACCGCCCAAACGAAGCGGTTGGACAGATCCGCCCAGAGGAGCGTGGTGATGAGTATGGCGAGAAGCACCAGCGCGCCGCCCATCGTCGGTGTGCCCGCCTTGGCAAGGTGCGTCTGCGGCCCGTCGCTGCGCACCGCCTGGCCGATCTTGTAGACCGAGAGCTTGCGGATCACCAGCGGTCCGGCAAACAGCGAGATGGCGAGCGCCGTCAGCGTCGCGAGCACCGCGCGCAGCGTGATGTACTGGAACACGTTGAAGGCGCGTACGTCCTGCGCGAGCCACTGGGAAAGCGTGAGCAGCATCTAGTGTTTCTCCCCGTCCGACGGCTCGCCGGACAGCGCCCGGGCGACGCGTTCCATCCGCATGAATCGCGAACCCTTGATCAGCACGACGGCCCGGGCGTCCAGGTCCGCACGAACCGCGTCGATCAATTCCTCGATCGCGGCGAAATGTCGCGCACCCGTGCCGAACCCTTCGACCGAGGCGCGGCAAAGTTCCCCCATCGCGTACAGGCGATCGATGCCTCGCTCGCGGGCGTAGCGGCCGGCTTCCTGGTGGAATTCGATACCGCGTTCGCCGACCTCGCCCATGTCGCCGAGCACGAGCATCCGCGTTCCCGGGAGCCCGGCGAGCACGTCGATCGCGGCACGGACCGAATCCGGGTTGGCGTTGTAACTGTCGTCGATGAGGATCGCCCCCGACGGGGTGGTCCGGCGCTGGGACCTGCCCTCGACGGCGCGGAACGCCGCCAGCCCGCGGACGACAGCATCGAGACTTGCGCCCGCGGCGAGAGAGCACGCCGCCGCTGCGCAGGCGTTTAGCGCGTTATGGCGGCCATCGACGTCCAGGACAATGCGCGCCGCGCCGGCGGGTGTGCTCAGGTCGATTTCGCCCGCGGAATCCCCGACAGGGCAGCGCACGTTCACCTGCGCATTGCGTTCAAGACCGAAGTCGCGTATCTGCCCCCTGGGGACCAAGCCGCGCCAATAGCTGGCATATTCGTCGTCCGCGTTGATCACCGCGATGCCGTCGGGCTTCAGCGCCCCGAGCACTGCAGCGTGCTCGCGCGCCACCTCGGCGACCGAGTGCATGAATTCCTGGTGCTCGCGTTGCGCGTTGTTGACGAGCGCGATGGTGGGCGCCGCAATTGCGGCGAGAACCGCGGTTTCTCCCTGGTGATTCATGCCGATCTCGACGACGGCTGCGGCATGCTCCGCGCGCAGTCCGAGCAGCGTCAGTGGCAGCCCGATTTCGTTGTTGAGGTTTCCGCGGGTCGCGAGCACGCGGTCGTCTCCGAAATGCGCTCGCAGGATGGCGGCGATCATTTCCTTCACGGTGGTCTTGCCGTTGGATCCGGTAACCGCGATGAGAGGAATGTCGAAGCGTGCCCGCCAGTGAGCAGCGAGGCGGCCCAGGGCAAGCCGGGTATCGTCGACAAGCAGGAGCGGGATCCCGGGTTCCCCCACGACCGACGCCGATTCTTCCGCCAGCATCGCGGCGGCGGCCCCGCGCGCCGCTGCCGCCCCGACGAAGCGATGCCCGTCGAAGCGTTCTCCGTGCAACGCCACGAAAAGCGAATTGCGCGCGATGGCTCGGCTGTCCGTAGCCACTGAATCAAAATTCGCGTCACCACCCCGCAGGCTCGCGCCGATCGCCATCGCGGCTTCGCGCGCGCTCATCATCGACCCCACCCCGAAAGCACACGCTCGGCCTCGATCACATCGGAAAACGGAATCCGGCGCCCCGCAGTCTCCTGATAAGTTTCGTGCCCCTTGCCGGCGATGAGGACGACGTCGGCGGCGGCGGCCGAGGCGATGGCGTATTCGATCGCCGCGCGCCTGTCCGTAATCGCCAGGTGCAATACCGGAACACCCGCGGCGATCTCCGCGATGATTCTGGCCGGGTCTTCGCCGCGCGGGTTGTCGCTGGTAATCACGATCGAGTCTGCGTGGCGCGACGCCACGGCGCCCATGAGGGGACGCTTGCCGCGATCGCGATCCCCGCCGCAGCCGAAAACCAGCGCGAGGCGCCCGGTTCTTGCCCGCGCGACGTCCTTGAGCGCGACCAGTGCCTGATCGAGGGCGTCCGGGGAGTGCGCGTAGTCGATCACCGCGAGCGGCTTTCCCGATCCGCCCAGCCGCTGCATTCGGCCGGTCACCGGCCGCAAGCCGGCGAGCGCGGCGACTGCGCGTTCGAACGGCACCCCGGAAACCAGCAGGGTGGTCAGGACCCCCAGAAGGTTTGACACGTTGAAGCGACCCAACAGCGGACTGCGGATGAGCGCCTCACCCCAGCTGCTGCGCAGCGCAAAGGCGACTCCCTCGCCCGTCACTTCGATCGCGTGCGCTTCGGCATGGCCCTCGAGGCCGGCCCGGGCGGCCGCCCCGGCGACGCAGCTGTATCCCGCCCGACTCACGCGGCTTCCTTCGAGCGCGCGCGCCAGCTGCACGCCCTGAACATCGTCCAGATTCAGGACCGCGTGCTTCAGGCCAGGAGTCTCGAACAGCCGCCGCTTGGCGCCCGCGTAGCTCTCCATGTCCGCGTGGTAGTCGAGATGGTCGCGGGACAGGTTGGTGAACAGCGCCGCGCCGAAGGCGATGCCGTTGACCCGCCCTTGGTCCAGACCGATCGAGGTGACTTCCATGGCCACGCCCTGCGCGCCCGCATCCGCCAGCCGCGCGAGCGAGCGCTGCAACAACACCGCGTCCGGCGTGGTATTGACGCCAGCATCGAGCCGTCCCGGGAACCCGGTGCCGAGGGTGCCTATCAAGGCAGTTCGCGCGCCGCTGGCCGAGCACGCTTCCGCGATCCAGTGGCTGCACGAAGTCTTCCCGTTGGTTCCGGTGACGCCGATCATCCACAGCTTTTCGGAGGGACGCCCGTACACCTCGTGGGCCAGATGGCCCGCGAGCCCGCGCAAATCGTCCATGGCGAGGTTCGGTACCTGCCAGCGTGGATTCCAGTCAAAACTTTCGCGTTCCCACAAGACAGCCGCAGCCCCGCGCTCGATCGCCTGCGCCACGAACTCGCGCCCGTCGCAACGCGCGCCGGGATAGGCGAGGAATGCCTCCCCGGCGACGAGACTGCGGGAATCGGCGGCAAGGCCGGTCACGCGCACGCCTTGCGCAGCAAGTCGCTGCAGGATGTATTGCGCCTCATCACGCACACTCAGATGCTTTCCTTCACTTCGTCGCCCTCGGCCGGCAACTCGAGTGGCCGCATCGGCGCATCGGGTGAAACGTCCAGCAGGCGCAAGGCGCCCGCCATGACCTGCGCGAACACCGGCGCTGCGACCGTTCCGCCGTAGTACCGGCCATCGGAGGGTTCGTCGATCATTACGGCTATCACCAGGCGCGGAGACGATGCCGGTGCAAAGCCAACAAACGAGGACACGTACTTGTCTGCGACGTACACGCCGTCTTCCTGCTTGTGGGCCGTGCCGGTCTTGCCGGCGACCCGGTAACCCATGATCTGGGCTCGGGGTGCCGTGCCGTTGCGGTTCACCGCGAGCTCCAGCATCGCGCGGACCGCGCGCGCAGTCGCGGGCGCGATGACGCGCCGCCCCACCGGCGGCACTTCCACGCGAACGAGCGAAAGCGGCACCAGCTCACCGTCACGCGCAAACACGCTGTAGGCCCGCGCGAGCTGTATCAACGACACGGAGATTCCGTGACCGTAGGACATGGTCGCCTGTTCGATCGGCCGCCAGCTCTGGTAGGGGCGCAGTTTTCCCGACGCCTCCCCGGGAAAGCCGAGCTGCGGTGCGCTGCCAAATCCCAGCGCCTGAAACATCTCCCACATCGACTCGGCTGGAAGGGCCAGCGCAATCTTGGCGGCTCCTACATTGGAGGACTTCTGGATGATCTGGGCAACCGTGAGCGCGCGCTCTGTGTGCGCATCGCGGATCGTCGCCGGCCCGATGCTGAGCCTTCCCGGAGCTGTCTGGATCACCGTGTCCGGCCTGACGTTGCCCGATTCCAGCGCGAGTGCAATGGTGAAAGGCTTCAGCGTCGAGCCCGGTTCGAAGGTGTCGGTGACCGTGCGATTCCTGAGCTGAGCTCCCGACAGCCGGCTGCGGTTGTTGGGATTGAAAGTCGGGAAATTGGCCAGCGCGAGAACCTCGCCGGTATTGACGTCGATTGCGACGATGCTGCCCGCCTGGGCACGGTGATGCGCAACAGCTGCCCGGAGATGGTTGAACGCGAGGTTCTGGATGCGCGCATCGAGCGCCAGCACCAGGTCGTGCCCGTCCTGCGCGGCCTTGATCGACTCGACGTCCTCGACCGTCTGGCCAAGACGGTCCTTGATCACGCGGCGGCTGCCGGGCTTGCCCGCGAGCGACTCCTGGAAGGCGAGCTCGATCCCCTCCTGGCCAACGTCGTCGGCACCGGTGAATCCGAGCGCATGGGCCATGACCTCGCCCCCAGGGTAATAGCGCCGGTACTCGCGGTTCTGGAATATGCCCGGGATACGCAATGCGGCGACGCGCTCGGCCGTCTGCGGAGGGATTTGCCGCTTGAGAAACACGAAATCGCGGCCGGTGTCGGCCAGGCGCTTCTCGATTTCCGACGGCGAGGTCTCGAGCAGCGCCGCCAGGCGCGCGAGTTCGCGCCGGCTCAGGCGAACATCGTCCGGAATTGCCCAGATCGATTTAACGGGGGTGCTGACGGCCAGCGCCTCGCCGTTACGGTCGAGTATGCGACCGCGGTTGGCCGGCATCTCGATGACGCGGCTGTAGCGCGACTCTCCCTTGGCCTGGAGGAAATCGTTGTTCAGACCCTGCAGATAGACGGCACGGCCTACGAGCACGGCAAATCCCGCAATGCACACGACGACAAGGAAGCTCGATCGCCACGCAGGCAACGTCAGCGCAAGGACCGGGCTTGCGGAAAATCTCATGGCGCCGCGCCTTCGCGCCGCACGATTCGAAGACGCTTGGCGTCGGGAACACGCATGCGCAACTGCCGGCTGGCGATGCGCTCGACGCGAGCGTGCATCCCCCACGTGCTCGCCTCGAGTTGAAGCTGGCCGTATTCGACACCGAGCTGACGCGAACGTTCCAGTTCCTGTTCGAGTTCCGCAAAGAACTGGCGCGCCCGGTGCTGCGACGTTACCAGACCCAGCGCGCACGCCGTCAGGATGCACAGAAGCAGGAAATTGACCCGGGTCATGTCGGGGTCACACCAGGTTTCTCGGCGACCCGCATCACCGCGCTTCTCGCGCGCGGATTGGCGGTGATTTCCTCCAGTGCCGGCCGCACCGGGCGCCCGATGAGCTGCAGCTTCGGCGCCGGAAGATCGCGCGCCTTCACCGGCAGCCGGTCTGGCAACATCGGTCGGGCAGCTGCGCGCATGAAATTCTTCACGATCCGGTCCTCCAGCGAGTGAAAGCTGATCACGACCAGCCGTGCCGAAGGCTTGAGCGTGGCAAGCGCCTGCGGCAGCGTTAGCGACAACTCCTCAAGCTCCTGATTGACGTGAATCCGTAGAGCCTGAAACGTCCGCGTCGCCGGATCTTGCCCCGGTTCACGCGTCCGGACGGATGCAGCCACGAGAGCGGCAAGTTCCCGGGTCGTCCTGACAGGCCTGTCTCGCCGAGTAGCAACAATCGCCTTTGCAATCTGTTTAGCAAACCGTTCTTCGCCATAGCCGCTGAGTACCTCCCTGATCTCCGCCTCGTCCGCCCGCTCCAGCCAATCCGCCGCGCTGATGCCCTGCGTCGGGTTCATGCGCATGTCGAGCGGCGCGTCGTAACGGAAGCTGAATCCGCGCCGCGGATCGTCCAGCTGCGGCGACGAAACACCCAGGTCGAACAGCACTCCGTCCGTGCCCGACACACCAAACTCGCCAAGCGACGCGCCCAATCTGCTGAATGGCGCCTGCACCGCTGCGAAGCGGGGGTCGCTGATTCTCCGGGCCACGGTGATCGCCTCCGGGTCCCGGTCCATCGCGATCAGCCGGCCACGCGGGCCGAGCCGGTCCAGGATCAGCCGGCTGTGGCCGCCTCGTCCGAAGGTCGCGTCCACGAAGGTACCGTCGGCGCGCGATCCCACTTGGAGCGCGTCGACCGCCGAATGTAAGAGGACGGGGATATGCGCATCCGCGCTCACAGCGCAAAGTTTTCGGTGCCAGGCGGAGGGTTAGTACCCACTTGCGACAAGGCTTTTCCGAGCCGATCTTCCCAAGCGGCCGCGTCCCAGATCTCGAAGTGGCTGCCCTGGCCCACGAGCATTGCGTCTTTCTGCAGTCCGGCGAATTTGCGCAAGGCCGGCGATACGAGGATCCGCCCCTGCGCGTCGATTTCAATCTCCTCGGCGAATCCGACGAGCAGCCGCTGCCACCAGCGTGCCTGCTCGTTGAAGCTGGAGAGCGCCTGGATCTTTGCGCCGATGGGTTCCCAGGCAAGGCTGGGATAAAGGAGCAAGCAGCCGTCGGGGTGGGCGGTGAGAACCACCGCACCCCCCCCAGATTGCAAGGCGGTGCGGTAACGGGTCGGCACGGCAAGCCTTCCCTTGGCGTCGAGATTCAGCTCTGTCGCCCCTTGAAACAACGGTCCCCCTTGCGGCAGTGGAATGAGACTCCACAATTTCCCACTAAACTCTACTTCCTACCACTCTAGAGGAAACCCAGGGGCGGGTCAAGCCTGAAAACGGAAAAAGTTTTAGCTACAACAGGGACTTAAGAGGCCTTTCGAAGAATATGCCTTATATAAAATAATATACCAATAAATTAGTATGTTACACCATAAAGTGAAAGTAATACCTTAGATATTCAATGGGTTCGCGTCGAGTACGTGGAACACCCTCACGGGGGTTCCCCACTCGGCGGCGGTAGCGACGATCTAATGAAGGTGCTTCTTGCCGGAAGTGCCGCTCGGCCGGCTCTGCGACCGGTCCTGGGGCCCTTCGGCCGCACTGCGGGCGAACAGCTGATTGATCAGCGCCACGACTTCGCCGATTTCTGCTTCTCCGAAGTGGCGCGACAACAGCGCCGAGATGTCATCCGCCATGCGGCGGCGTTGCATCTCGCGTATCGACTCGGGCGTGGGCCCAACGAAGACCCAGCTGTGCTCGTCCTGCCCGTCCTCGTGGTAGTAGCTGACCTCGACAGCCGCCGCCTCCTCCGAGTACGGGGAGAGCGCCTGAAACGCGCCTTCGAGGCCGGACTGGAAGTTGCGGCCGACATAGCCGGTCCAGCAGATGTCGAGCGCCCGCCGGCGCCGGTCAAACACGATTCCCGGCTCGTCCTGATGCGCGCTGCGCGCATCCGCCAGCCCATCTACATCGACGTAGTCGAACCAGGGCCTGAGCGCCTGTTCGATCTCGGACTGGCTCGCGCCAGCCTTCAGCAGAACCGCGCCGTGTACATGGACTTCAGTGTGCATCTGTTCGCTCCGAGAAGATGCTGATGCTAGTCCGAGAACGCCCGGACTTCAACCGGAATGCGTGGCCCGGCCGCGGCAATGGGATAATGCGCTGAGCCCACGCTCGCCAGGAGCCCGGATGACTGCCCCAAGTGACACCATCAACATGGCGCTGTTCTGCGACTTCGAGAACGTCGCGCTAGGCGTGCGCGATGCCAAGTATGCAAAGTTCGATATCCACAAGGTGCTCGACCACCTGCTTCTGAAGGGAAGTATCGTCGTCAAGAAGGCCTACTGCGACTGGGAACGCTACAAGGAATTCAAGCCCGACATGCACGAGGCTTCGTTCGAACTCATAGAAATACCGCACGTGCGAATGTCCGGCAAGAACTCCGCGGATATTCGCATGGTGGTCGATGCGCTCGATCTCTGTTACACCAAGTCGCACGTAGACACCTTCGTCATCATCAGTGGCGACTCGGATTTCTCGCCCCTGGTCTCCAAGCTGCGCGAGAACAACAAGACCGTCATCGGCGTGGGAGTAAAGAATTCCAGCTCGGATCTGCTGGTGGCGAATTGCGACGAGTTCATCTTCTACGACGACCTGGTACGGGAAAAACCCGCGCGCCGGCAACCGAGAAAGAGGCCACAGGGCAAACCCGCGGCGGCGGGCGAAACGTCACCGAAGGACGGCGAGGACAAGACCGAGGAAGCGCTCGAGCTCGTCATGCAGACGGTCGAAGCCTTGATCGCCGAACGCGGTGCCGGCGAAAAAATCTGGGGATCGATGGTCAAGCAGGCGCTCAAGCGCCGCAGCCCGGGATTCAGCGAGTCCTACTACGGCTTCTCGTCGTTCTCGAAGCTCCTCGACGAAGCCGCCGCCCGCAACGTGCTCCAGCTGGAGCACGACGAAAAATCCGGCGGCTACATCATCAAGAGCGCGGCGCACTA
>Ga0137463_1000836_pt1 | contig 10295 bp, 11 predicted proteins | sample EasRivERMGT800_2_FD_102333 | JGI IMG/M metagenome (GOLD analysis project Ga0137463, IMG submission 102333) | Soil microbial communities from meander-bound floodplain in the East River, Colorado, USA - East River MetaG ERMGT800_2 | ecosystem: Environmental > Terrestrial > Soil > Floodplain ...
CTTCGGGAATGGTGTACCGCCGGAACCGGTTCGGACGGCGCATATCAAGGACGATTTCCTCGTACACGAGCAATTCGTTATGCAGGCGCACGTTGTAACTGTTGGGGTTCAACTGTCGCTCATCGAACGGCTCGATGATGATGTTCCCGCCCAGTTGCGCCTTGATCTCGCTGCCAGTGAGAATCATAGGCTATACGCTATTGAACCGGCGGTTTGAGTGCAACCGACAGCGGTCCAGGGGAGTGGACGGCAGACGGCAAGGCATCGATTCTGGAGCCGGCGTGGAAGCTGCCGAGTTTCTTAGTTGCGCTCGAGCGTGTACGGCGTATTCACTCGAGACACCGCTTATATCAACGCGGTGCCCGTCTTCAGCGACGCCCGCGCGTAGATTTTTCCAGACGCGCACGGCTCACGTATTGTGCCCATCGAAAGTGACTGGGCTGCGGCGGATCCGCGAATCCCGGCGACGAATTGCCTGCGAGCGAGGTTTCAGAACTTGCCGTTGGTACTTGTCCGCTGTCGTGCTTCGGGAATGATGAGCGCACAATTGTGCGAAGAATTCTGCTGGCGAATCGTCTTGCGCGGCGTCGGAATGTGAATTGCCTCATGCTTGACAGGCAGCCCCCCCCCTGCCGAAACTAACCTCTGCTCGATTGCAGATAGTCATTGCCCGGAGGTCCGCATGACTAGATCCACATCAGAGCGGGCCGATACGGTTGCCCATAACGTGGTCGTCCTCGTCACGCAATCTCTGATTGCCTGCGACGCCACTCCGCGCCTCGTCAGGCGAGCGCTGCTGTCGGGCCCGCACTATGCGGGCACTCCCCTTGCGAATCGGCTCTACCAATTCACAGCCCCGGTATGTATCGGCATCAATGCCGAAGCAGGAATTGTCTCAAGGCGGAGCGATGGGGCGGGAGGCCTCGCGGCGAACCAGTCGGTCGCGTGGCGTCGGATTATGGGACGGGTTGCCGGCGATCTCACCTGGCGATTCCCCGGCGCGGGGCCCCGGCGCGGGGCCACGGCGCGGGGCCACGGCGCTGGTTGAGGTTCTATCAATAATGGCCGTTCCCAGGAGGCGGTGTGCGACAGCCGCGGGCGCCGGCAACGGAATCAATTCATCACAGGCACAGTCAGGAGTGAAGCAATATGGCTGCTTACGCGAATGTTTTCATCTGGATGCCGGTGGGGAAGCTGAAATTCCTGGGGTCGCTGGGCGTCGGCCACGCGGCACTGGAACTGATGACATCAAGAGACGTTAGTCACTACATCACATGGAGTGCCAATGGGGTCCCTTTCAAGTCGCTCTTTGGATTTATGAAAAAGGCCCCATGGGAGGGCGTCAAGGACGGTCGTTCCAACTTGGTTGACGATCACGGACTGATGCAAGACTTCCTCAATCCTCTGAAGCAGAAAAACAAGATCTCCGGGGAGGAGCTTTCCGTAGACCCTAAAGTCATCAATCTCCCCGCATTGTGCCTTCCGAGTCGCGAAGATGGTTTTCGTCACGGTGTTGCGACTGACTTCATCGAGGACTTCTGGGACCAGCGTAAAAACCAAGAACAGCACTACGCGTTCCTGAGCAAAACGAAGAACTGCACCGGATGTGTGGCCGAGGCCCTTCGGGCGGGTGGACTCGATTCTTACATCGAGTCGCCGAACGTCTGGTTCATTCAGGACGCCAAGACGCTGTTGGCCTGGGTGCGGAAAGCCAAAGCGAAGATCGACGAGTTGAACGCGCTTGAGGATGACATCTACGCGAGAATGCTGCGACTGATTCAGGATCCCGACGTCATGTTGAATCTGCCGCAGGGCATTCCTTCTTTCGAAGAATGGAAGGAGGACAGCGACGAAGTCGTGAGTCATCGCCTCGTTGCCCAGCGGAAAGAGCAGGTCGCGGAACTGGACACGCTCCTCAAGGCCTACCCCAACGCCACGAACAACCTGGACCGCTTCGTGCTCCTGATCAAAATGCAGAGTCTGGTTTACTCGCACATGACCAAAAAGCCCAAGAGCGACCGGGCCGCCGCCGTCAAAAAACTCGGGGCCAGGGTCACGCTCGTCCTGTGGGGCGTCAGTTACGACGTGAAGAATGTACAATATAATAGCACGGAAGAGTCCGATCAGGCGTTGCGCGAATACAGCCAGGCAATGCGCGAACTGGCGTGGTGAATTCGGCCGAATCGCTTGAACACCGCCGGCGGATCGAACCGCGCTCGAATGGGTCATTGACGAGCGCCAGGTAAGCGGAGGCAACTGGACCACCGGCGTTCAGGACGAAGGGAACCAGCGCTCCCGAAAGGATCGGCCAATTCGTCGAGGGGGCCGCGTGCATGAGCGTCGAGGCGCCCTCAGTGCCGTCTCGATCCCCAGAGCTGGGAGGTTTTGATGTATTCAGATCGTGACGAGCAGGTTGGAAAACCTGCTTCACGCCCGGCGACGCCGGCCAACTCAGCCGGAAGGCTGGACTCCAGCGGCCAGCGCCGGCAGGCCGATGCGCGGGCATAATTTCAGCAGCGGGCATTCGGTACACTTCGGCCGGCGGGCGATGCAGATCTTCCGGCCGTGGTGAATCAGCCGGTGTGAAAAATTCACCCATTCCTTTCGCGGCAGCAGCACCATCAGATCCTGCTCGACTTTTTCGGGATCGGTGTGAGCGGTCAGACCCAATAGATGAGTGATGCGTTTGACGTGCGTATCGACCACCACGCCGGTCGCCAGGCCGAATGCCGTCCCCAACAGGACGTTGGCGGTTTTACGGCCCACGCCCGGCAGTGTGGTCAGTTCGTCGATCGTGCGCGGCAGCTCCCCGCCGAAGTCGCTCATGACCTTGGCGGCCATGCCGCGCAGGCTTTTCGCCTTGGCGCGGAAAAACCCGGTCGACTTGATGATCCGCTCCACGTCCGATTGCGACGATCGGGCAAGTTTTTCGGGGGTCGGATACTTTTTGAACAGCGCCGGCGTCACCATATTGACCCGCTCATCAGTGCACTGCGCCGACAGAATCGTCGCTGCCAGCAACTGAAACGGCTCGGCGTGCTCGAGCGCGCAGACGGCGTCGGGATAGGCCCGGGCGAGTCCCCTCGCGATTTTGAGGGCACGTTGTTTCCGGTCAACGGTGCTACTGGCAGACTTCAACTGATCGCTCCTGTTCGCCGCATTGTCACATTCCCACTCCAGCGCCGCTTTTCGCGACTCCCACGGCAGTAACTGATAGACAGACCACGTCCCCACCGGGTACAGTGATCAGATGTCCGCAGAATACCCTGCACAATACCTGGAAGGCCTTCGGCTTTTCAATGCCGAGGATTTCTTCGAGAGCCACGAGGTGCTCGAAGACCTGTGGACTGAAACGCACGACGAACGCAGAAAGTTTTATCAGGGTTTGATTCAGGCGGCGGTGGCGCTGTTGCACTTTGGCAACGGCAACCTGGGGGGCGCGAAAAAAGTCTATTTGACGTGCCGCAAGCACCTGGAACCGTACCGTCCTGACTTTGAGGGACTCGACCTGGTCCGGTTCCTCGACGCCTTGCAGAGTTGTTTTCAGGAATTGATCGACGACCAGCAGAACTACCCGGCTGGAATTGAATTGCAGGACGACCGGATCCCCAAGATACCCATACCCGGCGAAACAAATTCACCATGAAATCGCATCCTGAGTTCGCGGCAGATCTCACCGGCTTCACCGGCGAGGCACCGCTTTTCCCGCTCCCCAACGTCGTGCAGTTTCCCTGCACGGCCCTCCCCCTGCGGGTTTTCGAAGAACGCTACCAGAGGATGATGGAAGCCGTTTTGTCGGAAGACCGGCTGATCGCCATGGCCCTGTTGCGACCGGGCTGGGAGCGGACCTACGAGTCAAACCCGGAAATCCACGAAATGGTCTGCCTGGGCCGAATCACGGCCGACGAACGGTTTGAATCGGGTGAATACAACATCGTTGTCACCGGCATCCACCGGGCGGTCGTCGTCGCCGAACGCGAAACCGATCTGCCGTACCGCGTGGCCCAGCTCGAGCTGTATCGCGACTTCTACTCCGAGAAGCCGCTTTTCAACCGGGAAGTGCGGCATCAGGACCTGCTGCTGAACTTCCGGCGACTGTTTCCTGCCAGCCGCGCCGATTCGCTGTTCAGCCAGGTCCTCGAGGCGGGAATTCCGCTGGGGGTCACGTGCGACCTGCTCACATCGGCCCTCAAGTTGAGCCTCGCTGAAAAACAAATGCTGCTCGAAGAACTCGACGTTGACCTGCGCAGCGACCTGTTGCTCGAGAAGATCCGCGAGCGGTTGCCGGCCAGCGGCGCCGAGCTTCGCGTCCGCACCTATCCGCCGACCTTCAGCCTGAATTAAGCAGGCCGCGCCTCATGCAACCGCTGGAATCAGAAGTCGACCGGCCGCGCATCGAGCGGGCGGTGCGCGAGATCCTGCTGGCGATCGGCGAAGATCCCAACCGCGACGGCCTGCTCGAAACGCCGGCCCGCGTCGCACGGATGTACGCCGAACTCTTCTCAGGGCTGCGCGCCACACCGGCCCAGCACCTGAAGAAAGTCTTCGAAGAAACCTACGACGAACTGGTCCTGGTGCGCGACATCAGCTTCAACAGCATGTGCGAACATCATTTGCTGCCGTTCACGGGAGTGGCCCACGTGGGCTATCTCCCCAACGGCAAGGTGGCGGGGTTAAGCAAGCTCGCGCGGGTCGTCGAAGACATCTCCCACCGTCCGCAGGTGCAGGAGCGGATGACGCATCAGATCGCCGACCTGATGGCCGAGGAACTGGGGGCCAAGGGAGTAATCGTGGTGCTCGAAGCGACTCACACCTGCATGACGATCCGCGGGATCCGCAAGCCGGGAAGCCTGGCGGTGACGAGCGCCGTTCGCGGCCTATTCAAGTCGAATCAGTCGACGCGGGCGGAAGTCATGTCGCTGATCAACACGCGGAAGTGATCGCCACGCCATGCCGGAAGCCGTCGCTGGGTTTGCGATTCGCCTGATCTGCGGCATGGGGCTCTTGCTCTGTGCGATGCCGCGAAAAGACGTCGCTGCGGCATTTTTCCGGATTATGCTGCTGGTCATCCTGGGTCTGGCGGTGCTGTTTACGCTGACCTCGCCGGCGGCCCGGTGGTGGGGGATCGGTCTGGCGCTGGTCGCATTTGCCGGCTCGATCTGCTGGCAGCTCGAACGACGCACGGCCGGCGGGGCGGCGATCGGCGTCATTTTCTGTGTCTCGGCAGTCCAGGTGGTGTTCTTCACGCGGGGTACAGCGGCCGGGGCTGACGGCGGCGGCCACTGGCTCATACCCGTGTCGGCACTTGCGTCGGCGACGACCCTGGGCGCCGCCCTGACCGGCATGCTGCTGGGACACCGGTACCTGACCGCACCCGGAATGCCCCTGGCGCCGCTCATCTGGCTCAATGCGGGACTCGGCCTGGCGGCCGTCTTCCGCCTGGCGGTTTCTGTGACGGCCCTCGTCGCCGGTTTTAGCGCTCTGACCGGGTCAACTTACTGGATCTGGCTCGCATTGCGCTGGCTGGCCGGGATTTTTGGACCGATGGCCGCCTGCGTGATGGTGCAGAGAATCTTGCGCTATCGCAATACGCAGGCCGCAACGGGCGTGCTGTTCGTGGCGGTGATTCTGACATTCATCGGCGAACTGACCGCCGACCTGCTCCAGCGCGCTCTGCATGTGCCGTTCTAATTGGCCTGCTGTACGCCAGTAGAGTATACTGGGGATTGCTCTCAACCTGCCCGATGATCGATTGCAATTCAGCCGGGGCATATCGTCGAGGCAGGAACCTGGGTCGGCTGGAATCTCGTTTCACACATGCAAATTCTGTTTCAATGTCCGTCCTGCCAGCATTCGCGCCGTGAAGCCGTTGCGGCCGAGGCCGGGGCGATTACCTGCGACGGGTGCCGCTGGACGCGCGCGATTCGCGCGGGAGATCTCGTGGGAAGCCTGCCCCAGAAGTGCCTGGTCTGTGGCTGCGACGACCTGTGGCGCCAGAAGGACTTTCCGCAGCGATTAGGGGTTGCGATCGTTGCTCTGGCAGCCCTCGTCAGCACCGTTGCCTTTGCCCTGTATATGCCACTCACCGCGCTCGGCGTGCTGCTGGCGGCGGCTCTGATCGATATGCTGCTCTTTGCACTGATGCCCGACGTTCTCGTCTGTTACCGCTGTGCCGCACGCTATCGCGATGTCGGGATTCACGAGGATCATCCCCGGTTCAACCTGGAAACGGCCGAACGGTATCGGCAGGAGGCGGCCCGCGTGGAGCAATCACGCCACACCGCCGGTTCGGCACCTTAAGGACCGCCTGCTCGCGCAGGGGGCACACCACGCGTGGAAGATCGTCGGTCACGAATCATCGAAGACCTGACCCCCGAATTGCAGGGAGAAATCCGCTGCGATCCGCTGACAGTCTCGATGTATTCCACCGACGGCAGCCTGTACCAGATGCCGCCCGTCGGGGTCGTCTTTCCCAAGCATCGCGAAGACGTCGTCGCGGTCGTCCGCTATGCCGCGCAGGAAAAAATTCCGCTGATCCCCCGCGGGGCGGGAACGGGCCTCGCTGGTGAGTCGCTCGGGCCGGGGCTGGTGCTCGATTTTTCGCGGCACATGCGGCAGATCGAATCGATTGGGGCCACGACCGTGCGCGTCCAGCCCGGGGTCGTCTGCCGGACTCTCAACGAGGCACTGCGCGAATCCGGGCGCTATTTTCCTCCCGATCCTTCCGGGGCGGGGGTCACAACCGTCGGGAGCATGCTGGCGCTCGATGCGGCCGGCTCACATTCCTTGCGCGTCGGCTCGACGCGCGACCACGTCGAATCGATCGATGTGGTACTGGCCAGCGGCGAATTCTTCACCGCCAGTGAGGAGCTGATCGGCAGCAATGGTTCGCGGCACAATGGGAACGGACATGGCAACGGTGCCCCGGGGCGACACGAACTCTTTGCGCAACTGGCCCGTCTGCTGGAGAACAATGCGTCGCTGATCGCCGAGCGCCAACCGCCGCTCGTCCGCAACCGGTTCGGATACTACCTGCGGGGCATTCTGGAGGGGAACCGTCTGCGGCTGGCCCGAATGCTCGTCGGCTCCGAGGGAACGCTGGGACTGTTCACGTCGGCCACGCTGCACACCGCGCCGCTGCCGGCACACCGGGGCGCGGTGCTGTTGTTGTTTGGGAAAATGGAAGGGGCATTTCGTGCGGTGCAGTCGATCGTGCAGCAGCAGCCCAGCGCCTGTGATTTGCTGGATCGCAGACTGCTCACCCTGGCCCGCGAGGCCGACTCGCGGTTTCATGAGCTGATCCCCCCGCACGCCGAGGCGGCGCTGATCGTCGAACAGACCGGCTTTACCTCTGCTCAAATTCGCAACCGCATTCGCATGGTTGTGGATTGCGCCGGAAAACTTCCCGACGCAGGGGTCGTGGCCCACGAAGCCTTCGCGCCGAACGAAGTGGATTTTTTGTGGTCGCTGCCTGAAAAGGTCGTGCCGCTCCTGGCGCGGCTCCAGGGGAGCACGCGCCCGCTCCCGTTCGTCGAAGATGTTGCCGTGCCGCCCGAAGTGCTCCAGGAATTTCTCGTGCAGGCGCAACATGTGTTCCAGAAGCACCGCGTGACGGCTTCACTGTACGCGCATGCCGCTGCCGGTCAGGTGCACCTGCGCCCCTTTCTGCCACCTCCCACGGCCGAGACCGCCGTGCAGCTCGAACAAATCGCGCGCGACCTCTACGAAGTTGTGTTGCAATGCGGGGGAACGATCAGCGGCGAGCACGGTGCCGGTTTGTCTCGGTCGGCGTTTCTGCGCGACCAGTATGGCCCGTTGTGCGACGTATTCGTGCAGATCAAGCAACTGTTCGACCCGAAAAATCTGCTCAACCCGGGCAAGATCATCACCGACGACCCGCACCTGACGGTCAAAAACCTGCGCGGTGCGGCGTCGCAGCCTCCCGAGTCGGTCACGCTGCAATTGCAATGGAAGCCCGACGAATTGTGGCAGGCAGCCGCGCGCTGTAACGGCTGCGGTCACTGCCGGACGCAGACCGCCCCGACGCGCATGTGCCCCGTCTTTCATATCGACCCGCGGGAAGAAGCCAGCCCGCGGGCCAAAGCCAACCTGGTGCGTCAGTTGATGGGCGGACAGCTCCCCGCCGACGCCATGACGACCACCGAATTCAAGAACATCGCCAACCTGTGTTTCAACTGCAAGCAGTGCCAGTTGGAATGTCCCTCGAACGTCAACGTCCCGCAGATGATGATCGAGGCCAAGGCGGCGCACGTCGCCGAGCATGGGCTCTCGCAGGCCGACTGGGTGCTGTCGCGGATGCACGTCTTTCAGACGCTGGGCAGTATGGCCGCGGTCGGTTTCAACTGGGTGCTGGGAAGTCCCCCGGCGCGGTGGCTGGTCGAACGGCTGACAGGAATCTCGCGCCATCGCAAGCTCCCGCGGTTTGCGCGCCGCTCGTTTCTGCGGTCGGCCAAGCGCGACCTGCTCGCCAAGCCGGTCATCAGCGCCGGCGAAAAACCGGTCGTCTATTTCATCGATCATTTCGCCAACTATCACGATCCCGAACTGGGCCGCGCATTCGTCGCCATTCTGCGGCACAACCGGATTGCCGTGCACTTGCCTCCCGAGCAGCTTTCGTCGGGCATGGCGATGATTTCCGCCGGCGACCTCGAACCGGCCCGCGAGATCGCCCGCGAGAACCTGCGGGCCCTGGCAGACCTGGCCCGCGAAGGGTGCCAGATCGTATGCACCGAACCGACGGCCGCGTTGTGCCTGAAACATGAGTATCCGATGCTCATCGATCATCCCGACGTCGCCGTCGTCGCTTCGCAGGTGATCGAAGCGGGAGACTTTCTGCGGCAACTGCATGCCGCCGGGCGGTTGCGAACAGATTTTCAGCCGCTCGATTTCGCCGTTGGTTATCACACGCCGTGCCACCTCAAAGCGCTCGGAATGGGAACGCCGCTGGCCGATCTCCTGAAATTGATTCCCCGTCTCGACGTGCGTAGAATTGAAGAGGGTTGCTCGGGAATGGCGGGCGCCTGGGGGCTCACCAGCCGCAATTTCAAGGATTCGATCCGCATCGGCTGGGGGTTGATCACGCGGATGCGCGCCGGCGATTTGACCGTGGGCGTCACTGAGTGCAGCAGTTGCCGGATGCAGATGGAGCAGGGAACGCAGGTTCCCACGTTGCACCCTTTGAAGCTCCTGGCCCTCGCCTACGGTCTGATGCCCGAAATTCAAAATCGCCTGCGGCCGTCCCGCAGAAAGCTGGTCATTTCATAATCTATGAGAATTGCTGGTCATTTCGTAATCCATGAGAATTACAGTGCAGTTATTCGCCCGCGCCCGTGATCTGGCCGGGTCGGGATCGGTCGAGCTCGATCTCCCCGAGCCGGCGCGCGTGGCCGATCTCAAACGGTCGCTCAGCAGCCAATTTCCGCGCGTGGCACCGCTGGTTCCCAACCTGCTGGTCGCCGTCGGCGCCCGTTACGCCGACGACCAGACGCCGTTGCGCGTCGAAGACGAAGTCGCCTGCTTTCCACCGGTAAGCGGCGGATGAGACGCTTATGATTCAGCTTACGAATGAACCGATCGACTCCGCCGCGCTCACCGAAGCCGTGCGCTCGAACAGCGCCGGGGCCGTGGTCCTGTTTCTGGGGACCGTGCGCGAAATGACGAACGGCCGGCAGACGGTCGCCCTCGACTACGAGGCCTTTTCCCAGATGGCCGAGGCGCAGCTCGAAGAGCTCCTCGCCGAAGCGCGCCGCCAATGGCCGATCGTGAACGCGGGGATCATCCACAGGCTGGGCCATCTGGAGCTGGGCGACATCAGCGTGGCGGTGGCCGTCAGCACGCCGCATCGGCAGCAGGCCTTTGAAGCGGGAAAATTTCTGATCGACCGCCTCAAGGAAGTCGTTCCGATCTGGAAGAAAGAAAACTGGGCGGACGGCAGCACCGAATGGGTGCATCCGGGCGTCGCAGGATCGCAAACGGGGAGTTAGTAAGTTTCAAATGCCCTTGCCGCTCATCGACTCATTTGGCCGCGTCCACACGAACCTGCGGATCAGCGTCACTGATCGCTGCAACATCCGTTGCTTCTATTGCATGCCGGCCGAAGACGTCCAGTTCATGGACCGCTCGGCTCTGCTCACGTTCGAAGAGATCGAGCGGTTCGTCCGGATCGCCGTCCCGCTGGGCCTCCGGAAGATCCGCCTCACGGGAGGCGAACCGCTGGTGCGGAAGGATCTGCATGTCCTGGTTTCCAAGCTGGCGGCGATCGATGGGATCGAAGA
>Ga0137463_1000837_pt1 | contig 10289 bp, 12 predicted proteins | sample EasRivERMGT800_2_FD_102333 | JGI IMG/M metagenome (GOLD analysis project Ga0137463, IMG submission 102333) | Soil microbial communities from meander-bound floodplain in the East River, Colorado, USA - East River MetaG ERMGT800_2 | ecosystem: Environmental > Terrestrial > Soil > Floodplain ...
CGAGAGCATCCGCATGGCTTCCGGCCCCTCGCCCGAATCGCTCACGTTGAGCACGCCGTAGAAGTTGCGGGAAGTGACCCGGGTATCGGCCGAGTTTTCCGCATAGGTCCTGAACAAGGCGACGGCGAGCGCGACGGTCAGCGCGAGGAATACGATCCGGGCGGCGATGCCCCAGCGTCCGTGAAGCAGGCTCGAACGATCGCGCAGCAGCGCGGCCGTCACGAGCAAAGAGAGAGCGAGCATGCCGATCGGCAGCTCATAGAGGTCCTTGAATACGTTGGGCGCGACCAGCCCGACGAGCACGCCGCCCGCCGCCCCGCCCAGTGCAAGCATGAGATAGAAGCCGGTGAGATGCTCCGGATGGGGTTTGGAGCGGGCCAGCTCTCCGTGGCAGACCATGCATGCGGCGAAGAGCGTTGCGGAGTAGAGCGGAATCAAGGTCCAGATGCTCGGATTGGATCGGGTGAGCGTCACGCAGACGCAGGCGAGCCCCGCGGCGAGCAGAGGCAGAAACAGCCACCGCCGGTACCAGCCCGAAGCTTCGAAGCAGAGCACGAAGCTCAAGAGGTAGAGCGCGAGAGGCAGCACCCAGAGGAAGGGAATGGCCGCGATGTTGAGCGTCATGTAGCTGGTAAAGGCGAGCAGCAGCAGGGAAGCGCAGCAGGCAAGCGATGCCCAGAGCGCCTGCAGGCCCGGTCCGGGCTTGCCGATGTCACCTCCGGCGAGGGGCTGTGCTTCGGCACCCCTCTCGCGCCAGGCGAGCATCGCGCAGGCAAGCGCGAACAGCACGAAGCCGGCCGACCAGACGGCCGCCTGCGTGCCCAATGTGAGCAGCGGCTCGACGGCGAGCGGATAGGAGACGAGCGCGAGCATCGAGCCCAGATTGGAAAGCGCAAACAGGCGATAAGGCGCCGCGCCTTCATGCGAGCGCGCGTACCAGGCCTGCACCAGGGGACCGGTGGTGGAGAGCGCGAAATAAGGCAGCCCGACGCTCGTCGCGAGGAGCCCGAGTATCCGCCACGTCGGGTCTTCGCCGCCCTCGGGCTTCCAGGCGGTGCTCGCGGCGAGCGGCAGCATCGCCGCCGCAAGAGCGAGCAGCGCGATATGAATATGGCGTCGCGCCGGAATCCGCAACCGGACGTAGGCGTGCGAATAGACGTAACCGGCGAGAAGCAGCACTTGAAAAAAAAGCATGCAGACCGTCCACACCGCCGCGCTGCCGCCGAACCAGGGGAGGATGACTTTGGCGATGAGCGGCTGCACCTGAAAGAGCAGGAAGGCGCTCAGGAAAATCGTAACCGCGTACAGGATCATGAATCAGGCTGTTGAAAAATGCTTCTGGTACTCCCTGGTTGTCATCCTGAGCGGAGCGAAGGATCTGCTGTTATCCACTTGCTAAAGCAGATTCTTCGTCGCTCCGCTCCTCAGAATGACACTGTTTCGTTTTTCAACAGCCTGTTAGAACGTGCCGGGATAGATGCCGCCGTCGATCAGGAAGTTCTGACCGGTGATGTAGCCCGCCTGGACGCTGCACAGATAGGCGCAGAGCTCGCCGAACTCCTCGGGCGTGCCGAAGCGGCCGGCCGGAATCGCCTTTTCCCGCTCGCGCTTGATCTGCTCCGGCGTCTTGCCCTGCTCCTTCGCGGCAAACTCGGCGTTGCTCTTCAGCCGGTCGGTCCAGAACCGCCCGGGAAGCAGGTTGTTGATCGTCACGTTGTGCGCGACCGTCTCGCGTGCGAGGCCTGCGACGAAGCCGGTGAGGCCGCTGCGCGCGCCGTTCGAGAGCGCCAACTCCGCGATCGGGGCCTTCACCGCGCTCGAGGTGATATTGACGATGCGCCCGAAGCGCCTCGCGATCATTCCGTCCACCGTGGCCTTGATCAGCTCGATGGGCGTCAGCATGTTCGCGACTAGCGCTTTCTGCCAGTCCTCCAGCGAGAACTTGCGGAAATCCCCGGGAGGCGGGCCGCCTGCGTTGGTGACGAGGATGTCCGGCTGCGGGCAGGCGGCCAGCGCCGCGATGCGCCCCTGTTCGCTCGTGATGTCCGCCGCCACGGTGACGACCGTCGCGCCCGTCGCGGCGCGGATTTCATCCGCGGTTTTCTCCAGCGTCTGGCGCTCGCGCGCGACCAGGGTGACGCGGCAGCCTTCGCGCGCAAGCGAGGTCGCGCAGCCCCGGCCGAGCCCCTTGCTTGCGCCGCATACGAGCGCGGCCTTGCCGCGAATCTTCAGGTCCACTATCGGTCTCCCAAAAAAATCATCTGGCCGGCCGGAGCGTGACCAGCATTACGCCGCCCAGCACCAGCGCGGCACCCGCCAATTGTACCGGGGTCATGGTTTCGTCCAATCCTATCCAGCCGAAAAAAATGGTGGTCACCGGACCGAGCGCCCCGACCAGGGCAACCTGGTTCGCGCCAATGCGGCGCAGCGCCTCGGAGGTGATGAATACCGGGAGCACTGTCGAAAAAATCGCCATGGCGACGGCTATGCCGTATACCGGCGGCGGCAGAGCGAGCGCCGCGAGCGGCCGCAGCAGGAAGAACTGCGCGATGCAAAAAATGCTCGCGACCGTGGTCGCGTAGGCGGTGAAACGGATCGAGCCCACGCGCTGCACCACCTGGCTGCCGGCCACGAGGTAGACGGCGTAGCCTGTCGCGCTCGCGAAACACAGGGCCGCGCCCAGCGGCAGGCTCGCGTTACCGTCTGCGAGCACGGTCGACATCACCAGTGCAATCCCCGAGTAGGTGACGACCAGCGCTGCGATCTCGCGGGTGCTCGGGCGTTTGTGCAGAAAAACCACCGAGAGCACGACGACCAGCGTGGGATACAGGAACAGGATCAGGCGGCCGAGTCCCGCGGAAACGTACTGCAGACCCAGAAAATCGACGAAGCTGGCGAAGTAATACCCGATGAATCCCAGAAAGACGATCGCCCAGGCGTCGCGGCGGGTGAGCCTGTCGCGGGCCGCGTCGCGTCCGACCCAGGCCGCGGCCGCGAGAAAAAACGGCAGGGAGAAGATCATCCGCAGCGCGAGCAGCGTGATCGGGTCGACGACGTAGCCGTATGCGAGCTTGATCAGGATGGGGCGAAGCGAGAAGCACACGACGCCCGCGATCGCCATCGCGACGCCGATGGCGCGGTAGGAAGCCGCGGAAGTCACCGGCAGGGGTTCGATCACGTCGGGATTGTTTGGGCTTGGCGCGACGGGCGGGTAAAATTATAGGCTCTAACGGACCAGGACCGAGCGCTCCCCGCATGGCAGGACATTCCAGATGGGCGAACATCCGCCACAAGAAGGCGGTATCGGATGCCAAGAAGGGCAAGATCTTCACGCGGCTGATCAAGGAGGTCACGGTGGCCTCGCGCCTGGGCGGGGCCGATCCGGCGATGAATCCGCGGCTGCGCCTTGCGATCGACAAGGCGTACGACGCGAACATGCCCAAGGACACGATCGAGCGCGCGGCGAAGCGCGGCGCCGGCGGCCTGGAGGGCGTTACCTACGAGGAGATCCGCTACGAGGGCTACGGGCCGGGCGGGACGGCGGTGATGGTGGATTGCATGACCGACAACCGCACCCGCACCGTGGCCGAGGTGCGCCACGCTTTCACCAAACACGGCGGCAACCTCGGCACCGACGGCTCGGTGGCGTTTCTCTTCAAGCACTGCGGCCAGTTCGTTTTCGCTCCGGGAACGGACGAGGGCAAAGTCATGGAAGCCGCGCTCGACGCCGGCGCCGAGGACGTGATCACCAACGACGACGGCTCGGTGGAAGTGATCTGCGCGCCCGCCGATTTCGCCGCGGTGAGGGACGGCCTCGCCCAAACGGGGCTGAAGCCCGAGCTCGCCGATATCACGATGAAGCCCACCGCCGAAAACGTACTCAAAGGCGATGAAGGAGGGCGGATGCAGAAGCTTCTCGATGCGCTGGAGAACCTCGACGACGTGCAGGACGTCTACACGACGGCGGTGGTCGATCAATAGGCCGGAGCGGCCTGCATCGAACGACTATAATGCGGGGCAATGGCCGGTCCAGCCCTGAGGATTCTTGGCATCGACCCGGGTTTGCGCATCACCGGGTTCGGGATCATCGAGAAGAACGGCAGCAAGCTCGCCTACGTCGTGAGCGGGTGCATCAAATCCGGCGACGCCGATCTGCCGGATCGCCTGAAGACCATCCTCGGCGGCTTGCGTGAAGTGATAGCGACGCATCAGCCCCGGCAGGTCGCGCTGGAGAAAGTCTTCGTCAACGTCAACCCCGCATCGACCCTCGCGCTCGGCCAGGCGCGCGGCACCGCGATCTGCGCCGCCGTGGACGCGGGCTTGCCGGTCGCCGAGTACACCGCGCTCCAGGTCAAGCAGGCCGTGGTCGGCAACGGCCACGCGAAGAAGGAGCAGGTGCAGGAAATGGTGAAGCGGCTCCTCGGGCTCGCGGGCGTGCCTTCCGCCGACGCCGCGGACGCTCTCGCCTGCGCGATCTGCCACGCGCACGGCGGGCAGGGCCTGGGCGCGATCGCAACGCACGGGTTTCGGGTCAGAAGAGGCAGGCTCGTATGATCGGCCGGCTGGCGGGCGTGCTCCTCGAGAAAAATCCTCCCCAGATCCTGGTCGAGGCGGGGGGCATCGGCTACGAAGTCGAAGTGCCGATGAGCACCTTCTACAACCTGCCCGCCTCCGGCGAGCGCGTGACCTTGCTCACGCACCTGGTCGTGCGCGAGGATGCGCACCTGCTCTACGGCTTCGGCAGCGAAGCGGAGCGGCGCGCTTTCCGGCAGCTGCTGAAAATCTCGGGCGTCGGAGCGCGCACCGCGCTCGCCGTGCTCTCGGGAATGAGCGTTGCGGAGCTCGTCGCAGCGGTCGCCGCGCAGGAATCCGGGCGCCTGGTGAAGGTCCCCGGCATCGGCAAAAAAACCGCAGAGCGCCTGCTGCTCGAGCTGAAAGGCAAGCTCGGCGCCGAAGCGCTGAGCGCGGTCTCCATCAACCGGCCCAGGCCCGTGGCGAGCGATGTCATGAACGCACTCCTTTCGCTCGGCTACAACGACAAGGAAGCGCAGCACGCTGTGAAGCAGCTGTCCGAAGGGCTCTCGGTCTCTGACAGCATCCGCCAGGCGCTGAAGTCGCTGGCGAAGAGCTGAACCGGGAAGTTTTAGTTGCTTGCTTATTAAAGGTTATGCCTGTACCCTTTAATTGTAGTACAGTTAATTAAAGCAAGCTTCACTTGTTAAGTGCCCACTGCCACCGCTAACCGTCGCCTCGGAACCTACCTCACGACCAGTACCGCAGGCGAGAATGTGCGGGCATTCGTTCCGCCCGCCCTTCCTCCTGATCCCCCGCTCGACATCAGCCCCGAGCTGCACGACCTGCTCGAAAAAGCGAACCGCGGGCTCGGACGCCTTGACGGTGTGGCGCGCCTATTCCCCGATCCGGATCTGTTTCTGTATATGTATGTCCGAAAGGAGGCGCTGCTATCTTCTCAGATCGAAGGCACACAATCGTCGTTCTCCGATCTGCTGCTCTTCGAAAACAAGGAAGTCCCCGGGGTTCCGATGGACGATGTCGAAGAAGTCTCCAACTACGTCGCCGCGATGAATCACGGTCTTGAGCGCCTGCGCGGAGGTTTTCCCTTGTCGCTGCGGCTCCTTAAGGAAATACACAAGATTCTCCTGTCGAAAGGGCGCGGCAACGCCAAAGCACCGGGGGAATTCCGGACTTCCCAGAACTGGATCGGCGGATCGCGCCCCGGCAACGCGGCCTTCGTGCCGCCGCCCCCGAACAAAGTAATGGAGTGCATGGGGGCGCTGGAAAAATTTCTTCATGGCGAGCCTGTGAAGACGCCGCTTCTTGTCAAGGCAGCACTCGCCCACGTGCAATTCGAGACCATACACCCGTTTCTCGACGGCAACGGCCGGGTCGGGCGCCTACTCATCACTTTGCTTATGTGCGCTGAAGGGGCTCTGGCACAACCGATGCTCTACCTGAGCCTGTATTTCAAGAAGCACCGGGATTCCTACTACGATCTGCTGCAGCGGGTACGCGCCGAGGGCGCATGGGAGGCATGGCTGCATTTTTTTCTGTCGGCCGTCATCGACACCACTGAGCAGGCGACGCGCACGGCGCAGCGCATCCTGGAATTGCTCCGGGACGATCGCGCTCGCGTCGAAAAGCTGGGGCGGGCTGCGTCCTCAACGCTGCGCCTGCACCACGCGTTCCAGGAGCGAGTCATATTTTCCATTCCCCGTGCGGCCAAGCGCGTCGGCTTGTCGCAGCCTACGGTGACGGCGGCTATGAATCATCTCCAGAAACTGGGCATCGTGAGTGAAAGCACCGGGCGCAAGCGCAAGAAACTCTATGTGTACGATGCCTACCTGAAGATCCTGAGCGAGGGCGCCGAGCCGATCAAAAATGAGTGAGAAAAGGACGATCAAGATCACCTATGATTGCCGATCATGGCCGTTGAAACCGACCGCCTGATCTCCGCGGCTCCCGTCTCGCCCCAGGAAGAGGCGTTCGAGCGGTCGCTGCGTCCCAAGTCGCTCGCCGAGTACGTCGGCCAGGAAAAGATACGCGGGCAGCTTTCGATCTTCGTCGAGGCGGCGAGGAACAGGAAGGAGGCGCTCGATCACGTGCTGCTCTTCGGGCCGCCGGGCCTCGGGAAGACGACGCTCGCGCACATCATCGCCCGCGAGATGGGCGTCAACCTGCGCCAGACCTCCGGTCCGGTGCTCGAGCGCCAGGGCGACCTCGCCGCGATCCTCACCAACCTCGAGCCGAACGACGTGCTCTTCATCGACGAGATCCACCGCTTGGCGCCGGTGGTGGAGGAAATCCTCTATCCGGCGCTCGAGGACTACCAGATCGACATCATGATCGGCGAGGGGCCGGCTGCGCGCTCGGTGAAGCTCGATCTGCCGCCTTTCACGCTGGTCGGCGCGACCACGCGCGCGGGCATGCTGACCAATCCGCTTCGCGACCGTTTCGGCATCGTCGCGCGCCTGGAGTTCTACACGGACGCCGAGCTGCAGAAGATCGTCAACCGTTCCGCGGGGCTGCTCAAAGTGGAAGTTGCCGCGGAGGGCGCGCTCGAAATCGCCAGGCGCTCGCGCGGCACCCCGCGCGTCTCGAACCGGCTGCTCCGCCGCGTTCGCGATTTTGCGCAGGTGCGCGCTCAAGGGTCGATCACGCGCGAGGTCGCGGACGCCGCCCTGAAAATGCTCGACGTGGACGTGCTCGGCCTGGACGTGATGGACAGGAAACTTCTGCTCGCGGTCATCGAGAAATTCTCGGGCGGCCCGGTGGGCCTGGAGAACCTCGCGCATGCGATCGGCGAGGAGGCCGACACGATCGAAGACGTGATCGAGCCGTATCTCATCCAGCAGGGCTATTTACAGCGCACCCCGCGCGGTCGCGTCGCGACCGTCTCCGCCTACCGGCACCTCGGGCTTGCGGTGCCGAAGTCCGGCGGCCCCGGGGAGCTGTTCGGACGATGACCGGGCACGCCGCCCATAAATCCTTCTCCTGGCCGCTTCGCGTCTACTATCAGCACACCGACGCCGGCGGCGTGGTGTTCCATGCCAACTATCTCTCGTTCATGGAATGCGCGCGCACCGAGCTGCTGCAGTCGCTGGGGTTCGATCTGGGGGAGCTCGCCCGCCGGGACCGTATCCTGTTTGTGGTGCATTCGGCGCAAATCGCCTACCATAGGCCGGCGCTGCTGAATGATTTGCTGACCGTGACCGCGCGGGTGAAGCGTGTAGGCCGGGCGCGGCTCGAGTTCGATCAGGCAGTCATGCGCGGGGAGGAGGTGCTGGCGAGCGCCCAGTTGAGCCTGGCATGCGTCAGCGCGAAGAGCTACAGGCCCGTCGCGGTGCCTGGGGCGATTCGAAAAAAACTAGAGGAATTGCGATGAGCATGGCCCAGGACCTCGCGATGATCGCGAGCACGAGCATCGTCGTTCAGTCCACGACGCTCGCCGTGCGCTCGAACGCGGAAGCCGGCGCATGAGCGCCACCCAAGATCTCTCGATCCTCGCGATGATGACGAACGCGAGCGTCGTCGTGCAGCTCGTGATGCTCCTGCTCGCCGTCGTGTCGTTCATGTCCTGGTACTTCATCTTCCTCAAGCTCTTCACCATCGGCCGCGCCCAGCGCAGGACCGAACAATTCGAGCGCGATTTCTGGAGCGGCTCGGACCTTGCCGCGTTGTTCCAGAGCGCGGTGAACCACCGGCATTCGACCGGGAGCCTCGAGCGGATTTTCGAGGCCGGGTTCCGCGAGTTCGCGAAACTGAAGAGCCAGCGCGGCGTTGCCGACCCCAGCCTCATGGTGGACGGAGCGCGCCGCGCGATGCGCGCGACCTATCAGCGCGAGATGGACCGCCTCGAATCGAGTCTCGCCTTCCTCGCCTCGGTCGGTTCGGTGAGCCCCTACGTCGGGCTGCTCGGCACCGTATGGGGCATCATGCACGCGTTCCGCGGCCTCGCCAACATGGCGCAGGCGACCCTTGCCGCCGTCGCTCCGGGAATCGCCGAGGCCCTGGTCGCCACCGCGATCGGCCTGTTCGCGGCAATACCTGCGGTTGTCGCCTACAACCGCTTCTCCCACGACGTCGACCGGCTCGCCGTGCGCTTTGAGAGCTTCATGGAGGAGTTCTCCAACATCCTGCAGCGGCAGGCGCAGGCGAGGCTCGCCAGCGCGCACGAAGCGCGGGGGGCCTGAAGGCCGTGCGCTCGCGCCGCCTCATGAACCAGATCAACATCGTCCCCTATGTGGACGTGATGCTGGTGCTGCTCGTCATTTTCATGGTTACCGCGCCGCTCGTAAACCCGGGCGTGGTCGATCTGCCGAGCGTGGGCAAATCCTCGCAGCCGCCGGCCACGCCGCTCGAGGTGATCGTGCGGCGCGATCAGTCGTTGATGCTGCGCGAGCGCGACAAAGGCAGGGCGGACGAGCGCTCCGTGTCCACCGCGCAGCTGACGGCCGCGCTGCGCGAGCGGCAGAAGAAAAACCCGGATCAGCCGGTGGTGATCTCCGCAGACAAAGACGTGCGCTACGAGGCGGTGCTGAAAGTGATGGACGAGCTGCAGCGGCAGAACATCCGGCGCGTCGGACTGCTCGTGAAGCCCGCCACCTAAATGAGCTACGCGATTCCCGCGGACGAACCGGGCGGCGCTGCACCCGCGGCGTTGTCGGTGCTGGTGCACGTCGTGCTCTTCGCCGTGCTGGTTTTCGGCTTGCACTGGCAGTCGAAGCATCCGGACGCCGTCGTGGCCGAACTCTGGAGCGAGTTGCCGGCGATCGAGCCGCCCGCGCCCCAGGTCGCGCCCAAGCCCGAAGTCAAACCGCAGATCAAGCCGCGGCCCGAGCCCAAAGTCGAGCAGAAGGCGGCCAAGCACGACATCGCGCTCGAGCGCGAAAAGAAGCTCGAGAAAAAGCCGAAGAAGGAGGAGCCGCCGCTCAAGTTCGATACGACCCCGCGCATCCGGGAGCAGCTCGCGCAGGAACAGCAGGCGCTCAACCGGACCCGCGAGCGGCAGGAGGCGCTGAAGCAGTTCGCGCCTGCGGCGGCGCCGGCGCTCGACGCCGGCTACGCCGACAAGATCCGCTCCAAGATCAAATCGAACCTCGTGCTGCCGCCCCAAATCAAGGGAAACCCCGAGGCGATTTTCGATGTCGTACAGCTGCCTACGGGAGAAGTGCTTTCCGCGCGGCTCAGAAAATCGAGCGGCTACGACGCCTATGACGGCGCGGTCGAGCGGGCGATACTCAAGAGCTCGCCGCTGCCCAGGCCCGACCGCCCCGAGCAGTTCAGGCGCGAGCTGCAGCTCAAGTTCAGGCCGCAGGAGTAAAGGGGGGATGATGACGGTATACTTATCACCCTGGCCGTGTTGAAAGGCGACCGCGGAGCCGCGGCGCTTTAACACGGCCAACACAAAGGCATGCAGAGACTCGCGACATTTTTTGCAGTATTCCTGTTCGTCGCCCTTCCGGCCCGCGCCCAGCTCACCATCGAGATCACCGGGGGCGGCGCCGACCAGATTCCCATTGCGGTGCTTCCGTTCGTGGGGGAATCGGCGCTGCCGCAGAGCATCACGGAAATCGTCGAGCAGGACCTCTCGCGAAGCGGCCGCTTTCGCGCGATATTCGTCGGCGGAGTCAGTCCTCTGCCTACCGAGATCGCCCAGGTCAATTTCGCCGATTGGAAGAGCCGTCTCGCCGACGCCCTGGTCATCGGGCAGGCGCAGCGGCTTCCCGACGGAAAGTTCGAAGTGCGCTTTCGCCTCCTCGATGTGCCCA
>Ga0137463_1000838_pt1 | contig 10274 bp, 7 predicted proteins | sample EasRivERMGT800_2_FD_102333 | JGI IMG/M metagenome (GOLD analysis project Ga0137463, IMG submission 102333) | Soil microbial communities from meander-bound floodplain in the East River, Colorado, USA - East River MetaG ERMGT800_2 | ecosystem: Environmental > Terrestrial > Soil > Floodplain ...
GTGCGAACAAGGCTGCGCTTCTTCAGGTCTGCCAAGCCGTCGAGGGCCACCTGCCTCAGCTGTGGATGCTCCCGCAGCCACGGGCCAAAAGGCAGCCCGAACCCATGCTTGGTCTTGGTGATGATCTCGTCGGGCAAGAAGCCGCGCAGGGACTCCTTGAAGAAATACCTCAGGCGGGTTCGCTTGAGCTTGAGGCGAGGTGGGAGGGTCAGGGAGAATGCGACCACGCCCTCGTCGAGCATGGGATAACGGGCCTCGATTCCGGCAAGCTCGCAGGCGCGCGTAACCTTCGGGAGGTCGTTGTCCGCCAGCGTGAACCTCAGGTCCAGTGCGAGCATGCGGTTGATCAGCGAGCGCGCGTGCGCCCCATCGTAGGCTTCGGCCAAGAGCCTCCGGGGTTCGTCCAGGTCCACCGCGCGCAGGAACTCGGGGGCGAATATGTTGGCTGCGCCAAGGCGCTCGACGAGATTGTAGTTGTCGTACCGGACGGGCATCGGCAGCGACGCGTTCCTGATATAGCGCTGCACCTTTCCCGCGATGCCGATTTCGGGAGCCAGGAACGCGAGGGGTTCTATCAGCCCCTTGCGCAAGGCGCGCGGCAGATCGCTGTAGAGCGAGTACAGGTATTGCTTGGCGTAGCGCTCGTTCCCGCCGAAGAGTTCGTCCCCTCCGTCACCGCCGAGCAGCACCTCGATCCCGTCTTCCCTGGCGAGCTTCGCGCAGAAATACGTCGGCACGACCGAGGAATTGCCGAAGGGCTGGTCGTAGACTTCGGCGATCCGCGGAATCGCGTTTGCAACGTCAGCAGGCGTCACGTAGTACTCGTGGTGCTGCGTCCCGAAATGGCGCGCAGCAATCCGTGCGTAGGCCATTTCGTCGTAGCCCTGCGCTTCGAACCCGATTGAATACGTGCGCGCGGGCTTCCCCGTGGCCTCCCCGAGCATACCGGCGACCGTGGAGCTGTCAGTGCCACCACTCAGGAATGCCCCGACCGCGCCGTCCTCCGCTGCTTCGCGCACGCCCGCTCGCAGGGCCGAGAGGAAAGCCTCCTTCAGCTCGGGGATCGGCCGCTGTTCGTTCTCTACAAAACGCGATTCCCAGTAGGTGCGGGTGTGCAGCTTGCCGTTGCGCCAAGTGAGGAGCGAGCCCGGCAACAATCGCTCGCTGCCGGCTTGGATGGTATGCGGCGCCGGCACCATGTGGAAGTAAACGTAGTCGTAGAGCGCCTGCCGATTGGCCTCGGCAAGGCTCCCCGGGAAGGCGCCAATCGCGTCCAGCGTTGATCCGAACACGAGCTTCCCCGCGACGACGCGGTAGCAAAGCGGGCAGGCGCCCATCCGGTCGATCGCCAGAGTCGCCTCGCCGCTGTGGCCGTCCAGGACTGCCACGGCAATCGCGCCGGACAGTTCCGAAAATACCGCGGTTCCCTTCCGCCCGTAGCCTTGTGCCAAGGCGCGGGCGGCACCATTGCGCTGGGCGAGCGAGGCGAGTTCCGCGTCCGCGAAGCGCGCCTTTCCCCACACCGCCGCCAGCCGCTCTGCGTCCTGGAACACGTCGGCATGCCGGCCCGAAGCAGCAACGGCGCCGAAGGCGGCGGAAGCGCTGCGCACGGTGCTCCCGTCGAAGCGGACGAGCGGCGCCGCCATCGCGGCGATCGTCAGCGGATCCCCTCCAGCGCGGCCCGAATCAAACCAGCCGCAAAGTCCGCTCATCGGAATCTCCTCACACCAGCACTTCCGCCGGATACGGGTGGCTGAGAAACGCCGTAGGGCTCGCCGTCAGGCCGTAGGCTCCCGATTGGAACACGACCACGAGATCGCCGACCCCGGCCTCGGCCATCTCCATGCTGTCGGCGAGAAGGTCGAGCGGCGTGCACAGTGGGCCGACGACGTTCACGACCTCGCGTTTCGTCCCGACCATGTGGTTGCCTACGGCGACAGGGTAGTTCTTGCGTATGACCTGCCCGAAATTGCCAGACGCCGCCAGATGCTGATGCAGGCCGCCGTCGGTGATCAGGAATACCTGGCCACGCGAGATCTTGCGATCGACGACGCGGCAGACGTAGACTCCCGCTTCGCCGACCAGGTAACGGCCCAGTTCGACCACGATTCTCGCGTGGGGCAGCCGCCGCGGGACACCCTGCAGCAGGCGGGCGAGGTTCGCACCGACCGCCGCGATATCGAGAGGACGTTCTCCGGGAAAGTAGGGGATGCCAAAGCCGCCGCCGATGTTGAGGAGGAGCACAGGTGACGGGGCGTGCCCGGCGAGCCGGATCGCCAGGTCGATGGTCTTCTCCTGTGCCTCCCCGATCGCGTCGGCGAGCAGGTTCTGCGAGCCGCCGAAGATGTGGAAGCCCTGGAAGTCCAGGCCAAGCTTGCCGATCCGCTCGAGCATCTGGGGTACACGCTCGGCGTCCACGCCGAACTGCTTGGGGCCACCGCCCATTTTCATTCCCGAGCTTTTCAGCTCGAAATCGGGATTGACGCGGACCGCCACCCGCGGGCGGGCGCCGCGCTCCCGGCCCAGCGCCGCGACTCGCTCCATCTCCAGTTCCGATTCGAGATTGACCACGATGGCCGCGGCGACCGCCTCCGCGAGCTCTGCGTCGGTCTTCCCGGGCCCGGCGAAGCTGATCGTCGCTGGCTGCGCTCCGGCTGCGAGCGCGACTCGAAGCTCTCCGGCGGAGGCCACGTCGAGGCCGTCGACCAGACCGGCGAGGTGCTCGACTACGGCGGGCATCGGATTCGCCTTCATCGCATAGTGCAGGTGCACTTCCGCCGGAAGGTGCTTGCGCAGCAGCTCGACCCGTCGCGTGATCAGCCTGCGATCGTAGGCGTAGAAGGGCGTTCGCCCGATGCGCCGCGCGAGTTCCGTCAAAGAGATGCCGCCGATCTCGAGGCAGTCATGGACCACAGGAAACTGGTCCATCGGCGCATGGGTGGGCCGTGGCTTGTTCATGATCGTTTTTTAGGCGTTCGAGTCCGCTTCGAACAGGTCTTGCATTTCCTGGGCCATCAGCTTGCGGTCGATCTTGCCGTTCGGATTGCGTGGCAGGCTTCCTTCGCGCACCGTCACGCGCGCCGGCACCATGAACGCGGGAAGCTGATGCCGGCAGCGCGTGAGAAGCTCTTCGGCGTCCAGCCTGGTGCCGTCGCGCCCTGTTGCCACCACCACGATCGCCTGCCCGAGCACCGGGTGCGGGATGCCGAGCGCAGCGGCTTCGCCGACCAGTCCGGTCGCATAGATGACCTCCTCGACCTCGGTGGGGCTCACCCGATAGCCCGAGGTCTTGATCATCTCGTCGCGTCGGCTGATGAAATACAGGAATCCTTCTTCGTCCATCTGTACCGTGTCACCCGACCAGACGGCGAGCTCGCGCATCACCAGTCCCTGCGGCTGGCCCGGCGCCGGTTTGAAGCGCTCCGCGGTCTTGGCCGGATCGTTCCAGTAACCGAGCGAAACCAGTGCGCCTCGATGCACCAGCTCTCCCGGTTCGCCAGGCGCGCAGGGCGTGCCGTCCTCGCGTACTACCATCACTTCGGCGTTCGGAATTGCCTTGCCGATGGAATCCGGCCGGCGATCGACCTCCGAAGGGGGCAGAAAGGTCGAGCGGAACGACTCGGTCAGTCCGTACATGAGGAACGGCAGCGTGTTCGGCAGCGCTGCCCGGAGCGCAGCGAGGGTCGCCTTGGGCATTCGTCCGCCGGTGTTGGCGATGTAGCGCAGGCTGTTCCGCGCGGATTCCGGCCATTTGAGTTGCGCGAGCTGTATCCACAGCGGTGGAACCGCGGTGAGCCCCGTGATTCGCTCTTGCTCGACAGCGGTGATGATATCTCGCGGCACGAGGTAGTTGATCAGCGTGACGCTGGCGCCGACGTGAAACGCGGTGGAGAGCTGGCTGAAACCGGCATCGAAGCTCAGCGGCAGCGCGGACAGGATCCGGTCGCCCGAATGGTTCTCGAGATACTGCGCTACGCTCCGTGCTCCGGCTACCATGTTGCGGTGAGACAGCACGACCCCCTTGGGCTTGCCGGTGCTGCCCGAGGTATAGAGGATCGCAGCCATGTCGGCGTCGATCACCCGGTGCGCAGGGGCGGTGGTGCGGTCGGACAACGCCTCCTCCCAGGCGACCACCTCCAGTTCTCCCACGGGCTCGGCTCTGCCGCCGACGACGATCACCGCGCGTAGGTCCGGACATTCGAGGAGATGGCTTGCGAGGAGCTTGAGCCGCTCGACAGATGTCACCAGGATGCGGACGTTGCAGTCCCAGAGAATATAGGCGACCTGGTCGGGCTTGAGGAGAGGATTGACAGGCACGAACACTCCGCCAGCCGCGGCGGCGCCGAACATCGCGGCCACGGTCTCCGGGCGCTTCTCGAGATAGACCGCGACCCGTTCCGAGCGGTGCAGCTTCAGGTTCAGCAGAGCTGCCGCACAATCGACGACGAGCGTCGCGAGGGCGCCGTAGTCAAGGCGCGTCCTCTGGTAGGTCAGGGCTTCCTGCTGCGGGGTCCTTCTGGCGCTGTGCAGTAGTAATTCGTGGATCAAGTCGGCCATGCGTTTCCTGCCCGGATCACGAACGACGAAGACCGCGGAAGGTCTCGAGAGTCCGTTTCGCGGCCCGCGCGCCCAGGTGTCGCATTGCCGCGAGCAGGCCGCGCGGCCTACGCAGATTGAATGCCATGATGCCCCAGCGCTCCCTGCGAAGCGACATCCAGTCGCGCTTATAGGCGTCGTCGCCGCTCAGATAGTCAACGACCTTGACCTTCTCCGCATCGATGACCTGCTCCATGAGCAAGCTGCTCAACACGGTGCCGACCGATTCCTTCGCGTAGCGTTCATCGTATGCCATCTTGTAGATCGAAGCGGTGCCGTCGACCACCATCCAGACCTGCGCCGCGGCGGGCACGCCGTCCATGTACGCGATTCCGAGCCTCAGCCAGCGTTGCTCCGCGCAGGCCCGCATCAGCCCGCCAATGAAATCCGGGTAGGGCTCAGGCACCTTCCAGCTCGAGTTGTACACGGTATTGTAGTCGGCTATTCCTCGTTCCAATCCGTCGAGGCCGGAAAAAAGCTCGAAGCGAAACCGTGTTCCCGACTCGAGAATCCTCCGCGAGCGCTTGCCCGTTTTCGACAGGCGGGAAGAGCGGGTCGCCAGGTACTCGCTGAAAGGCTGGTTGTTGACTTCGTGATACCAGTTTCCGAAGCAGAAGTAGGTCTGCACCAGGAGCCCTGCGCGTCCGAAGGCAGTCACCAAGGCGGGGAAGATCTTTTCGTCCCGGGCGAGCGAATGCAGATTGACCACGTCCCAGCGGCGTTCGTCGCGTGCGATCGCCCCGGCGAGCGCGTCGAGCGTATCTTGCAGATCGGGCGATCCCGCCTCGAGTATCGGTCCGAACAGCGCGGAGTAGTAGTTGGCGAGGCTGCCGAGCGTCCTCGGGCGAAACCAGCCGCCGGCCGAGGCGTCGTGCATCAACAGCAGCGCACGCGGGGCCGGGGGACTTTCCGGCGCATCGACTGCGAAGATCCGCAATTTTTCCGCGGGAACGATTCCGGACCGGAGGTAGTTCCGGTACCAGGGAAGGGTGTGGAAGAGACTCTCCGCGCCGGCCTGGTGGAATAGGCTCTGGTAGCGATCGGGCAGGGCGGCCAGATCCGTGTATACGCCGACCGTGTAGCTCCCCGGACTATGAGTCATGGCTGAGGCTGCTCTCGGTGGCCGCGAGCAGTGCCTCGCATTCGGTGATCTCGATCGTAGACCAGAATGGGTCGCCGCCCACGGCCGTGGTCCGAGTATTCAATCCTCTCGACCGCCATGCCTCCAGCGCGCGCTGGGACGCGGGCGAAAGCTTCGGTTCCGCAGCCGCGGTAACCTCCAAGCAATGCGCTCGCTTGACAGCCGGCACCAAGGCGGCCAGATTCAGGGCATCGATCTCCGCCGTCAATCGCGGGTTGAGTTCGTAGCCGGCGACCTCGAGCGGGACCCCGCGGCGAAGCGTCTCTCTCAACTCCCGAACGCCGGTCTGCGCCGCCCCGTCGGCAAGCATCTCGGCCGCCAGCCGCAGCCTCAGAAACTGCGTCAGGTACTGTTCGCCATTGCATACCGGCTGCCACAGAAGGAGCCAATCGAGGTTCAGGCCGGGAGCGCGGGCTACGTCCGCTGCCAGCGTTGCCCCGAGCCGCAGCCCCCACAACCCCAAAGGCCCGTCCACCCGGGATTTCATCCAGTCCAGCGCAATCCGCAGATCCTGCCTCCAGATTTCCCAGCTCGCTTCTGCGAAATCTCCGCTGCTGTCCCCGCAGCCGAACAGGTCGATCTGCAGCACCGCGTACCCCCTGCCGGCGAGCCTGCGGGACTGCAAGGCGGCCATCCTGCGGGATTTGTTCATTTCCTCGCAGAAGGGGTGTGCGAAGACGATGCCGCGACGCGTGGCGCCCGCCGCGGGCTCGTGAAAGATGCAGAATCGGTCGCCCGACCCCGCCGGAAGGAAGAATGCGCTTGACACGTCCACCCGCGGACCGGCGCCTATTGGGAAAGTTTGCCTTGGATGAATTCTGTCAGACTGCCGAGCGTTTCGAATGTCGATGCGCCGATCTCGTCGTCGGCTACCGTGATACCGAAGTGCTCCTCGAGAGCCGTGATCAGGTTTACCACGGCGATGGAGTCGAGCTCCGGGATGGCTCCAAGCAGCGGCGCGGCAGCGTCCATCTGCTGCACGCGGCTGCCGATCTGCAATGCACTGCCGACTACTCCCTTGACGTCATCGAGTAACATGGGTTCTTTTCAGGTCGCAACCACCGCGGTTTTCCGTGGGTCTGTGCCCGCGGCAATATGCATTAGGATATCAGGGGTGTCAATCCGGCGCTGCCATGGCCGGCGGCATATTTCCACTGCACAGCTCACGCCCAAGACCATACAATGCCGGTAGAACAAGATGGCAATGCGATCTCGATAGTCTCATCGGATGCAGGCTAGCAGCGCCCATTCGTACCAGCCGCATATCGACGGGCTGCGAGCCATCGCGGTGCTGTCGGTGATCGCTTTTCACAGTTTCCCGGAGCGGGTTCCCGGCGGATTCGTCGGCGTCGATATCTTCTTTGTCATCTCCGGATATCTGATCTCCGGAATCATCCTCAACGGTCTGCGTCGCGGGTCGTTCACTTTCACCGATTTCTACTTCCGGCGCATCAGGCGGATCTTTCCGGCGTTGATCGTTGTGCTCGCCGCAACGCTCCTGATCGGCTATCTGGTCCTCTTTCCGGGCGAGTTCCGCAACCTGGGGAAGCATGTGCTCGGAGGCGCCTTGTTCGTAGCCAACATCACTCTGTGGAAGGACACCGGCTATTTCGACACGTCCGCGGAGCTCAAGCCGCTGCTGCATCTATGGTCGCTGGGAGTGGAGGAACAGTTCTATCTGCTCTGGCCGCTTTTTCTGTTCCTCAGCGCCAAGTGGCGCCGCAGCACGCTTCGCATTACCGCGCTGATCTGCATCGCTTCCTTTGCGTTCAATGTCTGGGCCTCGGACAACAAGCCGATAGCCAACTTCTTCCTCCTGCCCGGCCGGTTCTGGGAGTTGATGGCGGGCAGCCTGATTGCGCAGGCCCAGGCCGGTTCCGCGGGCGAGTCCGGAGCGCACGGCTGGGCAACACCGGCAATCCGCGAAGGCGCGGGCCTCGCAGGCCTCGCGCTCATCGCACTCGCGCTCTTCGGTATCGACAGGAACAGCGTCTTTCCGGGCTGGCCGGCGCTGATTCCGACGCTGGGGGCATGCCTGCTTATCGCGGCGGGCCCGGAAGCGCGGATCAACCGCAGGCTGCTCGCCCACCCGGTCGCGGTCTTTGTCGGCCTCATCAGCTATCCCCTCTATCTGTGGCACTGGCCGCTGCTTGCCTATGGTCGCATCATGCAACCCGATGGCATGGCGACCGCTGCAGCCCTGACACTGGTCGGCGCGGCGTTCCTGCTTGCATGGGCGACGTATCAATGGGTCGAGAAGCCGATCAGGTTCGGGAAACGCCGTTCCGGCAAAGCCGTTCCCGCGCTGTGTGTCTCCATGGGTGCATTGGCGCTGACCGGTGCAAGCGCCTTCGCCGATTCTCTGCACACACGGCTTGCCGACGCGGCCGTGTACAGGATCGACAAGGCGATCGGAGACTGGAACTATCCCGCGGGCGATTTCAATTTCAAGAAAGCGCGCGACTTCAGGCTGCTGCGCGAGAGAGGCACCCTGAAGGCCAGCGTGCTGTTCATCGGCGATTCGCACGTGGAGCAGTACTGGAGCAGGGTCAAGACGCTGATCGACGAGGGAGGGGCGAAGACCCGTTCGGCGATCTTCGCCACGAGTCCCGGCTGCCCGCCGATACCCGGCGCAAACCGCGCCGACCCGGGATATTCCTGCGACAAGTTCTTCGAGTTTGCGATGAATGTTGCGCGAGACGCGAGCATCGACACGGTGGTGTTCGGCGCGGCGTGGGAGGCCTACTTCATCGTCCGCGAAGGCAATGCCAGCCCGCCCAACGCGATCTTCAGCACGCGGGACCCGTCGCGCGCCATCCTGACGTGGAGTGCCCCCGACACGGATCGCATACTGGCTGACTTCGAAGGGCAGCTCGAGACTCTGCGGCGCGAGCGCAAGAAAGTAATCCTGCTGCTCTCCAATCCCTCGTCACGCGATTTCAGCCCGAGGTCGATGTTTCCCGACCGGCTCGATCCGAGCAGGGCCCCGAAGGGCAGGCCCTACGTCAGCAGGAGCGAGCTCGCGGAATTCGCCAAACCCGTGGTCGAGCGCCTCAAGGCGATTGCTGCCGCGGCCGGGGCGACCATCGTCGATCCGATGGACTATTTCTGCGACAATTTGGTCTGCCCGACGATGACCGCCGATGGACAGCCGGTATACAGCGACTCGAATCACATCCGGCCGTTCTACGTGAAACAGAAAGCTCTCTTCATCGACAGAATCCTGCTTGACTGACGAGCGTTCCTATCCAAGATTCCCCGTGCTCGGCTGGTCGGCCTTTTCCGGGGAAAGGGGCGCGTCGCCTCCGGGGGTGTTCGGCATCCGTCACCGGCGTTACACCACGAGCGGGAGAGCCGCCATCGCTCTTGCGCTGCGCGCACTCGGGGTCGGGCCGGGACACAAGGTTCTCGTTCCCACCTATCATTGCCCGACGATGATTGCCCCGGTGGAGTGGGGCGCAGCGCAGCCGATGTTCTACCCGATCACGGCCTCCGGCGCGGCAGACCTGGAGTGGCTGGAGCGGGCTTCTCTGACGGGCGTGCGCGCGCTGCTCGCGGCCCACTACTTCGGTTTTCCGCAACCCATGTCCAGCCTGCGCGCGTTCTGTGACGCACATCGGATCGCGCTCATCGAGGATTGCGCCCACGCCTACTTCGGCATCTCGGAGGGGAGGCCCATGGGGAGCTGGGGAGACTTCGCGGTCGCCAGCCTGCCGAAGTTCTTTCCCGTTCCCGAGGGCGGCCTGATCGCGTCCAGCTCACGCTCTCTGGAAACGCTGGAGCTCGCGCCGTGCAGCTGGCGCGACGAGATCAAGGCGGCGGCCAACGCGGTCGAGGTCGGGACCGCTCATGGACGCTTTCCCGGGTCGAACGCCCTGTTGCGGGGGGCTTTCGGTTTGAAGAACAGGATACGGGGCGCTTCCGCCAGTACCTCGGCGACCCGCGCGACGCAACAGGCGGTGTTGTCGGTCGACGCGCGCATGGTCTCGGGCCGGTCGGTCGCAGTGGCACGCTGGATCGCGGGCAGCGCCGGTAAGTCGCGGATCATAGCCCACCGCCGCAGGAATTACGCGGTGCTCGCCAGCAGGCTTTCGCGGATCGCGGGAGCGCACGCATTGTTCCCGGATATGCCGGAGGGCGTAACGCCGTACGTTTTTCCGCTCTACGTGGACGATCCGGCGGCGAGCTACCAGCGGCTGCGATCGGCGGGCATCCCGGTCTTCCTATGGGATGACACCTGGCCCGGTACGCCGGTGTTGGAGGGCGACCGCGGACTGGATTGGGCTCGCCGGGTTTTTCAGCTCGGCTGCCACCAGGATTTGTCGCCGGGAGACATCGAAGCGATCGCCACAACCGTGCTCGAAACGATCGGCTCATGAGGCGCAACGAACAGGCCCTGGTTTTCGATTGCGAAGGCAGCCCGCTGATCGCTGTCCTCAGCGGGGCGGCCTCCGCGGCGGGACGCGGGGTGCTGATCGTGGTGGGCGGCCCACAGTACCGGGTGGGGAGCCACAGGCAATTCGCGCTGCTGGCCCAC
>Ga0137463_1000839_pt1 | contig 10271 bp, 8 predicted proteins | sample EasRivERMGT800_2_FD_102333 | JGI IMG/M metagenome (GOLD analysis project Ga0137463, IMG submission 102333) | Soil microbial communities from meander-bound floodplain in the East River, Colorado, USA - East River MetaG ERMGT800_2 | ecosystem: Environmental > Terrestrial > Soil > Floodplain ...
GGGTCCTGGTAATCAACCCAGGTTTCTTTTTCGGCGAGATACTTCGTGCCTTTGAAATTGGCGCGTGTTCTCATTCTGCTGAAGCCGAATCCCTGCATCGCTTCGATGAGTTCTTTTACCGCAGCGGCTATGGTCGGATGCGAGCGCCCTTCGACAGTCAGGGCTTCATACATGACCTTGGCGACATAGCCTGAGGCGGTTCGATTGACGAGGACTGCGCGATTGAAATACCGATCGCTCGGGTCGACTCCTTCAACCTGGTGCTTTTCAATCAGGCCTTCTTTTTTGAAGAGCAGCGGGAGCGAACTCATCACGACCTCCATGACACTCAACACTCAAATGGAATGGCTCAGGGCCCCGATTATAGGGAGGGTCCGTGCCGACTGCAAGCCGTTGACAACCTCTTAACGCCCTCCTATTATTTCCCCCCGCTGTGGTAGGCGCTGTATTCCGGAAGATATGAATATCCCCAACAGCTTGACCATCCTCCGTATTCTCCTGATTCCCTGCTACATTGGGTTACTTATCTACGGCAGATTTGGTCAAGCGCTCATCGTTCTCATTGTGGCCGGACTCACTGATGCGCTCGATGGGCTGATCGCCCGTGTGACGAATCAGCATACCCGGCTCGGGGCCGTGTTGGACCCTTTGGCCGATAAGCTGCTCCTTACCTCCGGATTCATCACGCTCTCGATGATTCACTTGATTCCGTCGTGGGTCACCATCCTCGTGGTCAGCCGAGACTTGATACTGTTGCTGGGAACGGCGGTGGCGCACTTCACAGATTCTCGCGTGGACATTACCCCCACCTTCTTGGGCAAGGGCACCACGTTTCTCCAGCTGTCCTATGTCGTGTTAGTGGTATTCCTGACTTCCCGTCACATCGATCTCGCCGTCATGTTGCCTCTCTTGTTCGGCATGGTTTCCTTCACGCTATTGTCCGGGTTGCATTATCTCTACCGAGGCTATCGGCACACGAGTGCGATCAGCAGCTGAGGTTCTGTATCGCTTGAGCCTGCGTGCCTCATTGCCTGCGCGGAGATTGTGCATTTGTTTGACAGGTCTGGGGGTGGCCAGTAGACTTGCCTGGTAGGTATTCTCCTCAGTCTATAACCGGCCAGGGCGATGGCCACATCGAAGGGTGAGTATTGCGTATGGCTACCTTTGCGTATGTTGGGCGAACCAGATCAGGTGCCGTTAAGAAGGGCGAGCTGAGCGCTAAAACCCGAGATGAGGCGGTGGATCAACTCCGCAAGCAAAGCGTCGTCGTCACGAGCCTCGAAGAAAAGAAGAGTGGCGCGGGCGGATTCAATTTGAGTTTTTTGGGGTCTGGTCTCACCGATAAAGACCTAGTCGTATTTACGCGACAATTTGGCACGATGATCAATGCGGGTCTGCCCTTGGTGCAGTGTCTCGAAATTCTCTCGACCCAGTCTGAGAATAAAGTGCTGCGAGAGACAGTCGGGGAAGTGAAGACTCAGGTGGAGGCAGGTTCGACCTTTTCTGACGCCTTACGTCGCCACCCTAAAGTCTTCGACGATCTCTACGTCAACTTGGTGCATGCGGGTGAGGTGGGTGGCCTGCTCGATACAATCTTGACGCGTCTTGCCGTATACATCGAGAAAGCGATGAAACTCAAAGGGCAGATCAAGTCTGCCATGATCTATCCTTCTGCGATCATGGGAGTCGCCGTTGTTGTTATCGCTGTGCTCATGATTTTTGTCATTCCAATCTTTGCAAAGATGTTTCTTGAACTGTCAGGCGGGAAAGTTGGGTTGCCCGGCCCTACGCAAATAGTCATCGACGCCAGTAACTTCTTTATCGCGTACTGGTATGTCATTCTTGGGGTTATTGTGGGGACTATCGTTGGTATTAAAAAATACTATGCGACCGTTCGAGGGCGGATGGTCATTGATAAGCTGCTTCTCAAGTTACCAGTGGTTGGAGACTTAATCAGGAAAGCCTCGGTTGCCAAGTTCACCCGTACGCTTGGGACTTTGCTTTCCAGCGGGGTCCCATTACTCGACGGGTTGACCATCTGTGCAAAAACCTCGGGCAATAAGGTTGTTGAAGAAACGTTAATCAATGCGCGCGTCAGTATCAGTGGTGGAAAGACCATCGCCGACCCCTTGGCAGCAAGCGGAGTCTTTCCGAAGATGGTGACGCATATGATCGCCGTCGGTGAGTCAACCGGCGCGCTGGACGCTATGCTGGGGAAAATTGCAGACTTTTACGAAGATGAAGTTGACCAGGCAGTTACCTCGTTGACGGCACTGCTTGAGCCGGCGATGATGGTGTTCCTGGGGATTGTGATTGGGTTTATCGTGATTGCGATGTACCTCCCAATCTTCAAAATGGCGTCCGCAATCGGGTAGAGGTTGGCGTTCAGTCCGTTCCTCTCACGCGGAGTTGGGGCCTGGTTTCCAGCATGAAGGCTCTAAGCCTTTCTGGCTAAACCACTCGGCGCCTCATCACATGTGCGATGACACGGTTCCTGGCCCCTCTCCGAGGAGAATGAACGAGGCACATCTCTCTTCATGCCCAGCCGATCTCCTTCTCGCCCAGTGGTTTTCCACTCATGAATGATTTGCGCACAAGACTGTATTGGATCATGGGGCTTCGCATAGCCCTCGTGACCCTGATGCTCGGCCTGTCTCTCACCTTCCAAGTCGCGAAGGGCGGGCGGGTCGAAACATTCTACACCCTGATTATTGTCACCTACGCACTGACGATCCCTTCCGCCATTCTGCTCCGTGCGCTTACCTCACCACCCGCTCTCACGATATTTTTTGGGGCTCAGGTCGGGATCGACTTCCTCCTTGAAACGGTGTTGGTGGCTAGGACAGGAGGGATCGAGAGTCCATTCGCGGTGCTGTATGTCATGACGGTGGCGGTCGCCAGTCTGGTTCCCCGTCGGCGAGTGGGGCTCCTTACCGCCTGTTTCTGCATTATTGTGTTTGGTCTCTTAACGAACATTCAGTTGTATGGGCTGATTGAGGGGTGGGGATGGCTGCCGCCGAGTCGGCTGACTGTGCCTGAAACATTTCAAACATTCGGCATCTATGCCCTCGCCCTTCTTGTCGTTGGGATCCTGGGCGGAACCTTAGCTGAACAGCTTCAGCGGGCAGATCAATCGTTGCGCGAGAAGGAGCAGGGACTGACCCGCCTCCAAGCCTTCCACGAGAATATCGTCCACAGCATCAGTAGCGGCGTGTTTACGGCAGATGCCATGGGGTGCATCACCTCGTTCAACCCAGCGGCACAGGAAGCGACCGGGTATACGATCGCTCACGTGGCCGGGCGTCCATGGCGCGAGGTCTTCAATTGGCATCCTAACCAACAATCAGACGAGCAACTCAATGGCGCCGTGTCTACGACGACGCGATTCGAAGTGGAATGTAAGCGTGCTGACGGTAATCGTCTGATCCTCGGTATGACCCTTTCCCCATTGCACGAGCAGGGGAAGCAGACAGGTTTGGTCGGCGTGTTCAAAGATCTGACACAGATTCGGGATCTCGAAGAGGAGATGCGTCGCAAGGATTGGCTGGCGAGTTTGGGTGAAATGTCTGCCGGGATGGCCCATGAGATTCGGAATCCGCTTGGCGCGTTGGCCGGCGCGATGCAAATGCTCCGGAAAGATGCCATGGAAGACGAAACCAATCGCCGGTTGATGGACATTGCGATTCGGGAGGCGACTCGGCTCGACAACATCATCACCGAATTTCTCCAGTATGCACGTCCGCCGGCGCTCAATCTCGCAGAGCACGATCTCAACAAAGTACTTGCTGAGACGCTCGATCTCGTTCAACATGAAGCGCGAACACGTTCCAAGATCAAAATCGTCACGTCCCTGGCAGCCGGGGCGCTCGCGGCCCTGGTCGACCAAGATCAGTTCCGGCAAGTCTTCTGGAATATGGCGACGAACGCGTTTGAAGCGATGCCGGAGGGAGGGCAGTTGACGATCTCGACGAGTTGCCGCCACGTCGATGCCGGCGGCCGCAAAGGCGACGTCATCGAAATCGCGTTTCAAGACACCGGGGAAGGTATTCCGAAACAGAACCTCGATAAAATCTTTCTTCCGTTTTTCACGACAAAGAAAGAAGGGTCAGGGCTGGGCCTCGCAGCTGTGCATCGCATCGTCGATCTCCACGGGGGCTGGATCAAGGTTGAAAGTCAGGAGCGTCATGGCTCGCGGTTTGTCGTATGTATGCCGCGTTCCGGAGATGCCGGGGTGCGGTTGTGGCATGAGGGGCGGACGCCGTGGAAAAGATCCTAGTCGTTGATGACGAGAGGGGTCTGCGCGAAGTCCTGAGCATTATGCTCAAACGCGCGGGCTATGCCGTGACCGAAGCGTCGGATGGCGAAGAGGCCATCGGTCATATAAGCAAGGAAATCTTCGATCTCGTCATCACCGACCTCCGCATGCCGAAAGCCGATGGCATGGCGGTCCTGAAGGCGGTGAAGTCTTCTTCTCCTGAAACCGTGGTCCTCGTCATTACGGCGTTTGCGACCGCGGACTCGGCGGTCGATGCGATGAAACAGGGCGCGTACGACTACCTGACCAAGCCGTTCCAGGTCGATGAAGTGCAGTTGATCATCCGCAACGCCTTGGAGAAGCGGCGTCTCTCGACGGAAAATATTCTATTAAAGCGCGAAATGGCGAGCCAATCGTCGTTTGCGCAGATCATCGGCCAGAGCGAGAGCATGCAGAAGGTGTTCGACGTGGTGCGCAAAGTCGCGGACGCCAAGAGCAATGTGCTGATTTGTGGGGAAAGTGGAACGGGAAAAGAGTTGGTGGCGCGCGCGATTCACTATAACAGTGCCCGGAGTCCGATGCCCTTTGTGGCAGTGAATTGCAGTGCAGTGCCGGAGACGTTGCTCGAAAGCGAACTCTTTGGGCACATGAAGGGGTCTTTTACCGGCGCGATGGCCAATAAGGCGGGGTTGTTCGAGGTCGCCAACGGCGGCACGATCTTTTTGGATGAAATCGGTGATACGACCCCAACAATTCAAGTCAAACTGCTGCGCGTCATTCAGGAGAGAGAGTTCCGGCGTGTGGGCGGCACTCAGGATGTGAAGGTGGACGTGCGTATCGTGGCCGCGACCAATAAAGACCTTGAAAAGGCTGTGGCCGACGGCTCCTTTCGCGAAGATTTGTACTACCGCTTAGACGTGATCCCGATTCGGCTTCCACCGTTGCGGCTTCGAACGGGAGACATCCCGCTTCTCGTGAAACATTTCCTTGAAAAGTTTTCACAGGAAAGTGGCAAGCCGGCTCCCATATTGACATCGGAGGCGATGCACGTGCTGTTGGGCCATGAGTGGCGCGGCAACGTGCGCGAGCTTGAAAACTTGATAGAACGCGTTGTCGCCTTTTCCGTTGGTGCGCCTGTGTCGGATGACGATATTCGTGGCTGGCTCCATCGAGTCGTGACCCCTCAGCAGCAGGGGGTGCCCACCGACTTACCAGAGGAAGGGTTGGATTTGGAGGGGCTCATCAACGGCATTGAAAAGGACCTGCTCTTGAAAGCGCTCGAACGGGCCATGTGGGTGAAGAAAAAGGCCGCACGGCTTCTGAGACTCAACACGCGATCCTTTCGATATCGACTAGAGAAGTATGCCATCAAGGGAGGCCGCGATTAATCCGCAGCCGAGTCTGTCCGAGATCACGGTCTTTGCTCCTGCCAAAATCAATGTGATCCTGCGTATCCTCGACCGCCGCCCCGACGGGTTCCACAATCTCTGGTCGATCATGCAGACGGTTGCCCTCGAAGACGAGGTACAGATCAGATTGCGTGCTGACCGACAGGATATTCAGCTAAGGTGTGATGCGACGCAGCTGGCGGCAGACCAGAGTAACCTCGTCTATCGCGCAGCCGCAGCGGTGTTGGCGCGAGCCCAGCAATCGATCGGGCTCGACATTGAGCTGCGTAAGCGCATTCCAATGGGAGCCGGCCTCGGTGGCGGAAGCAGCGATGCCGCAGCCACCATCATAGGGTTGAATCATTTATTACGGTTGGAGTGGTCTCCGACGCAGATGGCTGATGTCGGGCAATCGCTAGGTAGCGATGTGCCCTTCTTTCTCTTTGCCCCCTCAGCGTTCGTGACGGGTCGAGGAGAAACAGTTCGGCCGGTCGTCGTTGAAGGGGCGCGATGGGTCGTGCTCGTCAACCCGGGGTTTGGGGTCAATACCAAGTGGGCGTATCAAGAATTGGCTGCCACCAGGACCGTTGTGACGCCGCTGTCGCTGGTCCAGCGAGAACTCGACCGGCAATCGCGGGTGAGCTGGGCCCAATTGATTGCCGCGGCAGAGAACGATTTCGAGGCGCCAGTCTTTGCCGCACAGGGGAAGCTTCGGGAGATTAAACGGAGCCTGCAGGCTCAAGGAGCCGAGATTGCGCTGCTGTCCGGAAGCGGGGCGACGGTGTTTGGGGTGTTCGCGGACGAGGCGCGCGCGCGCCAGGCCCAGGCCCAGGCCCAGGCCCAGTTCCAGTTCGTGAGTGAGGAGTTGATCAACATTTTTGTCGTTCCCACCTGTTCAGGCCCGCTCGGCTGGCGAGATGAACGACCACGATAAGCCGTGGCTCGGTTGACAACTCCCCGTGCATTCCGTTACAGTTTGGCCCCTTAGTTGGCTTCCTCAACAGCGCGCAGTGAACTAGGTAGGCGGGTCATGATGACGCCCACCGAAGCCCGCCGTCGAGACGACCATATACGAAATCAGAACGTTCCGCAGTCGTATCAAGGACCCTCTGAGGAATCGATGAGCAGAGAGCTAAAGATATTCTCTGGCAACGCGAATCTGGACCTAGCCCATGAGATTTGTGCCTACCTTGGGGCCAAGCTCGGCGCGGCCACGGTGTCGTCATTCAGTGATGGCGAAATTCGTGTCAGGATTGAGGAAAACGTTCGTGGCGCCGACGTGTTCGTCGTGCAGTCGAGTTGCCAGCCTGTCAACGACTCCCTTATGGAGTTGCTGATTATTATTGATGCGCTTAAGCGGTCCTCCGCGAATCGCATCACCGCGGTCATCCCGTATTTTGGCTATGCCCGTCAGGATCGTAAGGATCAGCCGCGTGTGCCGATTTCAGCGAAACTCGTGGCCGACCTTATCACCACCGCCGGCACTGACCGCGTTCTCACGATGGATCTCCACGCGGGGCAGATCCAGGGATTCTTCAATATACCGGTGGACCATCTCTATGCACTACCTGTACTGTTGGATTACATTACCAAACAAAAGGTGAGTGATCTGGTGGTCGTCTCCCCAGACGCTGGTGGCGTGGAGCGGGCCCGCGCGTTTGCGAAGCGGCTCCAAGCCAACTTGGCGATTATCGACAAGCGGCGTGAAGGACCGAATCAGACGCAGATCATGAACATCATCGGCGATGTCGCGGGTAAGAGCGCGTTGTTACTGGATGACATGATCGACACGGCCGGCACCATTGTGAAGGGGGCGCAGGCCTGTATGGATCGCGGGGCTCGGGAAGTGTGGACCGCCTGTACCCACGCGGTGCTCACCGGGCCGGCGTTGGAGCGGATCCAGCAATCTTGCCTGAAGCAAGTGATCGTGACCAACTCGATTCCGTTGCGGGGCAAAGAGCAGACCTGCCCCAAGCTACATCAATTATCGGTCGCGCCACTGTTAGGTGAGGCGATTCGGCGTATCCATGAAGATGAGTCGGTGAGTTCATTGTTTGCCTAACTCGATACCGAGGCATCTAGAGACAAGCGAGAAGAGGACGGAGGCCTATATATGAAGTTTGATCTAGCAGTCACAGTGAGAGAGAAGACGGGAAAGGGTGCGGCGCGCCAACTTCGGCGGGAGGGCAAGGTCCCGGGCGTGTTGTATGGGCAAGGCGAATGCCTGCTCTTGACGATTGAACCCGATAGCCTAGTCAAGATTTTGAAGGCACAGGCGGGGGGGGCCGCGCTCGTGTCGCTCACGCTCAGCGGTGCGAAGTCGAAACCGAACCGGACCGCACTCTTGCGCGATTTCCAGGTCGATCCGGTCGAAGGGAATGTGCTGCATGCGGATTTGTTTGAAATCTCGATGAACAAGCCGATTCGCGTGAAGGTGCCCCTGCATTTGACCGGCGGGATGCCTGCCGGCGTCAAAGAAGGCGGCATCCTCCACCACAATATGCGCGAGTTGCATATTGAGTGTCTGCCGGCTGTTTTGCCGGACTTCATCGAAGTCGATGCCTCGGGGCTCAACATTGCGCAAGGTCTCCATTTGAAAGACGTGGCCACGCGCGAAGGGATCCGCTATCTCGACGATCCTGAGCAGATGGTCGTGAGTGTGGCGGCCCCGATGACGGAAGCCAAACTCGAATCGCTCCTCGCGAGCGGCGCAGCCGCACCGGATGCCGCGAAAGAACCTGAGGTGGCCACGAAAGGCAAAGTGGTGGGTGAAGCCGTTGAAGGTGGCGAAGCGGCGAAAGCCGGTGTGGCTGCTGCTGATGCGAAAGGCGGCGAGAAGAAAGGCGCTGCAGCGCCAAAAGCTGAGAAGAAAGAAGCCGAAAAGAAGAAGTAACCTTGCACCTCATCGTTGGGTTGGGCAACCCGAGCGCTGCCTATGCCCAAACCCGCCACAACGTCGGCATGTGGGTCATCGAACGGGCCGCGGCTCGGTGGTCCATCCGCCTCGCCAAGCGAGGCATGGCTCATCGTGGATCGGGACGGGTTGGCTCAGAACTCCTCGAACTCGCCGGCACCCTCGACTGGATGAACATCACTGGTCCTCCGCTCAAAGGCCTGCTCCGAGAATTCATGCTCACCGCTGACGACCTTATTCTCATCCATGACGATCTCGACCTTGAACCGGGACGCCTCCGGATCAAGCAAGCCGGTGGTCATGGTGGGCACAACGGCATCAAATCTGTCGTCGAGGCGTTGGGGACGCCGGAGTTTGTCAGGCTCAAGATAGGGATTGGCCGACCGGCACCGCGTCAGGATTCGGCGGACTATGTGTTGCAGGCGTTCACGAGAGAAGAGCTCGAGGTGTTGAATCCCTGTCTCGATCGCGCTGTCGATGCGTTGGAATGTCTGATCCACCGGGGGACAGCCGTGGCGATGAATCAGTTTAATGTGCGTGAACGAGAAAACGGCAACGATGAGCAATGAACGAGGAACGCTGAATCTGCGGAAATTGTCGTGGATCGGCATGGTTCATCGCTCAGCCTTCATCGTTCAACCTTCATCGTTCAACGTTGGAGGTAAGATATGGGACTCTGTTGCGGCATGATCGGACTCCCGAACGTGGGGAAGACTACCGTCTTCAACGCGCTCACGGGTAGCGGTGCGTTGGCGGCCAACTATCCCTTCGCGACCGTCGATCCCAATACCGGCATCGCCCTGGTGCCGGATCCGAGACTGGGAGTTCTCACCGATCTCTTTAAGTCGAAGAAGACGACCTATAGCACGCTGGAGGTCCGCGACATTGCCGGCCTGGTCGAAGGGGCGAGCAAGGGTGAAGGCCTCGGCAATCAGTTTCTCGGACACATCCGCGAAGTCGATGCGCTTCTCCATGTCGTTCGCTGTTTTCAGGGAACGGATGTCGTGCACGTCAGCGGAGGGGTGAACCCTCTCCGTGACATCGGCGTCGTTGAAACCGAGTTGCTGTTGGCCGATCTCGACACGCTCGATCGGCGGAAGCAAAAGACGGAAAAGAAAGTTCGAGCAGGCGACAAGAAAGCCGCGTTTGAGTTGGCGTTCATCGACAAGCTGATTGGATTACTCGACAAGGGCGAATGGCTGGGCAATCTGCCGTACACCCCGGAAGAACGCGTGGTGCTCGATGAATGTCAATTGTTGGCAGCGAAGCCGGTGCTCTTCGTGGCAAATGTGTCGGAGCAGGCCGGCGCCGATGACGCGATGGTGAAGGCCGTCCGCGAGTTCGCCGATATGCGTGGCGCGCGGGTGGTGACGATTTGTGGTCAGCTCGAAGCGGAACTCTCCTCGCTCCCTGAGAGTGAGCGGGTAGACTTTCTCAAGGAAATGGGGCTCACGGAATCGGGCCTTGTACGGCTGACCCGTGAAGCCTACACGTTACTGAACATCGTTACCTTCTTCACCGCTGGCGAAATCGAATCCCGGGCCTGGCCGATTCCCAAAGGCATGAAGGCGCCGCAAGCGGCGGGAAAGATTCACTCCGATATGGAACGAGGCTTCATCCGCGCCGAGGTCTATCACTATGACGATCTGCTCATGCATGGGTCAGAGGCGAAGGTGAAGGAGAAGGGACTATTCCGGCTCGAAGGCAAAGACTA
>Ga0137463_1000840_pt1 | contig 10269 bp, 9 predicted proteins | sample EasRivERMGT800_2_FD_102333 | JGI IMG/M metagenome (GOLD analysis project Ga0137463, IMG submission 102333) | Soil microbial communities from meander-bound floodplain in the East River, Colorado, USA - East River MetaG ERMGT800_2 | ecosystem: Environmental > Terrestrial > Soil > Floodplain ...
GAGGTCGAGGCGCTGATAAAGAGGGTTTCCGGCGCTTCCCGCGTCGTCGTCTTCGACCACACGCTGCGCTCGGGCGACGAGGCGGAGCGCGAAGCGAAGCTGGTGCGCGAGCCGGTGCTCAACGTGCACAACGACTACACCGAGTGGTCAGGGCCGCAGCGCGTGCGCGACCTGCTGCCCGGCGAAGCCGAAGCCCTGCTGCAGCGGCGCTTCGCCATCATCCAGGTGTGGCGGGCGATCAACATGCCGATCCAGTCGAACCCGCTCGCCATCGCCGACGCGCGCAGCCTCGCTCCCGGGGACCTGATCCGCGCCGAGCGCCGCTATCCGAACCGCGTGGGCGAAACCTACCGCGTCGGCTACAACCCGGATCACCGCTGGTTCTATTTCCCGCAGATGCGGCGCGACGAGGCGCTGGTTTTCAAGGTATTCGAATCGGCGAAGGACGGGCGGGCGCGATTCACCGCCCACAGCTCCTTCGTCGACCCGACCACGCCTCCGGGCGCGCCGCCGCGCCAGAGCATCGAGGCCAGAACACTTGCGTTCTTCGATTCCTAAACTGTCCTGAGGTGTTCAACATGGACTTCAAGATCGACCGTCGTTCGGCGCTCAAGGCGGGCGCCGCTCTTGCCGCCGCGTACGCGTTGCCTGCCCGGGCGCAAGCCAAGCCCACCGTGCGCTTCGCCGCGGTATTCTCGGACAAAGACATTCGCGCGGGCATGATCCAGATGTTCGCGAAAGAGGTCGAGGGCGATTTCAAAGTCGAGCCCTTCTACAACGCTACGTTGTTCAAGCAGGGCACGGAGCTGGTTGCCCTGCAGCGCGACAACCTGGAGATGGGCAATATCGCTCCGCAGGATATTTCCAAGCAGATCCCGTCGTGGTCGATCCTCACCTCGGCGTATCTGTTCCGCGACGCCAGCCATCTGAACGCCTTCTTCGCGAGCGACCCGGGCGCGCAGATGAAGAAGATGGCCGAGGACCAGGTCAAAGTGAAAATCCTGGGGCCGACGTTCTTCGGCACCCGGCAGGTGGGCCTGAAGCCGAAGAAGAGAATCAACACGCCCGCCGACATGGCCGGCATCAAGCTCAGGATGCCTCCCGGCGACGCGTGGCAGCTCCTTGGTCGCGCCGTGGGTGCGAATCCCACTCCGATGGCTTACGCCGAGACCTATACGGGTTTGCAAACCGGAGCGATAGACGGCCAGGACAACCCGCTTCCCAACGTTCAGAACATGAAGTTCTACGAAGTGATGTCGCAGATCGTGCTGACCTCGCATCTCGTCGGCTACGACCTGCTTGCCGTCAACCTGAAGGTCTGGAACGGGATGTCGCCGGCGAAGCAGAAGACTTTCCAGGCCGCGGCCGACAGGGCGATCGCCTGGAGCACGGCCGAGCACCTGAAGCGCGAGGCGGAGCTGGCCGACAGCTTCAGGAAGATGGGCCTCGAGATCTACACCCCGGACGTCAAGGCGTTCCGCGAGTACGCCCAGAAAATCTACCTCGGCTCCGACGAGGCGAAGGACTGGCCGAAAGGGATGCTCGAAAAAATCAACGCCCTGAAGTGATGCGCGCCGTCGGGGCCTGGCTGCACCGCCGGGCGGAGAACGTCGCCGCGGGTCTGCTCGCGGTGATGTTCGTCGCGTTCATCTTACAGATCGTCTTCCGGTACCTGTTCAATTTCCCGATCGGCTGGACCAGCGAGCTGAGCGTCATCACCTGGCTTTGGCTCGTGCTCTGGGGCTCGGCGTTCGTCCTGACGGAGCGGGAAGAGATCCGCTTCGACCTCATCTATGGGGCGGCGGGCCGGCGCACGCGCATCGCCATGGGAATCATCTTCGCGCTCGCGATCGTTATCCTGTATGGCGCCTCGCTCAAGGCATCGATCTCCTACGTGAGCTTCATGAAGGTCGAACGGAGCTCCTACCTCAAGATCCGCATGGACTGGCTGTTCTCCATCTATGTGATCTTCCTCATCGCGGTGATCGCCCGCTATCTCTGGCTCCTGTCGCGGCTCGCGCGCGGCAAGGATCCCGAAGCCCCCGATTCGACCGCGGTGAGCTCCGGCCTGTGAATCCCACCAGCCCCTTCTCGCTCGCCGTCATGGCGATCGTCGCTCTCAGCCTGCTCGGGCTGCCGATCGGGCACGCCATGATCGGCGGATCGGTTCTTTATCTTTTCCTGGCCGGCCTCGATATGGGGACCGCCGCCGAGCAGCTTCTCAACGGCATGTATTCGAGCTTTGTCCTGCTGGCCATTCCGCTTTTCATCCTCGCGGCCGAGTTCATGACCATCGGCAGCATCACGGAACGGCTGCTGAGCTTCTGCAACGCGCTCGTCGGTCGCTTCCGCGGCGGCCTCGCTCACGTCAACGTCGTGCAAAGCATGATCTTCGCGGGGATGTCGGGCTCGGCCCTCGCGGACGCGGCGAGCTCGGGCAAGCTGATGCAGAGAATGATGACGCAGGACGGGAAATACACGGCGAGCTTTGCCGCGGCTCTGACGGCGGTATCCTCGGTCATCGGGCCCATCATCCCGCCCTCGATCCCGATGGTGATCTACGCCCTGGTCTCCGACACGTCCGTCGGCTACCTGTTCCTCGGCGGCGTCATCCCGGGGCTGCTTATCGGCGTCGCGCAGATGCTCTATATCTCGTTCACCGCCCGGCGAAGAAGTTTTCCGGTCGAAAAAGCCGTGCCGCTGCGCGACATACCGCGCATCACGTGGCAGGCCTTCCCCGCGCTGATGATGCCGGTGATCCTTCTAGGCTGCATTTACAGCGGCATCACCACGCCCACGGAAGCCGCCGCTCTCGCCGCCTTCTACGCGCTGCTGGTTTCCGCTTTTCTCTATCGCGCCGTCACCTGGCGCGGTGTTTACGACTCGCTGCTGACCAGCGCGCGCATCACGATATCGATCGGCATGCTGATCGCCGCCGCGATGGTCTTCAACTACGTCATTACGGTCGAGAACATACCCAAGACGCTCGCCGTCATGCTGAAGGGGTACGAGCTCACGCCGTTTACCTTCCTCCTGCTCGCGAACCTCATCCTCCTGGTCCTTGGCTGCTTCCTGGAAGGAACCACGATTCTGCTGGTCATCGTTCCGGTTCTCCTCCCCACTGCGCAGGCGCTGGGCGTCGACCCCGTGCATTTCGGGGTGGTCGCAGTCGTCAACATCATGATCGGCTTGGTCACCCCGCCTTACGGCCTGCTGCTTTTCATGATGGTCAAGATCGCGGACGTGCCCCTGCGGGACATGGTGCGCGAGGTGATGCCGTTTCTCGCCGCAATGATCGTCGCACTTGCGTTGATTACCTTCATACCGGAGATCGTGCTGTTCCTGCCCAAGTTGATGGGCTACAAGGGCTGAGGCCTTGGCGAAGAGCAATTTCCTGGTCGGCCTGATCGGAGAGGGAATCAAGGCATCGCTTTCGCCCGCGCTGCACGAGGAGGAGGCCCGGTGTCAGGGACTCACCCTGCGCTATCGCCTGATTGACCTCGCCCGGGACGGGTCCTGTGTTACCGACCTGCCGCGGCTGATCGACTCTGCGGAGGCGGCCGGCTTCGACGGCCTCAACATCACGCACCCGTGCAAGCAGGCCGTGCTGCCCCTGTTGACCGAGTTGTCGGAGGACGCGCGCGCCATCGGCGCCGTCAACACGGTGGTCTTCCGCGAAGGCAAGCGCAAAGGCTTCAACACCGACTGCTCGGGATTCGCCACGTCCTTCGGCCAGAAACTGGGCGACGCGGCGCGGCGGCGCGTGGTGCTCCTCGGCGCCGGGGGCGCGGGTGCGGCCATCGCTCATGCCGCCATGAGACTGGGCGTGGAGCGGCTCTTCATCGTCGACCGGGATCACGAGCGTGCCGAGACATTGGCGCGCAGCGTCGCGGGACACTACCCCGACCAGCTGGTCGCGTCCGCCGGTGAGCTCGCATCTGCGGTGGAACGCGCGGACGGCCTGATCCACGCCACTCCGACGGGAATGGCCGCTCATCCCGGCCTGGCATTCGATCCGTCTTTGCTGCGACCGGAAATGTGGGTGGTGGAGATCGTCTATTTCCCGCTTGAGACCGAACTACTGCGCGCCGCCCGGACGCGCAGCTGCCGCACCCTCGATGGCGGCGGCATGATGGTCTGGCAGGCCGTGGGCGCCTTTGAGCATTTCACGGGCATCAGGCCCGATGCCGCGCGCATGGAGGCTCATTTCCTGAAAATGGTTTCGCGCGAGAGCGGTACCCGATCGGATTCGTAACCGGAGGCAAACATGCGCATATTGGTCCTGCACGGCCCGAACCTGAACCTCCTGGGGCGGCGCGAGCCGCATATCTACGGGAAGGAGACGCTCGCGGATGTCAATGCCAGGCTCGAAGCCCTGGCGCGCGAGCTCGGCACCGAGTTGGTGATCGCGCAGTCGAACCATGAGGGCGTCCTGATCGACACCCTGCATGCGAACATCGACAAGGCCGACGGTGCCATCATCAATCCCGCTGGAATCACCCACTACGGGGTTCCCCTCCACGACGCGATCGCCGCGATGCCTTTTCCGGTCATCGAGGTTCACCTGTCGAACCTGGCGGTGCGAGAGGAGTGGCGCCACCGCTCGATGATCGCGCCGGTCGCGATCGGTACGATCCAGGGACTGGGTTGGCGCTCCTACACGACCGCCCTTCGGGCGGTCGTCGAAATCGCGCGCGAGAAAAGCAAGGGCTGATCCGTCACTGCGCTCTCACGCCTTCGTCGGCGATGTAGTCGCGGATCACGGCGTCGATTCCGGGATCGGCCTTGAAGCCGAGCGCCTGCGCGCGAGGCGTCGCGAAGCGCACCGGCCAGGTCTTCACGATCGCATCGATGCGCGCGTCGAGTTTGAATGACACGCGCTTCTGGGCTTGAGCTCCGGCGATTCTCCCCATCGCTTCGATCATCTCCGCGACCGTGACGGTAATCCCGGGAAGGTTCACCACGCGGTTCGACCCCCACTTCGCGGCGGGCAGGTCGTGCGCATGCATGAAGGCCTCGACGACGCGCCGCGGCGAAAGCAGCCACACGCCGGTCTCGGGCGGAAGCGGGCATTCGTAGGCGACGCCGTTCAGCGGCTCGCGGACAACCGCACTTGCGAACGAGGAGGCTGCGGCGTTCGCCTTTCCCGGTCGCACGACGATGGTAGGAAGGCGCAGCGACCTGCCGTCGATGTAGCCCTTGCGCGAGAAGTCGCTCATGAGATATTCGCTCATCACCTTCTGCGAACCGTAGGAAGTCTGCGGCGCTGGCGTGGTCGAGTCGTCGAGTACCCGGGGCAGCTCGCCGCCGAAGGCGGCAACCGAGCTGGCGAAAACGAGGCGCGGGGGTTGGGCGCATTTGCGTGTCTGGTCGAGCACCGCCCGCATGCCGCCGAGGTTGACGCGCATGCCGAGGTCGAAGTCGGCTTCAGCGGCACCCGAGACCACCGCGGCGAGATGAAAGATCGAAGTCGTGTCGGCAGCGATCGCGCGCTCAGCGAAGCCCGGGTCGGAGATATCGCCGGCGAGCGTCGCAAGTCGAGGGTCCTTGGGAAGATCGGTGGGAAAGGCCTGATCGACGAGCGTGAGACGCGCGATCTTCTCCGCGGCGAGCGTGCCGCGGGCGAGCAACGCCTTGGCGAGCTTGAAGCCGATGAACCCGCCGCCTCCGGTAATGACGATTTTCATGGGCGCGATCCTAGAAAAATTGCCGCGGCAGCCACAGCACGATCTCGGGAACGTAGGTGCAAACGATGAGCGCGGCGAGAAGCGGCACGAGCCAGGGCAGTATCGCCATGGTGGTGCGTTCGACGGAGAGCCTGGCGGCGCGCGACAGGACGAACAGCACCGTGCCGAGCGGCGGGTGCAGGAGGCCGATCATCAGATTGAGGACCATCACCAGGCCGAAATGGACGAGATCGATGCCGAGGGTCTTGCAGATCGGCACGAGGATGGGCACGAGCAGGGTGATCGCGGCGACGGGCTCGAGGAAACACCCGATGAAAAGCATCAGCACGTTCGCGAGCAGCAGGAACACCCAGGGAGTGTGGGTGAAGGAAAGCACCCAGGCCGCGACCGCGTCGGTCACGCGCGTGACCGTCAGCAGCCACCCGAAAATCGACGCCGCGGCGACGATAAGCAGCACCGTGGCGGTGGTCTCGATCGTGTCCATCGAGATCTTGACGAGCATCTTCAGGTTGATGGTGCGGTACCAGACGAGTCCGAGCGCCAGGGCGTAGGCCGAGGCGATGATCGCGCCCTCGGTCGGGGTAAACACCCCGGCGGTCATGCCGCCGAGCAGGATCACCGGGGTCATCAGCGCGAGAAAAGCGTCGGCAAAGGTGCTGCCGAGCGCCGACCAGGAAAACGTCGTGTCGCGCCCGTAGTTGCGCCGGTACGCGTACCAGGTCACGGTCGCCATCATGAACAGGCCCATCACGATCCCCGGGATCACGCCCGCGAGAAAGAGCTGTCCTATGGAAACGCCGGCCATCATGCCGTAGATGACGAAGGGCAGGGAAGGCGGAATGATGGGCCCGAGCGTCGCCGAGGCGGCGGTCACGCCGACCGAGAAGTCGATCGGGTAGCCGTGGTCCTTCATCGCCTTGATCTCGATCGTGCCCAGGCCCGCGGCGTCGGCGATCGCCGTTCCCGACATGCCCGCGAAGATCATCGAGCCGACGATGTTCACGTGCCCGAGGCCGCCTTTCAGCCATCCGACCAGCGCCAGGGCGAAGTTGTAGATGCGGTTCGTGATCCCGGCCGAGTTCATCAGGTTTCCCGCGAGGATAAAGAACGGCACCGCGAGCAAGGGAAACGAGTCTATGCCGCCGTACATGCGGTGGATGACGACGAAATCGGGAACCGTGCCCGAGATCATCACGTAGGCGAGCGAGGCCACCACCATCGCGAGCGCTACGGGGACCCCGGCGAGCATAAGGAGCAGGAACCCCACGAGCAGTACCGCGGTCACGGCTTTTCTTCCTCCATCACGTCCGGGCGCTCGAGCGCGCTGTATCCCTGGCTCCAGTGCTTCCACGCCACCTGCAGCGCGCGGCCGAACATCAGCGCGAAGCCAAGGAGCATGGCGCCGAACACCAGACCGATCGGAAGCTCGACGACCGCCATGCGCTGGGTGCCGATCCGGTCAATGAGAAGCCAGGTCAGCCACACCGCGTAGCCGAAGAAGCCGATGCGCACCGCATCCACGAAAGTCGCCATGACGCGCCCGGCCGCGGGAGGAAGGAAGCGGTAGACGAAATCCACCTGGATGTGGGTGTTCTTCCGCACCGACATCGCGCCGCCGAGGAAGGTGACTGCGACGAGCAGATAGCGGGCGATCTCTTCGGTCCAGCCCGCCGCGTCGTTCAGCGCGTAGCGGGTAAACACCTGGTAGAAGACGACGAGCGCAAGAACCCAGAACACCGCAAGGACGATCCAGTCCTCCCAGGCGTATACGGAAAGCCGGACTGCTTCGTCCGCGACGTGGAAGCGCCCGTCTGCGCCGAGCACCTCGCCGGCGTTGGCCTCTCCTTCGGGCGCGGCGCTCATCAGGCGTTGAGCCCTACCTGATCGCCTGCACCTTGTCGTAGAGCGCCCTGTCCCACGGCACGTCCGGGCCGATGTGGAACTTCGTAAACACGGACTGGAACGCCGCGCGGTCGGACCTCACCACCGTTTTTTTGTACTTGGTGGCGAAATCGCCGACCAGCTTGATCTCGGCCGCGGCGATCTCATCGGTCGCCCTGGCCGCTGCCTCGCGGAAGATGTCTTCGAACGCCTTTCTGTCGGCGTCGGAGAGCTTGCTCCACAGCGGCCCGCTGACGATGGTAATCAGCATCTCGGTGATATGGCCGGTGAGATTGATGTGCGACTGTACCTCGTAGAATTTCTTCGCGAGGATGGTCGGGAGGGGATTTTCCTGGGCGTCCACCGTGTTGTTCTGCAGCGCAAGGTAGACCTCGGCGAAAGCGATCGGGGTGGCGTTTGCGCCGACGACTTTCGGATACATGATGTAGAGCGGCGCATCCGGCACGCGCAGCTTCAGTCCCCTCATGTCTTCGGGCTTCACGATCGGCTTGTTTGCCGTGGTGTGACGCACGCCGTAGTAGGTCACCGCGATCGGCTTGTTGCCGCCCTTCTTGTAATAAGCCTCCAGGAGGTCCCATAGCACCCCGCTCTGCGAGTATTTCTTCCAGTGGTCGAAGTCGCGGAACATGTAAGGCGCGCCCCCGATTGAGAGCGGCGGGTAGGTGCGCGCGGCGAAGGCCTGCCCGGTGTAGATCACGTCCACCGTGCCGAGCGAGAGCGACTGGTTGATCTGGGTCTCGCTGCCGAGCGAGGAGGCCGGGAACACGTCCATGGTGTAGCGGTTGTTGGTTCGCTTGGCGATCTCGCCCGCCGCCCACAGCGCCCAGGTGTGATATGGCTCCGAGGTTTCGTACACGTGCGCGAATTTCAGCTTCTGCTGCGCCAGAGGCGCCGCGGCAGGCAGCGCGGCGAGCAGCGCCGTAACAAGAAACTTCATCAGTCCGGTTTTCATGGCGTCCCCCTTCAAGCGAAAATCAGTGATTGTCCCGCGGCACAAAGTCGCCGCTCTTCCCAGTGAGAAAATCGAGGTCGGCGCCTTCGTGCGCCTGCAGCACGTGCTCGAAATAGAGGCGCCAGTAACCGCGCGCTAGCGGCGGCTCGGGCTCCTTCCATTTTCTGCGCCTTTGCGCGAGCTCGTCCTCCGGCACGAGCAGCGCGAGGCGCCGCTTCGCGACATCGAGCTCGATGATATCGCCGTTTTCGACCAAAGCGAGCGCGCCGCCCGCCGCGGCCTCGGGCGCGACGTGCAGCACCACCGTTCCGTAGGCGGTGCCGCTCATGCGCGCGTCGGACACCCGCACCATATCGGTGACGCCGCGCTTCAGGAGCTTCGGGGGCAGGGGCATATTGCCCACTTCGGCCATGCCCGGGTAGCCCTTCGGCCCGCAGTTCTTCAGCACCATCACGCAGCTCCTGTCGATGTCGAGCTTCGGATCATCGATGCGCTTGTGAAAGTCCTCTATGCTCTCGAATACGACAGCGCGGCCCCTGTGCTTCATGAGCTTGGGCGTCGCGGCCGAAGGTTTGATGATGGCGCCGTCGGGACAGAGGTTGCCGCGCAGCACCGCGATGCCGGAGTTCTTCTTGAAGGGTTTCCTGAGCTGGAAGATCACGTCGCGGTTCCAGCACGGGGCGCTCTTGTTGTTCTCCCAGATGCTCTTGCCGTTTACGGTGAGCGCGTCCTTGTGCAGGAGCCCGTTCGCGCCGAGCTCGCGGATTACCGCGGGCAGCCCCCCGGCGTAGTAGAAATCCTCCATCAGGTACTTGCCCGAGGGCATAAGGTTCACCAGGCAGTGCACGCCGCGGCCCAGGCGATCGAAGTCCTCGAGATTCAGATCGACGCCGATGCGCCGTGCGATCGCGATCAGGTGGATTACCGCGTTGGTCGAGCCGCCGATGGCGGCGTTGACGCGTATCGCGTTCTCGAAAGCCTTCCGCGTGAGGATTTTCGAGAGCGTCAGCTTTTCCCTCACGAGCTCCACGATGCGCCGGCCCGCGCTGCGGGCGAGCACGTAGCGGCGTGCGTCCACCGCGGGGATCGCCGCGTTGCCGGGCATGCCGACGCCGAGCGCTTCCACCATCGAAGCCATGGTGGAGGCCGTGCCCATGGTCATGCAATGGCCGTGCGAGCGGTTCATGCAGGACTCGGCCTCGTGGAACTCTTCGATCGTGATTTTCCCCGCGCGCAGGTCCTCGGACATCGACCACGTGTTCGTGCCCGAGCCGATGTCAGTGCCGCGGTACTTGCCCGAGAGCATCGGGCCGCCCGACACGCCGATCGCGGGGATATCCACGCTCGCCGCGCCCATCAGGAGCGCCGGCGTGGTCTTGTCGCAGCCCATGAGGAGCACCACGCCGTCGAGCGGATTGCCGCGGATCGACTCCTCGACGTCCATGCTTACGAGGTTGCGGTAGAGCATCGCGGTCGGGCGCAGCAGGGTTTCCCCGAGCGACATCACCGGAAACTCCATCGGGAAGCCGCCCGCCTCGAGGATGCCGTTTCTCACGTGATCGGCGATCGTGCGGAAATGCGTGTTGCAGGGCGTGAGCTCCGACCAGGTATTGCAGATGCCGATCACGGGACGCCCGTCGAACTGGTCCTGGGGCACGCCGCGGTTCTTCACCCAGCCGCGGTAGATGAAACCGTAGATGTCCTGCCGACCGAACCATTGCATGGAGC
>Ga0137463_1000842_pt1 | contig 10244 bp, 5 predicted proteins | sample EasRivERMGT800_2_FD_102333 | JGI IMG/M metagenome (GOLD analysis project Ga0137463, IMG submission 102333) | Soil microbial communities from meander-bound floodplain in the East River, Colorado, USA - East River MetaG ERMGT800_2 | ecosystem: Environmental > Terrestrial > Soil > Floodplain ...
AAACAACCTGCAGAAATTCAAAAATTCTCTATAGAAAAGATCATATCCACTCTTAAAGAAAAACGACAATACTTTAAAGAAGATATGATGAGGTATTACAGGTTCCTGTCAAAAACCGTTTCTATTGTCGGATCAAATCAGAGGGAGCAATTCACCATTTCAAAAAAAGAAAACGGAACAGTTTCGGTTATTGTGAATAGAATTGACAGTTTGGGAAATAGTTCTTCAAAAATCTACGAACGAAGTTTTGATCCTGCCATTACAAAAGAGATCAGGATCTATGGACTTGAAGGCGATGATAAATTTGTGATGCGGGGTGGAACATCTAAAATCAAGATCAGGCTGATCGGCGGGCCCGGTAATGATGAATTCATCAATTCTGGCAATGCTCGCAAAATGAAAGTTTATGATGTGAGCTTTGAGCAAAATATTTTTTCCGGAGAGCAAACCATCTGTAAAAAAATATCAAGTGATCCGCAAAATAATAATTACACAAGACTGGGACATCGTTACGACATCAGTTCACCGGGGATATCTCTTGAATATTCCATTGATGGGGGTATATACATAGGTCCAAAATATAAAATAGTAAAGCAGGGTTTCAGAAAAGAACCTTATAGCATGAGTCACCTGCTTGCCGTGAATCGTGCATTCAATGCTTCATCCTATCATATAAAATACAATGCGGATCTTATCAAACTGTTTGGCAACACTGATCTCCTGGTCCGTGTCGATGCAAAACTGCCCACCAGCAGAACCCGTTTTTTTGGGATCGGTAATAATACCTTGTATGATAAAACAAAACCGGGAGCTCATAAATATTATTTTGCCCGCTACGACATGGTAAATATTTCCCTGATGGCGCGAAACAATATCAATTCATGGTTTCAGATCAAATGGGGACCGGTTTTTCAATATTTCAAATTAAGAACCACCGCAAACCAGGATAAATACATTTCACTCCTCTATCCAAATGTCGGCGCTTCCAAAATTCAGTATAAGGGTAAATCTTTTGCAGGCGGCGAACTTGATCTTGAGATCAACACAAAAAATGATCTGCTGATACCAACAAGAGGCATTGACCTGAATATCTATTGCCGCTCTTTGGCAGGGTTAAATAATTTCAGAAATCGCGTCACCGAGGCCGGTGGCGTTCTTTCACTTTTCACTGACTTTATTTCAAAAAAACACCTTGTGCTCGCAACAAGTTTTGGAGCAAGTCACATAACCGGAAATTACGAATTGGAACAGGCCCAATACCTGGGATACAAACAAAACCTGAGAGGATTTCGAATAGACCGTTTTGCCGGTCGCAGCAGGGCTTACAATAATTCAGAAATAAGATTTATAAAAAATGACGCTAATTTCGGTTTGTTTCGTGGATCATTTGGTCTTTTGATCTTTAACGATCTGGGCAGGGTGTGGGCAGACAATGACCAATCAACACAATGGCATGATGGTTATGGATGGGGGCTTTGGATGTCACCTTTGAAACGTTTTCTGCTCGCCGCCACACTGATGTATTCGAAAGAAGAAAAAAACCTTGCGTTGGTAAGTTTTGGATTTCAATTTTAAATGAAATGAAATTTATAAAATACATAATCTTTCTTTTGCTGATACCAGCGATCTCAAACGGTCAAACAGTCCATGTTGATAGCAACAGGGCAGTTTACAAAGGAACTGTAAAGCTTGACAAAATAAAAAAAGAAGAATTGTATGGAAGAGCAAAGAATGCCATACTCAACAATGTGAAGGGGAATAAGGAAATTCTTGCTATTGACAATAGTGAAAAAGGAATGATAACAGCAAAAGGAAGTATAAGGCTTCCCTCTCCCTATTATATCATTAAAACAGTTGAATATATTTTTGAATTATCGGTTGAAGATGGAAAATATGAATACCGCATTGACAGTGTCTATCTAAAAGAGGTGGAGCGGGGAGACAAACCGGTCAAAATATCTTCTGAAGAATTATTGAAAGAAATAGATGTGAATGGGCCGGTATCAGCGACCGCAGAAAAACAATTGAACGAAATTGATATGAATTTTCAAAAGTTGATCGCTATTTTCAACGCGGATATGAAGGCGACCGTTAAAAAAAATACAGAGTAGTTAGCATGACACTGCGCAGATTCATAAACGCCTAAATTTTTAATGCAAACAATTCAATCGAAATATCTTTGCCTTTTAATTCAAATTCACCCAGTGCTTCCGTTTGCCAATCCTTTAGATTTGATTTTTCAATAAATTCTTTTGAGACAATGAATTTTTGATTCAATTCAGTGCAGGCATCCCTGATCCTTGCAGTTGTGTTCATTGCATCTCCGCTCATGGCAAGATCTTTTTTTATAACTCCTATTTCTCCAATAGTGACTTCACCAACATGAACCCCCACTTTGAATTCAGGCAAAAATCCATAGACTCTTCTGAACCGATCTCCATTCTTTTCAATATTTTTCCGGGCAGCGATCAAAGCCTGGATGCAGTTTTTATAATTTTTTTGCTTTGTTGGCCAGGAAACGATGATCTCATCCCCCACGTATTGATAGATCCTTCCTCCATATTCAAGCAAGGCAGTTGAAATATGATAAATGAATTCGCGGATGAACCGGAAATAGCTGGTGTTATCCATTTTCTCTGCGATTGGAGTGGAATTTTTCAAGTCGATAAACATGATAATCAGAAACTCGTTTTTTGGTTTAAGATATTTACCAAAAAAAATGGCGAAAAATATTCCGGGTGAATATTTCTCTATGAATTCAATAATGATCTGCGTAAGGATGAAAAGAATAAACCACTCTGGCATTTTTTCCAGGAGCCACTTGCCCTGAAAGGTATGAGAGTAAAAACTGGTAACGGCTGTGGCCAAAGATCCTTTATCGATCAGCACAACATAGGTTGTGTGAATTAAAAAATTTACTGCCAGAGCGGCAATGACAAGGATAAGCGTTTTAAAAAGAATATTTGTAAAAACCGAAGAATTGCGAAACAGGTTTTTTAAAAGAAACACCAATGCATATCCCATGCAAAGGCTGATAAAAAAAACATTGACCTCTCTCAATAATATGGTGACGATTGTTTTGTTGGGAAACAATTCGGTTTCTGCAGGAGCAGAGGTCAATATCCGGAAAACGAAAAAGAACATATCGATAACCGTCCATGATACCGCAATAGATAGGATCATTTTTAATCTCCATCGTTTGATCACAGAAAAACCACCTCCTATCAGCCTTGGGAATTTCATGCATTCTGTTTAATATAGTTATAGATAGCTTTCTGTGCGTTGATCACGACAGCCCCATTTACGGTTTCCTTCAGCTGGTTCATATTACTATCTAAAACAACTGCTTTATCATTGTCCTTCCATTGAAGGTCAAAATAATCGATCAATTCTTTTTTGCATTGCTCGTCATCGATCGGAACACAAACCTCGATGCGGCGATGAAGATTCCGATTCATCCAATCTGCAGAGCCTATGATTACATTACACTCATCTTCTGTTCCAAAAATAAAAATTCTTGAATGTTCCAGATAACGGTCCACAATTCTTTTCACTGTAATATTGGGATGCGATGGAACCAGGCAACAGACGCTGCGGACGATCATTTCAATTCTCACACACGCTTCTGCTGCTGCGTACAAGCGATCGATCATCGCTGTTTCTTCAAGGTTATTCAGCTTGATCCTGATAAATCCTTCCCCCCCTTTTTTCACCTTCTTCATCTCCCGCTTCATCAATTCATCAAATCTTTCGATCATGTTGAACTGTGAAACCAGGAGTTTTTTAAACTTCAGATCGGTTTTGGCCTCAGGTAGTTTTTGTTTTTGCAAAAAATCAAAGAGCGACAACAACTCTTTGCAGATCTCCTTATCGGCTGTCATTAAAACATGGTCGGTATAAAACTTTGCGGTCACTTCATTAAAATTCCCGGTACACAATAAAGCAAAATGATTTGTGCCCACTTTTGTTTCCCTGCGTATCAAAGCAATTTTTGAATGAACTTTAATACCCGGGATCCCATAAATAAGTTTTATACCGGTTTCCTTCATTCTTCTGCTCCACCTGATATTATTTGCTTCATCAAATCTTGCTTTCAATTCCAGCAGCACCGTTACCTTCTTTCCATTTTTTGCAGCACCGATCATAGCGTTTGCGATATGTGATTCAGCGGCCACACGATATAAAGTAATAAAAATTTCTTTTACTTCCGGATCGATCATTGCCTGGTTAAAAAAAGAAAGAACAGGGTTGTAAGATTGATAAGGAAGATGGACCAGGAGATCGGTCTGAGAAATATATTTAAAAATATCTCCGGTCTTTGAAATATTCTTATTCGAAACTGGCTCTGATTTTTCATAGGTCAATTGTTTTCCGAAGGATGGAAGTGTTGCAAGATCAATGAGGTTATGATACCTGCCGCCTGCAAACATATCATCCAGTTTGAACTCCAGCAGCGAAACAAAAAATAACTGGATGTTCAGGGGCATGCCGGTTTCATATAAAAACCTGGAAGGGGGGCCGAAATCTCTTTTACTTAACTGCTTCTCGATCTTATTTAAGATATCGGTTTCATACTCTTCTTCCAGTTGAAGTTCAGCATCGCGATTGATCTTGAAACTATACACACTCAGCACTTCAAACCCGGGAAACGCATGATGAATATTTTCCCGAATGATGTCATCAATAAAGATCACATAGTTGACGCCGTCAAGAGGTGAAAGAATAAAAAACCGCTGCAGCTTATCCGATGGAATATTCACAACAGCATGACGGATCAAATCCTCTCCCGGTTTTTTTAATGAAACAGCAAAATAAAGCTGGTTGTTCTCAGGATTGAAATTCTTCTTCCCATCAAGTAATAAAGGTTGAATAAAAGACAGGACATCGGATGAAAAGATCTCAGCAACTTCAGCTTTGTGTTCATTTTTTATTGTCTCATTATAATAGAGATAAATTCCATTTTCCTTCAAAGCAGGCAAAATATTTTTCAAGAGAATGGTTCCATATTCTTCCAATTGCCTGGTTACTTCAGCCTGTATTTTTTCTAAGACATCTTCTGTCCATTCACCGCTGATCTGTTTTCTTGTTTTCTTTTTTAATGCATGAATAGCCATAATGGCAGGATAGCGAACACGGAAAAACTCATCAAGGTTGGAGGAAAAAATAGAAAGAAATTTCAACCGCTCAAACAAAGGAACCGATGATGATGCGGCTTCCTGCAACACCCTGTAGTTGAATCCAAGCCAGCTTAACTCCCTGTTGTAATACATGCGAATTAAATTGGAGAAGAAGTTGGGTTTGTAATAATAGGTGCATTATGTGCTGTTCCTGAAAACATAAAATAAGTAAAGGCGATCACAGAGATCACAATTCCGATCATAAAAACATTATAGGCAATGCGCAGTAATTTATATTTCCTACCCAGCACCACGCCGAGATAATAAACATCTTTTATCAGGGAGCCGTACAAATATTCAGGGTCTCTCATCATGATGCTCATTCCCCATTTATAATCTTCCAGGCTTGCTTTATAAAAATTTCCAAAGAATAACAGGTTGGTTTTTTTATTCGTGATATCTTCTTTATTGAATATTCCCGTGCTGATCACGGGCCTGGTTGCCAGGATCGCCAATACGATCGTTGCCACCGAAAATGAAATAAAAATAATGGTTGGATAAGTGAGTTCCGGGTTCTCATCAAACTTGCGGAACAAAACGGAAATGCTCACTGAAATGATGATCGCATTTACTGAGATCAGGATATTTGCTTTTCTGTCTGCCATATCACTCAGGCGCAAATGATTGCCGGAAGCCAGTCGCAGCATCGTTTGAATGCCTTTTGACACGAGACTGTTTGATTGTTTATCTTGTTTTGCATCGTTCTTTTTATCCAATCCAAATAAACTGTTGTCTTCTTGTTTTACGGTAGCCTGCACCGTTTTTTCTCTCAATCGATCAATGTTTTCCAGCTTGCCTGCATTCAACAGTTCGATGCAATAGGAAGTATAATATTTATGTTTTTCCAAAAATTCCAGGGTGTGCAGATCCCATTCAATTTTTGTCATGGGATTTTTGGAATCATGATCCACCTCTCTTCTTACCTGTTTATTTGTCTTTTTGAAATCTTTGGTGCCCAGGTGGTAAGTATCCGCATCACAAACAATTTGTTCCAGCAAAGTGACAGGTTCCTTGTTGCGTTTGGTAGCCATGATACAACCTGAAATGATCTTTATCAATTCTTCATCGGGCGTTTGCGTGTGCATAAAAGAACGCATCAACTCTACACTTTTTTCCTCATGATTTTCCGGGCCCGTGAACAAATGTCCTGTATCATGAAACCATGCAGCAATGTAAACAGCAAGCATTTCTTTTTCACTGAGCTTGTAATGGGCTGCAATTTCTTCCGTTCGTTTTACGATATTCTTAGTGTGTTCAAATGAGTGGAAGATCAGTTTTGGTTTTGGATTCGATTCAAATAATTCGCTCACGTGATTTTCAACCTGCTTGTAAATATTGTTCGCCATAATATATTTTTAGAAAGTAAGATTGAGTTTTGCTCCAACAGAAAAATTCAGCAATTTTTCTTCATCAGAAACGGCAATGGTTGCCGATACAATTACAAGCTTAAAGGGAATAAAATAAAGACCGCCCCCATATGCATCATGCCATTTCCGTGAAGATTCACCTTTCAGCCAAACTCTGCCCACATCATTAAACCCCACAATTCCCAAAGTACCCGGCAATAAAGCAGATTTAATTTCAACTATTTTTATTCTTAACTCAAGACTGTTATAAGCCATTGAGCTTCCATAAAATCTTGTTTTACGAAAGCCACGTAAAAAATTATTTGCACCTAAATTCAAAGCCTGGAAATATTGAAAGTCCTTACTGAAAATATGTCCTGCACCAAAGCGAACCACAGCAATGAAATTTGATGCATCCGCGAGGCTGGCATAAATGCTCATTTCGCTGGTTAGCTTAGTGTAATTGTTTGTTTTTTTACTGACACCAGCCTGTGATTCAAATTCATTGTTCCATTGAACACCTCTTGTTGGAAAAAGTTCATTATTCAAATTATTGAAAGAAATGGCAAGCTTTCCGCCCACATAAGTTTTTCTCGAATAAACTGAGGCTGAATCAAGACCAAACATGGATGGCTGTTCTAAAATTTTACCAATGTTGTCTTTCTGTTTATTCCAGTAATGAAAAACTGTCGGTCCAAGCATTATATGCAATCTTTCAAAAAACCGGCGACGAAACAACAGTTCTGCTTCCATATAGTCATACCGGGTCCGGTAAAATACCGGGTCGCGTTGAGGATCGATCTTTGATTTGTTGCCAAGCCCAAAGAAATTATTCAAGGTTGGGTTTACATAAGTCCAGTTAAACAAAAAGTCGTTGTTGCGATAAAAGTGATTTACTTCAGCACTATATTTCACCTGGTATGCACCTTTGCCCAACGCATATAATGTGGCAAGTCGTTGCTCGGTTGCATCTGGTTTGTTCCTGAAACCGAATGTTCTCCTTAAAAAACCCGGGCCGATAAAAAGACCATCTTCAATATTGTACCCAAGATTCAAACGGGGAAAACGGTTAACAGGATAATTGAATCCTAAAATGCTGTAATAATTTACTGGAGGTTCAGAAGAAAAAAGATTCCTGCTTCGCCTGTTATGGATGATGTAATTGGATTCAATCCCCGGTCTTAGATCGTAGAGAAAATTTTTCACTTCACCTTTTATGTCAAATGTATCGTTACCCTTACCACCAATGATCCGAAACTTTATTTTTGTATGAACAGCTGAATCAATCTCAAATTTATCGTCCCCGTTAAGGCCATAAAGCCTCACCTCTTTCGTGTCCCTGAGATCAAAGACCCTGTCATACATAACAAAACTGGTGTCATTATTATTTTCCCTGGCATATACTTTCACTTCCGCTCCGTTTGGATGATCGGTCACCTTGAAATATTCCTTGTCGTTACTGCCGATAATGTTCACTCTTCGCGAAAGAAAATGGTAATACTGCAGGGCTCGTTTTTCTATAATATTGCGGCGATTGATCAGCTTGTTTACAAAAGACATGCTATCCATTCGTAAAATTTCCGGTGGCAGTTTTTTTACCCCGGAAATTAAAACTGAATCGGGCAACTTTTTTTTGAAATCATCAATGACAGTTTTCCATTCTGCAGCGTCCAGGTCGGTAAGGAATAAACGGTCAAAATCACGGGCTGCCCAGTTAAACCAATTTACTCTTAAAATATTTTTCTGAAATCCTTTCAACATCGGCAATTGTCTTGTTGAAGCAAAACCGATTATCAATCCATTTGATCTGAAATAAGCCTGGTCACGGTCTTTGGGAATAGGATAATATAGTTTTCCTTTCCCGGTATCCATTGTTCCCCATGCCCATTGATCCATATGGCGATCAAAATCACCGACCAGCATATCCAGCAATCTTGCTTTTAAAGCTTCCGGCTGGTTAACCCGGTGATCGTGTTTTTCGATCAGGTCATTAAAAATCTTAAAACTGCTTTTTGTATTCTCACCATATCGTGAAGGTTTTTTCGGTTCCAGCATACACACCTGGTTCTTGAACATCTCACGATATCTTCCGAATGCAGGGTCATCGGGAACTAAAAATAATTCCGGAGATGCCTCTACAATATTCAGTGCCCTGGAGAAAGTTGAAACAGTAAGCGAACCATAGGGATGAGATGCAGAAATAAAATCCTGTACAAGTTTTGCAGCGATCGTATTTCTGAATTCGGCGGGAATAGCATTAGCAGGATTCTTATCAATGCTTCTTAATTTCCATTCCACTCCTTTCTTATCAACCAGGGTGAGTGATCTTGTTTGTTTGCCACCACCCAGACTTTTAATGGTCAATCCCCCTTTCTCTTCATGAATATTGAATACTTTCATTTGCACCGGGGCTGACCATTCTTTGCGATAATTTGTTCCCACCATTAGATCTTTTGCCCAATTTGTTTTACCATATTTATCACTGCCTTCAATTGTGATAAAGTCTTTGTATTTGACCGCCTGCTCATTTACAATTTTACGGGTAGTTGTATCTGAAGCTGCCTGGACCTTGGTGAAGTTTAAAAGGTTTTCGGTATAAGCCATCTTTGTTGCGGTGTCTGTGACTGTGTAATAATTAATGCGGACATTTCTATTTATGGACACTTCAAGAACTGCAAACCCGTTTACTGCCATTGCAAAATGAGTCCTTTTACTTTTCGAAACACGATTATGGTTCACTCCGCCGCCGCTAACTACATAATAGCGACTGCTGTCTTTGATCAGTTGCATGCTATGTTCATGGCCAGCAGCATAAATTAAATTTTCATTTGGATATTTTTCAGTCACGGCCTGGATCTGTTTAATCATATCAGCATAGCCTGGATGCTTCAGGTCCTGCGGGCTGCCGAAGATGCTTCTTTCAATCGGATAAATGGTTCCCAGTATGGGAAGAGGAATGTACAGGTTGGGGTTCATTTCCGTAAATGGAAAGATGTGTTGCTTGAAAGTGTAAAAGCCCCCATGGACCCCGGTGCTTTTAAACGTGTGATGGCAGGCGAGAATCACCAGCTTGTCGGAATTTTCATTCAGCAAATCATCAAGTCTTGATAAAACTTCATCTGTTGTTTTGTAATCACAATCTGATTCTATCCCTGGTTTATCATAAGGGTGGAGCCACCACTGACTGTCAAAAAAAATGACGGCTACATCGCCGGGTAATTTTACATCCTCCGGCCCCGGGCATCCTCCTTCAGGCAAAAACCTCACATTGGGTTTTCCCAGTTGTGCAACATACTGTTGCTCTCTAATTATAGATTCCCATCCATCACGTCCACCATTATGCCAATCATGATTGCCGGGGATCATGTACACTTTCGCCTTCGTTCCTTCTGCAACTGATAATTGGTAATCTAACACGGCGTGAGCAGCAGCATATTCACTTGTTTGATCCAGTGGCAATCCTGTTGTATATAAGTTATCGCCAAGGTAGATCACGGTGGTCCGCTCATCCATTGGGATAAGTTTTTTTATTGCATCGACAACAGGTTGCTTCCCGTTGACCAACGCACCTGCATCGCCGATCAGGACAATGCGTGAAGCAATGGTATCTTTTTGCGCGTGAACCGAAACCGCCAGGCCCGAAAAAATCATGGTCATAAAAAAGAGAACTCTCATTGCCGGTCTTTTAGATGGTTATATTTAAAAATGAGTATGTCGGGTG
>Ga0137463_1000843_pt1 | contig 10243 bp, 12 predicted proteins | sample EasRivERMGT800_2_FD_102333 | JGI IMG/M metagenome (GOLD analysis project Ga0137463, IMG submission 102333) | Soil microbial communities from meander-bound floodplain in the East River, Colorado, USA - East River MetaG ERMGT800_2 | ecosystem: Environmental > Terrestrial > Soil > Floodplain ...
AAAAGAGATTATTTTGCATTTCTCTTTTTTTCTCATTCTCTCTTTTAAACTCTTAGCAATGCAAAGAACAAATTATTCTTCCGGTTCAAAATGGGAAGACATTGTTGGCTACAGCCGTGCTGTAAAAGTTGGAAATGTGATAGAAGTAACAGGCACCGTAGCCAGCGGCGAGGATGGAAAAGTTGTGGGCGGCAAGGATGCTTACGCACAAACCAAATTCATCTACCAGAAAATTGAACAGGTTTTAAAACGGGCTGGCGCAGAAATGAAAGATGTGGTGAGGGTGAGAATGTTTGTTACAGATATTTCCCTCTGGCAGGAATATGGAAGAGCACACTCCGAATTTTTTAAAGATATCAAGCCCTGCAACACAATGGTGGAGGTGAGCGCCTTGATAGAGCCGGACTATTTAATTGAAATCGAAGCAACCGTTATTCTCACTTCTTAAAATGAATATCGAATCCCTTCGCGAATATTGTCTTTCTAAACCCAATGTTGAAGAAGGGCTTCCTTTTGGCCCCGATGTGTTGGTCTTTAAAGTTGGCGGTAAAATATTCTTGTTGCTATCGCTAAATGACGAGCCGCTGCAATTCAATGTAAAATGTGATCCCGAAGTTGCAATTGAATTAAGAGAAGAATATTCTTGTGTCCTTCCCGGTTATCACATGAATAAAAAACACTGGAACACGATCGTGGTCGACGGATCTGTTTCTTCCAAATTATTAAAAGAATGGATCGATCATTCCTATGATCTGGTGGCAAAGAAAAAATCAGGAAAATGATTTTCTGACAGCCATTCCAATTCCAAGATAAGATTTACCCTCTTTCTTTAAAACAGATTCATATTGATCCGTGAATTCAAAAAAATCAAATTCGGTGGCGAAGTTTATTTTTATACCCCTCCATAATTCTTTTACAGCCGGGCACTCATCACTTACAATATCATGGAGAACGATTATGTTCGCCCGGTCCTTTACCAGGTTGAAATCGTGCCGGCAAAATTCTTCTTCGTGATTTCCATCGATCAGAACAAGATCAAATCTTCCCGATGCGGACAAAAATTTTTCAACCTTCTCCGACCGACTGTCTGCCTGCAAAAATATTACAGCTGGATTTTGCTTTCGATAAGCAACGAGACCGGGGGCATATCCAATATCAACCCCAACTGCTTTTTTTATTTTATTGAATTCCTGCAGATATTCTACCGTGATCACGAACGTGCCGCCATGCCTGACGCCGATCTCGAAATAGGATTCAATTTTATATTGAGACAGCTGGACAAGATACTTGCTGAATTGATTGGGATACTGCCAATACAAAAGGCCATAGCCGCTGTGATCATACAATTCCGGCGGAAACTCGTCCATTCTTTCATTGTTTATTCCAAGCTGGGGAAGCAGCTTATTTTCAAGCATTGCTGCATCCCTAAGATATTTTTCATCTTTTTCCCTAATGAATTTAACGTAAGAGAGGTCGATCATTTTCATTTTCTCTCCCTTCATCCTGACAATAAGATCTACCGCGAAGCGTGGAAGAATTTTTTTTATCGCTCGTTTGAAATTGTGAACCGCAGAAGGCATTGAGTAAAGTTAGCTTTCGATCAGGCAATTGTTCTTCCTGTCTGCTTTGTTTTTATTTTTGGTGATGCAATTAACCTCGAAGCTTCCAAATGTGGGCACCACTATTTTCACTGTGATGAGCGCCCTTGCTACAGAACATAAAGCAGTCAATCTTGGCCAGGGATTTCCTGACTATCCGATGAACGAAGAATTAATTTCATTGGTGAATGAGGCAATGAGATCTGGCTTCAATCAATATGCGCCTATGCAAGGCTACCCACCTTTGCGTGAAGTGCTGGCAGAAAAAATTCAAACGCTATATAACACACAGGTCAGCGACGATTCGCAGATCACGATCACGCCCGGTGGCACTTATGCTATTTATACAGCGCTTACAACAATTCTTCAACCCGGCGACGAAGTGATCGTTTTTGAGCCGGCTTATGACAGCTATATTCCAAATGTTGAGATCAACGGTGCCGTTCCGGTTTTGATCGAGCTGAAATTTCCTGAATATAAAATTGACTGGCAGGAAGTGAACCAGAGGGTCACGGTCAAAACAAAAGCAATCATGCTCAACTCTCCTCACAACCCCACCGGGGCGGTTTTGTCCAAATATGATATTGAACAATTAAGATCTCTTGTTGCGAACACAAATATTTTTATTCTAAGCGACGAGGTGTATGAACATTTGATCTTTGATGAAGTTCCCCATGAATCCATTTTACGTTATCCTGATCTGCTGGAAAGAAGTTTTGTTTGTTTTTCTTTTGGAAAAGTTTATCACTGCACAGGTTGGAAACTTGGCTACTGCGTTTCTTCTCCGGCGTTGATGAAAGAATTCAGAAAAGTGCATCAGTTTAACTGCTTTAGCTGCCACACCCCTATGCAGGTTGCGCTATCAAAATTCTTGTCAAACAAAGAATCCTTTTTATCGCTTTCATCGTTTATGCAGAAAAAAAGGGACCATTTCATTAAACTGATGGATCAAACAAAATTTGATATGCTGCACAGCGGTGGGAGTTATTTTATTTGTGCAAAATATGACCGGATCAGTGATGAAAGTGATAAAGATCTCGCCATCCGGATTACAAAAGAGTATGGCGTTGCCACCATTCCTGTTTCGGCTTTTTATAACTCGGGGACCGATCACAAAGTGCTGCGGTTTTGTTTTGCAAAAAAGGATGAAACGCTTGAGAACGCTGCTGAAAGGCTTGCCACAATTTCATGAGCATCCCCAACAGATACAAAGGAATTTTGTTTATGCTTCTTGCAGCACTTGGTTTTGCAACCATGGGCGGTGCGGCAAAAATTTTGAAAGGAAGTTTCAATGCCGGGCAGCTTGTGTTTTATCGCAACCTGGTTGGCGCTTTTGTGTTGATCGTTTCTTTTCTTGCAAAACCGCCGGTCAATAAAGGCGGAAAGCTTCACTGGCTGATCTTTCGTGGCTTTGTAGGCACCGTTTCTCTTTATACCTTATTATACTGCATTCTCCACTTGCCTCTCGGCACGGCCATGACATACAATCTCACTTCTGCAATATTCATTGCCTTGTTTTCCTTTTTCGTGTTTAAGGAATATAATGGCCCTGGTGTTTTGATCGCAGTGTTACTTGGGTTTATTGGCATGCTCCTGATCTACAAACCGGCTATGCACTATCCCTGGTATTATCATGCAACGGGATTGATTTCTGGGATCTCTTCTGCAATTGCCTATATTACTGTTGGACGACTCACCGTTTATTATGACACAAGGGTAATCATGTCCGCATTTATTTTTACAGGGGCCCTGCTCCCTTCTTTGTTTATGCTGATCAGAGATTTGACAGGGCTTCCCGCAGACAATATTATATTTATTCAATGGCAGTGGCCGCAGGGCAATGATTGGTTTTATATCCTATGGCTTGGCCTGGCGGCTTTGTTCGGACAATATTTTGTAACCCGGGCTTATGGAGCAGATAAAGCAGGGGTCGTTTCTGCGGTGAGTTATGCAAATATTATCTTCTCTGTTTTCATAGGCATGGCCCTGGGTGACGCCTTCCCTGATTGGCTTTCTCTTACTGGTATTTTTCTAATCATATCCGGGGGCGTGATCATTTCTCTTATTAAAAGCAAGACGCAGGACTAAACCAATGGTTATGGCATTAACAGAAAAGTATTTAAAAAAACCGATCTGTGTTCTTGTTTGAATTACCAGAATTGCTCCATTCCTCTTTTTAATTTTGTTCTAATGAAAAAGAAGGTCCTTTTTGTCTGTATAGAAAACTCCAACCGGTCACAAATGGCAGAGGCTTTTGCAAAAATGCAAGGCCTTGAAGCCTTCAGCGCCGGTTCGGTGCCTTCGGGAAAAATAAACCCAAAAGCAATCGCAGTAATGAAAGAACTGGGTTATGATCTTTCAAAGCATCAATCAAAATCTTTGGAAGAGGTAAAACCATTCGCCCCATTCGATGCTGTTGTGACAATGGGTTGTGGCGATGCCTGCCCCTGGATGCCGGCAAAAAAATTCATTGATTGGGATATTCCTGATCCAAAACAAATGAATGAAGCTGATTTCAAAAAACTGAGGGACCTGGTCGCTGAAAAAGTAAAAGAACTAATAACCCGGTTAACAAATTAACCAGTTTCTTTGCTGAAACTTTCATGTTGGATACGCCCTTTCTATCTAATAGAATTTACATTTTTCTCTTTTCCCTATTATCCATCGCTTACATTTTTGGATTGTTTGTCCCACTAGTGGATAATGATGCGGCCCATCATGCAAATATTGCCCTGCACATGTATCTCAACCGTGATTATGTGAATTTGATCGATGCAGGAAAAGATTATCTTGATAAGCCTCATCTGCATTTTTGGCTTTGTGCTTTTAGCTACAAAATTTTTGGCGTGACAACATTTGCCTACAAGTTGCCCTCTTTTCTTTTCACCATTGCTGGAATATTTTCAACCTATCGTCTTGGAAAAAGTTTATATAACGCTGAGGTGGGGAAGCTTGCCGCGTTGATCGTTGCTTCTGCTTTTGCTTACATGCTCGCCAATGTTGACGTGAGAATGGATGCGATCCTGGCGGCTTGCATAGCGTTTGCAACCTGGCAGGGGGTCGATTTTGTTCAGCGGAAAAATATTTTGAACGCTTTGGGGACTGCGTTGGGTTTGGCGCTGGGATTTTCAACCAAAGGGCACATAGCTGTGTTTGTTCCCGCCGTTGGAATTTTTTTCTATATTTTATATCTGAAAGACTGGAAAATATTTCTCAGTTGGAAATGGTTGGTGATGGTGGTTTCCTTTGTTGTCTTCATCTCTCCTGTTGTTTATTGTTATTATCTCCAATTTAATTTGCATCCTGAAAAAACCGTTCGGGGAAAAGATCACATCGATGGGATTAAGTTTATTTTGTTAGGCCAAAGCGTTGAAAGGTTCAGCGGCGAGGGTTTTGGCGGCAACAAAAAAAATGATTGGTTGTTTTTCTTTCATTCTTTTTTATGGGCCTTTGCCCCCTGGAGCATTCTTGCTTTTATTGCGTTGGTTAGCCGGCTAAAAAAAATTATGAAAAGAAAAAATGAGTGGCTAACCATTTCAATAATAATAGTGATCGCCCTGTTGTTGACTTTTTCAAGTTTCAAACTTCCTCACTATCTCAATATTATTTTTCCTTCCGCAGCTGTTCTCACTGCGTCCTGGTTGTGGAATATGTCAATAAGGCCCAGGACTATTTTCTGGATCCAGGCGATTATTTGTACCCTTGTTTTGCTCTTTGTTTTGACATTAAATGTTTTGGCTTTCCCGGTTAATAATGTTTTCGTTTTGATAGCGATGGTTTTTTTCTTGTCTGTTTTCTTTTATTTCCAGATCCGCGCTTCTTTAAATCATTTGGAAAAAGCGGTTGCTGCCTCCGCGACAACATTGGCTTTTTCTTTTTTTCTTTTAAATGCAAATTTTTATCCGCAACTGTTAAAATATCAGGGCGGAAATGAGCTGGCAAAAAAAATAAAAGGAAATGTGGATCCTGTAAATGTTTTTTTCTGGGATGGTGACGACAGCCCCTCTTTCAATTTTTATACTGCTTCGGAAAGAGACCTCTTTACAGATTCCATATATACCAACAAACAAAAACCCATTTGGCTTTTGTTTGATAAACGCAATCTTGACGATATCCGCAGGGCAGGCTATAAAATCAATTTAAGCTATTCCGCTGTTGATTTCGAAGTCTCGCGACTTACCCTGAAGTTTGTTGATCCCGCCACAAGAAATAAAAATCTTAAAGAGCTCATCGTCGGAGAAATTACAGGCAAACAATAATTTGAGCATAACAAAAAAAATCATGTAAAGATTTTTTTGTTCAACACTAAGAATTCGCACCATTTTTGGCTTTCTTTCTTTATTGTTTTAATCTAAACCCTATTGCTATGAAACAGTTCATTACATTCCTTGCAATAGCCGTCCTGGCTGTTGCCTGTGAGAAATCAACGATAGAAAACGAAAAGAGCGTTGAAGCAGCCACACAAAAAGTTGCGGGTATTGTTGGCACATGGAAACTGGTTGCCTACTGGCAAGATGCCGGGAATGGAACAGGCCGTTGGGTTGTTCCTGATTTCACCGAGACGATCACTTTTGGTGAAGAAGGAAGTTTCATCTCTTCGCCACGTTTTCCTTTGTATAGTCGCGGCTATACATGCTACACAGCCCAAGAAACACAGATCGCTTTTTATCCAAAATGCAGGGAGACCTGTACCAGGATGTATCAACTGGTGGCTTAATAAAATATTGTCCTATGAAAACCAAAAGCCCCCTTCTCGGGGGCTTTTTATTGAAGTTTTTCAAGAAGCTCATCTAAGAACGGAACTAATGCAGGGAGAATTTTTTTCTTTGCTTCTGTTATAGAGAACCACTCTCCTCTGTCCACTTCAGGAAATTCTTGTTGCTTTCGGGATTTTGGCGGCCATTCCATTGAGAATAAATTACTTTCTATTTTATTCTCATCAACATCTCCTTCAACTATCCAGGCATAAATAGTTTTCCCGCTTTTATATTTTACCGGCTTTAATGCTATAAATTCTCCACTAACGTGTTGGCCCGTCTCTTCTGCGAATTCTCTTTTTGCTGCATCAAAAGGTCTTTCATCATTTTCAAATTCTCCTTTAGGAATTTGCCAGGCGCCAAGATCTTTGTTTTTGTGGATAGGGCCGCCGGGATGAACCAGGAAAACCTCCGGGTTTTTATTTTTTGTTCTGTAAACCAATATTCCTGCGGCTTGCCTGGCCATTATAATTATAATTCAAAAGTTGAATTGAAGATATTTTCTCATGGCCTATCTCTTCCAACAAACCTTTCTTTACCAGCCAAAAATCCAATTGCTCTTTTTACATTTTTATCAACGGATTCTTCTGATTTAGGATTTCCTATATACCTGATAATTTCTTTTTGTCTTGATGGTGGAAGTTTTGAGAACATCGCCATTGCTTTCTTGTTTTTTCCGAATGCGGCTTTCAGTTTCGGATTCATGATTATTTCTCTTGGCTTCGGATCAAATTCAATTTCCACTTCCACAACATTTCCAACATCAGCTTTTGCGCGTTTGCGCATGGGACCATTCAGATATAATCTCCATTTGCCAGCATACTTTACCAGTGTTTGAACAAATGAGTGTCCATTCAATTCTCCGCGAACAGGGATTGGCCCTTTGTTTTTGTGGGCTTGTTTGAAAACTTCATTTAAGACAGGAGCGGGAATGTACACATATGGGTTGATCCCGATCTTGCAGATCTTTGCTGAGAAATTATTTTGCGTTTTCATCAACTTCAAATATTCCAAAAACATTATTATCAAGATCATTAAAATATCCCTGCCAGCATCTGCCCGGGATAGCAAATTTTGGCAACGCAATCTGCCCGCCATTTTGAACCACATGGTCATTTGTTCTATCAAAATTCTCAACCTGTATGGAGCAAACAAAAGCATTGGTGCCGCTTTCTGTTGGAGGTGTTTTTGCTGGTCTTTTTAAAAGCCCTCCGTTAATACTATTTGTTTCTATCCGGTAATATTCAATGGTAACAAACTCTTCTTTTATGAATTTCCAACCAAATATTTTTTTGTAGAATTCAATATCCCTTTTTGGTTCAGAAGATTGAATTTCGAAATATCCAATTGTATTCATTTTTTTATTTTTCAAGATTCACAATCCTGCGCTTGCGCTGATCTCAAGCATTCTGTCGATCGGCTTTTTTGCTTTTATTCTCAATTCTTCATCCATGGTTATCTCCGGGGTCTCATATTCCATGCAGAGATAAAGTTTCTCCAGGGTGTTGCGTTTCATGTGAGGGCAATCATTGCAGGCGCAAGCGTTATCAGGGGGTGCCGGAATAAAAGTTTTATATGGATTTGCTTTCATCATCTGGTGAAGAATTCCTGTTTCTGTTGCCACGATATATTCCTGCGTTGGGTCCGACTGAGTAAACTTTAATAACCCGGTCGTTGATCCGATATAATCCGCCATTCTCAAAACTGGTTCTTCGCATTCAGGGTGTGCGATCAATTTTGCATAGGGATGACGAACTTTTAATTTGGTAATTTTTTCGAGGCTAAAAATTTCATGCACCATGCAGGCGCCATTCCATAGCAACATGTTTCTCCCGGTTGTTCGGTTGATGTATGCACCCAGGTTTTTGTCCGGAGCAAAAATGATCGGTTGATCTTTTGGAAAACTTTCAACGATGATCTTTGCATTGCTGCTGGTACAGATCACATCACTCAGGGCTTTTATTCCTGCGCTGCAGTTGATATAGCTCACCACAACATGATCCGGATGTTGCTCTTTGAATTTCTGAAATAACGGTGGCGGACAGCTATCGCTCAATGAGCATCCGGCTTTCAGATCAGGGATCACCACTTCTTTCTTTGGATTTAAAATTTTTGCCGTCTCGGCCATGAAGTGAACTCCGGCAAAAACGATCATATCCGCGCTGGTTTTTTCTGCTTGCTGCGCCAGCCCTAAACTATCTCCGATGTAATCAGCCACATCCTGGATATCCGGTTCCTGGTAGTAGTGAGCCAGGAGTATGGCATTTTTTTCTTTCTTGAGTCGCTCGATCTCCGCAAAAAGATCCAGGGTAGGATTTAATTCAAGATCGAGAAACCCTTTTTCATCCACTTGTTCTTTCGCTGTTATGAGTTCTTCTGTTTCCATCACAAAAAATTTGAGTAGAGCAATATTCCATCAACTCCGCCGGTTTTTCAAAAACAAATTTTTCAAACTCCCTATTAGAACTAATAGTATTACTATAATACATTTATAAAAAAAGCTTATTACTATTACACCTGTGGATTAGTGGAAAACAATTTTATTTTCCTTTTGCAAAGTTACCAACTTCCCGTAATTCACATTTTAAACAGGGTAATGCACAGGGCGGTTTCAATACAGCACTCATCAAAAAGCAATTTTCAACAAGGCTGTGGAAAGATAAGGAAGGATAACTTTTCTTCACAAGGCAACATTTGTTAGTGTTGGCAGAGGATGCACAGTTGGTTAAATGAATTGCAGAAAGAGGAAAACCCAGGAAATCGGGATATTCACTGAATGTTTGTTCCGTTTCATATCCCCGTTCCACACAGGGTTATTCACAGATAATTTTCCTCACCAACAACGGCTTGGGGAGAAAAACTTTGAGTCGCTTGATGTTGATCAACGAATTAGGCAAACCCGGAGGGATGATATGATAGAAATATACTGTTTAGTCTTATCTTAATGATAGAATTTTTTCATCGCCCGAAATATAAGACCGGTTAAGGTTTTGGCCATTTTTCCCCTATTTTTGCCATCCATTTTTAAGACCACTATTTATTATGTCTATAATTCAAACTATCAGGGATAAAGGAGCGAGAATAGCCGTGTTTTTGATAGCACTGGCATTAACGGGTTTTATTTTAACCGATTATTTGACCGGGCGAAGCAGCAGCCTTTTTGGCGGCGGCCCCTCGACAACTGTCGGTAAGGTAAATGGCGAAAAAATTGATCAGAAAGATTTTGAAAGAAAGCTTTCACTGAGAGAAAAAGCAACCCAGGACAAAGAGAATGAGCCCAGAAACAAATTCGTCAATGAACTCTGGGATCAACAGGTTAGTCAGGTTTTGGTTCAACAGGAATGTGATAAGTTGGGGCTGGCTGTTGGCCCAAAGGAAAAAAACGACCTGATATATGGTCCGCAACCACACCAATATCTCAAACAACTTTTTTATGGGGACGCAAACACAACACAATACGACCCTTCTGCGGTTGCCCAGGAAATTCAAAGGATAAACAAAAGCAATGTATCAGAAGACAAGGACAGGTTGACCGAAGTGCTTGATGCGGTTTATGCAGACAGGCTCTCTGAAAAATACAAATATCTTATTGCGGGCTCTATTCACTACCCCAAATGGTTGCTTGAAAAACAAAACGCAGACAATAGCCTAATGGCTAAGATATCCTATGTTGTTGTTCCGTCTTCTGTGATCCCGGATACTTCAAAAGAGATCGTGGTTTCAGACAAAGAGATTGAAGATTATATGAAGAAGCGGGATGTTTATAAGCTTACAGACGAAACGAGGTCGATTGAGTATGTAAGATTTGATGCATTTCCAAGCTCTGCTGATAGTATGGTCGTGTTCAAACAGGAGCAGTTATTGAAAGATACATTTGCAAAAGCAAAA
>Ga0137463_1000844_pt1 | contig 10232 bp, 9 predicted proteins | sample EasRivERMGT800_2_FD_102333 | JGI IMG/M metagenome (GOLD analysis project Ga0137463, IMG submission 102333) | Soil microbial communities from meander-bound floodplain in the East River, Colorado, USA - East River MetaG ERMGT800_2 | ecosystem: Environmental > Terrestrial > Soil > Floodplain ...
GACGCTTCCGGCTACTTAAATCCGTCTCAAGAATTTGTGAGCCGTCCGGGACGTCATGTTGTCGTCGGCTTGGCAGGTGATACTTTCACATTTGACGAAGTATCCCAAACCGTTACATATGCACCAGCGTCGCCTTAAGTGCGGAGTCTAAGTCTGAGTGAAATCATCCTCCGCGAACTCTTCGACTTGGTATACGTCCACAGACATTCCCGGCTCGAGCCAACTGCTGGGGGGAAGGCCCATCTTCTCGCACAGCCGGCTTAGGAATTCCTGTGGGTCATTAATCTTGTTCCACACTTGAGGCAGGAAGGTTGCGCGATATGGGCCCCGATTAAGTGTTACCCCGTCTATTCCAGGTCTTATCATCTGCGGTATATGGTCGGGCACTGCGTTCGCAAGCCGCACGGGCGAATTCAGAACAGAGATTTCAATAGTCAGTTCTATGATTTCCGATAATATTACGGGTGTAAACCTTGGATCATTTAGAGCCGTTTGTCCAGCAGAATAAACTACCTCGTTTGCGAGTGGCTGCCGCGCTAAAAGGATGCCTGTACAACCGCGCAATTGGCCACGCTTGTTTAGTGTCACAAAGCATGCGCGGTGCTGTTGGAGGTGTTCACCCAATCCGTGCAACGACGGCCACGGCGCACTTTGACGGCCGACGGCGGCTTCAATCGATCTGCGAGCAAGATGAAGCAAGAATCTGCGCTCGTCGTCTGTAAAACTTTGTGATTTAGGACTTATCATTTCGGGAGTAGCTGGCTTATTGGTTCGGTCACGGCAACCAGGAATTTAGGAAATACAATTTGCTGCTCATCCCAGTCCGATATCGCGGAGTATCTTGGCACGATCTACAACGAACATGCTATCGCGAACACGCTCACCCGATTTATCAAAGTATAGAAATGTTGGCGTGAAAATTACCCCGTATGGCTGCATTAAGCTCATTCCGGGCTCCTGATCAATATTAAGTCGTATCACCTGAAGCTTGTTGCCCGCGTCGTTCTCTATCCGATCCACGAGCGGCTTAACAGCCATGCAACCTGCACAGTAGGGTGAATAGAACTCAACAAGGGTAGGAATCTGATTATTCTTTAATGCACGTTCGAATGTCAGAATGTCATTAACGCCCTCGGTACGGTTTGTCAACAGCACGCGCCAGAGACCCACGCAGCCACACGCGACCAAAATCAATAACGCAAGATCGGTAATCTGAAAACCATCTCGTAAAGTGACGAAACCTGTCACCACCAATATTACTGCCAGAAAAGTGAAGACAAATCGATGGTTAATTATGTCGATAAGAAAGTCACGCATCGCCAGTGTGCCCTTTAGAAAGATAAGACAAATCAATGTATTTCTGATAAGCCAAAATATACCGATCTGCGCCCGACATTGCGACTGGTATGGATGAGTACGGCGATCCTTCCAACATTTGAAGTCCAAGGCGTTCGAGGACGCTGCTAACAAATATGGCTTCCGTGAGCGTATAGGTAGTCGCAACCAAGTAGCCAGCATCTGTGAGCCTTGACGCAGCTACTGCAAATGCACGTGCCCAGCCCTGAGGCAACCGATCTACGTTCGCGTGACGCACGACTATCAAGTCGAATTGCACGTTCAAGGTTAACAGCAACTCCGAGGCATTTCCGACGTTCGCCGTTGCGCGGTTAGTAAGATTGGTCAAAGCCCGATTTGTTAATTCGATGGCTTCATCGTTCAAATCACACGCAAGTAATGAAGCTCGATAAAAGGCCTCGAGAAGCACAACACACTCGCCTCCGCTGCCACAGCCAATAACAAGTATTCGTTCGATACGCTCATAGTCACCTTTCAAAGCATGTTGAATACCGTCAACAAACCTGTCAAATTCAGCTGCCAACTGGCCTTTTTTTCAATTCTGCGCTTCGTCTGGCGCGTTGAATGATCAAATTAGGAATTGAATAGATTTCTTTAATGCCGAGTAGTACAGCTACGCTTCCATAAACTAAGACACCGACTACACCCCCAACAATCAGGAAAATTAATGGGGTTGAGTTGAGCCATTTACCCAAGATAAAAACAATTCCGCCCATAGCGGCAGCCGCCACGCAGGCTTTAGCGCCGTAAGTAAGGATGAGTTTAGCCTCGATCCCTTTCCAACGAAAATGAAGTATGACCAGCCCTATGAAGGACTCAATTCCAACTGCCACTCCGTTAGCGAATGGCGGCCCTCCATGCTCCAGGCCACCTTGTGACCACGGTCGTGTTAGCCACAGCGCCAGACCTATGTTAATCGCAGTCGTAAACAAGGAGACTAGTAACGGAGTCAAAGTGTCCTTTTGGGCCGCAAAGGCCCGCACGACAATATCTAGAGTTGATTGACTGACGAGCACGATAACGTAAAACTGCAGCGCATAGAAGGCGAGATTTGTACTCTCAACTGTAAACTTGCCGTTTTCAATCAAGAGCTGAATCAGTGGGCGGCCAAACAGAAGTAATCCAACCGCAGAAGGAATAATGAGCACGAGAACTGCGCAAAGCGCGCCGCTAAGGTTCTTGCGTTGCTGCTCAATATCATTGGTTGCTGCCGACGCAGACATGACAGGGAATATCGCGAAGCCAATAGCCGTCCCTACGAGCGTCCATGGGATGTTCATTAAACTATAGGCATAGCTCATTGCCGATTGACGACCTTCACCGAGGTAGGAGTTCAAATTAGCTGCGAGGAGGGTAAGCGTGACACGTGCGAGAAATAGGTCCCCAATTCGCGGCAACACCAATAATATAACGCGCCAGAACGTAGGATTAGAAAGCCCAATAAACGGCGTCCACACAAAACCGTTACGGATCAAGGCGGGAATCTGGACGGTCAAGTGCAGCACGGCACCAATAACGGCGCCCCATGCAAGTCCGAATATGCCGAGGGTTGGCGTTAGTAAATATGCGCCTGCGATAATCCCGAGACTATATGCGGCAGGCGATAACGCAGGTAGCCAGAAATGTCCATGGGCATGAAGAATACCTGTGACAAAGCTGCTAACCGAGAAAATAACCATCGCAATCATAGAAATGCGCACAAGGTTTACCATTAGAGCTTGAATATCTAAGGGATAGCCTGGGCCGATTCCGAAAAATTGCGATCTAACTACCGTCGGCGCCAGAACACTGACCAAAATGGCGGCGACGACCGCAATCAAAGCAAGAAAGTTGATTACGCTGCTCGCAAGTTGGTTCGCAGCAGGTCTTTCGCCTCCGTTTAGAGATTCGATGTAGAGCGGCATGAATGCAAAGACCAACGTACCAGAGGCCAAAATTGTGACAAATAACTCGGACACACTGTCCACAGCCGAGTAAGCGTCAATTTCGAAAGAAGTTCCGAATTGCCCTGCGATTATGCGTTTCCGCAAGAGGCCAATTGCGAATGAGAGTAAAACGCCGCCAACAACAATCAGCGTTGAACTTGCGACCCTTTGCGTCTGATGCGTTTGCGGTTTCCGCAGATTTGTCATTTGTATGTCATGAAAACTGTAACTTGGATCTTGAGTTGTTGATCGTGGTCAGCGTTAAGACGTCTAGTGATCTGAAGCCGCCAGCGCCTCCAAGGCAATCAAGTAGTGCTTATTGTATTGAGTAGCTGTCTCATACTGGGCACGCGCCTCTGCGATTTTGCCGTCCAGCGCGTAAGCCTGGCCCTTGTAATAGTATGCTTCCTCGGAGTAAATATTGTCTGCAATTACCACATCAGCAAGGTCTCGAACATCGACGAAGCGACCTACAGCCAGATATGCCTCATACGGGCCAAATTGGTACCAAAGCATGCGCCATGGTAAACCAAGGGCGCGAGCCTGGTCATACGCCACCGCCGCATCATCAAATTTGCCCAGCGCCACCAGGCTAGTTCCAAGGTTAAACCAACCAAATGAGTCATTGGCCGCAACATCTAAATGCTGGCGCGTGGCCTCCAAGGAACGTGTCCACATTAACCTATCATCCATATCGGAGCCAATAATAGCCTTAACGTCAAGGGCTTGTTTTGGATCAAAAGTGACCAGGTACGTGCGGTTAAAATGCCGCCAATAGTTTTCAAGTTCGGTGTAAGGAATTCTGTGGTCAGGTCCGAGATACGAATCTTGGGCTGTAAACGCCTTGGTGTCATCGGAATATGCAGTCAGAACAACATAATGTCCCATCCAACCAAGCTTATCGACTTCAAATCCCATTTCGATAATGGGGGGAAAGCCAGATGAAATAAGTTTCTTGAGAAGGGAGGCGCTGCCATTGACCCGCACGATTGCCATCATGCCTTTACTTTGGGCGAACGCTACAAGCTCGTCGGGCCGCACATTTCTGTCCTCTGGATTTGGCTTAACAAATGCAGCTACTTCGGCCTGCGACGTAGCCACGCCCCAATAACTCAAGGTGGTCGTTAGCGTCGCCGGGCCACAATTATTCCACCCTTGGTAGGTGTGTGTGAAGCCACTTAAGCTATAGCTCGCTGGCACTTCGGAATAATCCGGGGCCACATCAACATCGCTTACCGTAGTGGGCTCGTATGCGGCAGGACCGACCAAACCCGACGCGCCTGCGGTTGGATTTCCAAGCAGTGTTCCGGCTCGCCCCCGACTTAATGCGGACCCAATTGAGTCTGAGGTCGGAAGCAAACGTTCGGAATCTTCTTGCTGAAATACTACGGCTTGGACTGGCTTTGGTGCATATGCCACGATATAGCGGTCAGGGATAACTCGTCGAACTAAGGACGGCAGCCATATTGGCATTAGCATCGCGGCAATAAGAAACCCAACAGAAACTGCCAGTGAGGTGCCTGCGATGTATGGCCTGCGAGGCCAACCAATGCGAATAACTTGTCTTACTGGCTTATTTACGTTCATGATTAGTTCGCCTCGCCAAGCGCACTAAGTGCTTGCCTTGCGGCGTCATAACGTTTGTTGAAACGAAGTGCCAAATTGAATTGCTGCCGAGCGGCTTCTTTGTCGCCCTTAGCCAGGTACGCCATACCCTTGTAATAGAAAGCCTCTTCAGACGTTTTGGCTGCAAGAACGTCGTCCGCAAGCATGATAACCTGATTGACATACTCGCCGCCGTCCTGCAAGTACGCATCATAAATGGAAAACTGATACCACAGAAACCGTGATGGAAGTCCGACCCTGCGCGCCTCATCAAACGCGGATGATGCGTCTTTATATCGCCCTAAGCCAGTCAGGCTGCTTCCTAAATTAAACCAACCGAAGGCATCATTGCGGTCGACGCTCAATTCCAGTTGAGCTGTCCGCATCGCGCTGGCGTACATTGCGTCATCATTCATATCTGGCCCTACTAGCGAAGCTACCGCAGCCGCTTGATCCTGCCGAAATACGAGGATATAACGCCGATTAAATTGTCTCCAATACTTGTCGATTTCGTCATATGGGTATCCCCAATTGGGCCGACGGTAGGTATCCATTGCAATGAATTGGCGGTCAACGTCCGAGAATCCGACCAGCGTCAAGTAGTGGGACGTCCAACCTACGACCTGTGGTTCAGGATCATAACCGGTTTCAATCATGACAGGGTATCCTGCCAAGATGAACTGCTTGATGAGGTCTATGTTGCCATTTACCCGGATCAAGGCATGGTAACCTTTTGTTTCGACAAAATTAGCGATTTCATCCGGACGGACGTTTGGATCCTCCGGATTTGGTTTGAGAAAATCAATTGCTTCTTCCTGCGTAAAACTGACTCCCCAATAACTCATCAGCACCGTAATAGATGCGGGACCGCAGTCGTTTGCGCCCTGTCGTATCCACTTGAAACCAGTCAACAGTCGACTGGCTCGGCTAAGGTCGGCGGCGTTCAGATTATCTAGTGCACGGGCGTCGCCTGCTGCTTGCGCAAATACCGGTGTCAGCGTCGGAGTTGGAGCAACCGCAAACGATGTAGGCTGGACGTATAACGATGAATCGGCACCGCTAGCACCCGGTGTTGAATAAACTGGAACTTGGGTTGGGGATGCCAGGAGGGCGAGTGCATCGGCGCTGTTGTCGCTTGCAGGTGCCGGAACCACGTGCGAAGGATCCACGCGAAAAATAAGCCGTTGAATGGGTCCGGGTGCGTATGTCAGCAAATACCGGTCGGGAACGAGAAATCTCAATGCAGGCAGCCAAATCGGTGCTCCAACGATTAAGATGGTTCCAATGATTAAGCTGCTGAACACCATTACCGAGTAACTTCGGATGCCTCTTCGTCGAGCAGAGTTGGAAAGACCTTGTCGGGACGATGATTGGCCACGCCCCGGTAACTTCCCTATGCCAGGTCGGCGAGAATTAGTAGATCGAATTTGTGGCAATCGCCCAGAATGTTTCATGAAACTCATATATAAGTTCTGCTTCCAATTTGGTAACGACATCACTACATTATCGGGTATTCCATGATTATGCCACCCGATTTCTGGTCGCGCCGCCTTGAATTGCGATCGAGTTGCACCGTAAGTTTCGTCCTCAAACGTATTTTACTTTGGCTAGGGAAATTTCTCGCGCAGCCACTGCATTGAATCAACAGGGACGCCGTCAACCCACATTTCCCAATGGAGATGTGATGCGGTCGACAAGCCGGTATTCCCTACCATTCCAATTTGTTGACCACCCGCTACAACGTCCCCAGGATTTACAAGAATTCTCGACTGGTGCCAAAATCCACTATATACACCGCCGCCATGATCAAGTATCGTAATTAGACCGCGCACCGCCAATTCACCTGTATCTACAACAACACCGTCTGCCGGCGCGTAAACCGGTGTCCCGATTTGTGCGGCAAGATCATTACCTGAATGATAGATATTGACGCCGTTGGCCGCGTTGTAAAGCCGCGTTGTTCCAAAAGTTGACGTCAAAACGCCCGCCGTTGGCATCTGAAACAGCGTTGCCCAATTGTAATTCGGAGTGAAACCTTTCATTTTGCTTGCAATGTATGCATTTTCCTGCGCGACCAGTAGGGGATTGTTGAGAAGACTAGCTTCTTCATCCGACAACCGGATGTCCTCCGATTGATAATGCCCGCTTATCACCAGGATATTTCTGTCTATGTCTAAGATCGCGCCGTTCGAGTCGCGCACCTGAACGTGAATCGGAAAGAGGCCCGGCTTAGTCCACCGGTCGACTCCGAAAACGCCGCCGACTGAGTCACTACTAGTCACAAAGTGGATTGGATAATTGTTGAATGAACCTGTCACTACTGGATTCTTAGTTCCGGTAATCAGAATGCCTGCCGATCGGCCTTGTTCTAGTGGAACTGGGTGAATACGTGCCAGTATAAATCCTGCAGGTACAGCCTTGGTGGTTGAGTTCCCTGGGGTAATTACTAGTGAGGATGGCGCAAGCGTCATCGGATCGGCAACCTCATTAACCAACGCGAGTTCCGGAAGCGAAATTCCTAAATCCAGCGCCATAGTTATTAGCGATTGTTCTTCCGAGAGTCGCACGACAATCCATGTTCGAGGGCGAAGTTGGACTGACTCCGGAATCGCGATTTGCTGTCCAACATACACTGACATGGGATTCACAATCCGGTTAGCAAGAGCAAGTTCGTGTAGCGACAGCCCACGTGAGCGAGCAACTACATCCAGTGAATCGCCTAGCCCAAATTCAATATTATCCGCGTCATAATTGGCAGTTGTTAATCCTAACGGAATGATCAGACGCGTTCCTACCTGCAGGTCAATAGATTCCGCCAGACCATTGGCCTGCAGAATCCTGGCAACAGGGATTCTGAATAATGCAGAAAGGCTTTCAATTGTTTCACCTTGCTGCAGAATGTGCACCGTGACGCCCGACGCGGCTCCGGATCCGCTGTCAGTCTGGGCAACAGCGGACGGCGTTGATCCGAAAAAATGCCAAATAAGAACTAGGTATGCAGGCAAGACTCGTATAAATCTATGGGTCATTTTTCGAAGACTAATTGATCTCTAGGCGCAATTACACTTAGTAGCTCTTGAGAGGCTTCGAGCGTGTACTGTGCGGGTTGGGCAGGTACATAAGCGAGGTGCCAGGGTTTCGCAAGCTGCATGTCAACAATCTTAAAGTCGCTATCCAGCCAAATAGCTGCGATTGGAAATGCCATAAATAACATATGTATTGAGGTCGAGATTCGGCTTGAGACAGGTTCAACCATCAGCAAGCCCTCACCCTCACCGAGATTACGTCGGAACATGAGCCCCAGAAGCTTACAGCCGTACGAGCTGCACCATTTGACCTTAGTGAGAACAATCTCGTTTGTACGTTTGAGCCTTAACTTTCCAAAGCCTGTCATGAGGTTTGTATCCCGTCAGCCTCTATTATCAGCGTTCGCGATGGTTTGTCTTCAGCGATCAAAAAAACAAGACAGGAGCACAACCTGCCCCTGTCAACATCAATGTTGGCACATTGATTGCCTAGCTTAGTGGCTATCGTCGTCTTTATCCCCCAATACGCGGGTGATACTTTGTACTAGCTCACTTGGGCCAAACGGTTTGGTAATGTAATCCTGTACCTTGGCGATATTCAGCCCTAAAACCTTGTCAATATTTTGCGCCTTAGCCGTAACGACAATTACAGGTATTGTGCGCATATTCTCGTCGGCCTTCATTCGTTGGTATACATCCCAGCCGTCCATTTCGGGCATCATTAGATCAAGCAGTACCAGATCCGGGTGATTTGAAGCAATAAGCTCCAGACCTTGCTGTCCGCTAGTAGCGCCGAAAACTTCGAATCCGCGATTTTTCAAAATCAGCGAGACAAGATCAATCATAGCAGGGTCGTCTTCAATGCAAATAACTTTCCGCATAGGTTCCCCTATCTGATGTTGCAACGCTTAAGCCAAATATCTTTCCAGCACGGGGTCTGATAGCTTCTCATCTCACCATTTTACTGCTATTAGCATATTCTGCAATAGCTTCCTTGCTTCTATTCTCGTCCGAGCCATTGGCTGGCGACGCGCGGCAAATCTACAACGGACCCTTTCGTCATTGTGCATTGAGGCAGTGCGTCAATGAATAGCTGGCCGTAACGCTTAGTGATGATTCGACGGTCGAACACGGCAATAACACCTCTATCAGTCTTGGTTCTGATCAGACGACCAAAACCTTGCCTAAACCTTAGAATAGATTCGGGAATGGCATACTCCATAAACGGATCTTGCATTCGTTCACTTCGCGCAGCAAACAGAGGGTCTGTGGGCACGGTAAAAGGCAGTCGCGTGATTACCACTACACTTAGGTCGGCACCAGGAATGTCAACACCTTCCCAAAACGAACGCGTTCCCATCAATACTGCTTTGTCGCTCTGGACGAAGCCTTCTAAGAGCTGCGTTCTGCTACTTCCGGTTAACTGATCATAAAGAGTAATGCCTTCAGCGGCCAGTCCATCGTTGATGGCATTCGCCGTTTCGCGCAATTGCGAATAACTTGTGAATAATATAAGGGCGCGACCCTTTGTCGCGGTGCAAAGGGAAAGTACCCCTTGCTCAACGCCGTGCTGGTAGCCTGCAACGTCGGAAGGTTCAGGTATGTCGTTGATAAGATAAAGGAGGGTGCTTGATTCATAATCGAATGGGCTCGGAATCACGGCCTCGCTAACATGGTCGGCATCAAGTTGATTACGAATGAATCCAAAAGACTCCATGGTCCGAAGAGTAGCGCTTGTAAGAACGATAGTGTCTTTTGTATCCCACAAGAACTCTTTTACGAGCGGTCCTACATGCAAAGGCGCGGCGTGGAGCGAGAGTTTACCTTGGCCTACATGAACTTCGGCCCAATAAACAGTGTTCGAGTCAGGTGCATTTACAAGCGCATTCAGCTGTTGATGCAGTTGTCCGAGATGCCGCGCCGCAGCGCCTATCGCAGCTACTAGGTCCTCATATTCGTCAATATCATAGTCTTCGAGCTCGAGTAATCCGCGCTCCAACCGAATTAATGCTTCAGCAATACTAGACGTGAACTGGCTGAGATCGTCCCAATGTGTTGCAACAGCATCCCATCCGGATTGGCGGCGCAGTACCGCTGTCAACCGGACGAACTGCGTATAGACATTAGGCTGATGTTTACCCAGATCGTGGAGGAATTTCGCCAGTGATTGGAAAAAAATTTCTACATGGCTATGCATAAATGTCATTGCTTGGCTAACAATTTGCACAAACTCGATCAGGGTTCCAAAATCGCCCGGCGGTACGGATCTTCTACATTTGCTTAGCAAATCCCCTAGCAAGCCGGAATTCGCAGAACCCAA
>Ga0137463_1000845_pt1 | contig 10230 bp, 10 predicted proteins | sample EasRivERMGT800_2_FD_102333 | JGI IMG/M metagenome (GOLD analysis project Ga0137463, IMG submission 102333) | Soil microbial communities from meander-bound floodplain in the East River, Colorado, USA - East River MetaG ERMGT800_2 | ecosystem: Environmental > Terrestrial > Soil > Floodplain ...
CGCGTCGCTCGCCGCGACTGGGGAATCGCCACAGATTTCCAGCGGCTGAAACGCTGCGCGCGGTGTTATGAGTCCAAACCATTTCGCGTTCGACCGGCGGTGCTCCGGTGCCCGGCGCGTGGGATGAGGAACACAACGAGGCGCACGTCTCAAAGACTTTCCTTAAGGGCCGCTAGCAATGCTGCCGGATTCGATATTCCTCCGCTGCAACCCGCTGTTCTCACGGGGCGGACCGGCGGAAATCCCACTCTCTTCTCAGGAGCACTCCCGTGGCCATTCCGCATGCGAAATCGGGTGACGTGATCGATATTCGCCCACTCGGGCCGGCGTTCGCCCAATCCAAAACCACCACTTTGGTGAAAACCGCGACGATGGAAATTATTCGACTGGTGATTCCATCGGGAAAAAATATCCCTGAACATCGCGCACACGGCGAAATCACGGTCCAGTGCCTGGAAGGTCGAGTCACCTTTTCGACCGGCAGCACGAAGCAAGACCTGGTGGCAGGCCAATTGCTCTACCTCGCCAGCGAAGAGCCTCATTCCCTTCACGGGCTCGAAGACGCTTCGGTCCTCGTGACGATCCTGCTGCGATAGAATCAGTGACATCAGGCCGCTCAACCAGGGTGAAGGGGGCTGCACCGCGGACCAGCAGTACATTGGTGAACTGGCCGGGATCCGACGGCTGTGACGAACGGCCATTGCCGTTTTGGGGAGCAAGGACAAACATTGAAACCGGCAGATCTTCCCCCCGTCGTCCTGACGATCGGCCACTCCAATCGGCCGCTCGCAGAATTCCTGCACTTGTTGCAGGCGCACCGCGTGACCTTGCTGGTGGACGTACGCAAGATGCCCGGCTCGGGGAAGAACCCGCAATTCAATCACGACACCTTGTCGCAAGCCCTGCACGAAGCCGGCATCGAATACGTGCATCTTCCAGGACTCGGCGGCCTGCGCCGCCACACGCCGAATTCACCCAACACAGGTTGGAGGAATGCCTCATTCCGGGCGTACGCCGATTACATGCTCACGGCCGAGTTCGAGAAGTGCCTGGACGAGTTCCTTGAGCGTGCCATGGGGAAGCAGGCCGCTTTGATGTGCGCCGAGGCGGTCCCCTGGCGCTGCCATCGTTCACTGATCGCTGATGCGTTGATCGTGCGCGGAGTCGGCGTGCAGGACATCTTCACTGCGAGTCGAATTCAACCGCACATCCTGACACCATTTGCACATGTGGAGGGGACGCGAATTACCTATCCCCCTCCGGCGGACGAAGAGTCGGTCCCTGTCTGACGAGTGATCTCGCCGGCGATCCGTCTCAACCGCATGCGGAACGATAAGCGTCGACCGCGCGACGAAGATTGCTGACTCCTTGCGTTCCCGGGGGCGAACGATACAATCAACCCCAGTGGGGAGCATTGTGAGCGATCAATCCCCGCTGCTGTCGGATGACTAACTGAAGCACAAATCAGCTTTGGCTGGTGCGTGCGATAAAGAGTAAGCCGACGTGCTGGATGACCTGCGGGTCCTCCAGCACGTCGGCTTTTTTTTTCAATTTGCGGTTGCCGGATTGGCCTGATGACAACCTGCTTTCACATTGGTCAAGGAGCATCCCATGCGAACGCGACTGAGCAAATTGTGTGCGGCAACATTTGTCCTGGCGGCGTTGACGTGGGCCATGCCCGCTTTCGCGGTCGACATCGTCGATGACCCGGCCCAGGTCGACGAACGGGCGGCCCAGCTCGTCCAGGCATCGAATTCCCTCTGCTGGGAAATGCACCGGTTCCACCAGCAGCAGGTCGACTACCGCCAGGCGTATCGGTCGGCCAAGGAAATCTGGTCACGGGCTGGCGAACTGCGGAACGCGATACGGTCTGGTCCGGTCGAAACCGAGGTCCTGACGCGCCAGGTGACCGAGTTCAACGAAATCTTCACGCAGGTCGAGAAAACCGTATCGACCTGGGGAGCCGGCGACCGCTCGCTCGTCGGACCCAATGGCGGGCCGGGACGGCAGACTGTCGTCAACCAGGGAGCCGAGATCGATCTCCCGTTCATCGGCTTTCGCGTGGGAGGTCCGCAGGTCGTCGTCACCGAGGACGGCCCACCCCAACTCGCCCGCCGCCGGCTGCATCCGAATTCGCGCGGCAGCCAGCGCAGTCTCGAACGGGAGCTGGCCGCGGCGAGAGTCGCCATGAACTACCTGTTGGAAGATGTCGGCGTGACCGACCAGCCGAATTCGACGTCCCCCCGAACACCGGCGGCGACGGGCCCTGTCCCCCAGCCCCCGGCGCCCGACGCGGCCGGGCGAGATGTGCAGAAGATCGGCCCCCCTTCCACGAAGAGCTCCGGCAATGAATCCCTCCGCAAATAAGACTGGCGTTCGCAGACTGGCAAAACCGCAAATGCCGCCGCTGCTTCTGGAACCCGCGCGATGCGGCGCGCCGGCAGAGAAACCGCCTCCCGGCGCAGCGTGCTGGTCTTCGAATTTGTTTTGGATTTTGGCTGGCTCGAGGGAAATCGCTGGAGTCAAGGAACCGAGCAATCCAGCCACCCGGCCGGGGACATCGCGACCAGATTCTCGAACAGGAGACATAACATGACAAAATCTCTTTGCAATGTAACCCTGGCACTCCTGGCACTGCTGTGGCTGCCGGCGACCGCTGCAATCGCAGCTGAAAGCGTGGAGGGGACGATCGAAAGCCTCTCGGACAGCAAGATCTCGATCAAAGATAAAGACGGCAAGATCCACAGCTTTGACGTGGATAGTGCCGCCAAGATCACCCTGGACGGAAAAACGGCCAAGCTCGACACACTGGGTGTCGGATCGACCGCCACGGTCTCGACGGAAACGAAAAACAACAAGAGCGTGGCGGTGACGATCGACGCCCGGTCGAAGATGTCGCGCTCGCTGACTTCCGAGTAACAGGGCGAAATCACCTGGCCGGTGCCCGGCACCGACCACACGTTTCGGAGAAACCGTCCCCCTGCCGCCAGCAACAGCGCTGGTCAAGCTGCTTCCACATTGGCTGTGTACTGCTCAGCTGCGGCTGCCGCAACACGGCACCCGAAAGCCCGAAGTGACTGAATGTTGCGGCGCGGTGGCTCCCCGCGCCCCAACGCCCGAGGATGGCACGGCAAGTGCTGTTTCGGCTCGACGATCGGTCGCTCTGTCTGAATTCATCGCCGTTGCCGAATTCAGAGAGTGCCCTGGAGCCGGACGCATGCCTGCGACGAACCTGCATCTCGAAGATCTCCTCGCGCCGACTTCCCGGGACGAGTTTCTCTCCGACTTCTGGGAACAGCAACCCCTGCATCTCAGTCGCGCCGCGAGCGGAGCCTATCCGGGGCTGTTCGCCCTGAGCGATCTGGATCAGGTGATCGCCTTCACCCGCCCGAAATTCAACGATCCCTCAGCGTTTGAAGACGCGCCGACCGGCCGATCCAGTTACGTGCGAGGCACGCTGGATCCGGCCGCGCCGGCATCCGGAGACAACCCCGGAATTCCCGAGCTCGCTCAGGCGTTCGCACAGGGAAAGAGCCTGGTGATCATGGCGATGCAGCATCGCTGGCCGGCGATCGCTCGACTCTGTCGCAATCTCGAACTCGAGTTTCGCTGCCCCGTGCATGCGAATCTGTACCTGACGCCGGCCGGGTCGCAGGGATTCTCTGCCCATTTCGATCCCCACGAAGTCTTCGTGCTCCAGTTGGAAGGGTGCAAGACGTGGCGCGTCTATGAGACGCCGACGGAACTTCCGATCACCACCGAGAGTCAGCCGGTGGACCAGGGGCGACTCGGCACATCCAGAAACATGATTTTGCGACCGGGCGATTTTCTATATCTCCCGCGGGGCTGTGTGCATGAGGCCTTCACGACCGACACGCACTCCTTGCACATCACTGTCGGCATCAACGTTTACCGCTGGACCGACCTCTTGCGGCACATTCTCGCGAGCGCCAGCCGGCGACAGATCGGTTTTCGCGAGTCGATTCCGGACGGAGCTCTGCCGGACGACCGATCGCAATGGAAAGCCCACATTCAGGACCTCCTCGAACAACTCGCCGACGCCGCGTCACGCGATGAAGTGCTCGACGAGGCCTGGCATTCGCTCGGCGATCAGTTCTTCGGCCAGATGGGGATGCTTCCCGAAAGTCGATTCGCAGCGGAATTCACCCCCCACCCGATCGACCTCGAGACGGTCATGGAAAATCAGGCGTGGCCCCTCTCTCGCGTCATCGAAGACGAACGGGAAGTGGCCATCGAGTTTCCAGGAAATCGCGTGGCGGGGCCGCGTCGTATCGCACCCGCGCTGCGGTTCATCGCGAGCGCGAAGCAATTTGCTGTGGGGTCCCTTCCCGGCAACGTGAACGACGCGGCCAAAGTCGTGCTCACGCGGCGACTCGTTCGCGAAGGGATGTTGACGATCGCTGCAGAACCAAAATCCATTCACATGCGAAATCAGGGCGGGCTGTCGAACGACTTGGAGGAAGAAACTGCCTCGGAAACCCATTGGGAGGGTCCGAGTTCAGGCAAGATCAGTTTGGATGCAGAAGTGAACGTCGAAAGCTGAAGTCGTTGTCCCTGCAGTCCGCGGGACACTTCCTTTCACGGATGGCTCTTTTTTTGGAGACGAAACATGCAGGCGACAGTGCAACAGGGAAACTGGCAAAAGCAATGGGGACTGCTCGTGGCGGAAGCCTGGGCCGACCCCGAACTCAAGGATCGTCTGCTGGCCGATCCGGCAACGGTGTTGATGGAACACGGCATCGACGTTCCCGAGGACGTGGAACTGCGGGTGGTCGAAGACAGCGACGAGGTGCGTCACCTCGTTCTTCCGCCGAGCCCCGGGGACGACCTCTCGGACGAAGAACTCGGCGGCGGCGCCGTCGCCTGGTGCTACTGCGGTCTGTGCGGCGGCTGCTACCGCTGCGGGTGTGGTTCCCGCCGCTGTGGCTGCGACGCCAAGTCGTAGTCGCCGTAATCTCGAGTGCTTGCGGCGCGAGACCGCGTGCCGCCATTGCGGGAGTTTGACCTGTTCCCCGGCATTGTCCCGGGGACAGGTCCACCCGCTGTCATCGCCCCTTCCTTTCGGACAATCGGTGTCATGCTTCAGCGACCGAAATTCAAACCGCACCTGCAACTGGCCACGGTTCCTGAAGAGGGGCTGTTCGTTCTCACCGGAGGGCGCGACGCACTGTTGCGGGGCAGGCTGTATCAGCTTGTCGCCCCGCTGATCGATGGTCGTGAGGCCGATCAAATCTGCGACGCTCTGAGGCCCGAGGCGTCAGCCGCCGAGGTGTATTACACGCTGGTGCAGTTGCAGAAAAAGGGGTTTCTGACCGAGGCCGACGACCGGCTCGCGGCCGAAAACTCGGCATGGTGGTCTCTCCACGAAGTGGAACCGCAGGTTGCCGCGACGCGGCTGGCGGATCGCGCGGTCTCGGTGCGCGGCCTGGGAGTCTCCGCCGATCCACTCTGTGAACTGCTGGAAGATCTGGGAGTACGAATTTCAGAAGAGGGCCTGCTCGACGTCCTGGTCGTGGATCACTACCTGCGACCTGACATCGCGGCGCAGAACGTCCGCGCGCTGGGGCAGAAGCAGCCTTGGTTGATCCTGAAGCCCCTGGGCGCCCAGTTCTGGCTGGGTCCAGTCTTTCGACCGGGGGAAACCGGATGCTGGAACTGCCTGGCCGAGCGTCTGCGTTCGAACCGCGCCATCGAGAATTACCTGGTGGACCGTGGAGCAGTGCAATCTCCTTTGGCAATCGATCAGGTCGGGACCAAAGCCAGCCGCCAGGTGGCCTGGGGACTTGCCGCCGGGGCGATCGCCGCCTGGATCGTCCGGGGCGAACTGCCGGAAGGAGACGGGCAGGTCCGGACGTTCGATCACTACTCCTGGCAGACAAAAGTTCACGCGCTTCCGAAACTCCCCTATTGCACAGCGTGCGGCTTCGCCACGCAGGGGACCGATTCGCCTGACGAAGCGGGGACAGCACAGACAGTCCACGACGGCCCGCTTAACGGACACGCATTCATCGGCGAGCGATCCCGCTTCCAGCCGATTCGCCTTGAAAATCGCGCGCAGACATTCGCCCGGGACGGGGGCCATCGCGTCGTCTCGCCCGACGCGACGCTCGCCCGGTACGTCCATCATGTCAGTCCTATTACAGGCGCCGTGCCGATGCTAGAGCGCAGCAGTCCCCCCGGCGACTCTTCGATGCATGTCTATCTCGCGGGAAACAATCTCTCGCGGCAGCATCGCAATCTGCTGCAACTCCAGGGTGACCTGCGACAGATGAGTTCCGGCAAGGGAACCACCGATGCCCAGGCCCGCGCGAGCGGTCTGTGTGAGGGGCTGGAGCGCTATTCGGGAGTCTTTCGCGGCGACGAGCCACGCCGCCGGGCCCGACTGGCCGACCTGGGAGAATCCGGCATCGATGTCAGGCAGTGTCTCCTGTTCAGCGACAGGCAGTTTCGAGAACGGGACGCCATCAATACCAACGATTCCGCGTACGGTTATGTCCCTCTTCCCTACGACGAAGGGGCTGAAATTGAATGGTCCCCCCTCTGGTCGCTCACCCGGCAGGAAGTGCGGTATCTCCCCACGGCGTTCTGCTACTACGACTATCCGCAACCGGTGGCGGAACGATTCTGCATTGCCGACTCCAACGGCTGCGCCGCCGGAAATACCCGCGAAGAGGCGGTCTTGCAGGGCTTCCTGGAGCTGGTGGAGCGCGACAGCGTGGCTTTGTGGTGGTACAACCGCATCCCGCGACCCGGCATCGATCTGGAGAGTTTTGAGGATCCTTATCTTCAGAACCTGACGCACGCTCTGGCCGGTTACCACCGCGAGATGCACGTGATCGATCTGACGGCCGACCTGGAAATTCCCGTCTTCGCGGCCTGGTGCCGCCGAATCGACACGCCGGCAGAGCGCAAGAGCGAGGGAGAACAGATTGTGCTCGGGTTCGGGGCCCACCTCGATCCCCGGATTGCCCTGTTGCGCGCCGTGACCGAGATGAACCAGATGCTCAGTCACCTGGTGCAATCGCCACTCGATCGGGGTTCCCGGGAGCACGTCACCGATCTCGAAACAGTCGAGTGGCTGAAAACGGCAACTGCCGAAAATCAACCCTGGCTGCTCCCCGAACGCGATCGGCCGCAGCGGACCACAGCCGACTATCACGCCTGGGAAAACGACGACCTGGTCGAGGATGTGCGCCGCTGCCAGCGTCAGGTGGAGCGCGCGGGGCTGGAAATGCTGGTCCTGGATCAGACGCGCCCCGAGATTGAATTGCCGGTGGTCAAAGTCATCGTGCCGGGACTGCGCCACTTCTGGACCCGTTTCGGCCCCGGCCGACTGTATGACGTCCCCGTTCAACTCGGCTGGATCGACAGGCCGCTGTCGGAAGCCGAACTGAACCCGATTCCCATGTTCATGTGAGTTCCGAAAAGAGATCGATCTTGGCTGTGTCGCTGTGGTTATCGTGGCAGGACGAAGTGACGCTTTCTTCAAGCGACGGCGAAGCTGTCGTTTCGGGACCCGGGGCGCGGGTGGCGCTCCGGCCGATCTCGCCAGAAATCGTGGCGGCGATGGAATGCCTCGCCCCACCGGGACAAACCGAGGAACAGATCGAAGAAACGATCCTCGCCTCGGGCAGCGTCGACTCGCTGGCCCGCTGGTATTATCACGTCAATCAACTGCGCCGGCGCGGATTCGTCCGGCGATCCCTGTACTCGAACGGCGTCCGGCTGGCGACGCTGGCCCCGTTCGGCGGCACTCTCGGCGGAGCTTCGCAGAGTCTGCCCCCCGGCGTCGCCATCGCCGCGACGCAGGGCCGCCCCCTGAGCCCGGCGCGAAAGCCACCCCACCGACCGGCCGATATCTTCCGCCTCTCGCGGTTTGCGTACCTGCGCCGCGAAGGCGCGCAGCTGGTCGTCGAATCGCCGCTCTGTCCTGCGCGCATCATTCTCGACGATCCGCGATCGGCAGCGGTCATTGCGGCCCTCGCCAGCCCGGGAACGATCTCGCAGGTGATCGCCCTGACACCGGGACTCGACGTCGCCGAGGTCACCGGCCTCGTTTCTCTGTTCCGGGAGGCGGGAATCGTCGACCGGGGGACGATTCATCCGCAGGAATCACAAACTCGAGGAGAACCAGGGGCGGCATCAGGGGTTCCGTTTGCGGTCAACCCGGCGCTTGAAACCTGGGAATTCCACGACCTCTTGTTTCACAGTCGCAGTCGCCTCGGGCGATCCGACGGGCAATTTGGTGGCACCTACCGGATGCCCCATCGCGCCCCTCCGCCTGCCTTCAAGCCGGAAGTTGCCGCCGAATGGTTCGACCTCGAACGTCCGGATGCCGCACAACTGGAACGGGACGATCCTCCCTTTGCGCTCGTGCAGGAGCGCCGGCGCTCGATCCGCGAATATGGGTCGCGGCCGCTGACGGCGCGGCACCTGGGCGAATTCCTGTATCGCGTGGCCCGCACGACCCGGCGCTGGCAGTCTGAAGTGCATGCTCCCGTCGGCCCGATCGAAATGGAATTCAGCGCGCGGCCTTACCCGGCCGGCGGAGGCCTCCACGAACTGGAATTCTATCTCGTCGTCAACGCCTGCCAGGATTTGCCCAACGGCCTCTACCATTACGACCCGCAGCAGCATCGCCTGGGGCGCTTGAGCGGACCAAATCGCCTCACCGAACTGCTGCTGGTGGAAGCCGGCGCCTCGGCCGGGATTCCCTGGGAAAAGCTGCAGATCCACATCATTCTGGCAGCCCGCTTCGAACGCCTGGCCTGGAAGTATGAATCCATCGCCTACGCGCTTTTGCTGAAAGACGTCGGCGTCGTCTACCAGACGATGTACCTGGCGGCGACGGCGATGAATCTGGCGCCGTGCGGCCTGGGCTGCGGTGATTCGGATCTGTTTGCGCGGGCTGCGGGCCTCGACTACTACGTGGAATCTTCAGTGGGTGAGTTCCTGCTGGGGAGTAAACAATGAGTTTCCGATTTCTTCTCAAGGAGGTTTGAACATGCACACGTTGTCGAAGATCGCTCTGGGATTGTCATGCGTGGCTCTGTGGGGGACGACCGCTTTTGCCGCGCCGCCGCGACCGGTGCCCGAAGAGGGCGCGCTGGAAGTCGTCATGCTGCGGCAGCAGTCGGTGCAGAAGGAGTTGAAGCTCAATGAAGAGGCTGTCGACAAAATTCACAAGCACTGCTCCCAGCAGTGGGAGAAGGCCAAGAAGATTGCCGACTTGAGCGAGCCGGAACGGGACAAGAAGTTCACCGAGCTGACGAAGGAAAACGATCAGTTCGTGGAAAAGACGCTGAACAAGGATCAGCGCAAACGGCTGCAGGAGATCATGCTCCAGACGGCGGGCCTGTTGTGCCTTTCCGATAAGGAAGTCGCCGCCAAGCTGAATCTGACGGAAGACCAGAAGAAGAAGCTGCCGACTCTCCAGATGGAAGCCCGTCAGGAAACCGAAGAACTGATTCACGACGTGACGAAGGAACAGAAGCGCGCCAAACTGAAGGAGATCCGGACGACCAGCCAGAAGCGCATCAAGGAACTGCTCACCGACGCGCAGGAAGCCAAATGGAACGAACTGCTGGGCAAGCCCTTCGAAGGGGACCTGGGCGCCTTCTTCGCCGCCGACCCCCAGTAAGGTCACGGGAAACGATTCTGCCATTCGACGATTGCAGAACTGTTCGCTGCCTGATTCTGCCCCGGCCGGGTTCTCTGGCCGGGGCATGATCATTGGCGGACACAAGCGCAGGGCATTTCAATTGCAGCACCGAGAGGCCTGGTAGCCCGACGCGTCAGCGAGGGATGAGCAAGTGTCGGCGAAACCAAGGCCCTTCGGACATCGCGTCCCTCGCTCACGCGTCGGGCTACCGGAGTAACGTCGTGCCCTCTGCCACCGCGCTCAGTCCTTGGACTTGCCGCTCAAATCAGCGGCTTTCGCCTTGGCCTCTTCGGCGAGGGTGCGCACTTCTTTCTCAGCCGCCGCCTCGTCCTGGCGAATCTTCGTCTCGTTGACGGTAAACCAGCCGCGGTACAGTCCGACACCGCCAATGACGGCAAACAACACGAGCAACGTGATGATCAGTTTCAGTAGTTCCAAGTTCTGGCTAAGGGTCGAAAATGACGTAAGGCTCGGAGCCATCGTGAAGTAGCGCACTGACGGCTTGGGCAAGCCAGTCGAGCATGCGTTTGAATCGCAACCGTTCTAAA
>Ga0137463_1000846_pt1 | contig 10224 bp, 6 predicted proteins | sample EasRivERMGT800_2_FD_102333 | JGI IMG/M metagenome (GOLD analysis project Ga0137463, IMG submission 102333) | Soil microbial communities from meander-bound floodplain in the East River, Colorado, USA - East River MetaG ERMGT800_2 | ecosystem: Environmental > Terrestrial > Soil > Floodplain ...
GGCGTCGTCCACGGTCCGCGCGCGGAACAGGATGGCCACCGGCCCGAAGACCTCGTCGTAGTACGCCGGCGACTCGGGCGTGACGTTGGTCAGCACCGTCGGCTCGTACCAGAAGCCCGGCCGGTCGAGCCGCTTGCCGCCGGTCAGGAGCCTGGCTCCGGCCGCGATCGATCGGTCTACCTGCTCGCCGATCGTCAGCACCTGGTTCTCGTTGGCGAGCGGCCCGATGTCGGTGGCCACGTCCATCGGGTCGCCCACCTTGAGCGCCTTGAAGGCAGCAACATATCGCCGCTCGAACTCCTCGGCGATCGACTCGGCCACGATGAAGCGCTTGGCCGCGATGCAGGACTGGCCGTTGTTGATCGTGCGCGCCTTGACCGCCGTCCGCACCGCGGCCTCGAGATCGGCGCTCGGCATCACCACGAAGGGGTCGCTCCCGCCCAGCTCGAGCACGCTCTTCTTGATGACCTTGCCCGCCGCGCTGGCGACGTGGCTGCCGGCGTTGGTGCTCCCGGTGAGCGTCACCGCCACCACCCGCGGATCCTCGATGACCCGCTTCACGTGGTCGGTCTCGATCAGCAGCGTCTGGAAGCAACCCTCCGGGAACCCCGCGCGCCGGAAGATGTCCTCGATCGCGAGCGCGCACTGGGGCACGTTGGACGCGTGCTTGAGCAGGCCGACGTTGCCGGCCATGAGCGCCGGCGCCGCGAAGCGGAACACCTGCCAGAACGGGAAGTTCCACGGCATCACGGCGAGCACCGGCCCGATCGGCTGGTAGGCCACCCAGCTCTTCGAGGCGCTGGTCTCGATCGGCTCGTCGGCCAGGAACCGCTCGGCATTCTCGGCGTAGAACCGGCAGCCGAGCGCGCTCTTGGCGGCCTCCTCGATGGCGGCCTTGAGCGGCTTGCCCATCTCGGTGACCATGAGCCGGCCGAAGACCTCCTTCTCGGACTCCAGGATCTCGGCGGCCTTGAGCATGAGCCGCCGGCGCTCGGCGAACGTGGTGCGGCGGTGCCTGCGATACGCCGAGTCGGCGCAGGCGAGCCGGGCCTCCAGCTCACTCGCGGTGAGCGGCGTGAAGGTCCGGAGCGTTTCCCCCGTGGCGGGGTTGATGGTGGCGATGGGCATAGTGGGAAGTTAGTGCGACGGGTGGGCACTCGCGAGTCGGGCGGCGGGGGCGGTCGGAGTGCCGCGACTCGTCGCGGAGTGCCGCGACTCGTCATCCTGAGCGGAGCGAAGGACCTTGCCCGGGAATGGCTCGGACCATCCCCACCACCCCACACCAGTTCACCACGGAACCACGGAAGACACGGAAAACAGCAGGAGCAACAATTTTTAGTTTGCTCCGTGCGACTTCCGTGTCTTCCGTGTTTCCGTGGTGAATAGGGTTTCCGTGGTGAATAGGGTGGTGCGGTGGGAGTGGCTCGAGCCATTCCCCCGGGCAAGGTCCTTCGCTCCGCTCAGGATGACCTACATGACCCGCACACCTAGATTCCAGCCTATGGCCGACACGGCTCTTCGTACCCTTCTCGCCGGCAGCATCGACTACGCCGGCCTGTTCCCGCCCGCCGGGCTCGACATGGCGACAAGCGTGCGTCAATACGCCAAATATCGCGGCGACCCGGACGCCTGGGCGCTCGGCCGGTTCGTCGTCCCTTTCGCGCGGCTGGCCGAGCTCGAGCGCGAGGCCGCAGCGCTCGCGCCCACCGTCCCCGCCGACCCCTGGCGCCTGAGCGCTCTCCTCGGCCCCGACTTCGCCGGCGAGATCCACGCCCTCGGCGAGTTCAACTGTCGCCATGCCGCCGCCGGCGCGCCGGCCCTCTCGGCCGACGTCGTCGAAGCCCGCGTCGACTCGGTCGAGGCCGTCGACCGCCTGCTCGCCGCCGTGCCCCGGTGGGCCCAGGCGTACGTCGAGATCCCGCTCGACCGGGACCCGGCCCCGCTGGTGGCCGCCATCGCTCGGCGCGGCGGCCGGGCCAAGGTGCGCACCGGGGGCGTCACGCCGGACGCATTTCCTTCGGCCGAGGCCGTCGCCCGGTTCCTCCGGGCGTGTACCGAGGCCGGCGTGGCGTTCAAGGCGACGGCCGGGCTCCACCATCCGCTCCGCGCCGAGTACCGCCTCACCTACGCGGACGACAGCCCGCGCGGCACCATGTTCGGTTTCCTCAACGTCTTCCTCGCGGCCGCCTTGCTGCACGACGGGATGGACCACGGGGATGTCGTCCGGCTGCTGGAGGAACGCGAGCCCGAGGCGATCCGGTTCTCCGGCGGCGCGGTCGAATGGCGCGGGCACCGGCTGGACCAGGCGGCGATCGCGGCGGCCCGGGCGGCGGGCATCGTCGCCTTCGGCTCGTGCTCCTTCACCGAGCCCGTGGGTGAGCTTCGGGCGTTCCTGACCCCCCAGCGCCGGACCGTTTCCTGACCGATACGCGCACGGCACTCGAGAACGGTTTGCGGGGCCGCTACGCCCTCGAGCGCGAGCTCGGGCGCGGCGGCATGGCCACGGTCTACCTGGCCCAGGACCTCAAGCACGAGCGACCGGTGGCGCTCAAGGTGCTCCGGCCCGCGCTCGCCATGTCGATGGGCGCCGACCGCTTCCGCCGCGAGATCACCACCGCCGCCCGGCTCCAGCACCCGCACATCCTCAGCGTGCACGACTCGGGGGAGACCGAGGGCCTGCTCTGGTACACCATGCCGTACGTGCGCGGCGAGAGCCTCCGGGACCGGCTCAAGCGCGAGGGCCGGTTGCCGCTCGAGGAGGCCCTGCGCATCACGTCGGAGGCCGGCCGCGCGCTCGACTACGCCCACCGCGAAGGCGTGATCCACCGCGACATCAAGCCCGAGAACATCCTGCTGACGCTCGACGGCGACACGCTCGTCGCCGACTTCGGCATCGCCCGCGCCCTCGGGAGCCCGAGCGAGAGCCGGCTCACGCAGGCGGGCCTCGCGCTCGGCACGCCGGCGTACATGGCGCCCGAGCAGGCCACCGGCGAGCGCGGGGTGGACGCGCGGACCGACCAGTACTCGCTCGCGGTCGTCTGCTACGAAATGCTGACCGGCCGCCCACCGTTCGAGGGGACGACGGGCGCGGCCATCATCGCCCGCCGGTTCACGGCCCCGATGCCGGCGGTGCGCGCGCAGCGCCCCGAGGTGCCCGAGGCCGTGGAGCGCGCTCTGGAGCGGGCGATGGCGCTCGACCCGGCGAACCGGTTCGCGTCGGTGGCCGAGTTCGTCCGGGCACTCGGCGCACGGGCCGCCTCGACGCCGGCCGCCGGCGTGCCCGCGATCCCTGAGCCCGAGGCCACCCCGCCCGCGTCGCCGGGGGCTCCCCGGTTGCGGCCCTCCTGGCTCGTGCCGCGGAAGCTCGTCCCCGGCGCACTCGCCCTGGTGGCGGTGGTGGTCGTCGGGGCCATCGCGCTCCGCTCGGGCACTACGCCGGAGCGCGGCAATGCCGCGGCCAACACCCGTCTCGCCGTGCTGCCGTTCGACAACCTGGGCGACAGCGCCGACGCCTATTTTGCCGACGGCATGGCCGACGCGATCCGGGGCAAGCTCACCGAGCTCGACCGGCTCCAGGTGATCGCCCGCGAAAGCTCCACGGAGTATCGCGGCAGCACCAAGTCGCCCCAGGAGATCGGCAAGGAGCTCGGGGCCCGTTACCTGCTCACCGGCACGGTGCGCTGGGCGCGCGCGAAGGACGGGACCAACCGCGTGGAGGTGAGCCCCGAGCTGGTGGACCTGGGCGCTGGCGCCGCGCCCACCAGCCGGTGGCAGGAATCGTTCGACGCGTCGCCGACCGACGTGTTCAAGGTCCAGTCCGACATCGCCGGCAAGGTGGCCGATGCACTCAACGTGGCGCTCGGCGCCGGCGAGCAGGACGCGATGGGCCAGCGGCCGACCGAGAACCTGCCGGCCTACGACGCCTACCTGCAGGGCGAGGCGATCCGGGCCGAGTCGGGTGACCTCGGCTCGGTCCGGCTGGCCATCACCCGCTACGAGGACGCGGTGAGGCTGGATCCCGCGTTCGCCCTCGCGTGGGCGCGCCTGGCTGGCGCCCGCACCATTCTCTACAGCTACGGCGCGCCGGACCCGGCGATGGGCCGAGCCGCGAGGGACGCGCTCGACCGCGCGCGCAGCCTGGCCCCGGCGGCCCCGGCTACCGCGACCGCCGAGTGGTCCGTGCAGCTCGGCCTGAACCACGACCCCGCCGCGGCGCTGGCGGCGGTGGAGCCCGCGCTGGCGGAGGCCCCGAACGACGCGATGCTGCTCCGGCTGGTGGCCGAGGCGGAGATCGCGCTGGGGCGGCTCGCGCCGGCCCGCGAGCACGCCGTGCGCGCGGTCGCGCTCGATCCGCGGACACCCCTCACGTTTGTCACGTTGGGCGACGTGGACGCCCGGCTGGGCCGCTGGGACGACGTCCGGGCCACTTTCGCGCGTGCCCTGTCGAGCGCGCGCGTCAACGTGATCCTGATCTCGCGCGGGATCGAGGCCCGGCTGCTCGTGGGTGATCTCGACGGCGCCCGCCGGATGCTCGCCCAGACCTATCCGACGGTCGATCATGTTCGCGTGGTCGCCTTCGCGGCCGGCTTCCGCAACATCGGCTGGTCGCTCGACGACGGGGACCGGCGCCTGGTGCTGGGCCTGCCCGTCGCGGCCTTCGACGGTAACACGGCGCGGTGGACGCTCGTCCGCGCCCAGATGCGCGCCTGGAGCGGCGACACCGCGAGGGCCGCCGTCCTGGGCGACAGCGCCGCGCGCCTGCTCCGGCGCCAGCTGGGCGCCGCCCCGCAGGACGCCAACCTCCACGCCGACCTCGGCATGGCGCTTGCCTACGCCGGCCGCTTCCGCGAGGCCATCGCCGAGGGCGAGCGGGGAGTCGAGCTGATGCCGGTGGCGCGCGACTTCGACCTCGGATCGGCGATGCGGTTCGCGCTGGCGCGCATCCTGGTGCGTGCCGGCGAGCGCGAGCGCGCGATCGCCCTGCTCGAGCCGCTGGTGCGACAGCCGTACTATCTGTCTCCGGCGTGGCTCCGGATCGACCCGAACCTGGCGCCGCTGCGGGGGGATCCGAGGTTCGAGCGGTTGGCGGCGGGGACGTAGGGTGGTGCTAATCTCCGTCATCCCGAGCGCAGCGAGGGACCTCCTCAACCGTGCTCGAGCCATTCCCAGGCAAGGTCCCTCGCTGCGCTCGGGATGACGGGCGGCGCGTGACCTGACCAGCTGTCGCATCATCCGTCCCGACATACACCCGGAGCCTCTCCCGTGGACGAAACGCACGACCCCGCCCGCACCTCCTGGGTCCCCTCCGCCCAGGGGCATCCGGAGTTCCCGATCCAGAACCTCCCCTTCGGCGTCTTCCACCGGGTCGACGACAAGGACGACCCGTCGCCTGTCCGGGTCGGGATGGCCATCGGCGACTTCGTGCTCGACCTGACCGCCTGTCACGACGAGGGCTGGTTCAGGGGCGCCGCCAACCTCGCCGGTGCCGCGCTCGCCGCCCCGGCGCTCAACTCCCTCATGGCCCTCGGCCCCGCGACCTGGCGCGCCGTCCGCCGCCAGGCGAGCGCTATCCTCGCGAGCGACTCGCCCGCCTACCACGCCAACCGCCGGATCGGCGACCACATCCTCATCCCGATGGCGGAGGCGGAGCTGCTGCTCCCGGCGGCGGTGGGCGACTACACCGACTTCTACGCCTCCGTCCATCACGCGACCAACGTCGGCAGCATGTTCCGGCCCGACAACCCGCTGCTGCCCAACTACAAGTGGGTGCCGATCGGGTACCACGGACGGGCGTCGTCGCTGGTGCCGAGCGGCACGCCGGTGCGGCGGCCGAGCGGGCAGATCAAGGATCCGAAAGCCGATGCGCCGTCCTTCGGGCCGACCCGCTCGCTCGACTACGAGATGGAGGTGGGCTGCTTCGTTGGGACCGCCAACCCGCTCGGCGCGCCGGTGCCGATCGCGGAGGCGGAGTCGCACCTGTTCGGCCTCTGCCTGGTCAACGACTGGTCCGCGCGCGACCTGCAGAGCTGGGAATATCAGCCGCTCGGACCCTTCCTGGCCAAGAACTTCGCGACCACCGTGTCACCCTGGGTGGTGACCCTCGACGCGCTCGAGCCGTTCCGCGTGCCCGCCGCCTCGCGCCCCGCCGGCGACCCGGCGCCCCTCCCGTACCTGAGCGCGCCGGACGACCGGGCCCGCGGCGCGTTCGACGTGACCGTCGAGGTCTGGCTCACCTCCGCGCGGATGCGCGCCGAGCGCGTGGCCCCCGTGCGCCTGAGCCACGGGCGCGTCGCCGATCTCTATTGGACGCCGGCGCAGATGCTCGCCCACCACACCAGCAACGGCTGCAACCTCCAGCCCGGCGACCTGTTCGCGAGCGGTACCGTCTCGGGCCCGGAGAAGGAGAACCGCGGCTGCCTCCTCGAGCTCACCTGGCGCGGCGCCGAGCCGCTCACGTTACCCACGGGCGAGACACGGACGTTCCTCGAGGATGGGGACGAGGTGGTCATGCGGGGGTACGCGGAGCGGGAGGGCGCGGTGCGGATCGGGTTCGGGGAGTGTCGGGGGGTGGTGGGGGGGTGACGGGAAGAGGGAACGCGGGAACGCGGGAAGTACCCTGTCCTCCCGAGCGAAGCGAGGGACCTCGCACGGGAATGGTTCGACCCATTCCCCGGCAAAGTCCCTCGCTTCGCTCGGGATGACGGAGCAACGAGGTTCGCACTTTCCCTCGTTCCCTCGTTCCCTCGTTCCCCGTCCCTCACCCCTCCTTCACGATCCTCTCCAGCACCTCCTTCGCATAATCCTTATCCCACTCCGCCAGATTCTTCCGCGCATACACCTCGACCTTCGTCGTCGACGAGTCGGACCGCTCCATCTGGATCGTGATGTCGAGGTCCCCCACCTTGCCCTTGAGCTCGTGCTTGTCGCCGGCGGTCTCGGTCTTCTCACCCGCGGGCGCAATGTTCATCTCCTTCATGACCGTCTCCGCCCGCGCGGCCACCTGCTCGACCGAGCCGGATACCAGCGCCTCGGCGCCCCGGGTCGTGGCATAGACCCCGCCGGCCGCGCCCGCGGCCGCCGCCGCGACGCAGCCCGCCACCGGGCCCGCTAGCGCGGCCGCGACCGCCAGGGCCGCCCACCGCGTGGATGTCCTTCGCATGTGCCCTCCTCGATGGTGAGCCGCCGGCCGCGTCCGGCTTCCCCGGCCTCCGGCCGCATGGCATATTTCCCCGATACTCCCCTGGAGACCCTGCCGTGGCCACGTTCCTCAAGACCACCGAAATCTCGATCGACGGTGCCCGTACCCTGCCCCGCGAATTCTATACATCGCCGGAAATCTTCGGCCATGAGCTGGAACACATTTTCACCCGGCGCTGGCTCTGCGTCGGCCGCGAGGACCGGATCTCCAATCCGGGCGACTGGTTCACCCAGGAGATCGGCAAGGAAAGCATCATCGTCCTGCGCGACCGCGAGGGCGGGTACCGGGCGTTCTACAACGTCTGCCGCCATCGCGGCACGCGGATCTGCGAGGAGCACAGCGGCCAGTTCAGCGGCACCATCCAGTGCCCCTACCATGCCTGGACCTACGGGCTCGACGGCCGCCTCATCGGGGCGCCGTCCACCGGCGAGATCGAGAACTTCGACAAGGCCGACTGGCCGCTCCACCCGGTGGCGCTGGCCACGTGGGAGGGGTTCCTGTTCATCAACCTCGCCGATGATCCCGAGCCGTTCGACCAGGCGTGGCTCCCGCTGTTCGGCCGGTTCAGCCGGTTCAACCTGCCGAACCTGAAGGTCGCCCGCACCATCGAGTACGACGTCAAGGCCAACTGGAAGCTGCTGTTCCAGAACTACTCCGAGTGCTACCACTGCGGCCCGGTCCATCCCGCCCTCGCCAAGCTCACGCCGCCCACCAGCGGCGAGAACGACCTGACCGAGGGCCCGTTCACCGGCGGCTTCATGGTGCTGAGCCGCGGCGCGGAGAGCCTGACGATGAGCGGGGACACCTGCGGCGTCACGGTCGGCGACCTGCCCGAGGAAGACCTCAACCGCGTCTACTACTACGCGCTGTTCCCGAACATGCTGCTGAGCCTGCACCCGGACTACGTGATGTTCCACACCCTGTGGCCGGAGGGCACCGACCACACCCACATCAGCTGCTCCTGGCTCTTCCATCCCGCCACGCTCGGCGATCCGACGTTCAATCCGGACGACGGGGTGGAGTTCTGGGACATGACCAACCGGCAGGACTGGCACATCTGCGAGCAGAGCCAGCTCGGGGTGGAGTCGCGGGCGTATACGCCGGGGCCGTATTCGAAGCGGGAGAGTTTGTCGGTGCAGTTTGATCGGGAAGTGCTACGGAGTCTCGGGAGGGCGTGAGGTTGGGCTCCCGGGGGCAGTGGGAGATCGCTCTGGTCGCCGAAGGCTGCCTTGGCGGGTCCGACTCGGAGGAGATCGCTCGGCCTGACGCTCCCGCCGCCCCCGTCATCCCGAGCGCAGCGAGGGACCTTGCGTGGGAATGGATCGAGCCATTCTTAGGCAAGGTCCCTCGCTGCGCTCGGGATGACGGGGGAGCGTCGTCATGACGGGGGAGCGTCGTCATGACGGGGGAGCGTCGTCATGACGCGGGAGCGTCGTTATAACGGGGGAGCGTCGTCGCGACCGCCCGACCGTCCGACCGTCCGCTCCCCTCACACCATGTAGTTCGCCGGCGGATTGGCAAGCTGGAGAATCGCCCGGCCGATCCGGAACGGCTCGATGTTCCGCTCAGTCCGCCCATCGATAGCGAGGTCGGACAAGATGCGCCCGATCACCGACGCGAACTTGAAGCCGTGGCCGCCGCCGATCCCTACCGCCACGTTGGGATGGTCGGGCAGCGTATCCACCACGAAGTCGCGGTCGGGCGTGAGCGTGTAGAGGCAGGTCTTGGTGTAGATGATGGGGCCGAGCGCCTTGGGGATGTACTTCCCGAGGAAGTCGACGGTGCGCCGGAGCGCGGCCTGGTCGGGCTCGAACGTGCGCGTCTCCGCGGTGACCTCCTCGCCGCCGGCGTCCTGCCCCGCCTTGGGGCCCGCCTCGCCGAAGGTCGGGAAGCCGTAGAAACAGGGGTCGTCCATCCAGATCCAGATCGGGAACCGGTCGGGCTGGAAGTCCGCCGGGTGCGGCGTGGCGAAGTAGGTGACCTGCTCCTTCGTCACCCGGAGCGGCAGGTGCATGCCGAAGTGGGTGAGCGCGCCGTTCGACCAGGCGCCCGCCGCGATGACCAGCCGCCGGCCGCGGTAGGTGACGCCGCCCGCGGTGACCTCGACCTCGTCGCCCGTCGAGCGCAGCCGCTCGACCGGCGCCCCGTCCTTGATCGTGGCGCCGTGCGCCCGGGCCATGCGGGTGTGCGCGGCGTTGCCCCGCGCGGCCATCGCGATGCCGCTCTCGGGCTGGTACAGGCCGTGGATGTCGTCGGTGACGGCGAACTGCGGCCAGCGCCGCCGGATCTCCGCCGCGTCGAGGTGCTCGTAGGGGATGCCGGCCGCGTCCATGCTGCCGCTGTAGTTGGTGAGCGGTATCGCACTCTCCCGCGGCGCGAAGTCGAGCCCGCCGGTCTGGAGCACCAGCTGCTCGCCGACGTCCCGCTCCACCTCCGCCCACGCCTGGTACGCGTGCCTGGCGAGCTCGACGTACGCCGGGGTGTGATAGGAGAGCCGGATGATGCGCGAGTGATCCTGCGACTCGCCCCGCACGTGGCCCAGCTCGAACTGCTCGAGCCCGAGCACATCGGCGCCCGCGCGGCGGGAGAGCCAGTAGGCCGCGGCACTGCCCCACCCGCCCAGCCCGACCACGATGTACTCGAAGTCGCGCCGCATCATGCCTCTCCGCCGAGCCGCTCGGCGATGTAGCGCCGGATGTCGAGGCTCGAGCTCTCCATCGGCGCGTAGTAGCCGGACTGGAACACCCGCGACGTCATCCCCCGCTGCACTGACTCGCAGATCGCCCAGTCCTGCCGGTTCACCAGGTCCCAGAACTCGACCGCGTCCACCGGATCGAAGTCCGCCTTCGCCATCTCCGACGGATGGAACAGGAACTCGGTGACGATCGTGGTCCGGTCGGGCCCGTGCGGGAAGACCATGAACGCCGCCACGTGCTCGGCGCTCAGGCTCAGCAGGAAGTTGGGGTAGACCAGCTCGCCCTTGTGGCGGATCCGCTCGTCCTCGTCGAGCCCCTCGAACGGCAGCC
>Ga0137463_1000847_pt1 | contig 10224 bp, 8 predicted proteins | sample EasRivERMGT800_2_FD_102333 | JGI IMG/M metagenome (GOLD analysis project Ga0137463, IMG submission 102333) | Soil microbial communities from meander-bound floodplain in the East River, Colorado, USA - East River MetaG ERMGT800_2 | ecosystem: Environmental > Terrestrial > Soil > Floodplain ...
ACTCGCCCTGGGCGAAGTTGATGACGTGGCTGGCGTTGAAGATGATGGAAAAGCCGAGCGCCACCAGCGCGTAGATCGCGCCAATGGTGACCCCGCTCAGCAGGTACTGCGCAAGCTGGGCGCTCATCCGCTCCTCCAGATTGCCGGCGCGGCGGCGCCGTGACCGTTACTTCACCAGCGTCCAGTCGCCCTTGCGGACCTCGAGCATGCGGAAAGCGCTGAGATCGAGGCCCATGTGGTCCTGCGGAGACATGGTGACCGCGCCCGCCGTTCCCATGTAGCCACGCGTTCTCTCCAGGGCATCGCGTACCTTTGCCTTGTCGGTGGAGCCGGCCCGCTTCATCGCCTCGACCGCGAGCATCAGGCCGTCGTAGGCGTGACCCCCGAAGGTCGACACCTCGGACTTGAAGCGGCCTTCGTATTCGCGCTTGTAGCCGACCACCACTTTCTTCTGCGAGTCGGTGTTGGCCAGGCTCTCGGCCACGAGCAGCGCCGCAGCCGGGAGACGAACGCCCTCGGCGGCTTCGCCGGAGAGCTTTACGTACTCTTTCGAAGCGACGCCGTGGGACTGATACAACGGGACCGTCATGCCGATTTGCCGGAAGTTCTTCGTGACGATCGCAGGTCCCTGGCCGAATCCCGCGTTGAGCACGGCCTGCACGCCGGGCGTGGTGCGGATCTTGGTGAGCTGTGCGGTCATGTCGGCATCACCCGCGCCGTAAGTTTCGTCGCCGACAATCTCGATCTTGTTTTGTGCCGCCACCTTCAGGCACTCGGCGCGCATGGACTTGTCGAAGCCGCCGGCGCCGGAAATGATGGCGATCTTCGCGATACTGCGCGAGCGCATGTCGATGAAGATCTTCTCGCACGCCATGCGGTCGGTATGCGGCGTCTTGAACACCCATTTCTTGACCGGCTCGATGATCACCACCGCGCCGGCGAGCGAAATGAACGGGATCCCGGCCTGCTCCACGAGCGGGACCACCGCCATGGTCTCGCCGGTGGTCGAGCCGCCGACGATCACGTCGACCTTGTCCTGCTCGATGAGCCGCCTGGCGAAGGTGCGCGCTTTCTCTGCATCGCCCGCGGAATCGTAGGCCACCAGCTGCAACTTCCTGCCGAGCACACCGCCCGCAGCGTTGAGCTTTTCGACGTAGAGTTCGAGAGTCTTCTGCTCCGGATCGCCGAGGAACGCGGCCGGACCGGTGACCGCCAGGAACGCACCTACCTTGATGTCCTGCGCCGCGACGCACACCGCCCCCAGCAGCCCCGCCAACATCGCCGCGACCCGCACCGTCGCCAATGCCGCACGCCCGTGTTCCATGGCACCTCTCCCGTTTGTAGTGGACGCCGCGGGGCCCCGCGACGTCGACCCCGGCCTCCTCAGGGTCGAGAAGAAATGCTAGTAGGCTACTGGATTGCGAAATTGATCCAGATCAACGTTCGGCCCTGCGGTCCGCTGATCGCGGTCACTGTGCCTTGATGCCGGCCTGCTTCACCACCTTGCCCCAGGTCTCGTACTCGCGCGCGATATAGCGGGCGAGCTCCTCGGGCGAGCTCGAGCTGGGCTCCATCCCCTGCTTTTCGAGGAGCGCGACGACGTCCGGCGCGGCGAGCGCCTTGACGATCTCGCGGTTGAGCCGGTCGATGATGTCCTTCGACGTCTTCGCCGGGGCGACGTAGGCATACCAGTTCATCGCCTCGTAGCCGGGATATCCCGACTCGGCGACGGTGGGTACGTCCGGTAGGAGCTGCGCGCGTTTCGAGCCCGTGGTTGCGAGCGCCCGGGCTCGCCCCGATTTGAGATGCCCCACGATCGAGGCCGGCGCCGCGAAATATGCGTGGATCTGTCCGCCCAGCATGCCCTGCATCGCCGGGCCCCCTCCCTTGTAGGGTACGTGCACGATGTCGATCTTGGCCGCGTCCTTCAGCAGTTCGCCCGCAAGGTGGCCGGCGCCGCCGATCCCCGAGGAGCCGTAGGTGATGGTGCCCGGCTTTTCCCGGGCCAGCTTCACGAATTCAGGGAGCGTTTGCGCCGGCAACGACGCTTGCACGACGATTACGTTGGCGAACACTACCGCCATGGAAATCGGGGCGAAGTCGCGAAGCGGATCGTAGGGGAGATTCGCGACGATATGCGGGGCAACCGTGAGCGAGCCCACGTTGCCAAGCAGGAGGGTATGGCCGTCGGGGGCTGCGTGGGCGACGTAGTCGGTCGCAATGTTGCCTCCCGCACCCGCCTTGTTCTCGACCACGATCTGCTGCCCGAGGGCGTCGCCGACGGTCTTCGCGAGAATACGCGCGACCGTGTCGGTGCCGCCTCCGGGGGCGAAACCCACAACCATGCTGACCGGCCGACTGGGATATGTCCCTTGAGCGAGCGCGCCGCTGGCCAGTGCGAGCGCAACGACTGCGATTAGTGCTGCTCTCATGACTCCTCCTTGATGTTGCGCTCCTTCTCTCGGCAGAAGCTTGGGCGCGCGGCCCCCCGTCACTGCTCGACCGGGATCCCGGCCTCCTTGATCACGCGGCCCCAGGTCGCGTGCTCGCGTTCGATGTGCCTGGCGAGCTCCTCGGGCGTCGACGGGGTGGGCTCCTCGCCTTGCTTGAGAATCAGCCCGTGTGTTTCCGGATCGCGCAGCGTTTTAACGATTTCCCGGTTGAGCCGCGCGACGATGTCCTTCGGCGTCTTCGCCGGCGCCACGTAGGCGTACCAGTTGGTCGCTTCGTACCCCGGGTAGCCCTGCTCGGCAATGGTAGGCACGTCGGGAAGCGACGCCGAGCGCCTCGTCCCGGTCGATCCGAGCGCGCGCAGCTTGCCCGCCTTCACCTGCGGCGTCGCCGTGGTCGCCGAGGCGAACACCGAGGGGATCTGTCCGCCGAGCAGGTCGCTCATCGCCGGGCCGCCGCCCTTGTACGGCACGTGGACGAGATTGGCCTTGGCCGTCAGCCGGAAGAGCTCCCCGGCGAGATGCCCGGCGCTGCCGACGCCCGAGGTGCCGTAGGCGATGCCGCCGGGCCGGCTGTTCGCCTCCTTCACGTACTCGGCGAGGGTCTTCGCCTGCACCGACGGGTGCACCACGAGCACGTTTCCGGAGACGGTCGCCATGGAGATGGGCGCGAAATCGCGCAGCGGGTCGTACGGCAGTTTGGAGTTGAGGTGCGGCGCCACCGCGAGCGCCGCAATCGTGGCGAGCAGGATCGTGTAGCCGTCCGGGGCGGCCTTGGCGACCACGCCCGCGGCGATCGTCCCGCCTGCGCCGGCGCGGTTTTCGACGACGACGCCCTGACCGAGATACTCCGAGAGCCGCTTCTGCATGACGCGCGCGACGGTGTCGGTGCCGCCGCCCGGCGCGAAGCCGACGACGAGGGTGATCGGCCGGCTGGGGTAGGTCTGGGCCGCTGCGTTCGCGGTCATGACGAGAACTGCGGCGAGCGCCGAGACGAGCGCGATGGCGACTTTCATGCGCTTTCTCCTTTTCTCATGTGCAGCGGCGCCGTGGGCGGCGCTCATTTTCCCTGAAACACGGGCTTGCGCTTCTCCATGAAGGCTCTGCGGCCCTCGATGTAGTCCTGACTCTCGAAGCACTGCTTCACGAGTGCCGCGCACGCCTCTGCGTCGAACGTCGCGCTCGATTTCAGCAGCTCGCGGACGATGCGCTTGGATGCGCGGATCGTGAGAGGCGCGTTCTCCGAAATCATCGCGCAATACTCGAGGACGAGCGATTCCAGCTCCGCGACCGGCGCGACGCGGTGCACGAGCCCCATCGTTTTCGCTTCCGCGGCGCTGAAATGGCGCCCGGTGATGAGCACTTCGCGCGCGTAGGCGGGGCCGACCGTATCGACCAGGCTCTTCAGCGACGAGGCGCGGTATCCCAGGCCGAGCTTTGCCGCGGGGATGCCGAGCCTCGCATCCTCCGCGGCGATCCGCAGGTCGCAGCAGAGCGCGATATTGACGCCTGCCCCCAGGCAATAGCCGCGGATCATGGCGATGATCACCTTGTCGCAGCTCTGCAGGCGCTGGGCCACGCGGCCGGCGATCTCCTCGTAATACTGGATGCCCTCGGCGCTCGAGCGCTGCTTCTCGTACTGCGACACGTCGGCGCCGGAGACGAAGGCCTTGTCGCCCTCGCCCTTGAGCACGATTACGCGGACCTCGGGATCCTGCTCGAAGCGGTCGAGCGCCTTCGGGATCGCCTCCCACATGTCGATCGAGATGGCGTTCCTCCGGGCTGGGTTATTGAACGTGAGCCAGCCGATCGGACCCTGTTTTTCGGCGATGATTCGCTCGGAGAGCGCGCCCGTAGCGAGGGCCGGCTGTTTGCGGAGGGCGAGGAGTTCTTCCTGGGTCATGAGTCTTGTGCTCGACGCGAAAACCGCGATTGTAAGCCGGGCCGCGACGGCGCGACAGGGTTCCTTCGATTCTATTCGGGCTTCGCGCCCGACTCCCGAATCACGCGCGCCAGCCTTTGCGATTCGCTTTGCATGCGGGAGGCGAACTCCTCGGGCGTGTTCCCGACCACCTCGAAGCCGAAGCCCTCGAGCCGTTCGCGAACTTCCGGGGCGTGCAGGGCGCGCAGGTATTCGCCGTTGAGCTTGGCGATCACCGGGGCCGGGGTGCCGGCGGGAGCGACCGTGCCGAACCAGCCGCTCAACGCGAACCCGGGCAGTCCCGACTCGGCGATGGTCGGCAGCTCCGGCGCGAGAGCGGAGCGCTTCGCACCCGCCACCGCGAGCGCGCGCAGCTTCCCGGACTTTGCGAGCGGGATGCCGGTCGGCGTGCCGTTCAGCATGATCTGGACTTCACCGGCGAGCATCGCGTTGACCGAGAGCGCGCTGCCCTTGAACGGCACGTGCACGATGTCGACGCCCGCCATGCGCTTGAACATCTCCATGCCGAGGTGAAACGCGCTGCCGTTGCCCGACGAAGCATAGTTGAGCGCACCCGGCTTCGAGCGCGCGAGCGCAATCAGTTCCTGCACCGAATTCGCCGGCACCGAAGGGTGCACGAGCAGCACGTAATGGACTTCCACCGTCATGGTGACCGGAGAGAAGTCGCGTTGCGGATCGTAGGGAACCTTCCTGAAGAACAGCGGATTCGCGACCAGAGTCGCCTCGGTCGCGCCGAGGAGCGTGTAGCCGTCTGCCTGGGCCTTCGCCACCATTTCCGCGGCGACGAAGCCCGAGGCGCCCGGGCGGTTGTCGATCAGCACAGGCTGGCCGATCGACTCGGAGAGCTTCGCTGCGAGGCTGCGGTTGAGGAGGTCGTTCGCGCCGCCCGCGGGCGAAGTCACGATCAGCCGGATCGCCTTGCTCGGGAAGGGGGCCTGCGCCTGCACGAGGCTCTGGGAGCACAGCGCCGCAAGCAGCAGACTGCGGACGATACTCATGCCCCGACCGCCACCGTTAATAAGGTCTCGCGCCAAACAGATAGGGATGCAGGAACACGAGCACGAAGTACAGCGCGAGCCCGGCGAGCACCTTCCTCCACCCGATTTCGTCGAACCTGAACTGGTTGCGCCCGCCGATGATTGCGGCGAACGGCACGTTGGAGGTCACCGATGCGAAGCGCTGCCAGTCCGCGCCGATCGTCCTGTCCTTGCGCCGATCCTGCAGCAGCGTTCCCGAGATCGCGAGCAGCAGCAACCCGCCGAAGAAAATCAGCGAGGCGCTGTCCCCGCGGGAGATCAGATGCACCGCCGCCCAGAGCGCGATTCCCCACAGGATCGGATGGCGCGTGACGCGCAGGATGCCGCGCGGCTCGCCCATGGCCCGAAGCGCGCTTTCCTGGCGCACCGCGCTCGGGTTCTTGCTGAGCGCGCCGCAGGCGATGAGCACGAGCGACACCGGCATCAGCACCACCGCCCACACCTTGAATTCGTCCCCGACCCATAGCCGCTCGTAGGGCGCCTTGATGTAAGCCCAGATCATCCAACCGAGCGTGACCAGCGAGACCAGGGTGTAGAGGCCAAGATAGCCGTTCTCGCCGAGCACCGCGACCAGCCCCGAGCGAAGCGGCGTGCTCGAGACGTAGTGCGTAACGAGAAATACGACGGTGGCGAGCGCGAGCATTGCCATCGGATCCATGCCAACCTCCCCCGAGTTGGGATTCGATTTCGAGTCCTGCAGGCCCCGGACTTGCCTGCCCGGCGCCGATCAGATCTGTTGCAGCGTCTCCGACCTATGCTGCCACGAAGAGGGGAGGCGGTCAAAGCGCCGGAGGCTCAACCGCGGACTTGTGTGCTTCTCAGACGCCTCGTTTTCCCCGTGTCCACGCGTCCCTCGCCGTCGAGGGCTACGCGGTAGACCTTCTCCGCGTTCTCGCGGCTGACGTAGCCCTGGCGCACGTCCCGGGCGACCCTTTCCGGGTCGCGCTCCTCGGGCGGACCGAAGCCTCCGCCGCCGCCGGCGCGGATCGTGATTGCGTCGCCCGGGTCGAGCCGTTTCATCAACACCTTGGCGTTGGGAAGGTCGGCGATCTCCTTGCCGCCTGAGCGCAGGCACACCTGATTGCCCGCGCCGGGATGGCCGCCGGCCAAGCCCCAGGGCGCGCAGTGCACCCGATCGACCTGCACGTTGATGTTGATGGGCGCGCGCGCCTGCACCACCTGCTCGGTTCCCAGGCCCCCGCGATGGCGTCCCGCGCCGCCTGAGTCTTCCCGCAACGCGTGCCGCTCGAAGAGGAGCGGGTACTTCGCTTCCATCTGCTCCACCGGATGATTGTGGGTGTCGCCGTCGTTCAGGCACACCGTGGCGCTCATGCCGTCCTCGGTCAGCTTGGCGCCGAAACCGCCCCCCGAAGGACCGATGCCGGCGAGAAAGAGCCTCCCGTCCTTGGGCGAAATGCCGTTGATGAGGCAGACGAGAAGATCGGCGTGGTGCGCGGCGATGGTGCGGTCCGGGATCGCATGCTCCATGGCCCTGAACACCGTGTCGATGACGGTCATCGGGAAAGTCATCCACCAGCGCATCGCCGCCGGCTTCACGGCGCTCACCACGGTGCCGGGCGCGAGGATCACCTTGAGCGGCCGGAAGCTCCCTTCGTTGATCGGATAATCGGTCGGGGAGGTGAGGCACTTGTAGGCGACCTGCGCGCAGGAGTAGCCGGTGGTTGCGCCGGAGTTGTAGAAGCCGCGCACCTGCGGGCTCACCTGCGAGAGGTCGATCGTCATCTCATCGCCTTTTTTTACGACCCGCACTTTGATCGGGACGCGCTTGCCGATCTCCACCCCGTCGTCGTCCATGAACGACCCGGCTTCGTAGGCGCCGTCGGGAATGGTGCGCGTGCGCGCGCGCGCAGCCGCCTCCGACTGGTCCATGATGTTCGCGATCGCGGCGAGCACTTCTTCGCGCCCGTAACGCTCGAGCAGCTCGAGGAAGCGCCGTTCGCCCGTCTTCACCGCAGTGATCTGGGCGCGCAGGTCGCCCATGGCGCGCTCGGGGATGCGCACGTTCATGCGGATGATGTCGACGAGGTCCTGGTTCACCACGCCCGCTTTGGCGTACTTCACGATCGGGATCTGAAGACCCTCGGAGTAGATATCGGTGGTGACGCCGCCGAGGACGCCGCCCACGTCGGTCCAGTGCGCCATGCAGCAGGCGAATCCCGAGAGCTTCCCTCTGTGGAAAATCGGCAGGCTGAAAGTGAAGTGGTAGAGGTGGCTGCCCGTGGTGTAGGCGTCGTTCGTGACCAGGATGTCGCCCGGCTCGAGTCCGTCTTTCCCGAAGTGCCCGAGCTTTGCCTTGACCGTCTCGGCCATGCCGCGGATGAAGCTCGGCAGCCCCAGGCCGATCGACACCGTCTCGCCCTCGGCCGTGTAAAGGCCTACGGTGAAATCGAGCGCCTCGTAGACGATCATGTTGTAGGCGGTGCGCATGAGGTTGGTCTTCATCTCCTCGGTCACCGCGATGACGCCGTTGCGGACGATCTCCGTCAGCACTGCATCGGCGCGGACCTTTCCGCGCGCGGCGCGCCTTGCCGCCTTCATCGGCTTCTCCTTCCGACTTCAATGACGAGGTTCGCGAATTCATCCACACGCAAACGATCCCCCGGCAGGAGGACCGTTGTCGAAGCATGCTCTTCCACCAGCGCCGGGCCGGCGATGCGGTTGCCCGCGCTCAAGGCCTCGCGTGCGTAGCTCGGCGTTGCGAGCGATCTCCCGAGCTCGGCGAAATAGACCTTGCGCTTGCCGCGGCGGGCAGATGCGAGGGGAGCGCGTCCGCCGCGCGCGATGCGTTCGAGCGGCGGCTTTTTCATAGCGCCCGTCACGGTGGCGCGCAAGCTCACGATCTCGGCGGATTCCTCGGGTGCGCAGGTGCCGTAGCGGCGCAGGTGTTCCTCGTCGAAGCGTCTCTTGAGCGCATCGCGGTTGCGGCGGCGAAAGATCTCGGAAGGCAACTCCACGGTCACGGGGTGCTCCTGCCCGACGTAGCGCATGTCGGCGGCGCGTGCGACCACGACCCGCCGGACCGGCACGCCGGTCGCGGCGAGCGCCTTCTTTCCGTCGGCGATCAAGGACTCGTAGATTCTCTCGATCGCGTCGAACGAAACGTCCGCCAGCCGGGTGAACCAGGTGCGCACGAAGTCGTAGCGCAAGTCCGAGAACAACATTCCGAAGGCGCAGAAATGGCCGGGCGCGCGCGGCACGATGACCTGCTGCATGCCGATCTCCCGGGCGATGGCCGAGGCGTGCAGGGGACCCGCGCCGCCGTAGGCGACGAGAGTGAATGCGGCGGCGTCGAGGCCGCGCTCGGTCGATACGGCCTTCACTGCGTAAGACATCGCCGTGGCCGCAATGCGCAGGATGCCGTCCGCGGCGCGGATGACGTCCAGGCCCAGCGGCCCGGCGACCCGCTCGCCGATTGCACGCTCTGCGGCGCGCGCATCGAGCTTCATCTCGCCGCTCAAGAAACGGTCGGCCGCCAAGCGCCCCAGCACGAGATTGGCGTCGGTCACCGTGGCTTGAGTGCCGCCCAGCGCGTAGCAGGCCGGACCGGGGTCTGCGCCCGCGCTTTGGGGACCGACCTTGAGCGCCCCGCCCGAGTCCACCGCGGCGATGCTGCCGCCGCCCGTGCCGACTTCGAAGATGTCCATCATCGGGATCTGCACCGGAAGCGCCTGCGCGTAACCGCCGATGAGCGCGGCGCCCGTGGTGAGCGCTTTGCCCCGGTAGATGACTCCGGCCTTCGCCGTGGTCCCGCCCATATCGAAGGCCACCGCGTCGGCGAGATCGAGTGCGCTGCAAAGCGCCTGCGCGCCGATGACGCCCGCAGCCGGACCCGATTCGAGCATGCGCACGCACTCGGTCCTCGCCTGGTGCGATTCGTACAGGCCGCCGGTCGATTGCACCAGCAGGAACGAACCCCCGAATCCCGAACGATCGAGGTGTTCGTCGATCCCGCGCACGTACTCGCTCACGACCGGCCCGATGTAGGCGTTTGCGACGGCGGTCGAGCAGCGCTCGAACTCGCGGTATTCCCGGGAAAGCTCGTGCGAGGCGGTGACGAAGGCGCTCGGGCAGCGCTGGCGCACGATTTCCTTCACCCGCACCTCGTGCGCCGGGTTGACGTAGCTGTGCAGAAGCATCACGGCGACGGCCTCGACGCCCGCGGCCTGGAGGCGCTCGCAAGCTGCATGCACGCTCGCCTCGTCGAGCGGAATGTGGATTCTGCCTTCGGCGGTGACGCGCTCGCGCACTTCGAACCTGAGCGCGCGCTCGACGAGCGGCACGTGTTTCTTGAAGTACAGGTTGTAGGCGTCGGGGCGGTTGATGCGCCCGATCTCGTACACGTCGCGGAAGCCCTCGGTGGTCAAGAGCGCGGTCTTCGCGCCGGTGCGCTCGATCATGGTGTTGATCGCGATGGTCGAGCCGTGCAGGAAGACGCTCGCGTCGGAGTAGTGCGCGCCGGCTCTCTCGACGCCATGGGAGATTCCATCGACGAGCCGCGCGGGAGTGGACAGCGCCTTGCCGAGCAGGAGCCGCCCGGTCTTTTCGTCGAAGGCGGCGACGTCGGTGAAGGTGCCGCCGATGTCGGCGGCGAGGCGGGTGCGCAAAGGCGGGTTTGCGCGCCCGGGGGCCCGGGACAACTTGACTGCGCTGTTCACTTCGTTTGCGGCCCGCCGCGTGGAGGCATCGACGGCGCGAGGAGAGACGTCATCACCGTACCGTCACGCCGGCGGCGCCTTGAATGCGAGATAGGGCTCGCGCTTGATCTGCTCGACGA